>SESF01006716.1_pt1 | contig 57408 bp, 47 predicted proteins | sample 3171521 | NCBI WGS metagenome assembly SESF01 (sample SAMN10866945, study PRJNA518727) | freshwater metagenome | biome: subpolar coniferous forest; feature: holomictic lake; material: water; isolation source: holomictic Lake 227, 6 m and 8 m depth | place: Canada: near Kenora, Ontario | collected...
TAAACTAACATCCAACAAATTAATAATTGCAGACATACTGTTTGTTTTTGTTTATGAAAAAAAAGATTAGTGGTGTGCTTCTTCATGAGCACCTTCTCTTGACTGACCAATAAACACAGCGGTTAAGTTGGTAAAGATGAATGCCTGAATAAATGCTACCAATATTTCAATGAAATAAATAAATACTGTGAAAGCAATAGAAACTGGAGCAAAACCCCAACCTGCTGCTGTACTCATTGCACCGAAAATAAAGATCAACATTACAAAACAAGTAATGATGATATGTCCTGCTACCATATTGGCAAAAAGACGGACGATCAATGCAAATGGTTTCGTGAAAATTCCTAAGAACTCAACTGGCACCAGAATTGGTTTTACAAAACCAGGTACCGGCGGATTAAAAATATGTGCCCAGAAATGACGGTTGGTGCTGAATAGAATCACAAAAAAACTGATCACACCCAATACTACCGTGAAAGCAATATTACCAGTAACATTTGCTGTTCCTGGAATTAATCCAATCAAGTTATTGATGAGGATGAAGAAGAATACTGTCAATAAATAAGGCATGTATTTTTCATAAGCTTTACCCAAATTAGGCTTAGCAACATCATCTCTTACAAAAGTAATGACAGGCTCAATGGCATTCTGAAAACCAGATGGAGCAGTTCTAGCGCCACCTTTTTTATACTTGTTAGCAACACTGATCATAATCACTGATAATAATACCAGCGCCAAGATCATCTGAACTACATTACGTGTTAAACTAAAATCATATAGGGTTACCGATTCAGCATTTTTACCAGCTTCGTCAACAGCAACGATCTTTCCTTCTTCGCTTTTGTAACCATTATAAATAGCACCCTTGTTCAAATTGCTATAAGAAAATGCAGCGATCCCTCTTTCTTTAGAGTACACAATCACTGGCAATGGAATAGCTATTTCTGATTCGCCAATTGTGAAAAAGTGAAATTCATGGGCATCTAAAATATGCTCCATAATTAGTTGAGCAGGATCAAACGCGCCTTCTTTTTTCTCCTTTCCAGCTTGTTCGGTTCCAGCAGCCGCTTTTTCGGGCTCAGTTTGTGCATGCAGCGTAGTGACAAAAAGCATACTAAATACGCTGAACATCACTACCAATAAAGATTTTACGCTTCTAAGGGCCATACCTATCTCGAAATTTGCGGCAAAGATAGGGGTAAGGGCCCGAAAATTCGATGCGAAGGGCAGAAAATCTTAATGGTTTTTTCTGAACAGCTTAAGCGGTCGAAATCCACTGGTTTCTAAGCTGTAATTGTCTTTTTCTTTTCAAATTGCATCTCGTGGAGTTTTGCGTAGAGTCCGCCTAAAGCCAATAAACGCTCATGATTCCCTACTTCTTTCAGCTCTCCCTTGTCTAAGACCAGTATTTTATCAGCCTTGCGAATCGTAGAGAGTCGGTGTGCAATAATAATAGAAGTTCTACCAGAGATCAGGGTATCAGTTGCTTTTTCGATCATCTGCTCACTTTCTGTATCGATAGAAGAAGTGGCTTCATCTAATATTAAAATAGCCGGATTATAGAGTAGGGCCCTGATAAATGACAATAACTGGCGTTGACCCAGACTCAGGGTATTGCCTCTCTCCATCACATGGTAATCATATCCATTGGGTAATTGCATAATAAAATCATGCACCCCGATCATTTTTGCTGCTTCTATTACCTGTTCCCGCTTGATCTCAGGATTGCGAAGGGTAATATTGTCAAGTATTGAGCCGCTGAATAAGAATACATCCTGTAAAACCACCCCAATTCCCTTCCTTAGGGCATCTATATTATAATCGTTGATATTTACCCCATCCACTAAAATATTCCCTTTTTGTATCAGGTATAATTTATTCAAAAGGCTGATGATACTCGTCTTTCCACTTCCAGTATGACCCACCAACGCCACCGTTTCCCCTGCCTTCACCGTAAAATTGATATCCTTCAACACATAATTTTCTTCATTGTATGCAAACCAAACATGATCGAATTCTATTCCCCCTTTCATATGGGCCGGAATAAATGCAGTTGGTGCAGATGCAGGCAAAAAGTCTGGATTATCTAAAACTACAAATACTCTTTCGGCCGCGATCATACCCATTTGAAGTACATTGAATTTATCCGCAATCACTCGTAGTGGTCTGAAAATTTGGTTGAGATATAATATAAAAGCAACAAGCAATCCTGCATCCAATGTTTTTCCTGCTATCCACCAAACCAATAAACCCGTACTCACAGCTAATACCACTTCTACTATTGGAAAAAAGACCGAGTAAGCGAAGATGGCATTCACATTTGCATTACGATGTTCGGTATTGATCTTATTGAATTTATTAAATTCCCGATCCTCACTCGCAAAAGCTTGTACCACCTGCATTCCTGTGATATGCTCCTGTACAAATGCATTCAATGCTGCCACAGCATTTCTAACCCTAATAAAACTTTTATTGACGCTCTCCTTAAAATAATAAGTAGCTACAATCATGATTGGGAATGGCACCAAACTGATTAGCGTTAAACGCCAGTCCATCCAAAACATCGTTGCCAAAGTAAAAATGATGGTCAGCAAGTCGGCAATGATTGGAATCAATCCATCTGAAAAAATATCGTTGATACTTTCTATATCATTAATAGTTCTGGTAGTGAGTGTACCAATCGGTGTTTTATCGAACTGCGACAAATTTAATCCCAGTACTTTCTCAAAAACCGCAACGCGCATATCTCTTACAACACTCTGTCCCATCCAAGATGTGGTGAAACTAAATACAAAGCGGACACTGGTTTCAATAAAGAGAAAGATTACCTGGAAAATGGTAACAGCAATAATGAATTTGGTAATATCTGATAGATCTGTTTGAAACAATACTGCTTTGAGCCAAGCTGGCAAGTGTACCGATTTTCCGCTGGCACTATCAACTGTTAGTTGAATCAGGTAAGGCCGAATAGGCGCAAATACCGCCATCAATACAGCCAAGAAAATACTTCCATAGAATTTACCGGAATAGGGTTTTACGAACTGAAAAATTCTGCTGAATAGAGAAAATTCAAATATTTTTTTAGTCTTGGTTTTTTGCATGATCACTGCAAATGTAACAACTAAGAATTATATTCGCTATTCGATGGAACAAGCAGTGGACAATCAATCTTCAGAAGCAGCGCTTCCAAAATATAATCTAACAGTTGAACAGGAGAAGAATGAAATTCTCCGGCATTATCGTGCTTTGCTGCGCAGCTTGCGTCCAAAATTAAAAAGAGGAGATAAGGAACTGGTGCGTCATGCTTTTGAAATGGCAGTCGAGGCACATAAAACCATGCGCAGAAAAAGTGGTGAACCTTATATCATTCATCCCCTAGCTGTGGCAATGATTTGTGTGGAAGAAATCGGACTTGGTGTACGTAGTACCATTTGTGCCTTGTTACATGATACAGTAGAAGATACAGACATCTCACTCGAAGATGTAGAACATGAATTCGGTACAGAGATCATGCGTATCGTTGATGGATTAACTAAAATCTCAAATGTAATTGATACCAATACCAGTCAGCAAGCTGAGAACTTCAAAAAAATTCTATTAACGTTAACTGATGACCCACGCGTTATCTTGATCAAACTAGCAGATCGTTTGCACAATATGCGTACGCTCGATAGTATGAAGCGTGAGAAGCAATTAAAGATCGCATCTGAAACTGTTTGGGTATATGCTCCACTCGCTCATCGAATGGGTTTGTATAGTATCAAGACAGAACTCGAAGATCTTTCCATGAAATACATGGAGCCAGAAGCTTATCGCGATATCGCAAAAAAATTATCAGAGACCAAGAGAGAAAGAAGCCGTTATATCAATGAATTTATTCGTCCACTCAAAGAAAAATTAGAAGCATCTGATTTTGATTTTGAAATTTATGGGCGACCAAAAAGCATTCATAGTATCTGGAATAAGATCAAGAAAAAAGCAGTTGCTTTTGAAGAAGTGTACGACCTCTTTGCAATTCGTGTGATCTTAAATTCGCCTACCGAAAAAGAAAAAGAAGATTGCTGGAAAGTTTATTCACTCATTACCGATGAATATAATCCTTCTCCTGAACGTTTACGTGATTGGTTAAGTAACCCCAAAAGCAATGGATACGAGGCTTTGCATACTACCGTAATGGGACCACAGGGTAAATGGGTAGAGGTACAAATTCGTTCTAAACGTATGAACGAAATTGCTGAGAAAGGATTGGCTGCGCACTATAAATACAAAGAAGGTGGTGGTGATGAAGACCGATTCGATAAATGGTTCGGACAGATCAGAGAAGTATTAGCTACACCCGATACTGATACGGTTGATTTCTTACAAGATTTTAAAACATCTTTCTTAGCAGAAGAAATTTATGTGTATACCCCAAAAGGCGATGTAAAAATGTTGCCTGTTGGAAGTACAGCGCTTGATTTTGCATTCTCTATTCACTCTGCTATTGGTACTAAATGTATTGGCGCAAAAGTGCATCATAAGTTAGTACCTATCAGTCATAAATTGCGCAGTGGAGATCAGATAGAAATCATAACCAGTGGCAAACAAAAACCATCGGAAGATTGGCTGAACATTGTAGTTACTGCAAAAGCAAAAAGCAAAATAAAAGATGCACTTCGCGAAGAAAAAAGAAAGATCGCAGAAGATGGTAAGTATACTTTGCAACGAAAGCTAGAAGGATTTGGTGCATCTATGAATCAGCATAATATTGATGAGCTGGTACATTTTTATAAAGTTCCTTCACAACTAGATCTGCTTTATAAAATCGCAACAAAATCTATTGATCTAAAAGAAATCAAAGATTTTAATTTAATTGGCGACCGTATAGAACATCCGCGTCCCAAACCTGTGGTGCTTGAATTGAACATTGATCATAACCAGGCCAAACATTTTTCTAAAAAAGATTCTGAGCTCATCATCTTTGGTGAAAGCAGCGATAGGATCGTTTATAATTTAGCAAAATGCTGCAACCCCATTCCTGGAGATGACGTATTTGGATTTGTAAGTACTGGAAAAGGATTAATCATACATCGCACAACATGCCCGAATGCAACACAGTTAATGGCCAATTACGGACATCGTGTAGTAAAAACCAAATGGGCTAAGAACAAAGAAATATCTTTCCTGACTGGCCTAAAAATTATTGGAATGGATGATGTAGGTGTTATTAATAAAATCACCAATATCATCAGTGGCGATATGCGCGTAAACATCGCGGCACTTACCATTGAATCGTCAGAAGGAATTTTTAGAGGCACTATCAAAGTTTTTGTACACGATAAAGAAGAACTCGAAGAATTGGTAGACCGTTTAAAACAACTGAAAGGAATACAAACAGTTGATCGATTTGATACTGATACACCCACCTAATAAGGATTTACACATTTTATTCAAAAATTGCTAGTAATTAATTGCTAGCAAAGACTCAATACTCAAAGTCATGGCTTATTTTTGCAACGATTCAAAACAAATATATGGTTGATGTAATTTTAGGTTTACAATGGGGAGACGAGGGCAAGGGCAAAATTGTAGACTATTTCGCGCCTAGATATGATATCGTTGCACGCTTTCAGGGCGGACCAAATGCAGGACACACTTTATATGTTGATGGAAAGAAGCAAGTGCTTCACCAAATTCCCTCTGGAATTTTTCATCAGGATAAAGTAAATATTATTGGAAACGGTGTGGTATTAGATCCAGTAACATTAAAAAGAGAATGTGATGCGGTTGCAGCTTATGGAATTGATGTGAAAAAAAATCTTTTTATTTCTGAACGCACTAATATTATTATTCCTACACACAGGGCCTTGGATAAAGCTTCTGAAATGTCGAAAGGAGAAAGTAAAATTGGTTCTACTTTAAAAGGAATTGGACCAGCTTATATGGATAAGACTGGACGTAATGCATTACGTGTTGGCGACTTATTAGATAAAAGCTTTACCACACAGTATATTAAGCTTCGTTTGAAGCACCAAAAGCTATTAGATAATTTTCACTTTATTGAAGACATCTCTGCCTGGGAAGAAGAGTTTTTCGAAGCATTAGAATTTCTGAAAACTTTGAATGTGATCAATTGCGAATACTATATCAATGATCAAATTTCAAAAGGCAAGAAAGTATTAGCAGAAGGTGCGCAAGGAAGTATGTTGGATATCGATTTCGGTACTTTTCCATTTGTTACTTCTTCAAATACCATTTCAGCAGGTGTTTGTACAGGCTTAGGAATTTCTCCAAAACAAATCGGAGAAGTAATGGGTGTTACCAAAGCTTATTGTACTCGCGTAGGTGGCGGACCATTCCCAACTGAACTATTCGATGCAACTGGCGAAGAATTACGCAGAATAGGAAGCGAGTTTGGTGCTACTACTGGCAGACCTCGTAGATGCGGCTGGATGGATCTTGTGGCATTGCAGTATACTTGTATGATCAATGGAGTTACTCAAATAGTAATGACCAAGGCCGATGTACTAGATTCATTTGAAGAATTATCGATGTGTACTTCTTATAAAGTTAATGGGGTAGAAACTAAACAAGTTCCTTTCCAGATGGCTAAAGCCACTATTGAACCGATTTTGGAGCAATTCAAGGGCTGGAGTACCGATACTACCCAAATTAAACTTGGGGAAGATTTACCTGAAACAATGAAGCAGTATATCGCATTTATAAACGAATATTGTGGTGTTCCAGTGAAACATGTTTCTAATGGTCCGGGCCGCGAACAAATTGTTCACATTTAGGAAATTTTAATTTTTAAAAAGAAAAAGAAAAATATTTTTGGTTAATACAATTTTGCGTCTAAAATTTACGCATTAATCTTATTAGAATATGGCAGCGAAATCTGATAAGGATAGCAAATCCTCTACTCCAAAGACAACACCGGCAAAGAATGTCGATGCAACACCATCTCCAAAAAGTAAAAAACAATTGGATGATGATGATGATGATTTAGACGACGACGACGATGCGTTGGACGTCGCACCCGCAAAGAAAGGTGCTACAAAAGCTTCCTCGAAAAAGTCGAAGGATGACGACGACGACGATGAAGATGAGACAGAAATAGAAGACGATTGGGATAAAGCCGAAGAAGACGATGACTGGGATCCAGACTTCGACGAATTCGATATTCCAAAAAGCAAGGGTAAAAAAGCACCTAGTACTGGTAGTTCAAAGAAAAAAGCCGAAGAAGAAGACGACTTTAAACTAGACGAAGACTTCAAAGAATTCGATTTGTTTAATGATAAGGATAGCGGTTTCGACGACGACGATGATGATGATGATTTCTAAACGAATTTTCTGATACGATACATGTTGAATTGGTAGCCCAATTCAACATTTTTTTTGTAACCAGATAAATTATTTTGAAGCCGAACTGCCTTCTATTAATACCCGATATGATTCCATAAGGATCTGACTCTTCTTAGATTCAAAGATGGCTAACTTATCTTTTGGAATGCGCATGCTGTATGGCTTTCCTTCTGAAAGTGTTTTATCAAAACCTGGGTTCCATTTATTGAACTGACTAATTTCCATCGTCAGACTATTGGTTAATACCATAGAATTATATCGTCCACTAAGATTGATAGTTGTTGTATTTGCCAATTCATCGTTTGTTAAGCTTACTTGCAAATTGTCTGTGATCTGTGCAGCTTTTACTTTTATTGTTTCATCAGCTGTGAGAGTTGTCCATCCCCCGGAACCTTCAAAAACATAATGTGTGGCAATAAATTTCTTAACGTGTGTTCTAGTTTCCTCTTTTAAATAATATTGAAGCACCCAAAAATCTCTACTTCCCGATTTCCTAATACATTGTCTAACCCTTCCCGCTCCCCCATTGTAGGCTGCTACTACCAATAACCAATCACCAAATTCGGCATATAATTCCTTCATCAGTTTGGCTGCCACATGTGTGCTTTTATAAAAGTCCATCCGCTCATCGTTGGCCCCAACGCGCAAACCAAAACGCTTGGCTTCATAATCCATCAATTGCCATGGACCAACTGCACCGGCCCATGAAACTAGTCCGGGTTGTAAATGACTTTCAATCACACTCAAATATTTCATCTCCTTGGGTATGCCGTACATAGCCAAGATATTGTCGTACAAATCAAAATAAGGCTTACCCCAGGTCTTCATTCGATCCAATTCCTTTCCTTGTTTGCGGACATATTCCTGTACAAATGAAACAGCTTGGGGATTTAATTGATTGATATAGGGCTTAGTAGCATCAAATTTATTGGCTACAAACAAACTCTGAAAACCATAACGGTCTTTAGTGGTGTCTACGGTTGGTTTCTCTTTGAATGCCGGATCAGTAACAAAACTCATGGTTCCAACGGCACCTGCCAACAAAGCAAAAGCCCCCAGCATAAAATGGGAGATCGAAAGCCGTGTTTGTATTGAGATGCCGAACCAGTTCATGCCAAATAATTTTGCTATGATTTGCAAAATTAGTGCCAAATAATTGAATGCTATGTGAAAGTGCTGCTTATGGGATATAATAGATTGACTAAGAACGCATTAGCTGATCAGATAACTGCAGCATTTTTGTTTCTTCAAAATGATTTGTCATGATCTGCAACCCAAATGGCATACCATTCGAATGGGTAAATAAAGGAATAGAGACAGCTGGTATCCCTACCAAATTAGCAAAAACAGTATAGATATCTGCCAGGAACATGGCCACCTGATCGTCTGATTTTTCTCCAATTTTAAAAGCTGTAGCAGGTACGGTCGGAGAAATAATCGCTTCGTAAGTATTAAATACTTCTACTGATTTATTGTAGAGTATGCGACGTACTTGCTGCGCCTTTGTAAAATAGGCATCGAAATAACCAGCACTTAAAACAAAAGTTCCTAGCATGATCCTTCTTTGCACTTCCTTTCCAAACCCTGCACTTCTTGATGCTTTATATAATTCGTTCAATTCGGGGTTCACAAGTGGTGCCCGATATCCAAATCGAACCGCATCGAATCGCGAAAAATTACTCGAAGCTTCAGCGGTAGTCAATACATAATAAGTAGGAACAATATGTTTGAGGAACTCAAATTCAATGGGGTCGACAGTATGCCCTTCTTGCTTTAAGCGTTCGATTAAACTAGTAATTCCAGCTCTGATCTCCGGGTCTAATCCCGGGTGTTCTAATGCTTGCCTAAAATAAGCAATGCGATATTTTTTGGGTGACTGATTCAATTCCGACCTATAAGCGGGAACGGGCTTTTCAGAAACCGTACTATCAAAATCATCTGCACCAGCAATTACTTCTAAACAAACTGCTGCATCTTCCACAGTTTTTGAAAAAATGCCGATCTGATCAAAGCTTGAAGCATAGGCGATCAATCCATAACGCGAAATTCTTCCATAGCTTGGCTTTAACCCTATTACGCCACAGAAGTCAGCCGGCTGTCGAACAGAGCCTCCCGTATCACTTCCTAAACTGATCATGGTTAAATTTGCCTGAACACTTACGGCCGACCCACCAGAGGAACCACCAGGAACTCGAGACTCATCTAATGCATTTCTCACAGCACCAAATGCAGAGTTCTCATTGCTACTACCCATTGCAAACTCATCGCAGTTTTGTCGCCCTATAATAATGGCTTCCTCCTGCAATAATTTTTCAACAACAGTAGCGTGATAAATTGATTTGAAATTTTCTAGGATCTTAGAACCGGCAGATACAACATGGCCTTTGTAACAGATTACATCTTTAATGCCAACTACTACGCCATGCAATTTACCAATTGGCAGGCCGCTAATTCTGCTAGCATCCAAACGATGGGCCTCAGCAATAGCTTCAGCTTCGAATACTTCTAAGAAAGCATTGAGTTGTGGTTTTTCTTTGATAGCCGCCAAATAAAAATGAACGGCTTCCACACAGGTGGTTTGGCCGTTCTGTAATGCGGTATGGTAGTCTTTGATAGAGCTAAACCGAAACAAAGCCTAAGAATCTTTTAATTAAACGAATTTAAGCTTGCGGTGGGGTTGCAGTCTTATCCTTTTCTTTCATTCCTTCTTCTAATTCTTTCTTCACATTGTCTTTAGCATCGTTAAACTCACGAATACCCTTTCCAAGGCCTTTCATAAATTCCGGGATCTTGCGACCACCAAACAAAACTAAAACTACTACTGCGATGAGTAAAATTTCTTGAAATCCTAAATTGCCCATAAAATTTGGTTTGAGGTCATCAAAGTTAATGGAAAAGAAATCCCATCCAACTAAATAATGTTAAAGAAACAAGTTTTAACGAAAAAGCGGAAGAATAGATTTACTAATCTTCCGCTTTTAATTATTTCAGCTAATTGCTTAGAAACGTTTTTCTTTAATACGTGCGCTCTTACCACTACGCTCTCTCAAGTAGTACAACTTAGCACGGCGAACCTTACCAGACTTGTTCAACAAGATCGAATCAATATTTGGAGAAAGGATCGGAAACAAACGCTCCACACCTACACCATCAGATATTTTACGTACGGTAAATGATGCAGTAGCACCGTTGCCCTGTAATTTAATTACATCACCACGGAAACTCTGAATACGTTCTTTACCACCCTCTACAATTTTATAATTAACAGTGATATTATCACCTGCTTTAAACTTAGGGTAGGTCTTCTTCACGGTCAATTGCTCGTGTACAAACTGAACTGCTGCGTCCATAACTTTATTTTTTTGCGGACGGCAAAGGTATAGAAAAAATAATAAAATATTGCTGCTAAATCAGAATATTTTTTATCTCGCTACGTTTACCGCTCTTTTTTCTCTAATAACTGTTACTTTGATCTGACCAGGATAGGTCATTTCTGTCTGAATTTTCTGTGCTATTTCAAAGCTCAGCTTATCGCTGTCGCCATCTGTAACTTTCTCTGCCTCAACGATTACCCTGAGTTCCCTGCCTGCCTGAATCGCATAAGCTTTCTCTACACCCTGGTAAGCCATGGCTAGATTCTCGAGATCTTTGATCCGCTGCAAATATTGCTGCATGATTTCTCGGCGAGCACCCGGGCGAGCACCACTGATGGCATCGCAAGCCTGAATAATCGGAGAAATCACATATTGCATTTCCATTTCATCGTGGTGCGCACCAATAGCATTCACTACTGCAGGATTCTCGCCATATTTCTCAGCAAGTTTAGCACCCAATAAAGCGTGACTCAATTCAGTTTCCTCATCTGGTACTTTACCAATATCGTGCAGTAACCCGGCACGTTTGGCCAATTTAGGGTTCATCCCTAATTCAGCTGCCATAATACCACATAGGTTCGCTGTTTCGCGGCTATGCATCAATAGGTTCTGTCCGTAGGAAGAACGGAATCGCATTTTACCTACAATACGCACCAATTCCTTGTGTAATCCATGGATCCCCATTTCAATCACGGTTCTTTCTCCAATCTCCATAACCTGCTCTTCTAACTGACGGCGTGTTTTTTCTACCACTTCCTCAATACGAGCCGGGTGGATTCTTCCATCAGCTACTAAGCGCTGCAAACTCAAACGCGCAATTTCTCTACGCAATGGATCGAATGATGAAAGAATAATGGCTTCAGGTGTATCATCTACGATCAAGTCAACCCCAGTAGCTGCTTCAATAGCACGGATATTTCTACCCTCTCTACCAATGATCTGACCCTTGATCTCGTCGGTCTCTAGGTTAAATACAGTTACCGTATTTTCAATAGTAACTTCCGCTGCAGTACGTTGGATTGATTGGATAACAATCTTACGCGCTTCTTTATTCGCCTTCAATTTGGCCTCTTCAATAATCTCCTGCTGTAATCCCAAAGCCTGAGAATGCGCTTCTTGTTTCAGGCTTTCAATCAATTGCGATTTGGCTTCTTCGGCACTTAAACCTGCAATTTTTTCTAAGCGGCGGATATGCTCTTCCTGATGTTTTTCAAGTTCTGTACGCTTCAGATTTACTAATTCGATCTGACGGTTCAGGTTCTCTTTAATCACATCATTATCTTTAGCCTGCTTATCTAAACCAGCCTCTTTTTGATTGATAGAAATTTCTTTCTGCTTGATCCTGTTTTCGGCTTCGCCTACTTTACGGTTACGCTCATTAACATCTTTTTCGTGCTCTGACTTTAATTGTACAAAGCGCTCTTTAGCTTCTAATTGCTTCTCTTTTTTTACAGTTTCAGCTCTTAATTCGGCCTCTTTTAAAATGGTCTGTGCCTGATGTTCGGCATCTTCGACCTGTTTTTTTGTGTTCTTAGCGAATAATGTTTTACCCGCTATAGCTCCAACAATTAGTGAAATGGCACCAATTATAATAGAAACAACAGTTTGATCCATGTTTTTGGTAATTTTTATAATAATTCAAAATCCTTTACAGCATTACACATCTCATTTTAACTTAATAAGTATACGCAATAGGCGAAGATACTTAAATAATTTAAGCTAAAAGATTTGCTTATCTCCTACTGGTTTTCCTGTAAAGCTTTATCCAGCGATTTTTCAAGACCGTTGATCTGTAGGGCTAGTTCACCCCATTTTACGAGAAGGTTGCCTGATTGTGTCTGCTCAGTGGCAAACCAAAGTAACGCCATCGACACGTAATCTTGCATGTCTTTGCCAGCGAAATTGGTTTTGAACTCCGTAATCTTGTCATTGATGAGGCTAGAGGTCTTGCGGACCATCTCTTCATCAGCCGGCTCAATCTTTAAACGATATGTCCGGTCGGCAATTAAAATATTTACGGGAATAAGTTCTTCCATCATATCAAGCATTCAATAACAAAAGGCATTTCTCGATCTCTTTCAGATAACCATCAATCCTTTTCTCCATTAATAATTTCTCGGAAGGGCTCCATTGAGCTCCCCCAATTTTAACCGTCTCTAATTGCTGAATTAATCCTTGTAAATCAGATTCCTTCTGCAATTTATCGTTCTGCATCTTCTCCAGATTCTTTTTTAATTGCTGGTTCTCTTTCTGCAAAAGCTGCTGCTGCTTTAGCAATAACTGCAGCTTTTCTTGAATAGCTTTTATTTGTACAGAAATTTCTACCATCTATTAAAATTATGCTGACTCTAAAATACATTAATTAATAGTTCCATTGAAGCCTATTTACGAATTTCTGCTCCCAATTCTTTTTCGAATTGATTGATCAGTTTTCCAATCATGGCATCTACTTCTTTATCGGTCAGCGTTTTCTGATCATCTTCGAAAGTAAAACTAACTGCCATTGATTTCTTATCTGCCCCTAGTTTATCACTCTCAAATACATCAAACAATCGAACTTGTTTGAGTTTACTCAACTGTGTTTTACGCACTTGCTGATCAATGGCATCGAAGCTGATATTTCTATTCACTACCAAGGCCAAATCGCGCTGCATGGATGGAAACTTGTTCACTTCTTTATAAGTGATCTTTCGCTGCTCAACCATTTTCAAGAGTAATACAAAATTGAGATCTACAAAATAGACCGACTGTTTAATGTCAAATTTTGCGAGTTGTTTATTCGATACAATTTCAATCGATCCCAAATCTTTTTTCGCTGCCTTGATCAAAATAATATCAGCATTTTCTTCCGATAAGCTCAATTGCAATCCACTCACTCCAGCCACTTGCAAAATGGCAGCCACTATTCCTTTCGCCTTGAATACATCCAGGCTTCTGCTTTTCTGATGCCAATTTTCTTCTTGATCAAGTCCAGTAAAATATAATGCCAAATGTTCTGCTTCGCTATAATCGCCGGGACCATTGCTAGCATAGGTTTTGCCGAATTCAAAACACTGTAAGTTATTATTTTTTCTATTCAGATTATACGCTATAGTTTCCAATCCGGTTTCCAACATGGATGGTCTTAAAATATCTAAATCAGCACTCAAATTATTGATCATTTTCACTGATCTACTCAACACTTCTTCGCTGAAGTATTTACTATTGGTAATGCTGTTTGTAAGAATTTCAATGAACCCTTGCCCAACTAAATAATTAGCGATTTTATCTTTCAGATTCTCCTTCAATACAGATTGATCAGTTGCTGGACTGATCGAGATCATGGAAGGAATTTCTATATTGTCCAATCCATCGATCCTAATAATTTCTTCCACAATATCTGCTGGCAAACTAATATCTGGTTTGCTTCTCGGAACAGCCACACGCAACTCATCCATTCCCTCTTTCAAAATTTCAAATCCTAATGCAGTTAAAATCCTATTTACTTTATCGGGATGATAATTTTTACCACTTAATTTTTTGAGATAATGGTGTTTTAAAGAGACCTCCGTTTTAGGCTTCGGATTGGGATATATATCCACAATATCACTAGTTAGCTCACCACCTGCCAATTCCTTGATCATGAGTGCCGCTCTCTTCAATACATTTACTGTATTATCGATATCCACCCCTTTTTCAAAACGAGTAGCTGCATCTGTTCTCAATCCGTGAAATACAGAGCTGATCCGGATGCTGGAGGGATTGAACCATGCACTTTCTAAAATAATATTATTAGTAGTAGCCACCACGCCACTTTCTTTACCGCCATATATACCAGCAATACACATGCCTTCTTTGGCATTGCAAATCATCAGATCCTTAGCGCTTAATTTTCTTTCCTTGCCATCAAGTGTAGTAAACAGCGTTCCTTCTGCTTCATTCTTTACAATGATTTCGCCGCCAGGAATGGCTGCTGCATCAAAAGCATGTAAAGGCTGACCAGTTTCGTGCAAGATGAAATTGGTGATATCTACAATATTGTTAATTGGTCGCATGCCAATGGCCTGCAACTTATTCTTTAACCACTGAGGTGATTCTTTCACAGTAACACCACTGATGCTGATGGCCGCGTATCTAGCACAAGCATCTGCATTTTCTACCGTAACTTTTACCGGAAGGCTATTATTGTCAATCTTAAATCCGTTTGCAAAAGGCGTCTTAACACGCACTTCTTTTTGATGGTGCGTTAAGTAAGCACAAACATCTCTGGCAACACCAAAATGACTCATTGCATCCATTCTATTGGGTGTTAATCCAATCTCGTAGATCCAATCATTATAAGGCTCAAAATGAACGGCAGCAGGTGTTCCGGGTTGCAGGTCGGCCGGAAGAACGATGATTCCATCGTGACTAACACCCATACCTAACTCGTCTTCTGCACAAAGCATTCCATGACTTTCAACACCCCTGATCTTAGCAAGTTTCATCGTTAATGGATCGCCAGTTGTGGGATAGATCGTGGTACCAATAGTAGCTACCACTACTTTTTGTCCAACAGCCACATTCGGCGCACCACATACAATTTGCAGTGGCTCCCCTGATCCAATATTTACGGATGTCAATTTTAATTTATCTGCATTCGGATGCTGCTCGCATGCCAACACTTCCCCGATTACTAAACCTTCTAATCCACCTTTGATGGACTGGAATTTTTCAAGACTTTCCACTTCCAATCCAATAGAGGTAAGGATCCTCGATAATCTTTCCGGTTCAATTGTTTCAGGAAGGTATTCACTCAGCCAGTTGTAACTAATGGTCATAATTGTAATCTCTTTTCGAGGATCAAAAATAGGTGATAAATATTGGATAACAGGGCTTAGTTGGCTAGGAAGCGCTGATACCGCAGATATAGACAGGAATGGAATTACTAAAATAGAAGAAAACTCTTCTGATTTACGGATTTTTTTGTGGAATCAGCCCTTTTTTTTTAGAAATCTTTCTTCACAACTGATTGTGTAAAAGGGCTAGATTTGGTCGGAAAACTTTTGAATTTGGTGGAAAAACAGGTATTTTTCTGTGGATAGTCATAGTTTTAGTGTTAACGAACTAAGGATAACCTGTGGATGAAAATTGATACTAAAAAATTTTAACAAGCGGAATACTTGCACCATATTCGCTCCCCCCTTAGAGATGAATTGTTGACAAAGGTTTTTCAGAAACATATTTAGATCACCCAGTAGAAAGGTGTTAAACATTTAGAATTTTTAGAACGTGGAACTGACCAGCTTGAACAAAGACAGAAAGAGAAGAAAAACAACAGTTGATATGAGTACCATGCTATATGGGAAAATACCTCCTCAGGCTAAAGAGCTCGAAGAAGCCATTCTGGGTGCTATTATGCTAGAAAAAAGTGCTTTTGATACCGTTTCAGAAATTCTGAAACCGGAATGTTTTTATGTGGAATCACATAAAACAATTTATCATGCAATGCAAGCTTTACAGCAAAAAAATGATCCGATCGATCTTTTAACAGTTGTGGAAGAATTGAAATTTCAGGAACAATTAGATACAGTTGGTGGCGCTTATTTTGTTACTAAATTAACTAACTCAGTTGTATCAACTGCCAATATTGATGCACACTGCAGAATTGTTTTACAGAAATTCATTCAACGCGAACTCATAAAAATTAGTAGTGAAATTATTGGCGATGCTTATGAAGACAGTACCGATGTATTCGACCTTTTAGATGAAGCGGAGACCAAGATGTTCAACATCACCAATAACTACCTCAAAAAGAATTTCGAAGATATTTTAGGCATCCTTGCAAAAACTATTAACCGAATTGATGAACTAAGAACCAAAACAGAAGAAATTTCTGGCGTTCCCAGTGGATTTGCTAGTCTTGATAGGGTTACTTACGGATGGCAGCCAACAGATTTAATTATTCTGGCAGCAAGACCTTCTGTGGGTAAAACCGCATTTGCACTTAACCTAGCCAGAAATGCCGCCTTGCATCCCACAAAACCAGTTCCGGTTGGGTTCTTTTCCTTAGAGATGAGTGCTTCTCAATTGGTACAACGTATTTTAAGTGCCGAGAGCGAGATCAAAATGGAAAAGATCAGTCGTGGAAAATTAGAAGATCACGAATACCAACAGCTCTTATCAAAAGGATTTAAGAAACTAGAAATTGCGCCTATCTATATCGACGATACTGCCGCTTTGAACATTTTTGAATTCAGAGCAAAAGCAAGGAGACTGGTTCACAAACATAAAGTTGGCGTAATCATCATCGATTACCTACAATTAATGAGTGGCTCTAACGATAAAGGTGGTAACCGCGAACAGGAAATCAGTAATATCTCAAGAAACTTAAAAGCACTGGCCAAAGAATTGAGTGTTCCGATCATTGCTTTGAGTCAGCTGAGTCGTGCCGTTGAAACCAGAAAAGAAAGCAAAATGCCTCAGTTGAGCGATTTGAGAGAATCAGGTGCAATTGAGCAGGATGCTGACATGGTTATGTTCATTTATCGTCCGGAATACTATGAGGTAAAAAGCAACGAGATGGGCGAAAGTACCAGTGGCGAAACACATATTAGAATTGCTAAACACCGTAACGGATCATTAGAAACCATCAAGCTTCGCGCCAACCTTTCTATTCAACGATTTGAAGAATGGGATGGCGATGGAAGTGGGATTGAAGGACTAGGCTCAAACTGGAAACCAATTGCGCCAAGTCCATCTCCAGCCGCAGGCGGTGCAGGTGATGGTGCTAAATTTTATTTACAAAAAGGAAGTAAAATGAATGATGTGGACTTTGACCAAGGCTACGAAACAGAACAACCTTTCTAAAAGTATTTCATATTAAAGCGCTTGACTTAAAATCAAGCGCTTTATTTATTTTTGCAGGAATGAGTATACCTTTTTTTTACGAACCAACAATTCTGGAATCGAATCATCCCTTTGTTTTAAGCGAAAGCACTAGCAAACATTGTGTGCAAGTATTGCGTATGCGAGCTGGCGATCAGATTCATTTAACGGATGGAATGGGTAAACTATTTTATGCAAAGATCATCAGTGCAGATAAACAAAAATCCGTAGCCCTGATTGAACAAACAAAGTTTACGGAAGCCCCTTTGAAAAAAATTAGCATAGGGATCTCTTTATTAAAGAATGCAGATCGCTTAGAATGGTTATTCGAAAAAATTACAGAGATAGGTATAACAGAAATATATCCGTTGATCTGCAAAAGAACTGAACAACAACGCTTCAAAACAGAAAGGATGCAACAGATCTTGGTTTCAGCAATGTTACAGAGTCAGCAGTGTTGGCTTCCAAAACTTCAGCCCCCAACAGATCTTACTAAATTTATTGAACAGGCTACCAATGCACAAAAAATTATTGCACACTGTGAACCAGATCAAAAAACAGAATTAAGGGAATTGCAGCATTCAACTGATAGTTTAATTCTAATCGGACCAGAAGGCGATTTTACCCCCGAAGAAATTGCATTCGCATTGAAGCACCAGTTCATACCTATAAGCTTGGGCAAAACAAGACTTAGAACAGAAACGGCGGGACTTGTATCTATCACAGTTTTAGCCTATCGTTCATAGATATTTTATTTATTTGACTAACTTCCAGTTATGAAGAAATTTCTTTTGCTGATTTTGGCAATCTCAATAGTTGGGATCTTTAGCTGCAAAAATTTTAAGCGTCAGAAAAGGGCTGTTCAAAGAGATCTTACTATTAACCAAAACACCTCTTTCAATAACCTTTTCTTTGATAGTATTCAAATTGAAAGTTTTTTGAAAGACCATTCCGAATTCAAATCTTATGAGGAACAGTTTATAGATTTTTATAAGGAAAGAAATTATCAATTTGCTTGGTTCGATAACAAGGGCATTGCAGAACAATCTTTCAATTTTTTAAACTTACTTAATTCAACAGTTAGCGATTTGCAGGATAGCAGTTTGTATAATCCTACATTGATTGAACTCTATGAGAAAGCAGTTGCAGATAGCTTGCACAAGCAACAGCATGCAATCATTCTTAATACTGAACTATTGTTCACTGGTCAGTTCTTTGCCTATGCCGCAAAAGTTTATAAGGGTAGCGATATTGATGCAGCTGATCTAGGATGGTTTATCCCTAGAAAAAAATTGAACCTAAAAGAGCTATTAGATTCTAGTATCAAATCAAAAGCGAACGGTATTGAAATTTATGCCAAGCAAAATCCGCAGTATAAAAAACTGCAAGAACAATTGGTCTTGTATAATGAGTTCGCAAAAAATGAAACGAGCGATACGATTGCCTATGTTAAAAAACCGATCAAAAGAGGTGATAGTTCTGAAGCGATTGTGATGATCAAAAAAAGATTATTTCTGTTAGGTGACGCTAAAATACCAGATAGTAGTTTCTTGTACGATTCACTAACCCTCATTGCTGTAAAAAAATTCCAACGCAGAATGGGATTAAGTGTTGACGGTGCTATTGGCAATAAAATGATAGAGGAATTAAATATGCCTTTGCAATGGAGGATCAAACAATTACTGGTGAACATGGAAAGATTGCGCTGGCTTCCTCCTACAAAAGACAGTAATTATATTGTAGTAAATATTCCCGAATATCGTTTGCATGTATACGATAGTGGCAAAACGGTGATGGATATGAATGTCATTGTAGGTAAAGCCGCAAACAGCACCGTTATATTTTCGGGCAATTTGAAATATGTGGTATTTAGTCCGTATTGGAATGTCCCCACGAGCATCGTAAAAAAAGAAATCGTTCCAGCCATTAGTAAAAATAGCAACTACCTCGAAAAAAATCATATGGAAATTACTGGAAAAAGTAATGGATTGCCCTTGGTGAGGCAGAAGCCTGGTTCCTATAACTCTTTAGGTCTCGTGAAATTTCTTTTCCCTAACAACTACGATATTTATTTACATGATACCCCTAATCGAGATTTGTTTACACAATCTAGTAGAAGCTTGAGCCATGGCTGCATTCGTATCAGTGAGCCCAAGAAAATGGCACAATATCTTTTAAGAGAAGATACTGCATGGAACAGTAATACGATTGACAGTTCCATGCACCTTTCAAAAGAAAGATGGGTAACACTCAAGAAAACAGTACCTGTGCTGATCGTTTATTTTACCGCCTGGGTTGATAAAACAGGAACCCTTAATTTTAGAAAAGATATTTACGGACACGATGAAAAAATGGCCGCTAAACTTTTCATTAAATAAATAATTTTTATAACCTGCTATATTTGTAAAAAGCTGGAACATGCAATTAATTGAAGTAAAAGATAAAAATACAGTCAAGGAATTTCTTGAAATTAATGTTAAACTAAACAGTGTTAATCCTGCCTATATCCGCCCACTGGATAATGAAGTGAACGATGTGTTTGATGACCAGAAAAATAAGGCTTTTAAATACGGTACAGTTATAAGATGGATTCTTAAAAACGATCAGTCAGAAACTATAGGAAGAATTGCTGCATTCATCAGTAGTAAATACATTAACAAGGGTACAGAATTTTCCACTGGCGGATTTGGCTTCTTTGATTGTATTAATGATCAAGTAGCGGCAAATAAATTATTCGATCAGGCCAAAGAATGGTTGGTATCAAAGGGCGCAGAGGCAATGGACGGACCCATTAATTTTACTGATCGTGATAAATGGTGGGGATTACTCGTAGAAGGATTCGAGAACGAGCCCATGTATGGCATGTCATTTAACCCTAGTTACTATGAGCAGCTATTTAATAACTATGGATTTAAAAACTATTATAACCAGTATTATTACTACATGAATGTAGATGATACTTTCTCTGAAAAGATTCTAGAACGTCACGCAAAAATAAAATCTAAACCAGACTATTCCGCACGTCATGTCAAGTTAAATCAACTTGAAAAATATGCCCGAGATTTTGCCAAAGTATATAACGCAGCTTGGGCCCAACATGGAGAGAACAAAGAACTTACAGAAGATCAAGTTGTAAAGCTCTTCAAAAAAATGAAGCCAATCATGGATGAGCGCACTGTTTGGTTTGCTTATTATAAAGAGGAGCCAATTGCCATGTTCATTAATATTCCCGACTTAAATCAATACTTCAAACACTTTAATGGAAAATTTGGTTGGTTCGAAAAGATCTGGTTGATGTGGATGAAATGGCGGGGTATCAATAAACAATTAACTGGCTTAGCATTTGGGGTGGTTCCCAAATATCAAGCACTGGGTATCGATAGTTATATTATTCAGGAATGCGGTTCGTTCGCACAAGGCAAGGGTTGGTACAAACAATATGAAATGGGATGGGCGGGCGACTGGAATCCAAGGATGCTCAATATTTATAAGAGCCTTGGTGGATATCAAAGCAGACGCATGATCACATTCCGTCTTCTTTTTGATCAGAACCGTCCATTTGAAAGACACCCCGAAATGGTTTACAAATAATACTTCGCAGTTTCTTTAATGCCCTCTTGGTAACTAGTAGGCGTAAATCGAAAATGATTTTCAAATTTGGTAGAGTCAAACAAATAAATACTATCACTTTGATAAATCATTTCATAGGATTCCTTGATGGGTTTAATAAATAGACCTGCCAAGCGAATCATGAATTTAGAAAGAACAGTGAATTTATTAGGTTGATGCATAGCTTCTGCTGCCAATGCAATAAACTGCGCACCTGTTAATGGATTCGAATGAGTTGGCAAATGCCAGGTTTGATTAAAAGCAGTTTCATCTTTGGCCAATAAATACAAAGCTTTGCCAGCATCCGGAATATAAGTATAAGAATGGGGCAATTGCGCATCTGCTAACCATTGGGCTTTCTTGCCTTTTGAAAAATTATCAAATACCAGCATATTTGGTACACTTGTTTTAGTGGTCGCTGTTCCATAAAAATCTGCGCTTCTAGCTATTAATCCCGTTAATGAACCAACCTGAATTTCATGCAATAATTGATTTACAATTGCTGCCCTTAAAACGCCTTTCTTACTGCATGGGTTAAAGGGCGTTTCTTCCGTCATCTTACCGATTACTTTCCCATACATATATACATTATCAAAGAAGATCAGCTTCGCTCCAGTTGCTTTGCATGCTTCAATAGTATTGGTCATAATAAGTGGCCATTTCTCTTCCCAAACTTTATAATCATATTCCAATCCTACTAGCAGGTAAACTATTGAAGAACCTTTCACTGCATCCATGGTTTGGCGGGCATCACTTAGGTCAGCAGCAACCGAATCAATACCAATGATCTGCTTGGGATGCCTTGCAACGATGCGAATATTTTCCTTGGATTCCATTAGAACAGGCAATAATTCATTGGCAATTGCTCCTCCAGCCCCAAGTATCGTATGTAAACTCATAGTTTGAAAATTATGGTAAATGCGTCTCCGAACTTGTTCAAAATAGCCAAAATAGGTGAAAGAACTATGTTTTTCATCATATTTATGGGAATTCAAGCATGTCAAAAACTTAGTTATCCGAAAAACTTACCATTGCTTACTTTTGAAGCAGTTAGCGCAATTATGGAGAATTTCATCGTTTCAGCAAGAAAATACCGCCCACAGAATTTTAATACCGTAGTAGGGCAACAACATATTACAACAACCTTAAAAAATGCCATCAAGAACAATCAGTTGGCACACGCATTTTTATTTTGCGGACCAAGAGGTGTAGGTAAAACAACCTGTGCGCGTATCCTTGCAAAAACCATCAATTGTACCAATCAAACACCTGAAGGAGAAGCTTGTAATGTGTGTAATAGTTGCACCTCTTTCGATGCGGGTACCTCTATGAATATTCATGAATTAGATGCTGCTAGTAATAATTCGGTTGATGATATTCGTTCACTTGTAGAACAAGTTCGCTTTGCACCACAGGCCGGCAAATACAAAGTATATATCGTAGATGAGGTACATATGCTCAGTGCCAGCGCCTTCAACGCATTCTTGAAGACTTTAGAAGAGCCGCCACCCTACGCTATTTTTATTTTAGCAACAACAGAAAAACATAAGATCCTTCCAACCATTTTAAGTCGTTGTCAAATCTTTGATTTTAAAAGGATTACTAATAACGATACAGTAGAACATTTACAGGAAATAGTTGATAAAGAATCAATCAAAGCCGATAAAGCTGCCTTGCAAGTGATTGCTCAAAAAAGTGAAGGCTGTATGCGCGATTCATTGAGTATTCTCGATAAGATTGTAAGCTTTACAAACGGAGTTGTAACCTATCAGAATACGCTTGAACATTTGAATATTCTGGATGATGATTATTATTTCAAATTATTAGAAGCCATGCAGGCTCAGGATCTTCCATCGGCGATGTTGCTATTTGATGAGATCAATCGAAAAGGATTTGAGGGCGACTTAGTAGTAAATGGCTTCGCTGAATTCATTCGCAATTTACTAGTGTGCAAAGATGCTAAATCTGCTTCCTTACTTGAAGTGGTGGAAGGCATGCAATCGAAATATATTCTCACTGCAGAAAAATCAGGCATATCATTTTTAGTGAGTGCACTTAATATTTTAAATGAGTCAGAGATCAACTATAAAATGGCACGCAATAAAAGATTGCATGTAGAACTCACTTTGATCAAACTGAATTTCTTACAACAGGCCATTGAATTATCGGCCGAAAATGGACAACTCGTAAAAAAAAAACGAATTGACGGGCCAGTAGCTTTTCGATTAAAAGAAGTTCCTTCTATTCAAATTGCCGCCCAAACAACTGCAGCTATAGCTGAAACCAAACTCTATATTGAAACGCCAAAACCCGCAGCTATAGTAACTCCTACTGCTAAACCAGTAAACGCAACAAAAGCAGCAACTATTCCAACAGCAGCGCCAACTAAATCTAAAACACCTATTCAAATCGGGGGCAACAAAAAAGGTTTACTCGATTCTCTGCGTGAAAAATATGGTGATCAATATACCATTGAAGAGGTAAAAGAAGCTGAAGTACTCAATCATGAAAAGCTGAAAGCTATCTGGGATAAATATGCCATTAGTTTAGAAGAACAAAAAAAGCATTCCTCATACGGCACTTTTAAAATTGCCAGATTAACCATTGATACAGATATGCTTTTCACTGTAACAGTTAGTTCTGTTACCTCACAAAAATTTGTGGAACAAGAAAGAATGTCAGTTTTGGAACTTGTTCAAAATGGATTTAATAATCGAAGCATCGCATTTCAAATATTGATTGATGCCGGAGAACAAGAAGAAGTTCCGATTCATTTGCGTTTAAATAGCAGGCAAAAATTCGAAAGAATTGCAGAACAATTCCCATTGGTTAAAGAACTGAAAGACCGGTTGAGAATGGATATCGATTACTAATCTTATTTCGTTTGGGTATATCCATTCTTAATTAACCAAGGCAGAATTTTTGTGCGTTGATCCCCTTGGATAATGATCTCCGCATCTTTTGCCGAACCACCCGTACCACAGAAATTTTTGAGTTGTTTACCCAATACTTCTAAATCAGCTTCAGTTCCAATAAATCCTGTGACCAAGGTCACTGCTTTGCCTGCACGATGTTTGGTTTCTAAACGGATGCGTAATTTTTGTTGGGCAGGGGAAAGGGTTTCCAGTGCAGCATCTGCTGCTTCAAATGAAAAATTAGGATCGGTACTAAATACAAAACCGCGGGCATCCGCTTTATTCTTTTTTGACATAAAATATTTTTGAAACAATAGGTTTAAGAAAAACTAGCTTTTAAACTCAGGTCAAGACTCTTGGCTTGATGTATTAATGCCCCAACACTTACAAAATCAACTCCCGTTGCAGCATAGGCTTGTATATTGTCTATATCAATTCCACCACTTGCCTCTGTTTCAAACTTTCCAGCAATTAATTTTACTGCGTCCCCAACTTCTATCACACTGAAATTGTCTAGCATAATACGAAATACTTTTCCCTTTCCTATTTGCAATATTTTTTCAACATCTGCAATGGATCTTGTTTCTACCTCAATCTTTAGTTCCTGCTTTTTTGTCTGCACATAGTTCCACGCCTTATTCACTGCTGCTTCAAGTCCCCCACAATAATCGATATGATTATCTTTCAGCATGATCATATCATATAAAGCATACCGATGATTTACGCCGCCACCAATTCTAACAGCTTCTTTTTCTAGTAATCTGAAATTAGGGGTAGTCTTCCTTGTATCAAGAATCCGTGTATGATATCCTTGAATCAAGGAACTATATTTTTTTGTAAGGGTAGCAATGCCGCTCATGCGTTGCATACAATTCAAAACCAATCTTTCGCAACTCAGAATAGTAGGGACTTTGGCCTTTACTTCAAATGCGATTTCTCCTGCGCTCATCATATCGCCATCCGATTTGATGGCATTGAAAACAGCAGTTGGTTCAACTAATTGAAAGATGCGTTCGGCCACTTTCATTCCAGCCAAGACGCCATCTTGTTTGATTTTTAAAACGGCTTTGCCTTCTGTATTGGGCTCAATACAACTCAAGGTTGAGTGATCTCCATCACCAATATCTTCTTTCAAAGCAGACAAAATCAGATGGTCGAGCAGTTCCTGGTAAGATTGCATATGGTAAAGCTAGCAGTTCTAATAAAATCTAGTTGATACGAATGGTAATGATTTGGTGTTTCCCACCCTTGGCTTTTAACATCACGGTCATATTATAAGGCTTCCCGCTACTGGTAAGCTTACCGGTAATGTAAAGGGTACTGCCAATTTCGCGGTTCGATCCTTTTTCAAATCCATTGATCCGGTTTTCATCGAAAAACATTTTTAAGGCCATGCTTGCTTGATTACGGCCCATATTTTTCACTTCTTCCCTATCTAATAATTTTAAATCGATATAATCATCGAAATATTGGGCAATTTCTTCCGTATTAGCAGATTTGAACGCTTTAACCACCGCATCTGTATCGGCCTGTTGGGCCATTGATACCAAACTAAATGCCAATCCAATTAATAAAAATATCTTCTTCATGTGTCTTTAATTGATTCTGGTTACATCTAATTCGCCAATAGTCATTTTGATTGGTTTCAAAGTTTGTAATGGCTCATTTCATGTGTTTATTATTGATTTTTGTTACATGTAATTCGCCAATAGTCATTTTGATTGGTTTCAAAACTTGTAATGGCTCATTTCATGTTATAGATTTCTACATTACTGTTACATAAAACATGCCAAATTCGATACATTAAACTTGTTTGGCTAAATTAGCAGAAAATTACAAGTAATTAATACAACCTTTAGAGATGAGCAAGAAAGTGATTTTAGCGATTATGGACGGATGGGGATTGGGTCAGATACCTAGCGCCGATGCAATTCAACAAGCACACCCGGCTTTTGTTAGTAGTTTATACAGTCAATACCCAAATACCACTTTGGTTACTTGTGGCGAAGAAGTGGGTTTGCCTGATGGGCAAATGGGTAATAGTGAAGTAGGTCACTTGAATTTAGGTGCTGGCAGAATAGTGTATCAAGAATTACAGCGCATAAATGTTGCCATACGTACTGGCGAACTTGCTTCCAATCAAGTGCTTTTGAATACAATTAGAAAAGCAAAAGACACAAAAAAACCTTTACACTTGCTGGGATTGTTAAGCGATGGTGGCGTGCATTCACATACCAGTCATTTAAAAGCCATCCTCCATGTTTGTAAGGCAGAAGGATTAACCGAAGTATATATCCATGCATTCACAGATGGCAGAGATACCGATCCGAAAAGTGGTTTGGGATATATTACCGATTTAGAGAATTTCTTAGCCAGTTCTGTTGGAAAAATTGCCACAGTAAGCGGCAGGTATTATGCCATGGATCGGGATAAACGTTGGGAAAGAGTCAAGCTGGCTTATGATACTTTAGTGAATGCAGGCGGACCAACAGCGAGCGATGCCATTGCAGCTGTTAAAAATTCTTATGCTGCAAATAAAACGGATGAATTCATTTTGCCTACCGTTATTGTTGGGGCCGACCAGCAACCGATTGCAAAAATTCAGTCCGACGATACAGCCATCTGTTTTAATTTCAGAACAGATCGTTGTAGAGAAATTACAGAAGTACTCACGCAGAATGACCATACTGATTTTGGTATGCACAAACTAGATCTAACATACACCACCATGACGATGTATGATCATAAGTTTAAAAATGTCAGCGTAATTTTCGAAAATGATAATTTGTTCAATACCCTTGGTCAGGTTTTAGAAGCCAATGGCAAGAAACAAATCAGGATTGCTGAAACAGAGAAATATCCCCACGTTACTTTCTTTTTTAGTGGTGGAAGAGAAGATCCTTATACTGGCGAAAGCAGGATCATGGTACCTTCTCCGAAAGTGGCTACTTATGATTTACAACCAGAAATGAGTGCCATTGAAATTACCGATAAATTAATTCCCGAAATTGAAAACGAAACTGCCGATTTTATTTGCTTGAACTATGCAAATACAGATATGGTGGGACATACAGGCATATTCAGTGCTGCCATCACTGCAGCCCTAACTGTTGATGCATGTGTGAAGCGCGTAGTTACAGCCGCATTGGAACATGATTATACTGTATTCCTAACGGCCGACCATGGCAATGCCGATTTCATGATCAATCAAGACGGTTCACCTAATACAGCACATACTTTGAACCCAGTTCCATTCTTCATCATCGATAAAGTTTGGAGGGGAACTATAAAGCCTGGTAAATTAGGCGATTTAGCTCCCACTATTTTGAAGGTAATGGGACTAGAAATACCAAAAGAAATGACAGGAAACACACTCATATAAAAATATAACTATGAAAAAAGTCGGAATTGGATTACTAGTAATTCTATTGTTATTACAAGCATATCGCCCAGCAAAAAACGATTCCAATAAAATGGATAATGATATTTCTGTATCATACACGGTTCCTGATGATGTGAAACAGATCCTTGCTAAAGCGTGTAACGACTGCCACAGTAATAACACAACTTATCCTTGGTACAGTAATATACAACCAGTAAGATTTTGGTTAGATGATCATGTGAATGAAGGAAAAAGAAAGATGAACTTTAATGAATTTAAAACTTACAAAATTGCTCGTCAGTATAAAAAGTTAGACGAAGTGATTGAGCAGGTAAAAGAGGGCGATATGCCTTTGGAATCTTATACTTTGATTCATAAAAATGCTATTTTAACAGATACTGAAAAGCAAAAATTATATGATTGGTGCAATACAGTTAGATCTTCTATCAAAGCCCAATACCCACCCGACAGCTTGGTTTTACCAAAAAGAAAATAAATATGGAGATTACTTCTGCAAAATACAATATCTCATCAGCATTAGTTGAGCAATGCCCCAAACCCGACAGACCAGAATACGCTTTTATTGGCCGAAGTAATGTGGGTAAATCATCATTAATCAATTTGCTTACCAAGACTAAGAACTTGGCAAAAACTTCGGGCACACCGGGCAAGACTCAATTGATCAATCATTTTGATATTGAGAGTTCGAGTGGGGTACGTGGACCAAAAGTAAAATGGTTCTTGGTGGATCTTCCTGGTTATGGTTATGCAAAACGTTCTATTTCCGATAGGAATCGCTGGGAGCAAATGATCGACGGATTCTTGCGTAAAAGAGAGAACCTAATGCAAGTATTTGTATTGATCGATAGCAGACATAGTCCGCAAAAAAATGATTTAGAATTTGTAAATCAATTAGATCATTGGCAAGTGCCTTTTTCACTAGTTTTCACAAAATCAGATAAAGAAAAGCCCGGTGTTGTTGCTAGAAATGTGCAGGCATTTATGGATAAACTCAGAGAGACCTGGCAATTTCTTCCACGGCATTTTGTAACTAGTGCCGAAAAGAAAGAAGGCAGAGAAGAGATTTTGGAGTTATTACAGCAGATGAATAACAACTACTATACTTCCGAAAAATCTAAGGGTTAATATTACAGTTGAATCAGCAGGATCCAACAAACTATATTATAAAAGAAAAAATTAGTTACAGATCTTATCTGCACAACTGCTGCTGGCAAAGGCTTCTGGCTTGGCTTTGAATGCAAAACCCATTCCTAGAATATAACCCATTGCTTCTCGAAGTGCATCATTGCTTTTGAACTGTGGATTGGTGTTGATGTCGGCATGAACTTCCATTTCAATATGGTGTTCAATAAACAGATCACACAGTTCATAAGCCACTTCAATACTCTTTGCAACTTCTACCAACATCCTTTCTTTGATATGGTACTTGGTCTTAGTTTTTTCGTTGTGGATATACATGAATCCACCATTGTGCTCACGTAAAAAAACTATCACTGTTGCAAACTCAGTATCCTCGCCCTTGACCTGGCTATCAGTTCCGATACAAACTTTGAGTTTCACACGCTTTTCAGTCTCCTGAATAATTGCATCAGCAACAGCCTGTTTAATAGGTAAATTAATCTGCTCACCGTTAAATTTTCTCCAACGCATAAGTTTGGTGTTTTTGTAATTTACTGAATAATCTGCCCGAATCGTTGTGTCTGAAATGATCTTATTATTAACAGCTGGTGGAAAACCCAAATCCACAATCTGTCGCATTGGGGGTAATTCAACAAGCAATAATGTCATATTTTAAAGAATAGTACGGATATTGTTATACTGTAAAGCCTAATAAAAATCAATGAAAATACTCTTAACATACCTCAAACCTTATAGATGGCTGATCATTCTGGCACTAGCACTAGCAGGCATTAATCAGACCTTTTCGATGTTCGACCCGATGATCTTCGGAAAAATGTTTGATCAATTTGCTAGTCACCCTTGGACCAACGACGATGGTTCTGTTAGAGATGAGAGTGGTTATATACGCGGACTTGGTTTCATGTTATTCCTATTGGTGGGCACGGCCATGATCAGCAGAATTGCAAAAGCATTTCAGGATTATACCGTTAATGTAATCATCCAAAAATTTGGTGCAAAGATTTTCACTGATGGATTAAAACATTCGATGCGATTACCTTATCAGGAATTTGAAGATCAACGAAGTGGCGAAACCTTATCAATTCTTACAAAAGTTAGAAGCGATACTGAGAAGTTCATTGGATATGTGATCAATGTATTATTCGGAATTTTAGTGAGTGTGGTTTTCGTATCTATCTATGCAACGCGTTTGCATTGGTCAATTATGCCCATCTACATGGGTGGCGCAATTTTAATTGCCACTGTTACAAACCTTCTCAGTAAAAAAATAAAAATCATTCAAAAGAATATTGTTAAGGAAACAACTTCTCTTGCGGGCTCTACTACAGAAAGCTTACGCAATATTGAATTGGTGAAGAGTTTGGGATTAACAGACCAAGAAGTAAAAAGGTTAAATACCAATACTTATAAAATACTCGGACTAGAACTTCGGAAAGTAAAAAACATTCGTTCCCTGAGTTTTATTCAAGGCACCATGGTGAACTTTTTGCGTCAGATAATCACTTTTACTTTGATGTGGTTGATCTTTAGACATAAGCTAACAATGGGTCAATTAATTTCTCTACAATTCTATAGCTTCTATATTTTCGGACCACTTCAAGAGATCGGAAGCATCATCATTAGCTGGCGTGAAGCAGAAGCATCGATGAATAACTTTCACAACCTCATGTTGAAAAAAGTAGAACCAAAACCATTGGAGCCTACCATGGTAGGAATGATTGAAGAATTGGAATTCAAGAATATTGCATTTAAACATCAGACAGCACAGTTCAAAGCATTAGACGGAATTTCTTTTGATGTTAAAAGAGGCGAAACTATTGCTTTTGTTGGACCTTCTGGAGCCGGCAAGAGTACCTTGGTAAAACTTTTGGTAGGATTATATAGAACGCAGGATGGCACTATCTATTACAATGGGATAGATGGACATGCAATTGATTTTGATGAGCTTAGAAATCAGATTGGATTTGTAACTCAAGACACTCAATTATTTGCAGGAACTATTCGTGAAAACTTGGTATTCGTGTATCCAGAAGCAACTGATAAAGATGTGTTAGAAGCCTTACATAAAGCAAGTTGTGATAATTTATTATCTCGTGCAGAAAAAGGATTAGAAACTATGATTGGTGAGGGTGGACTAAAATTAAGTGGTGGAGAAAAGCAAAGATTATCTATTGCACGTGCACTACTGCGTCAGCCACATTTACTCATTTTTGATGAGGCCACATCTGCATTAGATAGTATCACAGAAGAAGAAATCACCAATACCATTCGCAGAATTTCTTCTGAGAAACAACAGATCACGGTAATGATTGCACACAGATTAAGTACCATTATGCATGCAGACAGGATCTACGTATTAGAAAAGGGGCAGGTGGTTGAAACAGGAAGTCACTATCAACTATTAGAAGAGAAAGGTCTGTACTACGCCATGTGGCGCCAACAGATCGGAGAGAGAAAAATATTTTCGCTGAGTTAATCAATAAAAAAAGCAGGACCTCGATCCTGCTTTTTTTATTTTTAGAATTTGCTTTTGATATACTCTATCATACCAGGATTTTCTAACCCTTCTATATCGCTCAATTGTAATTCAATTGCCTTATTACTCATTTGAACTTCTACCAATGAAATAATCAGAGAGGTTGCAAATGCAATTAAGCTGATCGCAAAGAAAATATTTGCTAGTAACATCTCATCTATATACACTAGGAATATGCAAAAAATACAGATGATAAAAGTAATAACACCAAGTGTCTGCATGTGTTTGATCAACTTCAATCGATAGCGAATGCTTTTGATTTGTGCATGTAAAGTATTATCGTTTGTATGATTTTCTACATACTTATCATGTAAACTTCTCACTCTATTAGATAATGCGAGAAATCGATTGGTGTAAGCCAACATTACCAAACTAATTGCTGGAAATAATAATGCAGGTGTATTAATTGAAATGTCCATGATTAAATTTAAGCTTTTGTTTTAAAACTCAGTGGCATATTGAGTTTTACGCTAAAATTACGGCCCATATTAAACACACCCATTCTTCCAGTAGCTGCATTTATTTCGGTGTATTTCAGGCGACTTAAATGGCTCTGATAAGCCACATCGGTCAAATTATTTATAGATACATAAATACTGAAGATTGTTTTCCCCTCATGAACAATATCTGTTCCGGTACCGAAATTTAAAAGGGTATAACCAGGCGTAACCGTTTCAGTATTGTAAGCCGTAAATACTCGGTTTTGTGCAGACACATTATCCAATTCCAATTTCAAATAACTATTGTGCAGATATTTATGTTGCTTATTAAAGTTTGCACGCAACACACTCAATAATCTAGGTGAAGGAATAAAGGGAAGTTTATTGGTTCCTTCGAAGCTTTGATTAAAATGCGCAGCAACTAAAGAAAAATTATTTTCGAAGTGAAGCCAATCAAATGGATGTGGATGTATATCTAATTTGGCTTCAAACCCATATAATGAAGCAGCGGCTTGTCTAAATTTAAAAGCAACTAAATCAGCACTTGGTTGATGCACAATCGAATCGCCTCCATTAACAGCACTTAGCTTACTATAAAAAATATAATTCTGAATATTGTTATAGAATGCACTGATAGCAAAACTAAGATGGTCTTCATTATATTCAAATCCGGCATCGATTTGATAAGCCGTTTCTGATTGTAAGTTTAGTTCCCCGTATTCATAACGATAAGTGCCTTCATGTGCCCCATTACTAGCTAACTCAGAAACACTAGGTGCCCGATAGCCCCTTGCGATATTGAGTTTAAAAGTAGTTGATTCATTTGCAGAATAACTCAATCCGATACTTCCACTAAGATTCGAATACGACCTAGTAAAATCTTCAAAACGACGACTCCCGTTCTCTATATATCCAAACCCATGGAGGGTTCTATAATCGGCTCTTAAGCCACCACTAACGGTTAAATTATCAAATGTTTTTTTCGTGTAAAAGAATCCACCAATATCAAACAAATTATAAGCCGGTATCAATACTTCTTTAGCTTGGTTTCGATTCTGTTGATACATTCCAGTTAACCCAAAAGAATTGATCCATCCATTTTTTTCGGTCAAATGATATTGTAAACTGTAATTGAAAGTTTTTAAATCGAAATATAAATCGGGCAGATCCGGTCTAGCGTCTTCCCCGAATTCTCTTCTTTTATTGTCTTGGTATCCTAGGTTGACAGTTGCTCTTCCACCGCCCACAACAAAATTATTATCACTAGCAATTTTGAAATGTGTTACTTGCTGGTAAGGTGTACAAAGCAGTCTGCTATTCAGTTCTGCTTCGGTTGCAATATGTTCACGTGGGGTTTCAGGGTATACTAAAAATTGTCCGGTTATTGAGTCCCTTGCACCTTCTATCACACCAATATGCTGGTTGAAATTGCTGATAATGATATGGCTATAACCCCATGATTTATTGATTCCAAAATAACCCCCGAAATTTCTTTCATTATACCTGCTATTAAATACTTTACCGTCATAGGCATTTTGGTAATCGCCTGCATTTTTATATGTGCCGTAAGCATTCCAATTGAAGCCATTTTTTAAATGACCCGCGATATTTGCATTGGTACCATACAACCCATTATTTCCGTTATAAGTACCCATAAGATTCCCACTAACAGTTTCTCTTTGAACAGGCACATTGGTTATTAAATGCACCACCCCAGCCATTGCATCACTACCATAGAATAAAGAAGCTGGACCTTTTAAAAGTTCTACTTTTTGAATACTATATTCATCCACTTCAATACCATGTTCGTCGCCCCATTGCTGGCCTTCCTGACGTACTCCATCATGCACAGTTACTACCCGATTATATCCAAGGCCGCGGATAACAGGTTTACTAATTGCCGGACCAGTTCCCATACTCGCAACTCCTGGAACCAATTTGCTGATCGCATCAATAATATTATTGGAAGAAGATTGAAAAAGATCTGATCGCTTTAGAATGGAAATAGGTTGAGAAGATAGTTTTGTTCTTGTAGCCGATGCTACACCCGTAACAGTAACTTCTTCATGTTCAACCACAGTTTCTGTCATGCTAAAATTCTTGATCGTCCTTCCGTTGATATCAATATTCTGGATAATCGTCGCAAATCCTTGATAGGAAATTTCAACCAGGTATTTTCCGGCTGGAATAGAGGGACTTGTAAATACCCCATTCGAATCAGTAATAGCGCCGGTTTTAGCTTCGTGAAAATAGATGGAAGCACCTGCTAAAGCGACTCCTGTTTTTTGATCTATAATCTTTCCTGACAGGATGGATTTATTGTTGCCAATTTGGGTATTTGATTTACCAGTAGCAGCAGGCTGTTGTGATTTTGCAACACCCAAGAGGGCAATAAAACCTATGCATATCTGATAAAAAAATTGGCGCATGATGACACTTTATAACTACCGGTTTTAATAAAACGGCAGTTCGGGCTGTTTCAAAACTGAAATAAGAGTTGCAAATATAGGATAGGGCTTCAGAATCCACTGTTGGTTTAACGTTTTTAACGAATCGCTTTTTTCTTAGATTTTTTATTCGGAATTCTGCTGATAGGGTGTCTAATGAAAGCGAATTTGGCTTAAAATCGATCTTTTTTGAACATTTTCAACAATAAATCCGCCCTAACATGCAGCAATTAAAGGCATTTTATGTCTATATTTAGGGGAACATAAATTCCCCTCATGACCGAACAGGCAATTATCGCGGGATGTTTACACAATGACGTTGCAGCACAACGGGAGTTGTATAACAGATATAGTCCGAAGATGCTTAGTGTATGTTACCGTTTCGCACAAAATCGCGAAGATGGTGAGGATATGCTACAAGAAGGATTTATCAAGGTATTCACCCAGGTACATACTTTTCAAAATAAAGGTGCTTTTGAAGGATGGATAAGAAGGATCGTTGTGCATACTTGTATCAATTTTTTGAAGAAGCATAAGAAATTCAATGAAAGCGTTGATTTAGATTATGCCCACTATTTACAGGTAAAGGAAGAAACCGTTCCATCTATCATGCAGGCACGACAAATTATTGAATGTATTCGATTGTTGCCATTAGGTTATCGAACGGTTTTGAACTTGTATGCACTGGAAGGTTATAGCCATAAAGAGATTGGGAACATGTTGGATATTGAAGAAAGTACCAGCAGAAGCCAATACACCAGAGCAAAAACAATGCTCGAACATATATTGATAAGAAAACAAATCATTGAAAGGCCAAAAGAAGAATTTAGTTTATTGGCTGGTTTGAAAAAATAGTTGTTGCTGCTGCTGTATGGATAACAATAGGTACCAAGACGAACTCGAAGATTTCCTTCAGGATGAGACCAAAGATCATCGGATGTACCCTTCTGACCAGATCTGGAGGAATATACAAACCGAAGTTCATGGTCCACAGTCCTGGCCTGCACTAAGCTTTATTTCTCTATTTATTATTTCTGCACTTACGGTAGCAACTTTAGTCAACAATCACCCTGCAGAAAAATCTGGCAAATTAGCGATTCTAAAAAATCTGACTATCAAAAAACCGGTTCTTGCAACAGAACCAACAGTAAATACTGCATTCAATGCAATTTCAACTGAACAGGTTACTGCTACCACTATTGCGCAAGTTGAACAACAACTCTTACAAGATCAGGTGGCCAGCTTAAAAATAGAAGCACCGGTTATTCCAATGCGCTTCTTAAAAGCAGATGAATTAGTTGCGATCTCTGAAAAGGCCTTGAAAGAAATTCAATTGCCTACCAAGCCTTCGTTTATTTACGAATCTACCCCTTTACAAACACCATCAGAAATAGTTGTATCACAGGTCTCAGATGACAAATCGAATGTCTTGATAGATATGCCAGAGGTCACCGTAACAACAGCTAAAACAGAAATTAAAAACGAATCTGCCGAACAAATTGCTGATGAGAATTTGGTGGCAGAAAAATTTGCTGCAAAACAAAAAATCGAAGCTAGTTCAGCTGATGAATATTTGAAAGAATTTACGTACAAACCAGTAACAACTATTCGTGCTAAGAATTCAAAATTTGGTTTTGGTTTTTTTGTTACTCCCTCTACCAGTTATCGTAAATTATCTGATGAAAAGGCAAAAGAATTATTGGGTGCTGCCCCAGCCACTGCACCAGTTGGTTTAAACTATACTTCCAATATCAACGAGATTGTACGTCATAAGCCAGCCGTTGGTCTAGAACTTGGATTTGCAGTGCTATATAATATGACCAATCGTATTAAATTCAAAACAGGTATTCAATTTAATATTCGTCAATATTATATCGAAACATTCCAATCAGTTGCCGACATGACTACTATTTCATTAGTGAACAATAACGGCGTTGAGAATATGAACGTCGTGTCGCTATATAATAATAATACAGGATATCGCAATGCCGAACTAGATAATAAAATGTATCAGGTTTCCATTCCAATTGGTTTCCAATATGACATAATCAAAGGAACACATTTGGGTGTAACTGCTGAGGCTTCCATTCAGCCAACATTTACTTTAAACAAATCATTGTATTTGCTATCAACAGATTATAGGCACTATGCAGATGGCAATAGCCTCATGCGTAAGTGGAATATCAATAGCTCATTTGGCATTAATCTGACCTACAAAACTGGTGTATATCAGTGGTTCTTAGGTCCACAGGCTAGATTCCAGCACCTGCCTACTTATTCAAATAAATATCCCATCACAGAATACTTGATGGATTACGGCATCCGCTTGGGCTTTATCAAACAAATCAAATAGCACACATCATTTTGTTAAAGCAGTGCATTCATTTATTTATAATGATGCTACTTAGTTGCTTTTGAATAATTTTGGCTATGCAAAAATGTAGCGTTTTATTGTTACTCGTATTTATTTTGATATCATGTCAAAATAAAAAAGCAGTTAAAACTGGGAAGACTAGTGCTGATTCAACCAAGTATTATGCGCTAAGCGGATTTTTTAATCAGCAGATTGTGGATGTTGATCTGCACGCATATGATATGTATTTGATCAAAAAATTGAATGGTAAAAAAGATTCCATGGCGATTGATAAAGAAATTTTCAAAACCTATGCTGCTACTTTTTTACAAAAAGATATCAGCGCACCAGAAATGCGCGATAGGTTTTCTGAAACCGTATTCCACGATTTAAGTACCAAGAGTTATACTTTGAATTATAGAGCAAAGTCGGTTTCAGAACCTATCCAAAATATTGATATTTTATTGGACGAAAATACCAATATTGTGAAGCGTGTTTTTATTAGAACTGAGATCAATCATAACGATACTAGTATTGTTGAACAGTGCAACTGGAAGGCTGACAAAAGTTTTCAGATCAATCGTTTCTCAAAAACAGTTGGTGGCTATACATCAAACGAGTTCAACTATATTAATTGGAATGATCGAAAAAAATGATAGTATAGGATGACTGCAAACGAATTTCAAAAACTGGCCCATACCATTCCTACTGCTCCGGGTATTTATAAATACTACGATGATAATGATGTGTTGTTATATGTAGGCAAGGCAAAAGACCTGCGTAAAAGGGTTAGCTCATATTTCTCTAAGACCTTTACTACCTACAAAACACATGAACTGGTATTGCGTATCAGAAAGATCCAATTTACGATTGTAGATTCTGAACAGGATGCTTTTTTATTGGAGAATTCTCTGATCAAAGAATACCAGCCTAAATACAATATCAATTTAAAGGACGATAAAACTTATCCCTTTATTGTAATTAAGAAAGAACCCTATCCTAGAATATTTCTCACAAGAAATAAAGTGAATGATGGCTCTGAATACCTCGGACCATTTACATCCACTGGCAATGTGCGTGAGTTGATTTCTTTTATCAGACAGTATATCCCACTCAGAACTTGTAAACTGCCCCTAACGGAGGCAAATATTCAAAAAGGAAAATTTAAAGTTTGCCTCGAATACCATCTGGGAAATTGTAAAGCACCTTGCGAGGGTTTGCAACAGGCAGCTGACTATGCAGAAGGACTCCAGCAAGTGCGCAATATGCTAAAGGGGAATCTTAACTCGGTAATAAATCATTTTAAAAAAGAAATGCAGGTTGCCGCTCTCGATATGGCTTTTGAAAAAGCAGAGCAGATCCGAAAAAAAATTGAGCACTTAGAAAACTATGAAGCCAAATCAGTTATCGTAAGCAAACACTTGAATAATCTGGATGTATTTTCCATAGTGAGAGAAGCACAGTGGGGTTATGTGAATTATTTAATGGTACAGAATGGTACCATTGTACAAACACATACAGTACCACTGGAGACCAAGTTGGAAGAAACAGATGAAGAAGTATTGGCGTTCGCTGTGGCCAATTTGCGTAATACTTTTAATAGTTTATCAAATGAGATCGTTGTACCTATCGCTATTGAATATCCAGACCCTTCAATCACTATTACCATTCCAAAAGCGGGGGATAAAAAGAAACTGCTCGAACTCTCTGAAAAGAATGTCTATTATTTCAAAGAATCACTACATAGAAAACAGTTATTGCATTTAGAAGGGAAGTCCGATATGGAAAAGAAAAAAGTCTTGTACGAATTACAAGATTATTTGCAACTCGCTGAATTACCCACACATATCGAATGTTTTGATAATAGTAATTTTCAGGGCAGCTTTCCTGTTTCAGCAATGGTCTATTTTAAAGATGGAATGCCTAGTAATAAAGACTACCGACACTATAATGTAAAAACTGTTGTGGGTATCAATGATTTTGCAACTATGACAGAAGTGGTTTACAGGCGATATAAGCGTGTGTTAGAAGAATCCCTTCCAATTCCTCAACTCATTATTATTGATGGGGGCAAGGGGCAGCTAAGTGCCGCAATGGAGAGTATTCATCAATTAGGTCTGTATGGCAAAACAACTGTGGTAGGTTTAGCAAAGAATGAAGAGGAAATATTTTTCCCTGGCGATACTAGCTCTATAAAATTACCTTGGAATAGTGATAGTTTAAAACTTGTTAGACGGATCAGAGATGAAGTGCATCGATTCGGAATTACTTTTCATCGCAACCAACGTTCAAAAGGAAGTTTCAAAAATGAATTGGAAACGATCGATGGAATTGGAAAACAAACAGCCGAACAATTATTGAAACAATTCAAATCTGTAAAGAATGTAAAGGAGCAATCCCTTGATCAGTTAATTACTATAATTGGAAAGCAAAAAGCCAGTTTTGTATACCAGTTTTTTCATCCTACTGAGTAAAAGGCATAAAAAAGGGGCCAGGATGAACATCCAGCCCCGTTTTAAAATCCAATATCCTATGAAAAACCACTAACAAGTTAAGTAATTTATTGAATTAAACAAAGCGAAACCACTCAAAAAACAGCATTATTTTAGTTATTTTCATAAAAAAAAGAGGCATAACTGCCTCTTTTTTAATTTTATATGCGTTTTTGCGCATTACTGACAAGACTCATATTTAAATTTTTTGTATCCAAAGGCTACCTGGTCTACTCTTAAAAAATAATGGAGCTTTCTCTTTTAAATCATCACTATACTTCATTTGAACATAATCAGAAAAGAAAAGAATTTTAAAAGCACTATTGAATAATAAAAAATTATGAACACTATAAATTTCATTCCAATTTAATCTAGTGTTAAATAACCATTCCTTTGGATATTCAAAGGGATAAAAAATATCATGAATATGAACAACTACTCCCTTGTTTAAATTTGGCAATATATCAGTCATTAAATAATTAACATCACTACCAGTTTTAGAAACATGTGAATTGTCTATCAGGAGAATATCGTTTTCTTTTAATTCACGAAATGTTTCAATAGAAGTATTTTGAACAATATCTTTTATTATAGTAGTTGTCTTATAATCCTCATCTTTTAATAAAGCGGTAAGTCGATCTTGTGGATTGGGATCAATAAAAGTTAATTCAATTGGATACTTGAGAAATTCATCTTTTGTATCTAAAATCAGAGCAGAAGAAAATCCGGAACCTACTTCAATTAATTTTCTTGGCTTCAATTTATTAAGCATCATAAATAAAACCAGTCCATCAGCATGAACGTATGTTTTATTATCGAAGTAATATCTATGATTTTCAGTTTTATTTTCTGTAAATGGGATTTCTTTACTGTACTCTATTAATGATTCGAAAAATAATTTTTGCTCATTATCATTAAAGTCTATTCCATTTAAGCTCCTTTCCGTTTCCCAAATATTTTTCTGCCTTTTTTCTAGATCTGATAAATCTACTACAGGTGAATAATAATGACCCGGCCTGTGATTTGAATTTTTTCTATAAAAATATGCATACCTCAAATAAGGTATTATGCTTAAAATATTTTTCATTACAACTTTTTAAATAATTATTATTTTAAATTCATTGCTATAAATATATTCATGAATTTGAAAGTTTTTCATAACAGAAAAAACCCACAATAAATGTGGGTTTTAATTAATATTTTAAGTTTTTTTCAATTAGTATGCCCAAAGATCTTGTTCGTAATTGAAAATCTTTTCTTTAATATTTTGGCCTTCTAATAATCTTAACAATGGATCCTTTATCAACCCATTAAGGTATTTATCGCCGGGATTATTAATAGTTGATTTAATGACGTAAGAAGTGAAATATCGGCTTTCAAAAAGCTCTTCCCAAGACATACGACCTGCGTAGTTTTTAGGATTATACACTTCATATTTAACTAATGTTTTTCTTAAGTCAGGATAGTAGATCCAGAATAGTGTTCTAGGTTGAGATTTATTTGCAACTACTTGCTTTGCAATAGGTGCAATACCAATAATACGGCAAGTCATTTTACTTGCTTCTTTATCGAAGATCCACTGTTCTTTAATGCGGAAAGTATACACTGAATCCGGACTAAATCTTGGCTTTCTAGTAATTACTTTTTCAATAGCACCACTTACCGGATCTGGTACTTCTACCGTATCAAGCGAACCTGCAGTTAAGTTGGCTACTTGATCGCTTGTTAAAGGCGTTCTGAATAAGTCGTTATCTGGAGAAAAAGCAACAACGCTATCATATTTAATCGCATTCAATAAAATACTGAAAAAACGTTGGTCACCATTATCGTCTCTACCAGGATATACAAAACCCTGGTTCATTTTTTCACGACCATCAATTTCTTCCCAAACAAACTGACTCCATACCTGATCATCTTCGCGGATATAATCGTATTCTAAAGGTTTTCTATCCTTAATCAATTGGCGTTCTACCGCATAATTACTACGCAGTGAAACTTCTTGTTTAGTATCAAAGCCTCCAGGAATTGTTGTATCATATCTAACTGTTACTACTGCAGAACTAGGTAATGCCGCTGTAACAGTTCCTGAACCGGCACCAGGCCTTGTTGTATCTGGTGAGATCGCACCTGAAACATTATTGGTTATATAGGCCGATTTTGTTCTTTGCTTTACATTGGTGTTGGTTGTATTGGCCGCAGGAGCCGGGACCGCAGTTGCTGGAGCAGTAGTTGCTGGAGCATTAGTTGCCGGCTTTGCACCAGCTTTTTTATATTTTGATTGGGCCTGCACCATCGTAGTCGCCCCAATAAAAAATACCAAACCAAAAAATACTAATTTTTTCATACCCACATTTATTGAAGTGTAAACGAAATATTTTGATCTAATTGTCTTGAACCACCGGGTCCTTTCACTTTAATTTCATCAATTACCACGGTTGAACCTGGCTGACATCTTTTTAATAAAGCTTGCGCATCTGAATTGAAATAATAGCCAGTAACTTCAGCAACGCCTAATCCTTCTTCAAAACCCTTACCAGTACAAATCAGTGTAAAAGAAGTAACCTCATATTTTACACCTTCGAAAACGAAATCACGCAATTCAGCAGCAACTCCCTTCTGTACTCGAAATACGTTTGCGCCAATAGGTCCGCCCCCTTTACCTCCAACGGTTGCCAATGGATCAGGTACACGTTTAATTGGAATAATAATTTTTTGACTATGCTTCCCATCAGTTGCAGTAACAACAGCAGAACCTAAGGTCTGACAGCTTACTATATATTGTCCAGGTCCATCTTTTCTAGAACTAACTCCATTCCCTTCAACAGAAACAATTACTTTTTCATCTCCACCACCGCCAGTTACGCTTAATGGATTTTCTAATCCTTGATAGAAAACACGAGTTTTATCAGTAGATACTACTAAGCCAGAAGGGACACCGACAGTGTATCTAACTTCTTTATCAACTTTTGCAATAGTTCCATCAGGCTTAATAAATGAGATACTAACTCTTTTCACAGCAGGGCCAGAACCGCTAACTGTTGTTTTATATTCTGCAGACCCATCCTCTTTTACAACAACATTTGCGCCATCGATAGATATATTTGGTTTAGCTGCTTTACTGAAAGCACCGATACCAGCAGTAATAATTAAATCCTCACCAGGCATCAAGTATTGAGAGTTGGTTCCAGCGAATGCTTGAAACTCATCATAGATCAATTCAACTTCACCAATCTCTTTATGACAATATTCCACAACTTGTGCTTCACTGTTCTTGATATCATTTTGAAACTTGCTCAAAATGGTAATTGCAGCAATAGTTGGCGTCATATGGAAATAGAGATAGGCCATATCGTCTTTCACGGCCTTATTAGATGTTGGAGGAGGTGTAAGATCTAAGGGCAATGTTGGTCCCACTTCTTTGGCAATATCCGCATCGATCGCTAGTAATTCTGTTTTGTACTGTTTTAATTTATCGAATAACACTTTACCCTGTCCTTTTCCTGTTGGTGCTGGTTCCACTAATAAACGAGTGGCTGCTTCTAGATCGTCTTCCTTATAGTCTTCAGCGCCATCAACCATTTTCAAACCAGCTTCAACCTTCAATTCGTGTTTTAAATCTTCGATATAATTATATAATGCATCAGAAATCTCCTTAGCTTTTTGAGCTTTTGGCATCCATACTTCAGCTTTTTCTTTTGTCTTAGGATCTTCTAATTTTTTCTGAAACGACTTGAAGATATCAATGTTCTTTTTCTCAACCATTGAACTAGCGGTATTCAAACTATTATTTACAGTTTTGAATGCGTTCAAGATCTCGTTAGAAACATTCAGTGCCAATAATGCCGTAAGCACTAGGTACATCATGTTGATCATCTTCTGCCGCGGCTCCTTAGGTAATGACATGCTAACTTAAATTTAGAAATACAAATTTTAAAATGGATTCAGTTCAAGCTTATGCTCTACCCTGCATTGCGGTTAACATGCTACCATAAACCTGATTCAATTTGCCCAGGTTATTAGCAAGTGCTGCAATTTGTTCTTTTGCTTTGAGTGCATCTTCTGCAGTACCTGACATAGCTTGTGAAGCCTGTGAAAGGTTGCCGTAGAATTGATTCAAGGCTTTTAGGTGTTCGTTGCTTTCCTTTAATTCCAATTCATATATTGTATTCAATGAGGCAAGGTTTTTATTCAATCCCCCCATTTGTGCATGAAATGTTGTTGCTGTTTCTGCAGCACCATGAAAACCATTTAAAGAATGAGTTGCACCATGAGAGGCATCTTTCAAAGCACTAAATGCAACAGTCGCTTCTTTAGCTTTTAAAGAGAAGTCAGTAGTAGATTTTATAATATCGCTCACTTCGCTCATACTGTCTACCGTAGTTCCCAACTTTTGAAAGCTATTACTCAATTTAGAAAGATTTGCTGGAGTGATTTCTGCATCTTGCAACATTTTATCTAATTGCTTCAACGCTGGATTTCCTGTTTCAACAGGAGCTGGCGCATAAGCAGGGCCCATATCTGGAGGCGGCAAAATAGCATATACCAAAAAGATTAAAGCCTCGGTACTCAAACCAATTTTCAAAGCCCAATCTGCCCAAGACAGGTGCAAGATTTTAGCCATAGCACCAAAAATTACAACAGCAGCACCTACGCATACAATTACGTTTACTGCACGATTTACAGTTGGAGAAACACCTGAGGCCATAAAGGTTATTTTTTATTATTAGTTAAAACGTTTTTCAATCAGCCAGTATCATTTTTGATGATACCAAAAAGTTTATAAGCAATTTGTTCGGTTAATTATTTCTTGGTTTTAGGAGCCAAATCGATCACACAACGGAATCCAATATAAGATTTGGCAGTATCCTGATATTCAAAGTTTCTAGTACTAACCTGAAGGAAAAATCCTACATCTTTCCAGCTTCCACCACGTACCACTTTTCGTTTCATTCGTGGAGGATCAGAATCTTTTGCATCAATACGAACATCCGGACTCATATCGCTGACAAAATTGTAAGCTCCTTCGTAGAAATAAGAATTGGTCCATTCTGCAACGTTTCCAGCCATATTGTATAAACCATAATCGTTAGGCCAGTAAGCGTCTGCACGTACGGTATAGAATCCGCCGTCTTCTGCATAATTTCCGCGTCCTGGTTTAAAGTTGGCTAATAAACAACCTTTTTTATTTCTTAAATAGTAGTTACCCCAAGGATACATGGAGTTGCTTCTAGCACCTCTTGCTGCATATTCCCATTCAGCTTCACTTGGCAATCTAAAATCACTTTCCACTGCCAATTTCTTTTTTTCTAAAAAGCTATTTAAGTAATGAGAGCGCCAATGGCAGAATGCAACAGCCTGTTTCCAAGTTACTCCAACCACTGGGTAGTTCCCGAAAGAAGGATGTGAAAAATATCTTTTGGTCATTGGTTCATTGTAAGAATAAGAGAAGTCTCTCATCCAAACCAAGGTATCAGGATAAACCTGTTGATCTCTTTTAATCATGAACTCTTTACGAGGATGTCCTGAATTTTCTCTTTTTGAAGCAGCCTGTAAATCGAAATATTCAATTCTATAAAGCAATTTTTCTGGATCGATCTCTGCCTTACCATACAATCTATTGTCTGGTGCTAAATTCAATTCGTTTAGTTTTTCGATGGTATTTCTATCATATTTGATAGTAGCAACCTTCTTAGGATCTACCGCCATGGTATCGTTGTCTTTGTTGATACCCTGACCAAACAAAATTTTGAAAGCAAGAGAATCTCTGGTCCATGTTACAAACTGACGATACTCGTTATTCGTAATTTCAGTTGCATCCATCCAGAATCCTGGAATAGAAACCTGTCTGTTACGAGTGGTCATGTTATAACTGATATCCTCATCACTAGGTCCCATATGAAAGGTTCCCGGTGGGATATAAACCATGTGCAGCGGTCTATTCATGCTCTGCTTGGCAGCTGGAGCCAAACCATGCAATTGTCCATCATCAGGCAAAGCTGATTTAGCGCCTCCTTTCCCCTTTAAAAAGCAGGAACTCAAGCTTAGTGATAACGCCGCTAATAGTATTAATGTTAAGTACCCTTTCATTTGATCAGAATGATTTTTATGACAGTGACAAATATATGTGATTCATTGGCTTTAAACCTGAATTGTGCTTTTGTACCAATAAATTTAATCGTGTAGAAATCTAACTATGGGGCTACTATTTTATGCAAAAAAAAGATAATTGGCATCAGATACCGCTGTCATTTACAGCAAATTAAAACAAAATGTGTTACACATTTGCTAAAAAATCTTCTATTTTATAAAAAGGCCTCAAACAGGTATTATTCCTACAGATATAAAAAGCTACGGACTGCTCCGTTTCTCTTTGCGCTAATAACGGAAAATTGCAAGGATTAGTTTCTCCGGACTGAATTATTTTATTTGGAATATAGTTTTTTATCGCTTTTTGAAGATTTTGAGCAAATTCTCGTCCCGTTATGGCTATTTCTACCGTTCCAAACTGCAATAATTGACAGATCGAGGCCCAAATCCCAAAAGATCCGGGATATTTTATGATCGAATCCTGTAGGCTGGCCGTAAGCCGGATGCTCAGATTCTCCCAATCTCTTCTTTCAAAAACCTTCGACAAATAATATAAATTCAATGCCATCACTGCATTTCCACTGGGTGTAGCGCCATCATAAATTTCTTTTTTACGTAAAATAACGTCATTCTGTAAATCATGCGTATAATAGAAAAAGCCCGTCTCTGAATCTGAAAAATGTAATAACAGCAGTTCAACTAATTCACGGGATTTTAATAAATAGGACCCATCTCCTGTAATTTCCTGCAAATGAATCATGGCTTGTATTAGGTACGCATAATCATCTAAGAAAGCGGGTTGTTTTGCCTTGCCTGCCTTATAAGTATGCCTCCAACTGCCTTCTGATTGTTGAAATTGTTGAACCATAAAAGCCATATGTTGAATGGCTCGGTCTTTATATGTAGCAATTCCTAAAGCTGCATATGCTTTTGAATAAGCCGTATTCATTAATGCATTCCATCCCAATAAAATTTTATCATCCAGTGCAGGTCGAATTCTTTTTGAACGGGTATCGAATAAAATTTTCTTTGACCTTGCTAATAAATTTTCAAAATCAATTTGATCTAACTGATGTTCATTTGCAAAATTTTCTACCGATTCCCTAACCCATAAAATATTGGTATGCTCCCAGTTGCCCCCTTTTACTATTTGATAATATTTACAGAATATTCCGGCATCTTCATTAAGCAAATCATTTATTTCTTCAAAACTCCAAGTATAAAATTTGCCCTCTATCCCTTCACTATCTGCGTCTAAGGCACTATAGAATCCCCCTTCCTCACTAGTCATTTCCCTTTCAATAAATTCTATACAAGCCTTGATAGTATTGGCATAATGCTGATGGCCCGTGATCTGATATGCTTCAGCAATCACTGAAATCAATAAGGCATTATCGTACAACATTTTTTCAAAATGCGGAGCCAGCCATTCATTGTCGGTACTATAACGCGAAAAACCTCCACCCAATTGATCATGAATTCCGCCATCGATCATTTTATCGATACTTAATAATGCTTGCTTTAATGCCGCTTCATTTTTTGTAAAATGATATTGCCGCAATAAATATTGAATAGAAAATGTTTGCGGAAATTTTGGTGCCCTCCCAAATCCACCCCAAACTGTATCAGCAGTTTGCAAGAGATTTTGCGTGATCATTTCGAGATCAGTAATTGTAATTGCTGTATGAATTTTTTCACCAGCGCTTGGTTGGATGCCAAATTTATTGGCCGATTGTAAATGTTCTGTTAGATTCTCTGCCTGCGATAAGATTTCTTGTTTCTTTTCTTGATAGGCTTTATGAATGCCTTCTAATATTTCTTTCCAGCTTGCTCGATTATGGGCACGCACTGGAGGAAAATAAGTGCCTCCATAAAATGGTTTCGCTTCGGGCGTTAGAAAAACATTTAACGGCCATCCGCCAGATCCAGTAATTGCCTGTACCGCATCCATATAAATATGATCAAGATCGGGCCGTTCCTCTCTATCAATTTTAATATTGATAAACCATTCGTTCATCATGGTAGCGGTTGACTCGTCCTCAAAACTTTCGCGCTCCATTACATGACACCAATGGCAGGCCGCATAACCAATGCTAACTAATATTGGCTTATCCGCTTCTTTTGCTTTTTGCAATGCCTCCTCACCCCATGGATACCAATCAACCGGATTATGTGCGTGTTGTAATAAATAGGGGCTCGTCTCTTCAATTAAACGATTGGTATGTGTAGAATGCATCTTTAAAATTATTCAGTTAATTAATCTACTTAACATGTAAAACCCCCTCCTGTTCAGGGAGAGGGCTATTTTTTAAGAATTTCTTTGACTATTTTTTTGCGGGGCCTGTACTACTTAAGAATACATCTAATGCGGCACACATACTCGGACTCTTTGGAGAAGGAACTTTAATTTCTAAATTCAGTCCAGCTTCTTCAACAGCCTTAGAAGTATTCCCTCCAAAAGCACCAATAACCGTACCATTTTGTTGGAAATCAGGTACACTATCGAATAAGCTTTTTACACCACTAGGCGTGAAGAAACAAATCACATCGTAATCAATTTTACTAATTACTGGTTTGATATCATTGCTGATACTGCGATACATAAAGCCTAATTGGAATTCACATTTGTTGTTTTTCATCCAACCAACAATTTCGTTATCCTGTTGGTTTTCACTACACACATAAAGGAATTTTTCGTTCTCTTTATGTTTATTGATTACTTCAAACATGCTTTTATTGGTACCATCGGCGCCATAAAAAACCTTACGTTTCCTATACAAAATAAATTTCTGAAGATATAGTGCAACAGCTTCTGTGATACAGAAATATTTGGTATCCTGATTAATGCTGATTTTCATTTCTTCGCAAGTGCGGAAAAAATGATCGATCGCATTTCTACTAGTAAAAATTACAGCGGTATATTGTAGGATGTCGATCTTTTGTTTACGGAACTCTCTGGCTGGAATACCTTCCAACTTAATAAACGGCAGAAAAACCAACTCAACCTGATGTTTGCGTTCTAAATCGAAATAGGGTGATTTATCGCTTTCCGGTTTTGGCTGTGAGATAAGAATCCTTCTCACTTTCTTCGCTGTTCCTGAATTTTTTGACCCGCTTTTTGCCATGCTTCTGTCTAAAAAATATTAATTACTATATACTTCCCAATACAAAATTGACCAATATTTTATATATCAACAATAGGGGAAGCAATTCTACCGCACAAAGGTACAAGAAAAAATGTAAGGCACTCACTTTCAAATTCGATCTGACTACAGCAAATGAAATTAAATACCGGTATATAAATAGCAGAACGGCTATTCCTGCCGAAATCGTTATGGAGATCTCCTTAATAGGCAACGGAGAAAAAGTGATTACCAAGACAAAAGGGATGAGCACAATTCCTAATACTTTGTTTACCAAAAACACAATGAAAGCATAGGCATTGGTTGCTTCAGGAACATTAAAAACCCATCCCGAAAATGCCAGAAATAAAAATTTTCCTAGGTAAACGATGAATAAAATTCCAACACTATAAAATAACAACTGATAAAATGGAATCTCCACCCAGTGCTTAAACTGAATAAATAGCGTGATATAAATTCCAGCACTTGCTACAAATAATATATTCAATAAAACAGAGGCGAGGTTATTCTGTAATAACTGTTCCCTAGTCTGCTTTTGCCGAATAGAGGTCTGCATAAATAGCAGGAATAAATTCTTAAAGTATTTAGGGAAGATCAATCGAATACAGGCTAAAGCAGTAACCAATCCAGTTAATAAATAAAACATCATTTCCATCCCCCTGGGTTTTCTTTCAGGTTCAATTTCAAAAACAGGTACTTTTTCAAAGGGTAGCCAAGCCGAAGTATAATACTTTTGATAAGTAAGTGTATCTGGTTCTTGAACTAGCACAGGCTTTACTGAAACAGTTACCAATGAATCTTTTCGAAGACTATCGATTTTTGCACTATCAGCTAGAACTATATTGATTTTTGAAGTATCAATAGGTAGAATCACTTTCTTAACCGGAACTATAATGGTTGTTTTGCTTGTTTCTGCCTCTTCCGTTTTTTTGATAGAATCTGTTTGCCCAAAAGCAATGCCTACTATAAATAGGGAAAATAATATGAGGAGCGTTTGCTTCAAACAGAAAAAGATTTGCGCAAAAATATTGAACTGAAAGCATTTAACCCGATTGTTCTCAATTTAAATATGCCCATAGGCTCGAAGCGAGCAGAACCAATTACTTTTGTATCTATGGCAGGCATTTATATACATATTCCTTTTTGCAGAAAAGCCTGCCACTATTGTAATTTCCATTTTTCAACTACCCATCACCAAATACCTGCCATGGTTGCGGCCATTGAAAAGGAAGCGATTTTGCAAAAGCATTATCTGAAAGAAAATATCAAAACCCTTTATTTTGGGGGTGGAACCCCTTCTATTCTTTCTATAGAAGATCTTGAAAAAATAATGTTCCGCGTTAAAAGTGAATATATCATTGAACCAACAGCCGAAATTACCATCGAGACCAATCCCGATGATTTTCAAATAGAGAAATTAGAAGCCTGGAAGCGAATGGGAATTAATCGCTTAAGCATTGGCATACAGTCATTCGTTGATGCCGACCTGCAATGGATGAACCGGGCACACTCATCACAACAGGCTGAACAATGTATTTCAATGGCTAAGGAAGCAGGGTTTGATAATATTACCATCGATCTGATCTATGGCACTCCCACATTATCGGATGAAGCATGGAAAGCAAATGTCAACAAAGCCATTGAGTTAGGCATTGATCATATTTCCTGCTATGCGTTAACAGTAGAGCCAAAAACGGGACTAGACAAAATGATTCAACAAAAAAAGATCGAAGCGGTTGACCCCGATAAACAAGCACGGCATTTTAGTTTGTTGATGCAATGGCTTGCTGAAGCAGGATTTGAACACTACGAAATATCTAATTTTTCAAAACCTGGTAAGAGAAGTAAACACAATAGCAATTATTGGAATGGTGTAGATTATTTAGGTATTGGTCCGTCTGCCCATTCCTTTAACGGAACTTCACGCCAATGGAATATCGCCAATAACGCTTTATATATTCAGAGCCTTAATAACAATGAGGTACCGTATGAGCTAGAAATGCTTACACCCATGCAGCAGCTCAATGAATATATAATGACAAGCCTCCGAACCATGGAGGGGCTTTCACTTGAAAAAATTAGGACTCATTGGAGTGATCATGAAATGGATCAGATACTGCAAATTGCTAAGCAGTCAATCAAGCTGGGTTGGATGATTCATCAACATGCTCACTTGATCCTTACCAATGAAGGAAGACTTATGGCCGATGGAATTGCGTCTGATTTATTCTTTGTTTAAAAGAGATAGCCTTCGATTTTTTTAAAGCCTTCTGAAGCTGGTAGATTTTCCCAAAGAATTTGATAAATAGTATGAGCGATGGGGATTTCAGCCTTTACTGTTTCGTTCGTTTTCGAAATACATTTACTAGCGTTATAGCCTTCTGCTACCATACTCAATTCAAGCTGAGCAGCTTTGACTGAATAACCCTTACCAATCATGTTCCCGAAGGTTCTGTTTCTACTGTACAATGAATAACAGGTTACAAGTAAATCTCCTAGATAAACAGAAGCACTATAATTTATTTCAGGATTTTCTTTATTAGAAACGGGTAAAATATTTTTTAAGAAAGTGTTCATTTCATTGGCACTATTGGCAATATAAACACTTAAAAAATTATCGCCATAATCTAATCCGTGCGCAATTCCAGCTCCTAATGCATAAATGTTTTTTAGAACCGCTGCATACTGAACACCCATTACATCGTGATTAACAATTGTATTGAGGTACTCAGTTTGAAAATGCCGCGCAATATCATATGCACGAGATTCATGAATACCTGAAAATGTTAGATAGGATAATTTTTCTGCTGCAACTTCTTCGGCATGGCAAGGACCTAATACCGAAAAATAATCTTCAATCGAAAAATTAAATTCTCTAACTAAATACTCGTTTAATAATTCGTTTGTTGCTGGAAGAATACCTTTAATCGCCGAAACCACTTGCTTACCTTCAAAAGCATTCTTAGGCAAATGCGACAATGCATCTATCGCAAAGGCAGAAGGAATCGCAATGACCAAAACATCAGATTTACTTACTACTTCCGCTATATCGTTGCTAAGAAATAATTGACTAGGATCAAAATACGCTACACTTAAATAGTGTGGATTATGCTTGCGAGTTTTGATCAATCGGATGGTCTCTTCATTACGAATCCACCAATTGATCAAATTGCCATTATCAGTTAAAATTTTGGCCAGGGCTGTGGCCCAACTTCCACTTCCTATAATTCCAAAATTCATTAGTCTTTTTTCTTATCGTCGTATAATTTATCTTTTGCTACTACCATTACTTTAGCCCCATCTTTCAATGTTTTGCTTACAATTGTATACGGACCAGTAATCACTTCATCGCCTGCTTTTAGTCCAGCAAGAATTTCAATATTATTCAAATCTTGTACGGCAGTTCTTACTTTTACTTTTTTAACTGAATTGTCTTTCTGCAAAACAAATACCACTTCTTCAATATCATCATCTGCTGTTGTTGATTTTACTGCGGTATTATCTTGTTTTTTATCATCCTTTTTGTCGTCTTTCTTATCGCCATTTTTATCACGTGTGGTTACCGCATTCAATGCAACTGATAATACGTTTGCTTTTGTCTTGGTCTGAATATCTGCACTAGCACTCATACCCGGACGGAAAGGAAAACTTTTACGAGGAGTAATTAAATCTTCATAAGAAGAAGTCAATAAACGAATATGCACTTTATAGTTTGTAACATCAGTTGAGGAAGAGGATACACTAGTTCCAGTATTTGGGTTTGCAATCTTATATACCACCCCTTTGAACTTTCTATTCGTATACGCATCTACTTCTACAATGGCAGTATCACCAATTTTTACTTTTGGAATATCATTCTCACCAACATCTACACGCACTTCAATACTTCTCATATCTGAGATACGCATCATTTCAGTACCCACGTTAAAGCTATTACCTGCAACACGCTCTCCTTTTTTAACGCTCATCAAACTAATCAAACCATCCATAGGGGCTGTGATCACGGTGCGAGACATATCTTTATCTGCCTTACTTAACTGTGCCTGAGCTCCTTGAATATTTGCTTCGCCGCTTTTTAATCCTTCTTTGGCAGCATTATAAGAGGCTAATGCAGATAAATAAGTTTGTTGTGATTGTTCAAATTCTGAGCGAGAAATTACTTTATCATCAACCAATTTTTTCTGACGCTCATATACAGCTTTAGCATTATCCAAGACAGCTTTTAATCCTACTAAATTTGCATTAGAATTAGAGAGCTGTGCTTTTGCTTGATTTACTCCAGCCGCAACCTGATCGCGTTGCGTTAAATAAATATCAGCATAAATACGTGCTAATACCTGGCCTTTTTTTACAGTATCACCTTCATTCACATAAAGTTCTGTAATCTCACCACTAATATCCGGACTTACTTTTACTTCTACTTCTGGGTAAACCTTACCGCTTGCATTTACAGTCTCAATAATATTACGTGTAATGGCTTTCTCAGTTGTTACTTTAGTACCATCTTCTTTACCAATCACGCCACCTTTTTTGAGGCCAATCAAAACCCCAATTACAACTACTAATGCTACGATAATCCAAATCAATTTCTTACTCATATAAAACAGTGTTTCTTGTGTGTATTAATGTGGTTGGTTGCTTTTATAATCTAATGCCCTTGCCTTTGAAGAACTCCAATACTTTTAATTTAAATACATATTCATAGTGGTTGCTCAATTCCTGAATCTTTGCAGTAAACACATTATTACGTGTTGTAATCAAATCAAGTGTTCCAAGTAAACCAACATCATAACGCTTTTGTGCATATTCTAATGCCTTCTCAGAAACAACTACACTTTTCTTAGAAGAATTATATTTCTGTAAGGCTGAAAATGCATCTTGATAAGCGATATAAACATTTGATCTTAAAGTCTGTTTTTCTTGATCATCCTGCAATTGAGTTTGACGAACATTTATTTTTGCTCGCTCCCACTGTGTACGAGACTGATGTGCATTAAATAATGGAACATTCAAATTCAATCCAACAGCCTGACCAAAATATCTATTTAACTGGTTTCCTAAACTAACTTTATTCATTCCTATGATAGCATTTTGGTAAGCATATACAGGATACTTATTGGTATTGTCTAAAGCATAGGCAGAGGTTTGTCCGAGTATAGTTTGAGTTGAATAATCGTACACATTATTCGCAAATCGGGTATTTAAAGAACCTGAAGCCGTTAATGTTGGATACATCGCACCCCTTGCTGCGCCCACTAACTTCTGTGATGCATCTATTCTTAATGCAGTAACTTTTTGTTGTGGTTGATTTACTAAAGCCAATTCATACACTGATTGCGGTTGTAGATCTAAAATATTATCAACCGGAATACTTTCAACTGCAGGGTAAATAATATCGAATGATGATGCAAAATCAAAATTCATAAACGCTTTTAAATTAATCAGGCCCTGTTCAGCTGAAGCTAATGCCTGAATATAAGTTGAACTATCTCTTTCTACCTGCGCTTCTAGCTGAATGGCGTTTAATTCGGGCTGACTTCCCGCTTCCACAAACTTGCGTGTATTTCTTAATTGCTCTTGTGATTGTTTTAACTGCACTGAACTTACATTAGCTTGTTCGCGGCGCAACATCACTTGCAAAAACGCATTAGCTACTGACAAAGCCAGATCATTCCTAGTTCTCTCAATATTCATTTCATCTGCCTTAGCAGTAAGCGCATTTGCTTCGATATTGTTCTTACGAGCAAACCAGTTGAATATGGTATAAGAGGATTGAAATCCCAAATTACCTCCCGAGATATTTACGTTTTCAAAAACGTTGGTTGTAGGGTTGGTGTTCAAACCGTGCTGATAAGTAGTACTGATACTTGCATTTGCATTGGGCAAACGCGTTAGTTTCGACTGGTCGGCTACTAATTTCGATAAACGTGCTTGCACATCGGCCTGCTTAACAGAGATATTATTCTGTATAGCATAGTCAACACATTTTCTTAAATCCCATTTTTCCTGAGAGAAGGAATGAAGGGATGCTGATAAAGCAAATAAGGTCAAAAACTTCTTCATAGAAAACAAAAATACACGAAAGAACAGCTTGTCTTGAAAAATTAGACAGGCGGAAAGGATTTAGACTAAATGTGCTAAAAAATCTTATGAAAGGTGTTCAATGGCTAAAAATGCCTGATTGAGGTCTTCCATTAGGTATTCAACTGATTCTAATCCAAAGTAAAAACGTAGCATCCGATGCTCAGGATTACCTGCATCAAACGCTTCGGGTTTCATTCCAGCAACCTTCGGTATTACAAGAGATTCATGACCACCCCAGCTTACTGCCATTAATATATGTTGTAAGGAATTGCAGAACTTTTCAATGGTGGCACATTCATTTGCTTTAATTATGATGGTCATCAAGCCACAAGCTCCAGTCATTTGTTTTTTGGCAAGTTCATATTGTGGGAACTCGGGATCGAGCGGGAAAATCACTTTTTCAATTCTTGGATGCGCTTTCAGAAGTGGAATGATGGCTTTGGTTGTTCTGTCGATTCTTTCTAACCTTGCCTCCAGGGTTCTTAGTCCTCTAATGATTAACCAAGCATTGAAAGGTTGAATACCAGAACCAATATTCATGTATTCGCTATTAAAAATGCGTTTGATCATTTTACTGCTACCCGTTAGAACACCTGCTACCGTATCACTATGCCCACTGATATATTTAGTAGCAGTTTGCATCACTAAATCAATTCCTAATGCGATTGGTTTTTGAAAAAGTGGCGTACAATAACTATTATCTACGATCGTAACAATGCAGTGCTTTTTTGCTAAAGTGGCCACTGCTTCCAGATCTTGAATGTCGTAAGTCCAGCTATTAGGTGTTTCTAAATAGATCACCGTTGTATTCGGCTGAATGGCATTTTCAAAATTTTCAATAGCAGTTCCATCGATATAGGAATGTGTTACCTGAAACCTTGGAAGGATCTCTTCGAACATTTTCTTAGCCCAGGTATACGGATTCTTGACACTTAAAATATGATCGCCCGATTTCACATTGGCTAAGACCGATGCAAAAATGGCAGCAGCACCGCTATTAAAAACCAAGCCGTCTTCTGCTCCATCTAAAGCTGCTAACTTTTTACGGAGGATATCTACTGTTGGGTTTCTACCTCGGCTATATAACCAAGTACTGTATTCATCTTCGAACGACTTACGCAAATCATCCACCGTTTTAAAAGCGAAATTGCTCGTCTGCATAATCGGAGGTGCGACTGCTCTAAAATAATCTTCTCTTGATTCTGCTAACTCATTTATTATATAAGATAGTTCCATTATAATTGTGCTTTAGGTAGTTCGGTATTTTTCACGAATAGGCGACTAATAAAATAGATAGCCATAAAAACTGCTAAAACAGCTGTACCAATCAGTGCAATATTTGGAGTTTGAATGGTAATACTAATACCAACAAAAGTATAAGCACCCATAAAGATCAGCGGCAGTATGGGATATAATTTCATTTTATAAATACCAGTACCATCCAAATGTTTGGTGCGCTTACGCAATACAAAGATGGTTGCACTCGATGCTACCATGCCAAAGCAGTCTAAAAAGATGGTGAAGTTTAAGATCTTGTCGAATGTTTGTGCAAAGAATAAGATCACTACACACATACTTGCAAAAATGGTTAATGAAAAAACCAACACATCATTTTTAGCGGATTGCTTTCCGAAAATTTTAGGCAAGGCTCCCTCAGTACTCATGGCATACATCACCCTTGGATTACTCATCAGTAAGGCATTGACATATGCTAATACTCCAAAGAATAAAAAGAAAGAAAATATATCAGCACCTGTTTTACCAAATACTTTGTGCATCAAAGAATAAGCGATTTCAGTTTCCCCTTTCATGTTTTCAAACCCAATAATATGAAAGTAGCTAAGGTTTACCAATAAGTATAAACCGATGATGATAGCAATACCAATAAAGATTCCTCGAGGGATATTTTTTGCAGGATTAGCCACTTCATTTCCAAAGTTGATGGTCTGCTGATAGCCCCCATAGGTAAAGGAAACAGCAATTAAACTAAGTCCAAGACTCTGTATCCAACTGATATGAGGCATAGTATCAGCCGCAGCCGCCACTACCTGTGCTGGCAATTCATGAATTGGGAAAAATAGGGCCACAATCAAAACCACGATCATGCTGATTTTGATCAGCATCAAAAAGTTCTGGGCCTTCGCACTCATTTTAAGTCCCATTAAATTAATCACATAAAAAATAAAGATAGCCACACAGCTGATCAAGGCTTTATCGATATCCGTCCATTGATACTGAGGAAATAATTTTGTGATATAACCACTTCCAATAAGTGCAACGCCACTTAAGCTAGCGGCATTACTAATAAGTATGATACAGTTAATAGCGAATGCAATGCTTGGGTGATAGGCATAGGAAAAAATCTTATAGTATCCCCCTGTAACCGGGAAGCGACTCCCGATCTCGGCATAAGTAAGTGCACCGCAGAATGCAAAAAAGCCGCCCAATAACCAGGCAGTGAAATAAACCGATGGATCATTTGCGAATTTTGCACTGGTTGCTGCCGATCTAAAAATTCCCATTCCAATTACCAAACCCACAACGATCATGGTAAAGCTAAAAAGATTCAATTTTTGTTTTCCCTGCATAGTCTTGGCGTGAAGGATAAAAGTAGCAAACTTCCCACAAATGTGGCGGTCTGAACTAATAAATACCTATTCATTCGCTATAGGAAGATTATTTAGTTACTTTTATTTACTAAAACAAAGCATATGGAATTTCATCTCGACCAACTTCTAACAGTAAGTTTTACCCTGTTTGCCGTGATCGATATTGTGGGTTCTATTCCTTTGTTGATTTCCTTAAAAGATAAAATGGGTGCGATTCGATCTTTTCAAGCAACATTTATATCAGGCGGATTAATGATTCTTTTCCTTTTTGCAGGAAGACCCTTCTTAAGAATATTAGGATTAGATATTCGTTCATTTGCTGTTGGCGGTTCGATTGTGATCTTTTTATTGGGATTAGAAATGGTATTAGGCCATGAGATTTTCAAGGGCGATAAAGATGCCAAATCAAGCAGTGTGGTACCCATTGCATTCCCCATCATTGCTGGAAGCGGAACCCTAACTACTATCATGTCGTTAAAAGCCAACTACGATGAAGCGTATATATTGGCAGGGATCATCATCAATTTAATCGTCGTTTATATCGTATTGAAATCGCTTAAAATTATCGAACATGCACTAGGGGAGG
>SESF01010094.1_pt1 | contig 57237 bp, 57 predicted proteins | sample 3171521 | NCBI WGS metagenome assembly SESF01 (sample SAMN10866945, study PRJNA518727) | freshwater metagenome | biome: subpolar coniferous forest; feature: holomictic lake; material: water; isolation source: holomictic Lake 227, 6 m and 8 m depth | place: Canada: near Kenora, Ontario | collected...
GGGCGTGCTGCTGATGGGCCACGCCCGGGGCGCCTACTGGTTCGGCTCCCACCTTTCGACCCACCAGACCCGCGCCCTGATCGAGCACAACAGCGCCACCAGTCTTCAGGTCACGGTGGGCGTGCTGTCGGGGGTGATCTGGGCGCTGGAGAATCCCAAGGCCGGCATCGTCGATCCCGACGAGATCGATTTTCAGCGCATCATGGAGATCTCGACGCCCTATCTCGGCGACCTCGTCGGCGCCTACAGCGACTGGACGCCGCTCCAGGATCGCGCCGTGCTGTTCCCCGAAGACATCGACACCAAAGACCCCTGGCAGTTCAAGAACTTCCGGGTGGTGTGAGCGGAGCGGCGCCGGGGGGAGGGGCGGGTGTCCCGTCCCCGGCGCCCCGGTGCCGGGTGCGGCGTCAGGGCGCCGCGCTGCCGGCCGACGGGGCGGGCTTGGCCGCAAGGAAGCGGCCGATTTCACGGTCGTTGACCGTGATGTGGTAGACGATCCAGTTGCGGAAGGCGCGGAGGAAATATTCGTTGAAATCGCCGCAGCCCGGACGAAACTGGCGCAACTCGGCGAGCATGCGCAAAAAGGTCTCGTGCTTCTCGCGGTGCTCGGCCAGTTCGGGGAAGCCGATCGCGGCCATCACCGCCTCCTCGTTGTCGAAATGATCCTTGAAGATCGCTTCGAGGCCGCCGATGGTCTCTTGGATCGCCTCGGCGCTGTGCGTGGCGGGCTGGCGGTCGAGGATGTCGTTGAAGCGGTTGATCAGGCTCTGGTGGTCGCGGTCAACGGCGTCGATCCCGATCAGGTACTCGTCCTTCCAGGCGATGGCCTGCGACGGTTTGCCGCCGCTTTTCCTGCCCATCAGCCGCGCCCCCGGTCAAAGCGGACCGCCTCTTCGGCCGCCCGGACCAGGGCCTTGGCCTTGTTGACCGTCTCTTGATATTCGGCTTCGGGATCGCTGTCGGCGACCACGCCGCCGCCGGCCTGGACATAGAGGGTGCCGTCCTTGACCAGACCGGTGCGTAGCGCGATGCAGGTATCCATGGCGCCGCCGGCCGAGAAATAGCCGACGCAGCCGCCGTAAAAACCACGCCGGGTCTTTTCCAGCTCGTCGATGATCTCCATCGCCCGCACCTTGGGCGCGCCCGAGACGGTGCCGGCGGGAAAACCGGCGGCCAGGGCATCGAGGGCGTCGAAGCGCCCGGCGTCGATCTCGCCCTCGACATTGGAGACGATGTGCATGACGTGGGAGTAAAGCTCGACCACGAACTGCTCGGTGACCCGGATCGTGCCGACCCGGGCCACGCGGCCGACATCGTTGCGCCCGAGATCAAGCAGCATCAGATGCTCGGCCAGTTCCTTGGGGTCGGAGAGCAGATCCTTTTCGAGCGCGCGGTCCTCGGTCGGCGAAAGGCCGCGGCGGCGGGTGCCGGCAATCGGCCGGATCGTGACCTTGCCATCGCGCAGCCGGACCAGGATTTCCGGGCTGGAGCCGATCAGGCTGAAGCCGTCGAAATTGAGATAGAACAGGAACGGTGACGGGTTGAGCCGGCGCAGCGACCGGTACAGCGCCACCGGCGGCAACTCGAAGGGCAGCGAGAAGCGCTGCGAGGGCACGACCTGAAAGATGTCGCCGGCCCGGATGTAATCCTTGGCCGTCTCGACGATGGCGTGATATTCGGCCCGGCTGGTGTTGGAGACCGGCACCGCCGGCTGCGGCCGGGCGGCGGCCGGCGGTGCCCGGCCGCCCTCGTTCCAGGAGTTGCGCAGCGGGCTTTCCAGACCGGCCAGCACCTCTTCCAGCCGCCGGACCGCGCGCAGATAAGCCTCGCCGGCGTCGATGCCGGGCAGCGGCCTCACCGGCGTCACCACGGTGACGATGCTCTTGACGTTGTCGAAGATCACCATCACCGTCGGCCGCATCAGCACCGCGTCGGGGATGCCAAGCTCGTCGGGGTTGCTGTCGGGCAGGCGCTCGATCAGCCGCACCATGTCGTAGCCGAGATAGCCAAAGAGGCCGGCCGACATCGGCGGCAGCGTTTCGGGCAGCGCGATCCGGCATTCGGCGAGCAGCGTTCTGAGCGCGGTCAGCGGCGCCTCGGCCTGGGGCTCGAAGCGGTCGCGGTCGGTGAGGGCATCGCGGTTGATTTCGGCGCCGTGGCCCCGGCAGCGCCAGATCAGGTCGGGATGGAGGCCGATCAGCGAATAGCGGCCGAGCTTTTCTCCGCCCTCCACCGATTCCAGCAGAAAACTGTAAGCCCGGTCATGGGCCAGCTTGAGCATCGCCGAGACCGGGGTTTCCAGGTCGTTGACCAGACTGGCCCACACCACCTGCGGCGTGCCGGCGGCGTAAGTCGGCTCGAAATCAGCGAGGGCGGGCAGGACGGTCACGGGACGAGTCTCCGGAGGCGGTGACGAGGCGGCGGCGGATCAGTTGTTGGAGGAGTACATCGCCTGGATGCGCTCCTGGTTGATGCGGACCGGGTATGAGAGACGCAGGCCCTCGGCGAACTGGGCCAGCAGATCGTTGGACAACTCCTGGCGTTCGGCCTCGGCGAGGCTCTTGACCGCACCGGCGGCGGTGGTCGGGTCGGCCGCGATCACCGTCTTGAGGCGTGCCACCACCTGACCCTCGGCGGTGGCGGCCCTGGCAATGCCGCCGGGTGCCAGGGTGAAGAGCGATTTCAGCAGCGCTGGCGGCAGCGGGCCGCCGGCACCCGGAGCGCGGCCCAGCGGCTCGGTGGTCGCGGCGACGGCGCCGGCGGCGCGGGCCACCGTTTCGGGGCTGCCCCCGGCCTTCAGCTGGCTCTCGATCTCCTCGGCTTTGGCGGCGGCGGCCTTGGCCCGCTGCTCGGCCTTCCAAGCGGCGATCACCTGATCCCGCACCTCGGCCAGCGGCCTGAGGTGAGAGGGGGTGATGGCGTCGACTCGGACCACGAAGGAGTTGGTCTCGGCGCCTTCGGTCACCGGGCTGCGCCCGCCCTGGGCCAGGGCGAAAGCGGCCTGAAGCACGGCGGGCAGATCCGGGATGCCCTTGATTCTGCTGCCGTCGGGGCTGTTGCCCTCGCTGTCGGCGGTGGCGACCTTGACCAGTTGGAGCTTGAACTTGGTCGCGGCCTCTTCAAGGGTGGCGCCGCCGGCCAGGGCGTCCTCGATCCGGTTGACGAATCGGGGCATGGCGTCGGCGGCGTGGTCCTTGCGCAACTGGCTGGCAACGTCGTCGTGAACGGTGGCGAGGGTCCGGGTCTGGGCCGGCTCGATCTTCGTGACCTTGACCACATGCCAGCCGAGGTCGGACTTGAAGGCGTCGGGGATGACGCCGGCCTCAAGCGCGAACACCGAGGCGCCGATCTCCGGGAGATCGGCTTCGGTCGCCGGACCAAGGCTGCCTGCCTCCAGCCCCTCGGCCCTGGCCGCGGCCTCGAGGTCGCCCTTGAGGGCGCGGGCCTTCTCGGCGACGGCACGGGCCTTGTCCTCGGTCTCTGCCAGCACCTGGACGAAGCTGCGGCGCTCGCCGGTCTGAAACTCGTCGGCGCGCTGGTCATAGGCGACCTTGATCTCGTCCTCGGTGATCTCGATGGTCTTGGCCAGCTCGTCGACACCGATCAGGGCGACGGTCAGCGCCCGGTATTCGGGGGCGGTGAAGCGGACCGCCTTGTCCTCGTGATAGCGGGTCTGCTCGGCGGCGTCGGGGGTGGCCGGTTCGGGCATCTTGTCGCTGGCCAGGGTCACGGTCTCGGCGACGCGCTTTTCCTGGCGGTAGCGATAGAGGGCGTCGACCAGCGGCGCCGGCGCCGTCGCGCCGGCCGAAACCGCGCCGAGCACGAGGTTGCGCCCGGTTTCCTCGCGGATCATGCCGACCAGGGCGGACTCGCTGAGGCTGTTGGCGGCCAGCGCCCGGCGCAGCAGTTCGGGCTCGAACTGGCCCTGCGGGGTGCGGAATCCGGGGATGCTTTGAATCCGGCGCCGCACCAGATCGTCGCCGGCATCGAGCCCGGCGTCGCGGGCGGCGAGGTTAAAGAGCGCCCGCTGAACCATTTGCTCCAGAGTCTGGCCGATCAGCCCCATCTGCTTGGCCTGCTCGAGATCGAACTGGCCGCCGAACATCGGACGCAGCCGGTTGATCTGCTTGCGGACCTCGGCATCGAATTCCTGGGCGGCAATCTTGGTCGGGCCGACCTCGATCAGGGTCGAGGCCGGGCCGCGGCTGCGGAAGATGTCGCCGATGCCCCAGATCGCGAAACTGGCGATCAGGAGAATGAACAGGCCCTTGACGATCCAGGTGCCGACGGTGCCGCGAATGAACTGGAGCATGGTGCAAGCGGACCTGCTGGCCGACCGGCGCAGGGCCGGCGGGCGAAATGGGACAAGCCACCCCCGGCGTCACGCGCAAAGGCATGGCGCCAAGGGTGGCGGGCCATCATAAGAGGCCGCCCGGTCGCGGGCAACCATCGAGTGGCGGCGGGCGCTAGATCTTCGAGCCGCTGCAGAACTGCCATTCGGAGCCGTGAAGACCGAACAGCAGCGCCGTCTTGTCCTTGCCCGAGCGCAGAATCGCGACCCGGAAGCGCTCGCCGGTGCAGGCCCCGGCCGGTTGCGCCTTCACCGGCACCGCGATGTGCTTCGACTTCAGGCAGCCGTCCGAGCCCTTGGGCGGGGCGCCGACGCCATCGGCCTTCTGGCCGTTGATCAGGAGATAATAATTGGTGGCCAGCCCGGCCTTGACCGTGGCCTTGAGTTCGATTTTGACGAAGCGGGACTTGTAAAGCCCGGAATCCTGTTCGCCGTCGGGCGGGGTCCCGGCGACCGGCCGGAATGAGATCGCGGCGCAGGCCGGTGGTTGCTTGCCGTCGGCGGCCGAAGCCGGTGACACGATCAATCCCGCCGCCGCCATCAGCAGCACGGCCCCAATCCCACTAAACAGACGCGCTTTCAACATGATGTGGTCTCCGCACAATCAAGCTACACCGGATGGTGTTCCGGCGCCCCGGAGAGTAGCGGCATCGCCCGCGGGCGGGCAAGGAAATAGCGTTCCCGTCCCTTCACCCCGAGCGCAAGTACCGTACCGCGGCGTCGCGTTCGAACAGGTAGAGCAGGACGCGCAACGCCTGGCCGCGCTCGGATTTGAGGTCGGGGTCGCGGTCGGTGATCAGGCGGGCGTCGTCGCGGGCGGCGGCGAGCAACTCGCCATGGACCGCGAGATCGGCGAGGCGGAAGCCGGGCAGGCCGGACTGTTTGGTGCCGAGCAGATCGCCGGCGCCGCGGAGACGCAGATCCTCCTCGGCGATCAGGAAGCCGTCCTCGGTGTCGCGCAGGATGCTGAGCCGGGCCTTGGCGGTCTCGTTGAGCGGGCCTTCATAGAGCATCAGGCAGGTCGAGGCGCCGCCGCCGCGGCCGATCCGGCCGCGCAATTGATGCAACTGGGCAAGGCCGAAGCGCTCGGCGTGCTCGATCACCATCACGGTGGCGGCGGGGACGTTGACTCCGACCTCGATCACGGTGGTGGCCACCAGCAGGTCGAGCCGGCCCTCGGCGAAGGCCGCCATCACCGCGTCCTTGTCGGGGCCCTTCATCTTGCCGTGCACCAGCCCGACCCGGTCGCCGAAGCGTGCCTTCAGCACGGCATACCGCTCGGTGGCGGCGGCAAGGTCGATCATTTCGGACTCATCGACCAGCGGGCAGACCCAATAGACCCGGGCGCCCTCGCCGACCTTGCGCTGGACCGCGTCCGCGACCTCGTCCAGGCGGTCGAGGGCGATGGTCACGGTCTTGACCGGCTGGCGGCCGGGCGGCTTCTCGGTCAGGCGCGAGACGTCGAGATCGCCATAGGCGGTCATGGTCAGGGTACGGGGAATCGGCGTCGCGGTCATCACCAGGACATCGACCGCCCGGCTCTTGGCCGAAAGCTGGAGCCGCTGGTTGACGCCGAAGCGGTGCTGTTCGTCGATTACCGCGAGGCCGAGATCGGCGAAGGCGACGTCTTCTTGGAAGAGGGCGTGGGTGCCGACCAGCAAGCGGGTGGTGCCGGCGGCGAGCCCCTGCAGCAGCGCGGTTCGGGCCTTGCCCTTGTCGCGGCCGGTGAGCAGGGCGACCTCCAGCCCGGCCGCCGCCGCGAGTTCGCCCAGGGACTGAAAGTGCTGGCGGGCCAGCAGTTCGGTCGGTGCCATCAGTGCCGCCTGATGGCCGCATTCGACAGCGTTGAGCATCGCCATCAGGGCGACGATGGTCTTGCCGCTGCCGACATCGCCCTGGAGCAGGCGCAGCATCCGCCGCTCCTCGGCCATGTCGGCGCAGATTTCGCCGAGCGCACTCTCCTGGCAGGCGGTGAGGCGGTAGGGCAGGGCTTCGAGCACCCGGGCGCGGAGGACGCCATCGCCCCTGACCGCCCGTCCGGCCTGCCGGCGCTGGCTGAGCCGGACCAGGGCGAGGGCCAACTGGTTGGCCAGCAGCTCGTCGAAGGCGAGGCGCTGGCGGTGGCGGCTGCCCGGGTCCAGTCCGGCCTGGTCCGCCGGGCCATGGGCGGCGGCGAGGGCGGTGCGCCAGTCGGGCCAGTCCTGCTGGCGCTGGTAGGGTGCATCCAGCCATTCGGGCAGTTCGGGCAGGCCGTCGAGGGCGGCGCGAATCGCCTTGCGCAGGGTCTTGGGCGCAAGGCCGCCGGTCATCGGGTAGACCGGCTCGATCCGTTCGATCTCGCCGCCGGCTTCGGGGGGGGCGATGTAGTCGGGATGGCTGATCTGGGGCGTGTCGTGAAAGCGGTCGATCCGGCCGCTGACCACCACGGTCTGCCCCGGCGGCAGTTGCTTCAGCAGGTAGTCGGCCCGGGCATGAAAGAAGACCAGTTCCAGCACCCCGGTCTCGTCGGTGCAGCGCACCTTGTAGGGATGGCGCGGCATCAGCGGCGGCGCGTGGCCGTCGACGCGCACGGTCAGGGTCGCGACCATGCCGCTCGGCGCCTCGGCGATTTTGGGCGTGAAGCTGCGGTCGATCAGACCGGTCGGCAGGTGCCAGAGCAGGTCGACCACCAGCGGCCCGGCCAGCTTCTCGATCAGCCTGGCGAAACGCGGGCCGACGCCCTTCAGCGCCCCCACCGGCCGGAACAGCGGATTGAGAATCTCGGGCCGCACGCAGGCTCCTCCGCAGGCGATGAAATCCCGGCGGTCTGGACCGCGACCGCCGGGCGGGATTATAGTGCGATGCGCGCTCCGGGCGATGGTTGATTATCGGGCTCCGCCGGGACGGGCCGAAGGAGGGTACGGTGGCTGACAACGAACACGGCGCCGCGGACAAGCGCGGATGGCCCGATATGCGCACGCTGCGCTGGCCACCCGAGGGCATCGAGGTCGATCCCGAGGCCAAGGCGACGCCGGTTGCGGTGGTGCCGCCGGTGGAATTTGCGGCCGATCCCGCCGGGTCCGGGGCGTTTGTGCCGGTACCGGTGCCCGATCGTCTGCGGACCCCCGAAACCGTGGTTGCGCCGCCGGCAGAAACGCCGCCGGCCGATGGCGCCATCGCCGTCGTCGGGGCGGAGGCCCAGGGCGCGCTGATTCTCTCCGAGGTGCGCTCGCTGCGGCAGGCGGTGGACGCACTGACCGCGACGGTGCGGGCGCTGTCCGATTCGGGCCGGGTCGGAGCCGGCGGCGGCGGTGGCGGCCCGGCGCGCAGCGTCTCCGACCATCAGGGCCGGCAGGAGATTCAGGAGTATTTCATGCGCCACCCCGGGCGCACGGTCTATCCCAAGGAAATTGCCGACGCCCTCAACCTGCCGGTGCTGAAGGTGGCCGAACTCTGCGAAGCCCTGGCGCAGCGCGGCCAGATCAGCCGCAATCTCGGAGGCTGAGGCGGTGGCGGTCCTGCTGCTGCTTGGCTGGGTGGGGCTGGCGCTGGTCCTGATCGACCGGCCGCGCCGTCGCCCGGCGCGGGCCGCCGACGGCCTGATCGGCCGGCTGATGCGGCTGGATTTTTAGGGTTCTTCGACGGAACCGGGAGCCATCATGTCGTTTGTGCTGTCGAAGCTGCTGTGGCCGCTGCTGGCGCCGGCCAATTTCGTCGCCATGCTGGCGGTGATCGGTGTCGGCCTTCAGCTGCTGGGCGGGCGGCGCTGGCGACGCACCGGCCTTGCCCTCAGTGCCGGGGTGGTGGCGCTCTGGGTGGCGCTGACCATGCTGCCGGTTTGGGCCTGGGTGCTGCTGCCGCTGGAGGCCCGCTTTCCCCAGCCGGTGTGGCCGGATCGGGTCGATGGCGTGGTCGTGCTCGGCGGTTCGGTCGACACCTCGGCCACCGCCGCCTGGAAGCATCCCACCGTCAATCACGCCGCCGACCGTCTGGTCGAATTCGCCTGGCTGGCAAAGCGTTATCCCCAGGCCCGGCTGGTGTTCACCGGCGGCTCAGGCAGCCTGTCCAGTCCGGAACAGCGGGAAGCGCCGGTGGCGCGGGCGGTGCTGGAGCGGATGGGCGCCCCGGTCGAGCGCATGGTTTTCGAGGACCGCTCGCGCAACACGCTCGAAAACGTCGTCTTCACCCGCGATCTGATGCAGCCCAAGCCGGGCGAGACCTGGGTGCTGATCACCTCGGCCTATCACATGCCGCGCGCGGTGGGAATTTTCCGCAAGAACGGCTGGCCGGTGTTGCCCGCCCCGGTAGGCTATTACACCGGGCTCGACGATGCTAAGGAGATCGGGCCGAATCTGGCCAAGGACCTCTACATCCTCGACGACGCGGTGCATGAGTGGGTCGGGTTGGCCGCGTACTGGCTGCTCGGCCGCACTGACGCCCTCTTTCCCGGGCCGGACTGAGACAAGGAAAAAGGCCGGCCGGGAGATCTGGCCGTCCCCCGGCCGGCCCGGCTCAGACGGCCAGGGCCGCTTCGCCTTCAAGTGTGGCGGCGACGGCGTGGACCACGGCGGCGATGCGGACGGCATTCTGAATCGCCGTGGTATCGAGACCGGCCTTGCGCACCTCGTGCTCGTGGGCCTCAAGGCACATGCCGCAGCCGTTGATCGCCGAGACCGCCAGCGACCAGAGTTCGAAATCGGCCTTGTCGACTCCGGGCTTAGCCAGGGCGTTCATGCGCAGCCGCGCCGGCATGGTCTTGTAGTCGGGCTTTGCGACCAGATGCAGGAAGCGGTAGTAGATGTTGTTCATGGCCATCAGCGCCGCCGCGGTCTTGGCGGCGGTGACCGCTTCCGGGCTGAGGCGGGCGGTGGCCTCGGCACCGATGGCCTGGATCACCAAGGCATTGCGTGAGGCCAGCGCCGCGGCCAGAAGCGTGCCCCAGCGTTGCTGATCGGTGAGGCCCGGCTCGGTGGTGATGCTGGAGAGGTTGAGCTTGAGATCACGGGCGTAATCGGGCAGGCGCTCTTTCAGGGCGTCGATCGACATGGCACTCTGGCTCCTTGAGAGGGGAACCCGCCCCCGGCCGGGCTTCGGACCGGGGGCGGGCTGACTGGGTTCAGGCGACCTTGATCACCTCTTCGCCCGGCTTCCAGTTGCACGGGCACAGCTCGTCGGTCTGCAGGGCGTCGAGCACCCGCAGCACTTCTTGCGGATTGCGCCCGACGCTGAGGTCGTTGACCGAGGCGAAGCGAATCACGTTCTCGGGATCGACGATGAAGGTCGCCCGCAGCGCCACGCCGGCGTTGGCGTCGAGGATGCCGAGTTCGGCGCACAGCTCGCGCTTGATGTCCGAGAGCCAGGGCTGGGTAATCTTGCCCAGATCCTCGCGGCTCTGGCGCCAGGCCAGATGGACGAAGTCGGAGTCGGTGCTGCCGCCGATGACCACGGTGTCGCGGTCCTTGAACTCGCCGTCGAGATTGGCAAAGGCGACGATTTCGGTCGGACAGACGAAGGTGAAGTCCTTCGGCCAGAAGAAATAGACCTTCCACTTGCCGGGGTAGCTGGCCTGGGTCAGCTCATGGAAATCGGAGGGGGACTTGGAGGAGCTGACGGCGGTCAGCTTGAAGGTGGGGAAGGTGGCGCCAACGGTCAACATCGGTAAAATCTCCTGGGTTGAGGGGCTCGGGGTTAAGAGGTTTGGCTGGTCGAGGGTTGGTGTCCGGTGGGCGGGGCCGGTGTGGCCGCTCGCCATGCCCCGAAGATAGGCATGTTGAACAAATCGATCAAACGAGATATTTAGTTTTCAGAAATCGTTTTTGTCGATTTATGAAGGAAGCGCCCGATGCGCCCGATGCCGTCGTTGCGTCAGGTCGGCTACCTGATCGCGCTTGCCCAGTACCGCCATTTCGGTCGCGCCGCCGATGCCTGCTTCGTCACCCAATCGACCCTTAGCGCCGGCCTGCAGGAGCTGGAATCGGTGCTGGGGGCGACTCTGGTCGAGCGGACCAAGCGGCGGGTTCATCTGACGCCGCTGGGCAAGGTGATGGCGGCGCGCGGGCGCGAGCTGATGCGCATGGCCGAAGAGATGACGGACCTGGCCCGGGGCGCCGCCGGGCCGCTGACCGGAGAGCGGCATCTCGGCGTCATTCCGACCATCGCACCGTTCCTGCTGCCGAAGGTGCTGCCGTCGCTGGGGCTGGGATTTCCCGAGCTGCGGCTGTCGTTGCGGGAGGATTTGTCGGCGCGACTGATCGAGCAACTCGACCGCGGCGAACTCGACGCCATCATCTATGCCTTGCCCTACGCCGCCGAGGGGCTGGAGGTGATGGAACTCGGGCAGGACCCGTTTCTGGTCGTCTGCGCGCCGGGGCACCGGCTGGCTGGCCGGTCGGCGGTCGAGACCGGGGATTTGCCGGCGGCGGAACTGATCCTGCTGCAGGACGGCAACTGCCTGACCGATCACGCCCTGGCCGCCTGCCGGCTCGCGGTTTCACGGGGCACCCGGGCCGGCAACACCAGCATGCTCGGCACCAGCCTGCACACCGTGGTCCAGATGGTCGCGGGCGGGCTGGGGATCACGCTGCTGCCCCGGCTGGCGGTCGAGGCCGGGATTCTGCGGGGTACCGAACTGGTGGCCCGGCAGGTGAGCGACGCCGGCGTGCGCACCCTGGCGCTGGCCTGGCGCCGGTCATCGCCCCATGGCGCCGAGTTCAGGCTGCTCGGCGATCACGTCGCGCGGGCGATTGCCGGCCGCTGACGCCCCGGACGTCACTCCTTGAGAATTTCCGCCGAGTCCTTGAGCCTGGGGCTGTCGGGCACCGCTTTGCGCTCTTCTTGGAGCCACTGACGGGCAAAGACCTTGTCGGTGGTGATGCGGTCGGCGACCAGCGCTGCCGCCCGGATGTGCTTATATTCGACGGTGCGACTCGTCTTGCCGTCGGAGACGGTCAAAACGGCGCCGGAGCGGTGCACGGTAATCGCCATTACGACGCCTTGGGTTTCACGAAATCGCCGGTCCGGCAGATCCCTTCTGCTAGCAGACTGACCCGATCATCACAAGCGGCATCGAAACCGCTCGCCTGAAGGATCAGCAGGCGACCGGGGTCGCGAAGCTGAGCGCGGTCGACAGCTGGGACAGCAGAGCGGCCGGGCCGACCGGCTTGTCGAGCACGGCGAGGGCGCCGGCCATCCGGGCCTCGATCACCATCCGCTCGTTGAGGCTGGCCGAAAAAAGGATCGCCGGGGGCAGACGGCCATCGGCCGACAGCCGGCGCAGCAGATCGATGCCGCTCATGCCGGGAAAGTGCTGGTCGACCAGGAGGCAGCCGAGGCTGTCGAAGGCCGCGGGATCGGCGAGAAAGGTTTCCGCCGACTCATATTGCCGCGAAGCCATGCCGCGGGTGGCCAATAGGGAGCAGATGGAGTCGCGGAGCCCGGGATCGTCATCGACGATTGCCACCGTCCAGGCGAGGTCTTGGTTCGAGGTCATGGCGGAGCCCTCCTCTCAGCGGCTGTGCCGGCGGCGCTCAGTCTTGGACGTCCTGGCATCTCACCATCGCCCGCACGAGGTCTTCGGTGGTGAACGGCTTGTTCAGGATCACCCGGGCGCCGGCGAGGCTGGCCTCGGAGCGCCGGACCTCTGCGTGAATCGGCGTCCCGTCCGACATCGCGATGATGGGCAGGCTGTCAAATTCCCGTTTCAGCATCTGGATCGTGACCAGACCGTCCTGGACCGGCATTGTCATATCGGTGATCACCATGTCGTAGCGCTGGCTCCGTTGCATCTGCACTCCCTCGCGGCCGTTTTCCGCCTCTGCGGTCTCATGTCCGAGGGCCTGGAGCAGGTACGCGATCGCCCGTCTTACGAAGAGATCATCATCGATGACGAGAATGCGTGCCATGGCTGCCCCCGGCGGGTAACGGCCGCCGGCGTCTCCTGCCGATGGTCGCATGCGCCCGATCGCAGGCAACTGTGGCCGCATTCCGCGTGGGCGGACATTGGCAATACTGTGTACGCACAAATGACTATGGCAGCCGATTAGCCCGACGAACGGCGGTGCGGGCGGTTACCCCGGCGGCCAGGGCGAGCCGGACCAGATTGGACAGGCCGGTGACTCCCAGCTTGTCGCCGATCCGTGCCCGGTGGACGTGGACGGTGCGCGGGCTGATGTCGAGGTCGTAGGCGATGACCTTGGTCGGTGAACCGGCGACCACCGCTTCGAGGATTTCCCGCTCGCGCGGGGTGAGGTCGGGCAGGCGGCTCCGGAATGCCGCCACCAGCGGATCGTCCGGGGGGGCGGGCGGCAGGGCGCGGCTGAGCGCGGTTTCGATCGCGTCCAGCACGGTGGCGAGTTCGAACGGCTTCTCGATGAAATCCACTGCCCCGGCCTTCATCGCCCGCACCGCGGTGGGCACGTCGGCGACGCCGGTCATGATGATCACCGGCATCGCAATGCTGCGGCTGTTCAGCAACTCCTGCAGGGCCAGCCCGTTGAGGTCGGGCATGTTGACGTCGACCAGGGCGCAGCCGTCGGGGGCGTCGCCGACGGTGTCGGCAAACACGCGGCCGCCGGAAAACTCGAGGACGTCATAACCCTGCCCGGCCAGCATCAGCCGCAGCGAGTCGCGAAACGGCGCGTCGTCGTCGACGATGTGAACCACCCGCTCAGCCATGGACGGACTCCTCATGGGGAAGCACCAGCCGGACCACGGTGCCGCCGCCCGGCCGGTCTTCGGCGACGAGGCGGCCGCCGTGGGCTTCGGCGATCGAGCGCGAGGTCGACAGCCCGAGGCCGGTGCCATTGGGCTTGGTGGTGGTGAAGGCGGTAAACAGCCGGGGCCGCACTGCCTCCGCGAGGCCCGGGCCGGTGTCGGCGACGGCAATTTCAATTGTCGCCGCCGCCAGGGCCGCGGAAATATGGATATGCCGGCACGCCATACCTTCCAGGGCCTCGACGGCGTTGCGCACCAGATTGATCAGGACCTGCTGAATCTGCACCCGGTCGACCACCACTTTGGGCAGGGTGTCGGGGATCGACAGGGAGACCGTCACCGCGCGGGGGCCGGCGTCGAGCAGGCCGAGGGCGCAGGCTTCGTCGACCAGCGAGCGCACCGTCTCCGGCCGCAGCTCAAGCGCCCGATGGGCAGCAAACTCCCGGACCTTGCGCACCGTGGCGGCGGTCCGGGTCAGCTGGGCGTCGACCTTGTCGAGAATCTCCAGCAGCGCCGGATCCGTCACGCGGCAGCGCGCGACCTGGAGGTAGTTCTTGGCCGCTCCGACCGGCTGGTTGACCTCGTGGGCGATGGTGGTGGCCACCTGGCCGAGCACGCTGAGGCGCGAGGCGCGCAGCAGCGCCGAGTTGGCCCGGAGCGCCGCCTCCTCGGCCAGCTTGCGCCGGGTGATGTCGCGGGCGATGCCGAGCACGCGTGACGGCTGCCCGGCATCGTCGCGCACCACGCTGCCATTGGACATCAGCCAGTGAACCGAGCCGTCGGGATGAATGATCCGGAATTCATCAGTGAAGGTGTCGGTGGCAATCCCCGGCCTGGTGTGGCTCAAAGCCAGGCGCTCGCGGTCTTCGGGATGGACGCTGGCGATGAAGGCCTCGTTGTTGAGGTGGTGAAAGGTCCCGGTGCGGCCGAAGAGCAGGCCGACCGGCCCGGACTCGCGAATCTCCCCGGTGGCGAGGTTGAGTTCCCAGGCCACCACTTCAGCGGCGCCGAGGGTCTGGCGCAGCCGCTCCTCGCTTTCCCGCAACGCCCGTTCGGTCAGGCGCCGGGCCTGATGCTCGGCAGCCTCGCGGAGGTTGCGGGTGATCGCCGGCACCAGCCGGGTCAAATTGGCCTTGAGCACGAAGTCCCAGACCCCGAGCTTCAGCAACTCCACCGCTTTTTCCTCGCCGACACTGCCCGAAATCAGAATGATCGGCAGGTCCGGTCGCTTGGCCCGGATCAGCGCCAGTCCATCTTCGAAGCGGAGCTGGGGAAGGTTGTAGTCGGCGAGGATCAGGGCCCAGGGGCGGTCCGCCAGGGCGGCCGCGAGTTCTTCAAGATCAGAGACACGGCGGCAGGCGACCGCCAGCCCATTTTTCTTCAGGTGGCGCTCAATCAGATGATAGTCCGCCTCACTGTCCTCTATAATGAGGACATCCAAGAGTTCTTCCATGATTCAGCCGATCCAAGCCGAAGTCTTTTGACCTCTGGCGCCATACTCGCAAACCAGCCACGGGCTCTGCAAGGTTGTTAACGGCCCGGGCCTGAGATCGATGTCAGGGTCCGGCGCAAGGGAGAGATCAGCGGTCGACGCTCACCCGGCCGGAAAACCGATGGCCGACCAACGCTTCGCCCTCTCCGAGCGGCGGCGGTTGCCGGGTGAACGCGGCGAGGCGGCGGTCGGCGCCTTCCAGGTGCGAGGTCAACCATTGCAGGACCAGAAACGCAATCTTGTGGCAAGATTCCTCCTTGTCCCGGGCGTTCCCGGTGAACTTGTTGAGGAGCCTGACCATGGCTTCATGTTCCCGGGCATGGGATTCGAAATCGGGATAGCCAATTTCAATCATGAAGTTCTCTTCCTTGAGAAAATGAAGAGAAAATAAAAACCGGAAGTCGGAAATGGCCCGCTCAAGCAAGAGAATGTCTGATTCGTTATTATAATAGTAATAAATCCTATTATACAAGTCGATGATTAACTTGTGGTCGTCGTCAATTACGTCGACCCCGGTTTCCAGATCGCTGGTCCATTCAAAACGCATAACGGACACCCAGGCGCTACCACTCCGCCGCGGGCCACCCCTGCCGACCGCCCGCGTCTCATCTGAGGTACCCTAACGCAGATTCCGCGGCCGATTCTGCCAAAATTAGAGGCGAATTGCCGCAGCGATCTGACCACTTTACCGGCTCATGACCGGGGGCAGCGGCATGGCCATGGCGGCGATCGGGGCCGCGGTCACCGCGGTCGGCTGTTGGAAGGGATTGCCCTGGACCAGCACGATCGCGGCAGTCGGTCCGGCGGCGGCGGCGAACAGCAGCACGGCCAGCAGTTCGGCTTTGGCCTGGTCGACATGGACCATCACGATCGAAACCATCATCAGCAGGCCGAGAAAGGCCATGCCCAGCCATTTCAGGGGGTTTACATGGGTCTGGCTGAGGGCGACGCGCAAATCCCGCATCGTGCGCACCTGTACCGCCTGCTGCAGGATCAGCGAGTGAACGCTGGAATCAAGGGTCTTGCCGACCTCGGGGCTGGCCAGCAGCCCGAGCAGGCGATCGAGTTCGGCCGCGGCCTCGGCGCTGCTGCGCCGCTCGGCCAGTAATGGCCATTCGGCCTCAACCGCGTAGCGCGCATAGCTGCGGACACTGGACGCGACCCGGTCCCGCACAGGCGCCGGCAGTTGATTGGCAAGGGCGACGATGCTGCGTAAGGCCCCGGCCTCCTTGTAGACGGCATCGAGGGCGTGATCGTGGGCGTGCCAAGTGTCGTTGGCCAGGAACACCAGATTGAGCGCGAACAGCACGCCAACCACCGACAGAAAGTTTGGCGCCACACCGCGGTAGGTGTGCAGCCATTCGGCATGGCGGGAGTGATGGGCCAACCAGACCATAACCGCCGCCGCGGCGACGGTACCGACCAGACCGAGAACCGCCAGCAGATAGTGATCGAACGGTCCGAGATCGATCATGGCAGTCCCCGCTAAAAATTCAAAGCCCGGCCATAGGCTTAGGGGCTCTGGCCGGGCTTCGCAAGGGCAAAATCGCGTTTTAGTGGTGGAAGAAATCGTTGCCCTTATCGTCGACGACGATGAAGGCCGGGAAGTCGACGACCTCGATCCGCCAGATCGCCTCCATGCCGAGTTCGGGATATTCCAGGCACTCGACCTTCTTGATGCAGTCTTGAGCCAGGCGGGCGGCGGGACCACCGATCGAACCGAGGTAGAAGCCGCCATGCCTCTGGCAGGCCTCGCGCACCACCGGACTCCGGTTGCCCTTGGCCAGCATCACCAGCGAACCGCCCGCCGCCTGGAACTGGTCGACGAAGCTGTCCATGCGGCCGGCGGTGGTCGGGCCGAACGAGCCCGAGGCGTAGCCCGGCGGGGTCTTGGCCGGACCGGCGTAGTAGATCGGATGGTTCTTGAAGTAATCGGGCAGGCCCTGGCCGGCATCGAGCCGTTCGCGCAGCTTGGCATGGGCAAGGTCGCGGGCGACGATCACCGGGCCGGTCAGCGACAGCCGGGTCTTGATCGGATGCCGGCTCAACTCGGCGCGGATTTCGGCCATCGGCCGGGTGAGGTCGATCTTGACCACCGCGCCGGCCAGCTTTTCGGGATTGATCTCGGGCAGGAAGCGGGCGGGATTGGTTTCGAGGGCTTCGAGGAACACGCCCTCGCGGCTGATCTTGCCCAGCGCCTGCCGGTCGGCCGAGCAGGAGACGCCGATGCCGATCGGCAGCGAGGCGCCATGGCGGGGCAGGCGGATCACCCGCACGTCATGGCAGAAATACTTGCCGCCGAACTGGGCGCCGATGCCCAACTCCTGGGTCATCTTGAGGATCAGGGCTTCGAATTCGAGATCGCGGTAGGCGTGGCCCGACTCGGAACCCTGGGTCGGCAGGCCATCGAGATAGCGGGCCGAGGCCAGCTTGACCGTCTTGAGGTTGAGTTCGGCACTGGTGCCGCCGATCACGATCGCCAGATGGTAGGGTGGACAGGCCGCGGTGCCGAGGTAATGGACCTTGGCCTTGAGGAAGTCGAGCAGGCGGTCCCGAGTAAGCAGGGAGGGAGTTTCCTGATAAAGGAACGTCTTGTTGGCCGAGCCGCCGCCCTTGGCCATGAACATGAACTTGTAATAGTCCTCGCCCTCGGCATAAAGATCGATCTGGGCCGGAAGATTGGTCCGGGTGTTCCTTTCCTCGAACATCGAAAGCGGCGCGAGCTGGCTGTAACGCAGATTGCGCTTGAGATAGGCGCTGGAGGCGCCCTCGGCCAGCGCCCCCTCGTCGCCACCCTCGGTCCAGACCCGCCGGCCCTTCTTGCCCATGATGATCGCGGTGCCGGTGTCCTGGCACATCGGCAGGATGCCGCCGGCCGCGATGTTGGCGTTCTTCAAAAGGTCGAAGGCGACGAAACGGTCGTTGGGCGAGGCCTCCGGATCTTCGAGAATGGTCCGGAGCTGCTGGAGGTGGCCCGGCCGGGAGAAGTGGTTGATGTCGGCAAAGGCGGTTTCGGCCAGCAGGCGCAACGCCTCCAGATCGACCCGGAGAATCTCCTGGCCGGCGAAGCTGTCGACGGACACATACTGATCGGTGAGTTTCCGATAGGGAGTGGTGTCGGAACCCAACGGAAAGAGAGAGAAGGCTGCGTCGGCCATCGTTCTGTCCACGATCTCGGGTTGGCGAAAAAGGCCAGGGGTTATCGCACAAATTCTCCGGGGTCGCTACCGTGCTGCGGGGACTCTGCCCTGCGCCGGCACGACTTTCCAGCCCGCCACCGGCTTCGGGCAGGGGGGCGTTGTCACCTCGTAAACTTTTTCATACTATAGCTCCGGTGATGGCCCGGTTTCGCGGAAGCCGTACAGGGACGCCGATGCACACAAATTTTATTAAAGATTTATCGCTGCGGGTCCGACTGGTTGCGGGCTTTGCCGTGGTCATTCTGTTGACCTGGATTCTCGGCGTCACCGCTCTCCAGCGCATCGGCGCAATTTACGATATTACCCAGACGGTTTATGAGCACCCGCTCGCGGTCAGCAACGCCGCCCTCGAGGTCAAGGTCGGGGTCTGGCGGCTCGACAGCGCGATCAACAATCTCTTCTTCGCCGACAGCCCGGCGCGGGTCGATGCGATTGTCCGCGAGGTCGCGGTGCTGCGGGCGGGGCTGGGGCTCAAGATGCGGGTGATCGAGAGCCAGTTTCTCGGCAAGTCGGGCGATGTCCTGGAGGTCTACGGCGCACTGGAGGGCTGGGGGCGGACGTTCGACGATATCGTCGCCCTGATCAAAGCCGGCAAGACCGCCGAGGCCCACGCCCTTCATGACAGCCGGGTCTCCGGGCTTGAGGCCGGTTTCGACCGCGAAATCGGTGACATCATCGACTTTGCCCGAACCAAGGCGACCGTGCTTTCCCAGAGCGCGCTGCAGCAGGTCGAGCGGGCGCGGGCCGACCTGTTGGCGCTGCTGGCGGCGCTGACGCTGATCGGGTTGCTGACCTCGCTGCTGATCACCCGCGGCATCACCAACTCGCTCGCGGTCCTGCGCGACCGCATGACGCTTCTGGCGGAGGGCCGCCTGGCCCTCGCAATTCCCTTTCTTGAGCGCCGCAACGAACTCGGCGGCATGGCCAGGGCGCTTCAGGTCTTCAAGGAGTCGGCGCAGCGGCTGGAGGATCAGCGCTGGCTCAAGAGCCACGTCGCCGAAATCTCCCTCGCCTTGCAGGTGGCGGAAAACCGCGAGGCCTTCGGTACCGTTCTGCTGGGGCGGCTGGTGCCGCTGCTCGGCGGCGGCATTGGCCTGTTCTCGATCCGGGCCGAGGACAGCGGGCGCTTCGTGCTCGCCGGCCGTTATGGCTGCGATGATGACCTAGCCGATGACCACGCCTTCACCGCCGGCCTCGGGCTGTGCGGGCAGTGCGTGGTAACCCGCCAGAGCCTGCTGGTCGATGAGGTCCCTGAAGATTATTTCCGCATCCGCTCGGGGCTCGGGGCCACCAGACCGAGGACCCTGGCGCTGCTGCCGGTCGTTTCGCGCGAGGTCACGCTGGCGCTGATCGAGATTGGCGCCCTCGGTTCCCTGACGCCTCTCCAGCGCGAGTTGCTGGAGGAGGTGGCCCCGGTGGTGGCGCTCAACCTCGAGATCATGGAACGCAACCTCAAGACCCGGCAGTTGCTGCGCCAGACCCGTCAGCAGGCGGCCAGCCTCACCGAGTCCGAGGAGCGTCTCAACCGGCAGGCGGCCGACCTTGAGGAAGCCAACGCCCAGCTCCGGGTCCAGACCGAGGAGCTGGAAGCCCAGACCGCCGAGCTTCAGGCCTCGGAGGAGGAGTTGCGGGTCCAGCAGGAGCAACTGCGGGTGGTCAACGACCAGATGGCGGAAAAGAACCGGATTCTCGAAGATCAGGCCGCCGCGCTCCGCCGCTCGCAGGCTGAGGCCGAGCAGCGGGCGGTCGAGCTGACTCTGGCCAGTCGCTATAAGTCTGAATTCCTGGCCAACATGTCCCACGAACTGCGGACTCCGCTTAACAGCCTGCTGATTCTTGCCAAGTCGCTGGTCGGCAACCAGGAGGGCAATCTCAACGCCGATCAGGTCGAGAGCGCCGAAATCATCCGCGACAGCGGCACCCAGTTGCTTAGCCTGATCAACGACATTCTCGACATTGCCAAGGTCGAGTCGGGGAAGATGCGGGTGGTGGCGGAGGATGTCGCGCTGCCCGGGATCGCCGATACCGTCAGTCGCCGCTTCAAGGGCATGGCCCGGGTCAAGGGCCTCGATTACAAGGTGGTGCTGGCGCCCGATCTGCCCGAGATCGTTCGCACCGACGGGGGCAAGATCGAGCAAATTCTCAACAATCTGGTCGGCAATGCGATCAAGTTCACCGAGCGAGGCGGCGTCACCGTGACCTTCTGCCGCCATCAGGCCGGCTCGGTGCCCAATCCGGTCGGAATCAAGGGCGACGTCGTCGCGTTCTCGGTGGTCGATACCGGCATCGGCATCTCCGAAAGCCTGATCGACCGCATCTTTCTGGCCTTCGAGCAGGGCGACGGCGCCAGCAACCGCCGCTACAGCGGCACCGGGCTCGGGCTCTCGATCGCGCGGAAGCTGGCGCGCCTGCTCGGTGGCGACATCTTCGTCCACAGCGAGGAGGGGCGGGGCAGTTCCTTCACCCTGGTGGTGCCGGTGGCGCCGCCGCTGATCGATGCCACCGAGAGCCTGCCGCCGGTCGCGGCGCCGGTCCCCCCGGAGGATGCTCCGGCGGTGTTGCCGCCGCCGTTCGTGCCCGACGACCGCGAGACGATCCGGGGCGGCGACCGGGTGATGCTGGTGGTCGAGGACGACCGCAGCTTTGCCCGCGTCGTCGCCGGCATCGTCCGGGAAAAGGGCTTCAAGTGTCTGGTTGCCGGCGATGGCGAAAGTGCGGTGCTGCTGGCGTCACGCTTCCACCCGCTGGGGATCGTGCTCGATGTCGGGTTGCCCGGGCTCGACGGCTGGGGCGTGATGGAGCGGCTGCACGCCCAGGCCGACACCCGCGAGATTCCGGTTCATGTCGTTTCGGGCGCCGATACCGATGCCCGGGCGCGGCAGATGGGTGCGGTCGGTGCGCTGACCAAACCGGTAAGCGCACCTCAGATCGAGGAAGCTCTGGCGCGGATGGTCAGGGCCGGTGGCGGCACACCGCCGCGGCGGCTGGTGATCGCCGACGCCGATGCCGGGGTCAGAGCGGCGCTGGCCGGGTTGGTCGGCGCCGACGGAGTCCAGATTGCCCAAGCCGCCAGCGGCGAGGCGGTGGCAGCCTGCCTGCGCTCGGCCGCGGCCGACTGTCTTGTGATCGACATCGATCTGCCCGGCGGCGGCCCGGCACTGCTGGAGTCGCTTGCGCGCATGCGGGCCGAGGGGCTGCCGCCGGTGATCATTCTCAGCGATCGCGACCTGACCCGGGAGGAAGCCTCGGCGCTCCGCGCCTTCACCGACACCATCATCGTCAAGAGCGGCCGCTCCGAGGAGCGCTTGCTCAACGAGGTCCGGCTGTTTCTTCACGCCGTCAGCGCCACCCTGCCGCTGGGGCAGCGGCCGCCACCGCCGCCGATGGTCGCGAGCGCTGCCTTGAAGGCGCTGGCCGGTCGCACCGTGCTGGTGGTTGATGACGACATGCGCAACTCTTTCGCGCTCTCGAAGGTGCTGCGGGCGCGGGGCCTGCGGGTGCTGCTGGCCCAGGACGGGCGCAAGGCGCTGGTTCAGCTCGACAACAACCCGGCGATCGAACTGGTGGTGATGGACATCATGATGCCGGGGATGGATGGCTGCCAGACGATGCGGGAAATCCGCAAGGAGGCGCGCTGGGCGGCGCTGCCGATCATCGCGGTCACGGCCAAGGCCATGAGGGGCGATCGCGACAAATGTCTGGAGGCCGGCGCCAACGACTATCTTTCCAAGCCGATCGATACCGACGAATTGTTTGAGATGATGAACCGGCTCATTGCCGGCTGATCGTCGGGCGCGCTGGGGAGGGCTCGGGGTGCACCGTTCGGAACTCCAGGATATCGAGGTTCAGCTGTTCATCGAGGCGATGCGGCTGCGCCACGGGTACGACTTCCGCCACTACGCGCTGGCCTCGATCAAGCGCCGCATCCTCGCCCTGCTCGATGCCTTCCGGGTCGAACGGGTGGTGGATCTGCTGCCGACCCTGCTCGATGATCCCGAGTTTCCCGCTCAGGCGATCGCCCGGCTCTCGGTGCCGGTCTCGGAGCTGTTCCGGGACCCGGAAGAGTTTCTGGTCCTGCGCGAGCGGGTGCTGCCGGCGCTGCGCAGCTGGCCACAGATCACGATCTGGCAGGCCGGCTGCGCCACCGGCGAGGAGGTCTATTCCCTGGCCATCCTGCTCAGCGAGGAGGGGCTTTACGAGCGCTGCCAGATATTCGCCACCGACATCAACGACACCGCCCTGGCCAAGGCCGAGGAAGGGGTCTATTCCCTGGCCCACCTTCGGGAGGGCAGCGTCAACTACCGGAAGGCCGGCGGCCGTTTCGAGTTCGAGACCTACTATCAGACCAGCTACGAGTTTGGCATCATCGACCGGTCGCTGAGGAAAAACATCGTTTTTGCCCATCACAATCTGGTCTCGGACGGGGTCTTTTGCGAGGTTCACCTGATCCTGTGCCGCAACGTCTTCATCTATTTCGACCGGTCTCTTCAGCACCGGGTGCTGGAACTTTTCGCCGGCAGCTTCGCCCGCGGCGGCTTTCTGTGTCTCGGCACCAAGGAGAACCTGTTTCCCTCCGAGATCGCGGCGGATTTCCAGATCATCGATCCCAAGCGCCGCATCTATCAGTATCAGCCGAAAAATCTCCACCCCAGCCCAGGGCCAGCACCATGGATGCCCGACCGTTCGAATTGATCGCCATCGGCTGCTCGGCGGGTGGCTTTCAGGCGCTCCGCACCGTGCTGGGGGGACTGCCGGCCGGCTTTGCCGTGCCGGTCGCCGTGGTCTGCCACGTCGGCGCCGGCGGCAACGACCGGCTGGCGGAACTGCTCGGCCGCTATTGCGCGATCACCGTCGAGGAGGTCGAGGACAAGGCGCCACTCCGCCCGCGCACCGTCCATGTCGCGCCGGCCGGTTATCATCTGCTGCTGGAGACCGACGGCGGTTTTGCCCTCAGCGTCGATCCCAAGGTCTGCGGCGTCCGGCCCTCGGTGGATGTGCTGTTCGAGTCGGTCGCCGACGCCCTGCCCGGGCGGGCGATCGGCGTCATCCTCACCGGCGCCAATCACGATGGCGCCCGCGGCCTCAAGGCAATCCGGGACAGTGGCGGCCTTGGCATCGTCGAGGATCCCGATGGCGCCGTCGCCTCGGCGATGCCGGCCGCCGCGATCGCCAGGGGCGGCGCCGATCATGTCGTGCCCCTGGACGGGATCGCGGCGCTGCTGCTCCGCCTGACCGCCGAACCGGCGGCCGCCGGGTTCAGTCCACCATCACCAGCAACAGGTCCTTGACGTCGACCTGGGTTCCGGCCGGGGTGAGGATGGTTTCGACGTGGCCGGCGCGCTCGGCGGCAATCGCCGTTTCCATCTTCATGGCCTCGATGGTCATCAGGATGTCGCCGGGGCGGATCGGCTGCCCGACGACCACGGCCACGGTGCTGATCACCCCCGGCATCGGCGCCGCGACGTGGCCGGGGTTGCCCTCCTGGGCCTTGGGCCGGGCCTTGGTGGTGGCGGCCTTCTCGGCGTCGGCGACCTTGACCAGCCGCGACTGGCCGTTGAGTTCGAAGAAGAATTCGCGCATGCCCTCGGGGTCGGCTTCGCCGATCGCAAGGCAGCGGATCACCATCGTCTTGCCTTTTTCGAGATGGATCGAGATTTCCTGGCCCGGCTCCATGCCGTGGAAGAACACCGGCGTCGGCAGCACCGAGATGTCGCCGTATTTGCGGTGATGGCGGGCGAATTCCAGGAACACCTTGGGATACATCAGGTAGGAGGCGAAGTCGGTGTCGCTGAGCGGATGGTGCAACTCGGTCTGGGCCTTGTGGCGCAGCGCCGCGAGGTCGGCTGCGGGCAGGCAGGCGCCGGGGCGGTCAGGCAGCGGCTGGGCGCCGCGCAGCACCTTGGCCTGCAACGCCTTGGGAAAGCCGCCCGGCGGCTGGCCGATATCGCCCCGGAAGAACGAGACCACCGAATCGGGAAATGCGATCTCTTTGTGCGGGTCGAGCACGTCGGCCACGCTGATGCCACCGGTGACCATCGTCACCGCAAGATCGCCGACAACCTTCGAGGTCGGCGTCACCTTGATGATGTCGCCGAACATCCGGTTGACCGCGGCATAGGTGTCGGCGACCTGGGTCCAGCGATGGTCGATGCCGAGCGAACGGGCCTGCTCGCGAAGATTGGTGTATTGCCCGCCCGGCATTTCATGGAGATAGACTTCCGAGGTGCCTGAGCGCAGATCGCTCTCGAACATGTGATAGCGGCGCCGGACATCCTCGAAATAGCGGGACACCGCGCGGAGGGTGCGGCCATCGAGGCCGGTGTCGCGCTCGCTGCCCCGCAGCGCCTCGACGATCGAGCCGAGGTTGGGCTGGGAGGTGGTGCCGCTCATGCTGTCGATGGCGCCGTCCACGGCATCGACTCCGGCATCGACCGCCGCCAGCACGGAAGCCGCGGCGGCGCCGCTGGTGTCGTGGGTGTGAAAATGGATCGGTAGCCCGACCTCCTCGCGCAAGGTCCTGACCAGGGTGAAGGCGGCCCTCGGCTTGCAAAGACCGGCCATGTCCTTGATGGCCAGGATATGAGCGCCGGCCGCCTCGAGTTCCCTGGCCATGCCGACATAGTATTTGAGGTCGTACTTGGCCCGGTCGGGGTCGTGGATGTCGCCGGTGTAGCAGATCGCGGCTTCGAGCAGCTTGCCCGACGAGAGCACCGCATCCATGGCCACCCGCATGTTGGCCACCCAGTTGAGCGAGTCAAAGACCCGGAAGAGATCGACGCCGCCCCGGGCCGCTTCGGCGACAAAGAGGCGGACGACGTTGTCGGGGTAATTGGTGTAGCCGACGGCGTTGGCCGAGCGCAGCAGCATCTGCAACAGCAGGTTGGGCACGGCCTCGCGAATCTGGGCCAGCCGCTCCCAGGGGTCCTCCTTGAGGAAGCGCATGGCCACATCGAAGGTGGCGCCGCCCCAGCACTCCAGCGATAACAGCTCGGGCAGGCCGCGGGCATAGGCCGGGGCGACGGCCAGCATATCGAAGGTGCGCAGGCGGGTCGCCAGCAACGACTGGTGGGCGTCGCGCAGGCTGGTGTCGGTGATCAGCAGCTGTTTTTGCGCGCGCATCCACTGGCCGAATTTCACCGGCCCCAGCGCCTCCAGCCGCTGGCGGCTGCCCGGCGGGATGATCGCGGGCAGGGCGGCGGGCAGCAGCGGCTCGGGGCCGCGGAAGGGTGTGCTGCCGCGCGCTTCGGGGTTGCCGTTGATCTTGGTCTCGGCGATATAGCGCAGCAGGCGGGTGGCGCGGTCCCGACCGCCGCTCGGCTTCAGGAGATCGGGGGTTTCGTCGATGAAGCGGGTGGTGTAGTCGGCCTTGAGGAAGCGCGGGTGGTTGATCAGCTTTTCGAGGAAGGCGAGGTTGGTGGCCACACCGCGGATGCGGAACTCGCGCAGCGCCCGGTCCATGCGCCGCATCGCCTCCTCGGCGGTTGGCGCCCAGGCGGTGACCTTGACCAGCAGCGAATCGTAAAAGCGCGTGATCAGCGCGCCGGTGTAGGTGGTGCCGCCATCAAGGCGGATGCCGAAGCCGTTGGCGGCATGATAGGCGAGAATCCGGCCGTAATCGGGGATGAAGTTGGCCTCGGGGTCCTCGGTGGTGATCCGGCACTGGAGCGCGAAGCCGTTGAGGCGGATCTCGTCCTGCCGGGGCACGCCGGCGCTGCCGATGCCATGGCCCTCGGCGAGACGGAGCTGGGCCTTGACCAGATCGACGCCGGTGACCTCCTCGGTGATGGTGTGCTCGACCTGAATCCGCGGATTGACCTCGATGAAATAGAAGGCGCCGCTGTCGTCGTCGATCAGGAACTCGACGGTGCCGGCGTTCTCGTAACGGGCGGCCTGGGCCAGGGCCAGGGCGGCGTCGCAGAGCGCGTGGCGCTGGGCGACGGTGAGAAACGAGGCCGGGGCGCGCTCGACCACCTTTTGATGCCGGCGCTGCACCGTGCAGTCGCGCTCGAAGAGATGGATGATCGCGCCCTTGCGGTCACCGAGAATCTGGACCTCGAGATGGCGCGCCCGGCGCACCAGCTTTTCGAGATAAACCTCGCCGCGACCGCAGGACAGCACCGCTTCGCGCCGGCCCGCCGCCACCGCCGCCGCCAGTTGGTCGGCGGACTCGATCATGCGCATGCCCCGGCCGCCGCCGCCCCAGCTGGCCTTCAGCATCAGGGGATAGCCGATCTCCTCGGCGAGGCGCCGGGTTTCGGCCTCGTCATCCTCGGGCAGGGCCAGCGTCGCCGGCATCACCGGCACCCCGGCCGCCACCGCCAGCGCCCGAGCCGCCACCTTGTCGCCGAGCACGCGCATGGTCTCCGTGCGCGGCCCGACGAAGATGATGCCGGCCCGGCGCACCGCTTCGGCGAAGTCCGGGTTTTCCGAAAGAAAGCCGTAGCCGGGGTGGATGGCGTCGACCTTGGCCTCGCGCGCCACCCGGATGATGTCGTCGATGTCGAGATAGGCCCGCACCGGCCCGCGCCCCTCGCCGATCCGATAGCTCTCGTCGGCCTTGAAGCGGTGGAGGGCCAGTTGGTCCTCCTCAGAATAGACGGCGACGGTGGCGATGCGCAGCTCGTTGGCCGCCCGCAGCACCCGGATCGCGATCTCGCCCCGGTTGGCGATCAGCAGGCGCCGGATCGGGGTTATGCTGTCCACCATGGCGGTTGTCTCCTCAGGGTCAGAGCCGGGGGAAGTGTATGAAAATACGCTTCGGCATATTAGCGAATTCTGCATGGCTGCGGGGCTGGGCTGCGGGGCATATCGCCGCTTGGCTCTTGCCAAGCCGGGGCCGATGGTGATGTCTGGCCCGGATCAAGACGAAGGTGCCGCCCGATGTCCGCCGACTCCGAAATCGCCGTCCTCGAACCCACCCTGCTCGGTCCGGTCAACTGGATCGGCTTCTGGACCCTTTACAGCCGGGAGGTCCGGCGCTTTCTCAAGGTCCATATGCAGACCATCTTTGCGCCGGTGGTGACGACGCTGCTGTTTTTCGCCGTGTTCGCGCTGTCGCTCGGCAGCAACGTGCGCATGGTCGGCCCGGTGCCGTTTCTGAGCTTTCTCACCCCGGGCCTGATGATGATGGCGATGACCCAGAACGCCTTCGCCAACACCTCGTCGTCGCTGATCATCGCCAAGGTTCAGGGCAACATCGTCGATGTCCTGATGCCGCCGCTCTCGGCGGGCGAGCTGATGGCCGGCTTCGCGCTCGGCGGCGTCACCCGCGGTCTCGTGGTCGGGGTGGTCACCGGCCTCGCGATCTGGCCGTTCATGCCCTTCACCCTGGCCCACCCGGTGTTTGCGCTCTATCACGGCGTGATGGCGGTGACCATGCTGGCACTGCTCGGGCTGATCGGCGGCATCTGGGCCGAGAAGTTCGACCATATCGCGGCGGTGACCAACTTCATCATCACGCCGCTGTCGTTTCTCTCGGGCACCTTCTATTCGGTGAAAAGCCTGCCCGAGCCGATCCAGTGGCTGGCCCGCGCCGACCCGTTCTTTTATATGATCGACGGCTTTCGCTACGGCTTCACCGGCCAGAACGATGGCGGCCTCGGCGTCGGTCTTGCGGCGATGCTGGCCGGCAATCTCGCCCTCGGCTTCCTCGCCTGGCGGATGCTGAAGACCGGCTACAAGCTCAAGGCGTGACGGCGGCCGGCGGTCGCGGGCTGTCGGCCAGTTCGCGGTAGACCGCGAGGGTTTCGCGGCACATCCGCTCCTTGTGAAAATGGGCGGTGGCATGGGCCATGGCGCGCTCGGCCACCATGGCGCGCTCATCGACGGTCAGCGACAGCGCATGGGCCAGGGCCTCGGCCAGGGCTTCCGGGTCGGCGGGCGGCACGATCTCGGCGGTCTCGCCCGGGATCACGGTCTCCATCACGGCGCCGATGTTGGTCACGATCACCGGCTTGCCCATCGCCTGCGCCTCGACGATCACCCGGCCGAAGGCCTCGGGCTCGCGAGAGGCCGAGACCACCACCGTCGACAGCATGTAGGCCGCCGCCATGTCGGTGCAGTGATCGACCAGATGGACGACGCTGCCGAGGTCGTGATGGGCGATCCGGCGTTCCAGCTCGGTGCGGTAGCGGCGCCGGCCCTGATCGCTGCCGACCATCAGGCAGACGACATCGCGCCGCTTCAGCCGGGCCAGGGCGTCGATCAGGTCGAGCTGGCCCTTCCAGCGGGTCAGCCGGCCGGGCAGCAGGATCACCGGCCGGTCGTCGGGCAGCCGCCACTGTTGGGCGAGCTGGATCAGCCGCGGCTTGGTGACGCGGTCGGGATGGAAGATAGCGTGGTCGATGCCGCGATGGATCACCCGCACCACCTCGGGCGCGACCTCGTAATTGTCGAGGATGTGGGAGCGGATGAACTCGGAGATCGCGATGATCCGCTCGCCCCGGGCCATCACCGAATTGTAGCGCTGCTTGAGCCTGCCGTCGAAATTATAGGGGGCGTGAAAGGTGGTCATGAAGCGGGCGCCGGTGCGCTGGGCGGCCAGCCAGGCGCTCCAGGCCGGGGCGCGGGAGCGGGCGTGGACGACCTCGACGCCGTAGTCGCGGATGATTTCGGCGAGTCGTTCGGCGTTGCGCCAGATCGTCCAGGGATTCTTGGTGTCGAGGGCGAGCTTGATGTGGCCGACTCCGGCGCGGTCCAGTTCGCGGGTCATCGGCCCGCCGGCCGAGGCGATCAGCGCCTGACCGCCGGCCGCGGCCAGCGCGACGCCGACATCGACGCAGCCGCGCTCGGCGCCGCCGGTGGTCAGGCCGGGAACGATCTGCAAGACCACGGGCGGCTTGTCTTGTTCATCGCCGATGCTAAGCTGTGCGCCTGGATTCATACCCGTCTCTTGCGAGGACCATCCGTTCATGACGGAACAGGATCACCATAGTCTGGCTGTCGGTTCGGCTACCATAGCTTTCCGCCGGACGGAAGGAACAAGTCCGGGTGTGCTGTTTTGTGGCGGCTTTCAGTCGGACATGACCGGCACCAAGGCCGCGGCCCTCGAAGCCTGGGCCAGGGCCGAGGGCAGGGCCTTCGTCCGCTTCGACTATCAGGGCCACGGCGCCTCCAGCGGCCGCTTCACCGAGGGCACGATCGGCGGCTGGGCCGAGGACGCCCGGCAGGTCTTCGACCACGCCACCAGCGGGCCGCAGATCATCGTCGGCTCGTCGATGGGGGCGTGGATCATGCTGCTGCTGGCGCTCAGCCGCTCGGAGCGGGTGGCCGGGCTGGTCGGCATCGCCGCGGCTCCCGACTTCACCGAAGACCTGATCTGGGCCACCCTGACTACCGAGCAGCGGCTGGAACTGCTCGACGACGAGGTGCTGCGCCTGCCCTCCGACTATGGCGAGCCGACCCCGGTCACGCTCCGGCTGATCGACGAGGCGCGGCGGCATCTGCTGCTGCGCGGGCTGATCCGGCTCGCCTGCCCGGTGCGGCTGATCCATGGCATGGCGGATGCCGATGTGCCCTGGGTCACCAGCGTCCGGCTGGCCGAGCGGCTGGCCGGCGCGGACGTCCGGCTGACCCTGGTCAAGGACGGCGATCACCGGCTGTCGCGCGATCAGGACCTCGCCCTGATCCGCCGCACCGTGGCCGAGCTTACGGCGGCAGCACCGCGTTAACCGTTTCGACCCCCCAGGCCGGCGGCAAGCCGTCGCTCGGGGCGTAGTGGGTCAGGCGGGTCAGCGACAGATTGTGCACGCTGAAGCGCAGCGCCGTCTCGGGGTCGATCCGGAGCGCCACCGCCAGCGCCGCCCGGATCACACCGCCGTGAAGCACGGCCACGATGTCGCGCCCGGCATGGTCGCGGGACAGCGTCTCCAGGGCGGTGCCGGTGCGCTCCACCACTTCGGTGAAGCTCTCGCCGTTTTCCGGGCGTTCGCGGGCCGGGCTGAGCCAGAAGCGATGCGCCTCGCTGCCGCGCAGGCGCTGAATCTCGGCATGGGTCATGCCCTGCCAGAGGCCGAAATTCTGCTCCATGAGGTCGGGCTCGATCACAGGGTTGACCAGCCCCGAGCAGTCGCCCTGGGCCGCGACCAGCGCTGCCAGGGTCTGGATGGTGCGCTTCAGCGGCGTCACGAGATAGACCGGGCGCGCCGGCAGCGCCCTGGCGAGCGCCGCGAAGGCGCAATGGTCGCCGGTGTCGGCCTCGACGTCGGTCTGGCCGTAGATGCGGCCACTGTGATTGACCACCGGCGCGTGCCGGATCAGCCACCAGCGGGTGATGACGGTCATCGTACCCCCGCGAGCATGACCAGCACCACGATCTCGACCACCTGCTGGGTGGTGCCGAGCAGATCGCCGGTCTGACCGCCGACATGATGATCGGCGAGCCGGATCAGACCCCAGCAGACCACGGCGGCGACCACCATCACCAGCGCCGCCTTGCTGCCGATCAGCAGGAAGGCGAGGCCGAGCGCCAGCGCCAGCGCCAGCACCGTCGCGCCTGGGGCCGGGCCGCCGAGGGTGGCCGAGAGGCCGTCGGGGCGGGCTGGCGGCTGCCAGTGGCTCTGGGCGACCATCGCCGCCCGCGACAGCGCCCCGGCGACCACCAGCACCTTGATCGCGGCCCAGGTCGAGGGCAGGGCGGCGATGGCGGCAATGCGGATGACGACGCTGAGGACCAGCGCCAGCACGCCATAGGAGCCGACCCGGCTGTCGTGCATGATCTCGAGTTTGCTCTCGCGGTCCTGGCCGCCGCCAAGACCGTCGGCGACATCGGCCAGACCATCCTCATGGAGGCCGCCGGTGGTGAGCACCAGGAGGGCGACCACCACCGCTGCCGCGACCAGCGACGGTACGCCGAAGCCGCCAAGCAGGCCGAACACGATGCCGGCGCTGAGGCCGAGGCAGGCACCGATCAGCGGGAACCAGCCCATGGCCCGGCCGAACAGCGCCGGGGTCAGCCGGCCGTTGAGGGGCAGGGGCAGGCGGGTGAGGAAAACGCCGGCCGCCAGCATCGCCGCGACCACCGGATGATAGGGTGGCGGGTCGTCGGCATCCTCGTAGCCATCGTCGCCGGCGGCCGCGGCGCCGGCCGAGAGGCCGTCGGGCGCTTCTGCGCCGTCCGGGGCTTCGGGTTCAGGTTCGACATCGATCGGAAGCGGACGCTTGGACATGGGGGCTCCCTGGTGTTCCGGTCTCGGGGGCGCGCTAGCGCAGGGCGGCGGCGATGTTGCCGCCGTCGACGGTGGTGATGCTGGCGGTGGTGCGCAGGGCCAGTGCCTGATGGACGAAGGCTTGCGCCACGTCCTCGGCCGTGACCTCGCGGGCGAGCAGATTGCCGGCCATATAGTCGCGTTCGTCGAGGCCGCGGGCCTTGGAGCGTTTGGCGATCATCTCGGGGGTCAGCATGCCGCCGCGGATGCGGTCGGCGTTGACGCCGTTGGCGCGGATGCCGTCCCGGCCGTGGTCGAGGGCGTACTGGCGGGCCAGGAACAGGGTCGCGGCCTTGGGCAGGCCGTAGGCGCCGAAGTCGGGGCCGGGATTCACCGCCTGCTTCGAGACGTTGTAAAGCAGGCAGCCGCCGGTGCCCTGGCGCCTCATCACCCGCACTGCGTTCTGCGAGACCGTCTGATGGGCGAAGAAGTTGATCTCGAAGCTGCGGCGGAGGGTTTCGTCGGCAAGGTCGCCGATCCGGCCCTGGAGCGCGATCCCGGCGTTCGAGACCACGATATCGATGCCGCCAAAGCGGGCGCAGGCGCGGTCGAAGGCGGCGCGGACCTCGTCGGGCCGGGTGACGTCGACTCTGAGACCGAGGGCGTGGGGGCCGAGCCGGGCCGCCGCGGCCACAGCCGCCGCTTCGTCGAGATCGACCAGCACCACCTCGGCACCCTCGGCGGCAAAGGCGGCGCCGGTGGCAAACCCGATGGTGCCGGCGCCGCCGGTGATCAGCGCCACCTGTCCGGCCAGCGGCGCTTCGCGGCTCCGGCCCAGCTTGGCCTGCTCCAGCGACCAGTATTCCATCTCAAAGAGGTCGGCTTCAGCGATCGACTCGAAGCGGCCGATCGCCTCGGCGTCGGTGATGGTGAGGGCGGCCGAGACCGCGATGTCGGCGGCGATCGCCGCTCCGGCGGCGCTGCGGCCGACTCCGAACAGCCCCAGGCCGGGCACCAGCACCACCCGCGGCAGCGGGTCGAGCGCGGTCTGGGTGGTTTTGTGACGATCGACATAGGCGCGATAGCGGCCGGCATAGCCATCGATCGCGGTGCGCGCCGCGGCGCCGAAGCCGTCAAGCGCTCCCGCGGCCGGCGGCTCGATGATCAGCGGCCACCCCTTGGTGCGGATGACGTGATCGGGCGTCGCCACCCCGGCCCCCGCGAGGCGCTCAAGCCCGGCGGCGTTGACGTAGGCCAGAATCTCGGGGCTGGTGCGAAACTCGAGCAGCCAGCGTCCCCAGGCGCCGTCGCCGCGATCCTCGGCCAGGGCGCCGCGGAGGATCGGCGCGATCTCGGCGACCGGCGGCGGCGAGGGGCGGCTGACCGTGACCAGGGTCCTGCGGCCCCGCGCCAGGCGGTCTTCGGCCAGGCTGACCAGGGCGATCATGCGCTCATAGGCCTCGCGGGCGCCGGCGCCGACGCTGAAGATGCCGTGGCGGAGCAGGATCAGCCCCTCGACCCCGGGATCGGCCTCGAAGACTGCGGCGGCGGCGCGGGCCAGCGGCAGCCCCGACATGACATAGGGCACGATGCCAACCCGGCCGCCGAAGACCTCGCGGCAGAGCGCGGCGCCCTCGGGCTGATTGGTCAGCGCCAGCACGGCGCGGGCATGGGTATGATCGACGAAGGCATGGGGCAGGAAGGCGTGAAGCAGCACCTCGACCGAGGGACTCGGAGCGGCGGCGTCGAGCAGGCTGGTACGCAGCAGGTTGACCATGTCGAGATCGCAGAGCACGGGCAGGGCGCGGGCACGGAGCAGCGGCGCCAGCCGCACCGCGGGCAGGCCGGCGGGCTCCAGCCGGGCGAGGTCCCAGCCGCTGCCTTTGACCCGCAGCACCTCGACCCGGTCGCCGAGCAGATCGGTGGCCGTGGTCTTGACCGAAGTATTGCCGCCGCCGTGAAGAACCAGCCGGTCGTCACCGCCAAGCAGCCGGGAGGTATAGACCCGGAGCGCCACGTCCTCGGCAATGCCCTGACCGGCATAGCGGCGAACCGTTTCGGCGGCGTCGGCATCGGACCAGAGACTCTTCATCAGGATGTCCAGAACGGCAGGGGCGGGGACCGGCAGCTTAGCGCGGCCGGGCCGCCGGGGCTACGGTGTTTGCGGTCGCGGTCGCGGCAAAACTTTCGCGGCGGCTTGAGATCGGTTTTTGACGGCGGCCGTGCTTCCTGGCATGGTGCGCCGCCGGAATGACATCTCCACCCGAAATTGTTAAGGCGCACGCCACAATGTCCGATCAGGAAACAGCCCCGAACTTCGATGAGATCCGCGCCATTCTCTCGGCTCTGCCCGGTCCGGACGCCGCCTCGGGCGCGGCTGCGCGGGCGCGCCAGGACCGGCTGACCAAGCCTCAGGGCTCGCTCGGACGGCTCGAAGAGCTGGCGACCTGGATGGCCACCTGGCAGGGCAAGGCCATTCCGGAGCTGCGCCGGGCGCGGGTCGCGGTGTTCGCCGGCAACCACGGCGTCGTCGCCCGGGGGGTTTCTGCCTTTCCCGCCGAAGTCACGCGGCAGATGGTGGCGAACTTTACCGCCGGCGGTGCCGCGGTCAACCAGATATGCGGCGTCGTCGATGCCGAACTCCGGGTCTATGAGCTCGACCTGGAGGCTGCGACCCAGGACTTCACCACGGGTCCCGCGATGGAGGAGGAGGAGTGCGCCCGCGCCATGGCCTATGGCATGATGGCGGTCGACGGCAATCTGCACCTGCTGGCTCTCGGCGAAATGGGTATCGGCAACACCACCTCGGGGGCGGCGCTGTGCCGGGCGCTGTTCGGCGGCACCGCGGCCGACTGGGTCGGGCGCGGCACCGGCATCGACGACGCCGGGGTTCAGCGCAAGATCGCGGCGATCGAGGCCGGGATCGCGGCCAACGCCGGGGCGCTGGGCCATCCGCTCGAGGTCCTGCGCTGTTTTGGCGGCTTCGAGCTGGCGGCAATCTGCGGCGCCGTGATCGCGGCCCGCCTCGCGCACACCCCGGTGGTGCTCGACGGCTATACCTGCACCGCGGCGGCGGCCGTGCTCCACGCCATCGACCCCGGCTTCCTCGACCATTGCGTCGTCGGCCACTGCTCGGCCGAGCCCGGCCATGCCCGGCTGCTCGCCCGGCTTGGCAAGACGCCGCTGCTCGATTACGGCATGCGGCTGGGCGAGGGCTCGGGGGCGGCGCTGGCGATCCCGATTCTGCGCGCGGCGGTGGCCTGCCTCGCCAACATGGCCACCTTCGAGCAGGCCGGTGTCAGCACCGGCGAGGATGCCGCCACCGGCAGGGCGCCCTGACGATTTGTTGGTCCCGCACGATTTTGCGATTGATAACCACTCTCATCTGTGTTTTCCTTCCGGCAGTGAAGACGGGCCGCGCGGGGCGGTCCTTCGGGTCTGCCGGGAGTGCGCGCGTCGATGACCAAGTACCGGGAAAGTCACAGTTCCGTCCCTTATCGCCTGGGCACTTTGCACCGGGGCGACCGGGCGATCATTGTCGCCGTGTCGCCCTCGGCGGCCCCGCATCAGTCGTTGTCGCCACACGAGCTGGAACGCCGGCTGCTTGAGATCGGCTTCGTCGAGGGCGCGGCGGTGGAAGTGTTGCACGAAGCCTTTCCCAAGGGCGACCCGATCGCCGTCCGCATCAACGAGCACACCGTCGCCCTGCGCCGGGCCGAAGCCGACGCCGTGCTGGTCGAACGCCGCCAATAAGCCGGGGGATTGTGCCCGAGCGCCGAGGAAACCGGACCATCAATGACCGAACCTGCCCCCCGCCAGCCCCGCATCGCCCTGGTCGGCATTCCAAACTGCGGCAAGAGCGCGTTGTTCAATGCGCTGACCGGCAGCCGTCAGAAGGTGGCCAACTATCCGGGCGTTACCGTCGAGCGCAAGGAAGGCGGCTTCATCACCCCCGCCGGCCGTTCGGCCCGGCTGCTTGATCTGCCCGGGACCTACAGCCTGCGCGCCCGCAGTCCCGACGAGGCGGTGACCCGCGACGTTCTGCTCGGCCGGCAGGCCGGTGAGGCGGTGCCCGATATCGTGGTCTGCGTCGCCGATGCCACCAATCTGCGGCTGCATCTGCGGCTGGTGCTCGAAGTGCGGGCGCTCGGGCTGCCGGTGGTGCTGGCGCTCAACATGATGGATGTCGCCGAGCGCCGCGGCTACGGCATCGATTGCGCCGAACTCTCGCGGGTGCTGGCGGTGCCGGTGGTGCGGACGGTGGCGATCCGCCGTGACAGCGTGCATCACCTGCTGGCCGAGATTGACCGCGCCGCCGATGCCCAGGACCGGGCCGGCGCCGGGGTGGCTGCGGCGCCGCCGGTGTGGCGCGAGCCGGGCGCGGCCGAGCTGCGCGAGCTTTACCGCGAGGTCGGGCGGCTGATCCTGGCCGCCGGGGTCCGGGCCGGGCGCCCGGCCGAGGTCACCCGCCGCATCGATGCCGTGCTGCTGCACCCGACCCTCGGGCTGGCCAGCCTGCTGCTGGTGCTGTTCTTGATGTTTCAGGCCGTGTTCACCTGGGCCAAGCTGCCGATGGAGCTGATCAATGGCGGCGTCACCGGGCTTCAGGGCTGGGTGCTGGGGGTGATGGCCGAGGGGCCGCTGCGCAGCCTGATCGCCGATGGCGTGATCGCCGGAGTTGGCAGCGTCGTGATCTTCCTGCCCCAGATTCTGATCCTGTTCCTCTTCATCCTGCTGCTTGAAGACAGCGGCTATCTTGCCCGGGCCGCCTTTCTGCTCGACCGCCTGATGGGCGGCGTCGGTCTCCATGGCCGGGCCTTCATTCCGCTGCTCTCGAGCTTCGCCTGCGCCGTGCCCGGGATCATGGCCGCCCGTACGATCGACAATCGCGAGGACCGCCTTGCCACCATCCTGATTGCGCCTCTGATGACCTGTTCGGCGCGGCTGCCGGTCTATGCCCTGCTGATTGCGGCCTTCATTCCCGATACCGCGGTGTTGGGCGGCCGGGTCGGGTTGCAGGGGCTGGTGATGTTCTGCCTGTTTGCCGCCGGCATCGTTTCGGCGCTGGGGGTGGCCTTCGTGCTCAAGCGCACCCTCTTCAAGGGTCAGCGCGAGCCGCTGCTGCTGGAACTGCCGACCTACAAGCTGCCCAGCCCGCGCAACATCGCCCTCGGCCTTTATGAACGGGCCAAGGTGTTTTTGGTCCGGGCCGGCACGGTGATCTTCAGTCTGATGGTGGTGATCTGGTTCCTGGCCACATTCCCCGGCGCGCCCGAAGGCGCCGACGGTCCCGCGATCGCCTACAGCATCGCCGGCATCGCCGGCCGTTTCCTGGAGCCGCTGCTGGCCCCGCTCGGTTTCACCTGGCAGATCGCGGTGGCGCTGATCCCGGGCATGGCGGCGCGCGAGGTCGCGGTGGCGACGCTGGGTACGATCTATGCCGTCAGCGGCGGCGAGGGCGCGACCCTGGCCGAGGCGCTGGCCCGCTCCTGGAGCGTGCCGACCGCGCTCGCGCTGCTCGCCTGGTATGTCTTTGCGCCCCAGTGCGCCGCCACCATCGCGGTGGTCAAGCGCGAAACCAATTCCTGGGGCTGGGCGGCGGTTCAGGTCGCCTATATGCTGGCGCTGGCTTATCTCTCGGCCTTCGCCACCTTCCGGATCGCCAGCTGGGCGCTCGGATGACACGGTACGGCAACAACCGGAAGGAGGAACGGTGATGACCCAACAGGTGATTGCTTATGGCGCGGTCGCGGTGGTCGCGGTCTGGCTGCTCCGGCGCTGGTTCGCCCCCGCAGCCGAAAAACCGGCGTGCGGCGGCTGCGATGGCGGCTGCACCAAGACGCCGGCCGGCGAGCCGCCGCCGCGGTGATTTCCGCACTTGGCCGCGGCGGCGCCACCTTGTAGAACACCGGCGGAAACCTCCGGACACGGGCAAGGGGTGCGGTCATGAGCGGACGACGGAAGCTGATTGCGGGAAACTGGAAGATGAACGGGCTCCGTGCCGACGGCGTGACGCTGGCGGCCGGTCTGGCCGCGAAGCTGAGTGCCGCCGGCGCGGTCGGCTTCGATCTGCTGGTCTGCCCGCCCGCGACCCTGATCTGGCCGGTGGCCGCGGCGGTCAAGGGCAGCGGCGTCGCGCTCGGCGGGCAGGACTGCCATCCCAAGGCCAGCGGCGCCCACACCGGCGACATCAGCGCCGCGATGCTTGCCGAAGCCGGCTGCGGCTACGTCATCGTCGGCCACTCCGAGCGCCGCCAGGATCACCGGGAGCCCGACGCCCTGGTCGCGGCCAAGGCGGCTGCAGCTCATGCCGCGGGCCTGATCGCAATCATCTGCGTCGGGGAAACCCTGGAGCAGCGCGAAGCCGGGCAGGCGGCGGCGGTGGTCGGCGGCCAGCTGGCCGGCTCGATTCCCGCCGGGGCCGGCGCAGCCAACACCGTGATCGCCTATGAGCCGGTGTGGGCGATCGGCACCGGCCGTACCGCCACCCCGGACGACGTCGCCGGCATTCACGCCCTGATCCGCGCGGATCTGGTGACGCGGCTGCCGAGCGGGGCTGCCGTGCGCATCCTTTATGGCGGTTCGGTCAAGCCCTCCAATGCCGCCGAGCTGATGGCGGTTCCCGACGTCGACGGGGCACTGGTCGGCGGAGCCAGCCTCAAGGTTGAAGATTTCTGGGGCATCGCGACGAGTTGCCGCTAGCGCTTGCCGTCGCGATTGTTTAAGACAGCGTGATGATCCGCGGCCGCGTCAGCGCGACCGCGATTTGTCGTGTTTGCGGGTTTCACTATCAGACTCTAAGGGCGAGCCATGGAAACGGTGGTGCTGGTGATTCATTTGCTGATCGCGGTGTCGCTGGTTGGCGTCATCCTGATCCAGAAGTCGGAGGGCGGCGGCCTCGGTATCGGCGGTGGCGGCGGACTCGGCGGCATGATGACCGCGCGCAGCACCGCCAACCTGCTGACCCGGACCACGGCGATTCTGGCCGGCAGCTTCATGCTGACCAGCGTCGTGCTGGCGATCATGGCCGGCCGCCACAATGCTCCGACCTCGATCATCGATACCGTGCCCGCGGCCGAACGGCCGGTTGAGCCGGCCGCCCCGCTCGCTCCCGCGGCACCGGCCGTGCCGCCCGAGCCGGCCAAGCCCGCCGCCCCGGTCGCCCAGTGAGTATCCTGCAGTAACGGCCCATGACCCGTTTCATCTTCATCACCGGTGGTGTGGTTTCGTCGCTGGGCAAGGGGCTGGCCTCGGCGGCGCTGGGGGCGCTGCTCCAGGCGCGCGGCTATTCGGTGCGTCTGCGTAAGCTCGACCCTTACCTCAACGTTGATCCCGGTACCATGAGCCCGTATCAGCACGGCGAGGTCTTCGTCACCGACGACGGCGCCGAGACCGATCTTGACCTCGGGCATTACGAGCGCTTCACCGGCGTTTCGGCGCGCAAGAGCGACAACATCACCACCGGGCGCATTTATTCCCAGGTGATCGCCAAGGAGCGCCGGGGCGATTATCTCGGCGCCACGGTGCAGGTGATTCCCCACGTTACCGACGAGATCAAGGACTTCATCGGCGCCGATCTCTCGGGCGAGGATTTCGTGCTCTGCGAGATCGGCGGCACCGTCGGCGACATCGAGAGCCTGCCGTTTCTCGAAGCCATCCGCCAGTTCGGCAACGAGGTCGGGCCGGAGCGGGCGCTCTTCGTCCACCTGACTCTCCTGCCCTACATTCCGACCGCGGGCGAACTCAAGACCAAACCGACCCAGCATTCGGTCAAGGAACTGTTGTCGGTGGGGATTCAGCCCCAGGTGCTGCTGTGCCGGGCCGACCGGCCGATCCCCGAGGCCGAGCGGCGCAAGATCGCGCTCTTTTGCAACATCCGCCAGGAGCGGGTGATCGCGGCGCTCGACGTCGACACCATCTATCACGTGCCGATCAGCTACCACGAGCAGGGCTTTGATCAGTCGGTGCTGGCCTATTTCGGCCTGCCCACCGATCAGGAACCCGATCTCACGCGCTGGCGCGAGGTGGCGCGCCGGGTACGCGGCCCCGAGGGCGCGGTCACCATCGCCATCGTCGGCAAATACACCGCGCTGAAAGACAGCTACAAGTCGCTGGTCGAGGCGCTGGCCCACGGCGGCATCGCCAACAATGTCCGGGTTGACATCAAGTGGCTGGACTCGGAGATTTTTGAGTCCGAGAACACCATCCATTATCTCGAGGGCGTTCACGGCATCCTGGTCCCCGGCGGCTTTGGCGAGCGCGGCACCGAGGGCATGATCCGGGCCGCCCAGTTCGCCCGCGAGCGCAAGATCCCCTATTTCGGCATCTGTTTCGGCATGCAGATGGCGGTGATCGAGGCGGCGCGCAACCTGGCCGGCATGCCCAATGCCGGGTCTTCGGAGTTCCAGCGCAACCACGATCCCGTGATCGGCCTGATGACCGAGTGGACCCGCGGTAACGAGGTGGAACGGCGCGAGGCCAGCAGCGATCTCGGCGGCACCATGCGGCTCGGGGCCTACCCGGCCTTTTTGCGCGGGGGCAGCCGCGCCCAGGAGATTTATGGCCATGCCGAGATCGCCGAGCGTCACCGTCATCGCTATGAGGTCAACATCCACCTCAAGCAGCGCTTGGAAGAGGTCGGCCTCTGTTTCTCAGGCCTCTCGCCCGATGGCGAATTGCCGGAAATCGTCGAACGGGTCGATCACCCGTGGTTCGTCGGCGTCCAGTTCCATCCCGAGTTGAAATCCCGCCCCTTCGAGCCCCATCCGTTGTTCAAGGACTTCATTCGCGGCGCGGTGGAGCAGAGCCGGTTGGTGTGAGCCGTTGACTCGGCTTGTCGTCGGGCGGATGATCGACAGGCGGGCAGGGAGGCATCGATGGCTGTTTCCAACCACGACATCATGGCGGCGGTCGAAGCCATGGCGGGGCATGTCAATTGTCGCGTCAACGAAACAAATGCGAAGATCGACCAGACCAACGCCCGCTTGGTTGAGGTGATCGGCATTCTGGCCGTTCACGGCAAGCGGCTGGACGGCATTGAAGCCCGCATCCACGCCACCGACTGCGACTTGCGCGAGGTCAAAGGCCAGCAGGCAATTATGCTGACCCGGCTGCAATCGATGGATCAGCGCTTCGGCGCCCTCATGGCCCCGGTAACACCGCCATGGGCCGGGGGGGCGCGCGGATAACCGATGGTCCTCCCTGACCTTAACCCCTCAATGCCTGAAAGCGAGTTGTCCTCAACGCCATGACCGCCCCCCGCACCGTCACCATCGGCTCCGTCGCCTTCGCCAATGACCGGCCGTTTTCGCTGATCGCCGGGCCGTGTCAGCTGGAGAGCCGGCAGCACGCCCTCGAGATCAGTCAGGCGCTGGTCGAGATTACCGGCAAGCTGGGGATCGGGCTGGTCTATAAATCCTCGTTCGACAAGGCCAACCGCACCTCGATCTCGGGGACGCGCGGCGTCGGTATGGCTAAGGGTTTGGAAATTCTGGCCGAGGTCCGTGAGGTGCGCGGCTGTCCGGTGCTGACCGACGTTCACGAGGTCAGCCAGTGTGCCCCGGCGGCCGAAGTGGTCGACGTGCTGCAGATTCCGGCCTTCCTCTGCCGGCAGACCGATCTTCTGATTGCGGCGGCGCGCACCGGCAAGGCGGTTAATGTCAAAAAGGGGCAGTTCCTGGCGCCCTGGGACATGACCAACGTCGTGAAAAAGCTCTCAGAGTCCGGCAACGACACCATCATGGTCTGCGAGCGCGGCGCCAGCTTCGGCTATAATACGCTGGTCTCTGACATGCGCTCGCTGCCGATCATGGCCAAGATGGGCTATCCGGTGATCTATGACGCCACCCACTCGGTGCAGCAACCGGGCGGTCTTGGCGGTGCCTCGGGCGGGCAGCGGGAGTTTGTGCCGGTGCTGGCGCGGGCGGCGCTGGCGATCGGTGTCGCCGGGCTGTTCCTGGAAACCCACGAGTGCCCCGATCGCGCCCCGAGTGACGGGCCAAATATGATTCCTATTAATGAGTTGTACGGCCTTCTCGAGACTCTGGTTGAGTTTGACCGGATCGCCAAGGCCCGGCCGCTGCCGCCGTTGGCCTGAACGCGGAGTGTGCCGATGGGGGCCTGGGGCCGGCTGCTGGTGATGATGCAGGTGCTGGCGGCTCTGGCCGCGCCCGGCGCCGCGGTCGCCGGCGCCGTGGTGCGCAGCCTGGGACAGGATTCTGACGGTAAACAGGAGCGGCTGGTGGTCCGAAGTTATGACGACACCGGGACCATGGTCGCCCACGACTGCGCCCTGGCCGAGGGCGGCGATGCCGCGGCGGCCTACCGGCTGGGCCGGCGCTATCTCTTTGGCATGGGCGTCTCGCGGGACCGGCGCATGGGCTTTTCCTGGATCGCGGCCTCGGCCTCGCGCGGCTATGCTGCGGCGGTGCGGTTGCGGGCGCAGGTGCCGCGGAGTATCGGCCGGGTGCGGCCCTGGTGCCGCGACAATCTCGAGCCGGTGCGGCCGATCATCGAGCCCGAGACCGATATCGTCGGCATGGTCGAGCGGCTGGCACCCGAATACGGCCTCGATCCCCGGCTGGTGCTGGCGGTGATCCAGGTCGAGTCGGCGTACCGCACCGACGCGGTGTCGTCCAAGGAGGCCGCCGGACTGATGCAGCTGATTCCGGCCACCGCGGCACGTTTCGGCGTACAGGACGTTTTCGACCCGACGGAGAACGTCCGGGGCGGCATGGCCTATCTGCGCTGGCTGCTGGCCTATTTTCGCGGCGACGTCTCCCTGACCCTGGCCGCCTACAACGCCGGCGAGGGCGCGGTCGACCGCCATCGCGGCGTGCCGCCCTATGCCGAGACCCGCGCCTATCTCAAGCTGGTGCGCCGGCTCTATCCCGACACCGCGCACCGCTACGATCCCTCGGCGGCGACACCGTCGGCGGTGTTTTTTCACTGATCGCGGGTATCGCCCGGGCCGGGGTTCAGACCAGGGTGCTGATGGTCGCCCCGCCGCTGTCGCTGTCCCGCAGGAGAGCGTCGACCTCCCCGAGGCTGCCGCCGGTTTTCAGTGCGACATAGGATCCGGTGACCGCGGTCTCAAAGTCGGCCTCGCGCTTTCTGAGCTTTTTGAACTCTTTGGCGTGGTCGTTGCCGTTTACCCTGGTGTCGACCTGCTGGGCCTGGACCAGCGTTTTTCGCGCCAGCCCCAAGATGCGGCAGGCTTCATAGAAGAAGCGCTCGTCGGGGTCAGTCGGAGCGTCGGCCGGAGTGTCTCCGGTGGAGTCGAGGGGAGCGGCGTCGGCCTTGGCCTTGAGCGCGGCGGCCTCGTCCCCGGCCTGCGCCCCGGTCCCGGTGGCGGCAGCGGACTCCGAGATGCCGGCCCGCCTTTCCTCGAGGGTGGCGGCGGCATAATCACGGGCGGCGCCGGCGACGCCCCGCGCGATCTTCACCCCGCCCCGGGCGATCTCCAGGGGGTCGGTGCCGAGGATACGCAGGATCTGCAACTGTTTTTTGTAGGCTTCCAGCTTCTGCCGCAAAAAGCCCTTCATCGTGCGTGCGGCCTCACCCTTGGCCTGGGTGATCGTGCCGAGCGCCTGCTGGCCGCGCTGGGCTTCGATCTCGGCCGCGCTGGCACCGCCGCTGTCGGCGAGGTAGGCACTGGCGACCACGGTGGTGCTGGTGACGGCGGCGGTGATGGCATCGGCCGACACCGAAATCTTCACCGACTCCTCGTGGCAGGCGGCGAGCACCGAAACCTGCGGGATGGTCAGCGCCGCACCGGGGCTCGGGATCCGGGCGGGGGCGGGGTGCACCGGAAGCGCGCCGGTGGCGCCGCGATTGATACCGTCGAGCATGGGAGTCTGCCTTCTGCACTGCCCCTCTTGATCGCGTTTCCGGCCGATTATACCCCAACGCCGATGAGGGCGAAAGAGGCGGCAACCGCCGGCTGACTGCCCAAACTCTGGGCAGAGCGGCTGCTGCGACATCATCCGGGCTTGCCTCGCCCCCGTGGGGGGTTTATCTGTCCCCGGCATTCGTCATCCCAGCCAGCGAGAGCCCGATCGATGAGTGCGATTACCGACATCCACGCCCGTGAAATTCTGGACAGCCGCGGCAACCCGACTGTCGAGGTCGATGTGACCCTGGAATCCGGGGCCGAAGGGCGCGCCGCCGTGCCCTCGGGCGCTTCCACCGGCGCCCATGAGGCCAACGAGCTGCGCGACGGCGACAAGACCCGCTATCTTGGCAAGGGGGTGCTGAAGGCGGTGGAGTCGGTCAATGGCGAGTTGTTCGACGCCCTTTCCGGCCTCGACGCCACCGACCAGATCGCAATCGACCAGATGATGATCGAACTCGACGGCACGCCCAACAAGGCCCGCCTCGGCGCCAACGCCATTCTCGGTGTCAGCCTCGCGGTGGCCAAGGCGGCGGCGATGGATGCCGGCCTGCCGCTCTATCGCTATGTCGGCGGCGCCTTTGCCAACGTTTTGCCGGTGCCTATGATGAACATCATCAACGGCGGCGCCCATGCCGACAACCCGATCGACATCCAGGAATTCATGATCATGCCGGTCTCGGCCGGTTCGGTCGCCGACGCCATCCGCATGGGCGCCGAAGTCTTCCATTCCCTCAAGAAGAAGCTGAAGGACGCCGGTCACAACACCAACGTCGGCGACGAGGGCGGCTTTGCCCCCAACCTCGCCTCGACCGAGGACGCCATCGGCTTCGTGCTGAAGGCGATCGAGGGCGCGGGATACCGGCCGGGCGAGGACATCTTTCTTGCCCTCGACTCCGCCTCGACCGAGTTCTTCAAGGACGGCAAGTATCATCTCGAGGGCGAAGGCAAGGTTCTGTCGTCGGCCGAGATGGTCGCCTATTATGAAAGCCTGGTCGGCCGCTATCCGATCATCTCGATCGAGGACGGCATGGCCGAGGATGACTGGGAGGGCTGGGCCGCCCTGACCCGGGCCATCGGCAAGAAGACCCAGCTGGTCGGCGACGATCTCTTCGTCACCAATCCCAAGCGGCTGGCCCAGGGCATCAAGGCCGGCACCGCCAACTCGATCCTGGTCAAGGTCAACCAGATCGGCACCCTCAGCGAAACCCTGGAAGCGGTCGATCTCGCCCACAAGTCGGGCTATACCGCCGTGCTTTCCCACCGCTCGGGCGAGACCGAGGACTCGACGATCGCCGATCTCGCGGTGGCCACCAACTGCGGCCAGATCAAGACCGGTTCGCTCTCTCGCTCGGACCGCCTGGCCAAATACAACCAGCTGATCCGGATCGAGGAACAGCTGGGCAGCGCCGCGAGCTACGCCGGCACCCGCATCCTCAAGGCTTGACCCCGGGGGGGGAGATGCTGGCTGGTGCCGTCAGCGGTTCGACGGCGCCAGCCAGTTCATCACTTTGGCGCTGCTGGCCGGCGGGCGGGCCGGAGGCGGCGGCGCGGCGTGGCACGGCGCCGGGGCCTGCTGGGGCGGCAGCCGGGGCTCGCGGTGCGGGCGCGGCTCCGGGGGCGGCGCGGGCGGCGGCTGACAGGCCGGCTCGGTCCGCGGCAACAGCGCCGGGGCCGGCGGCTGGCGCTCGGTGAACGGGCGGCGCAGGGTCTGCTCGATCAGGTCGGCGGCGGGGGCTGGTGGCCGGGGGTCGGGGGTGCGGCGGGCCATGGCGGTTTCGAGCCGCCGCGAGGCATCACGGATTTCGATCAGGGCGGCCATGGCGTCGCTCAGCAGCGGCGACAGCCGGGCCGGGTTCTGGCTTTCGGCGGCATCCAGCGCGCCCAGCCGCTGCCGCACCCGCTCGACCTCGTTTTCGATCAGAATCTGAAGTTCGGCGGTGCCTCCGAGGAGTCGGGTGATTTCCTGGCGCAGGGACGAAATTTCACACGCCTGCCGGAGCTGGTGAAAGCCAAAAGCTTGCCCCGACTTCCGCTCGGCCTGATCGTTTTGGGACATGGCGGATACCGCAAATACCCGGAAGCCACGCAGCCGCTTCCGCAGACGCGATCATAGCCGATATCGGTGTTCCGGTAGAAGACGCTCGTGGCCGTGGGATTCCATTTGCGTGGCGTCGGTTGATAATTTATCAATGCGCGCTGGGAGTTCGCGAAACCATCGCATACCCGGCCGGACAAATTGGGTCAGCGCGAATTATTGACGGAGCGTCGGTGACGGTAAAACTGACGGTGCTGTGGAAGGACAAGGGATCGGCCGGCGCCTCGCCACAGGCGCTGTCGGACCTTGTTGCCAACAACGTCGTGCAAGGTGTCATTCAGCAATCGGGACGGGCGGCGGCAGTGACCCTGAGACGCGATGATCTGGAAAAGCTTCTGGCTACCCGCTCGGGCGGTGCGCGCAGCGCCTTGCAGGCGGTGAAGGACGCCTACGCCGAAATCGGGCTGATGCGCGAAGAGGGCGTGTCCTGGGCCGAGATCGCCGAACTGCTCGGACAAAACGGCGCCGTCGCCCGCGACGGCAAGCCTTTTGCCGCAGCAACGGTGCGGGCCGCCTTCTTTCTGGTCGGGGCCGAGGTGCGCCAGGGTCAGCTCAGCGGCGAGGGCGTGGTCGCCGACTCGTTTGCCGACGTGCCGGCCGAGCGCGCCCCGTCGGTCCGGGAGACCGAAGCGCCAGCCGCGGAAGACGAGCCTTCGGGGTACGAGCCGGCCGAGATGCCGCCGCTGCCGCCGCTGGGGAACGCGGAACCCGAACCGGTTCTCGAGCCGGAGCCGGTTCCCGAACCTGAGCCGGAGCCGGTTCCCGAACCTGAGCCGGAGCCGGTTCCCGAACCTGAGCCGGAGCCGGTTCCCGAGCCCGAGCCCGAACCGGTTCCCGAGCCCGAGCCCGAACCGGTTCCCGAACCTGAGCCGGAGCCGGTTCCAGAACCTGAGCCGGAGCCGGTTCCAGCACCGGTTTCCGAACCCGTTCCCGAACCGCAACCGGAACCGGAGCCGGCTCCAGAGCCCGAGCCCGAGCCCGAACCGGTTCCTCAACACGAGCCCGAGCCGGCTCCAGAACCCGAGGCTGCGTTGGTCGAGTCGCTGATTCCCGAAGACGAAGCGGCGGCCGAGCTTGAGGGGGAGGCCGACGCCGAGCCCGAATCGCTGCCGGTGCCGCCGCGCCCATTCCGGCCGGCGCCGCCGATCCGGGTTGATGATATGTGGCTGCTGCGACCGCTCAGGGAGCCCGAACCCGAGGCGTTGGCAGAAGACGAACCGGTAGCGCCTGTGCTGCGCCGGGCTGCGGTGATGCCGCCGAGTCCCAAACCGCCGCCGCCTCCGCCTCCGCCCCCTCCGCCGCCGCCTCCACCTCTTCCGCCACCGCCACCGCCACCGGTGGTTCCTGTCGCGGCGGCCGAGAAAGCGAAGATAAAGAGTCCGTTTACACACGACACGGCGATGGCATACGACTGGACACGGCGCATCGGCAACTCGACGTGACCCTCGCGATCGGACAGACGGGGCGCCGCCCGGGTGCTCTCAGGGACGACGGAAACATTCGAAAGGCTTCATTCCATGCTTGGTTCGATACTTGTCCTGAATGATCGCGGGGGTGTGGGCAAGACGTTGCTGTCGCACCACCTGCTCGCGACCGCGATGCTGGAGGGTCTGGCCCTGCGCGTCGTCGAGTATGAGGTCAACGAACGCCTTGCCCGGCTGTTCGGCCCCGAGGCGGTCGAGCACCGGCGGATTTCCCAGGACTTCGTCAACCTGATGGGCTCCGGTGGCGACGGTTTCTTTGAGTTCTGGGACAATATCGGTCCCGAATTGCAGCGCGGCGGCCGTCTCTTTGATTTCGGCGGCAATATCAGCCAGTGGTTCTTCAACTGGGCCGAAGTGTCGGGTTTCGACTATTACGTCGGCGACGGCTCGCGTCTGGTGTTCATGGTGCCGGTCACCGTCGATCTGGCCTCGCTCCAGACCGGCATGGCGACCCTCGAGCGCATCGCCGCCATCGCGCCTGGCGCCAAGCGCGTGCTGGTGGAAAACGGCTTCTCCGGGCCGTTCTCTCAGCTTGAGGACACCCATTACGCTCGCCGCAAGGCGGAAATGGTCGAGCGCGAGAATGTCGCCGTGATCACGATGCCGGCCTGCACCGCGCCGGCCTGGGCGCGCCTGACCGGGCACCGCCTGGATCAGATCGCGACCATGACCCGCGAGGATCTGGTCAAGCTCGGGATGTCGCCGCCGGTGGCCTCGCGCTCTCTCATTGTCATCCACGACTGGCTGCGCTCGATTCGCCAGCAGTTGACCCCCTACCTCGCCGATGTCTTCCGTTCGACTCCGCCCGCGGGCGCCCAGCGCACCGGCAAGAGCGGCCGGCAGGCGGTGGTCTGAGCGTCGTCAAAGCCCCGGCGGTTTTTCTGCCGAGTCGTCCGGGCGGTCCGGGCGGCCCGGCGGGACGGCCGGACAGAGACCGGTTGCCGGTCGTTTCCCCGCTTGGTAAACTCCGTGACGACGGGGGGCGATGGCCGCGACCCGCTGGCAACCGCTCCCCTGGGGGCGGCTGAACGAGAGGAAGCATGGCGCGGAACCTCGTGGCACTCGGTTTATGGCGGAAGGCGCTGGTCGCCAGCGTCCGCCGGGACGGTCCGGATCTGTCGGCACGCCAGATGGCGCTGCTGCTGACGGTGTATCTTTGCGAGCCGCCCCACACCGTGCGCGGCCTCGCGATCATCCTCAATATTTCCAAGCCCGCGGTCACCCGCGCCCTCGACCGTCTGTCGGTGCTGGGCTTCATCCGGCGCAAGCGCGACACCGAAGACCGCCGCAACGTCCTGGTCCAGCGGACCGTCCAGGGTTCGGTGTTTCTCAGCGAATTTTCGGACATGGTGGTCGAGGCCGGCGCCGTCGCTCCGGCGGATCTGGCCGAGGTGGTCAAGAGCGAAGAACTGGGCAAACTGGCCCAGGCCGAATTCAACCGCTTGCGCAGCCTGTCGCTGGCCGGCGGCGAGGCGCCGTGAGCATTGCCGTGCGGCCCTATCCGGACCCGCGCCGGCATCCTTGGCGCGCGGAGGTCGCGGCGGCGGGGCTCGAAGGCCGGGTGCCCTCGGCGCGCTTCGTCGGCGGTACGCCGCGGCGGGTCGGGCAGGGCAGCGTCGGCCTGATGGCCGCGCCGGCCGGGAGCGCCGAGCAGTCCAGCCAGTTGCTGTTCGGCGAAACCTTCACCGTTTATGACGAGGCCGGGGGGTGGGCCTGGGGCCAGAACGCCACCGATGGCTATGTCGGCTACCTTCCCACCGCGGCGCTGGCGGCGACGCCGCTGCCGCCCAGCCACCGGGTCACGGCGCTGCGCAGCTTCCTCTATCCCGAGCCGGCCCTGAAGCGGCCACCGCTCGATCTGGTTCATCTGACCACGACGCTGGCGGTGGCCGGGCCGCCGGACAACGGCTATCTGCCGGTGGCTGGGGGCGGCTGGCTCTTTGCCGGCCATCTGGCGCCGCTGGCGGTGGTGGAACCGGACCCGGTGGTCACGGCACTGCGTCTGATCGGTACGCCCTATCTCTGGGGCGGTCGCGGCAGCCTCGGCATCGACTGTTCGGCGCTGGTCCAGCTTGCCCTGGCCGCTGCCGGTGTCGCCGCGCCGCGCGACAGCGACATGCAGCGGGGCGAGGTCGGCGTTTCACTGGGTCCGGTGCCGGCCGACGGTGCCGGCGTGTCTTTTCGACGCGGCGACCTCGTATTCTTTCCCGGCCATGTCGGGATCATGCTCGACGGCGACCGCCTAGTCCACGCCACCGCGTTCGTGATGGCGGTGACGGTCGAACCGCTGGCGGCGGTGATCGCCCGCACCGATCCCACCCGCGGCGGCGGCCTGCTTGCGGTGCGCCGGTTGCCGGACCTACCAGCCGCCGGTGCTTAACCAGCGCTCCAGATGGGTGAGGCGGTCGGCGCCCCAGAACGGTTCGTTGCCGACAAAGAAGAACGGGGCGCCGAAAACGCCGCGCGCGATCGCGGTTTCGGTTTCGTGGCGGAGCCGCGCCTTGATCGCCGGGTCCTGCATCCCGTCGAGCAGAGCCGCCGCATCGAGGCCGAGCCTGCCGCCGATCTCGGCCACCACTGCCGCCGGGCCGACGTCCCGGCCTTCGCCCCAGTGGGCGTGATAGACGGCAGCCGCCAGGGCCTTGGCCCGCGCCGGGTTCGCGGCTTCCAGCCAGTAATAGGCCCGCGCCGCGGCGATACCGTTGACCGGCATCACCTCGGGCATGGTCAGCGGCACCTCGAGCAGGCCGGCGAAGCGGGCAACGTCGCGCCGGAGATAGGCGCCGCGCAGCGGCTGATGCATCATCGCCGACATGCCGGTGACCTTGAACACCGCGCCCAGCAGGATCGGCCGCCAGATGACGGCGCAGCCGTGCCGGGCCGCGACCTCCTCGACCAGCAGGCTGCCGAAATAGCCATAAGGTGAAGCAAAATCGAAGTAAAACTCGATGGTCCGCGGCGTGGTCATGGTGCGCCCCCGGGGCTGGGTCTCGACGAGTATGTGCGTGCCGGGCGGAGGATGTCGAGACCGCAACCGCCGGCGCGGCGCATCGCCCCCCGCCGGGAGAGGGGCGGCGGCTCCCGAAGGCTTCTGATAAATCTTTAAATATATGCATATATTTATCAAGAATAGTTAATCTTATCTCTTAGAAATGCATTTTTCGGTCGCGCGGCATGGCAGCGCGGCGTCCCCGGCGTGGCGGTCGCGGGGGCCGAGCTGCGGTAATCCTTGATCTTTGGTTGCCGCTGTTCTATCTTGATGGTTGACGTTAGTGTTGCCGGATGGTGTACGCGCGGACGGCGGTCCGGGGTGCGCTCGCCAGTGCCAGAATGGCCCGACAATGAGGCATGGGAAGGAGCCTGCGCCATGACCGCGATCAACACCGGCTATACCAATTATTATTCCGGCCCGTCGGCGTCGACCAGCACGCCCGCAAATTTTGGACCCGGCCAGCTCAAGACCGACAGCGAGCAGACCGACCGGGCTCAGACTCAGGGGCAGGAACTGCGTGAAAACGAACGGAAGGCGAATACCGGTTTCACGACCCCGACCCGGGGCAGCCAGCTGAACATTACCGCTTAGGCGCGGTTCCGGGTCGCGCGCCGAGCAACCATCGCCGTGGCTGGCTGGCCGAAATGCCGGTTTGCCGCATCTGTTAACTTGGGACATGGGAGACGCGCACATGGATATCAGAACGATTTCCAGCGCCGCATATTCCCGGCCTGCCGCTCCGATTGTCGGGAGCGAGGTTGCGCTTCCGGCCGCTGATAGCACCAAGTCGGCCGATTCTGCTGCGCCTTTCCTCAGCCCGGTCTACCGGTTCGATCCGGTGGCCAAGCTGTCAATCCTGTCGTTCCGCGATTCTTCGACCGGGGACGTGACTCAGCAGATTCCCTCCGAGAAGGTCGTGGCGCAGTACCGCCGGAACCGGGGCGAGAACCCGGACGCCAAGCCCGCCGCAAGCGCCGCCGGCCCGAGTGCCGTGCCTGCGCCGGCCACCGAGACCGCGAAGCCGGAGGCCGAGAGGCCCACGACCGCCAATGCTTCCGGGGCGACCGCCGTGGAACCCGGCGCGGTGCCGGCGTTCGGGTCCGAACCAGCGGTGTCAGTGCCACCGCCTGTGGTCGCCGCGCCGGCCGCGCCAGAGGTGCAGCGGGTTTCGTTGAGCGTGTGAGGCCGGGGCGGCGGCGGCCCGGGCTGAGCGGGGCACCGGCTGTTCGCCGGTGCCCGTTGTCGTGCCCGGATCGCGGATAACCGCGACATCCCGGAGGCGCGATCCTCAGAACAGTTCGATCTCGCCCTCGATCCGGGTCGTGCGCAGCTTCTCGGCGAAGCTGGCTTCGGACTGCATGACGTCGCTGGTGCCGGCGCTGCCCAGCAGCCGCCGTTGGGAGCGTCCGCCGACCGGAAAGAAGCGCACCACCCGCGCCTGGGTGCCGCCGACATCCCAGCTGATGGTGGGAATGCCCTCGAAGGCGAGGTAGGACATCACGAATTCGACGTTGTTGTGGCCGATCGTGCTGTTGAAGCCGTTGATCGCGCCGCCGCCGAAGATTTTGGCCCGGAGGCGGTCGCGCCGGCCGGTGCGGCTGAGCATGCGGTTGATCAGCTGTTCCATCGCCGCGCTGCCGTAGCGGGCCGAGGCGCTGAGGCGGTCGTCGGCGGAGTCGGCGAGCAGGAAATGGTTCATGCCGCCGAGTCCGGCCTCGGGGTCATAGAGGCAGGTGGCGACGCAGGAGCCAAGGGTGGTGGTGATCACGACATCGGACTCGCCGCTGACCACGCAATCACCAACCACGACACTGATCACGCGGGCGCCGATCCGGGAGTCGAGATAGCTGCGCGCCTGATCCTGCCGCTCCTGGAGGCGCCGGCCGCAGGAACCCGAGGCCTTGTTTTGATTGGTTCCGTCCATCGCGACCTTTCAGACCAGATGTCATGGCCACTCTACCAGACAAAACCTGCGCGATAAAGTGGGATGACGATCGCGTTTTGGGCGTAGACCGGCTCAGATGGCGTGACCGTCGCCGCTGAAACGGCGTTCGATCAGCGTGAACGCTGCGCGCAATCCCTGGGCCTCGCCGCCTTCCGGCCGGCCGGGGCGGCTGGCGGTGTTCCAGCCCATGATGTCGAGATGCGCCCAGGGGGTTTCCCGCGAGACGAAGGCCTCGAGGAAGAGGGCGCCGATGATCGCCCCGGCATGGCCATGGCCGGCAACGCTGGACAGGTCGGCGACCTTGCTCTCAAGTCCCTTGCGGTAGGGCTGCCAGAGCGGCAGCCGCCAGAGCGGATCGTGACTGGCCTCGCCGGCCGCGGTGAGGTCGGCGGCGAGGGTGTCGTTGTTGCTGAAAAGGGCGGGCAGCTCCGGCCCGAGGGCGGCGCGGGCGGCACCGGTCAGGGTGGCGAAGTCGATCAGCAGTTCGGGTTTTTCCCGGTCGGCCTCGGCCAGCGCATCGGCCAGGATCAGCCGGCCCTCGGCGTCGGTGTTGCCGACTTCGACGCTCAGGCCCTTGCGGGTGGTGATGACGTCGAGGGGCCTGAGGGCATCGCCGGACACCGCGTTGTCGACCGCCGGAATCAGCACCCGCAGCCGGATCGGCAGCCCGGCCATCATGATCATGCGGGCGAGGCCGAGGACGTGGGCGGCGCCGGCCATGTCCTTCTTCATCAGCAGCATGTTCGAGGATGGCTTGAGATCGAGGCCGCCGCTGTCGAAGCAGACGCCCTTGCCGACCAGGGTCACCTTGGCGTCGGTGCGCCGGCCCCAGGTAAAATCGATCAGCCGCGGCTCGCGCGGGCTGGCCCGGCCGACGGCGTGAATGGCGGGGAAGTTCTGGGCCAGCAACTCGCTGCCGGTGATGATCCTGAGCTTGCCCTCGAACTCCTCCACCAGCGCCTGGGTCACCGCAGCCAGTTCGGCCGGGCCAAGATCGCCGGCCGGGGTGTTGATCAGGTCGCGCACGAAGACGGTGGCGCCGGCGGCCCGCTCGACGGCGCCGCGCTCCGAGCCCTTCGGCCAGACCAGCACCGGCAGTGTCTTGTCGAGGGCGCGGTAACGGGTGAAGGTATAGCAGCCGAGCGCCCAGGCGAAGGCGGCCCGGTTGGCCGCCGCCGGTCCGAGATCGGCATCGATGCGGTAACTGCCGGCGGGCAGGCCGGTGGGCAGGCCGGCATAGGCCCAAGGGTCCGGGGCGGTGCTGAGCCCAAGCAGCACCCGCGCCAGCCGGCCATCCTCGCCGCTGATCAGGCACAGCTGCCCCGGCTCGGCGGTGAAGCCGGTGCTGCCGGTCCAGGCGGCGACGGCGGGCGGCTGGGTGGGCAGCCAGAGCGCCAGCTGATCGCGGGTCAGGGGGGTGATGGGCAGGGTCTCGGCGCCGGATCGGGCGCGCAGGGCGGCTAGCACGGCAGGCAATCCTGAAACGGTCGAAACGATGGGCGAAGCGGCACAGGATGGCCCGCCGGTTCCGATCTGAAAAGAGGAAATATGCTTTTGCGGTCCCTGTTCGCTCTCTTATTCTGATCAGGCGGCACCGGGCGGCGGGCCGCGGCGGTTTGCGGAGGGCGATGACATGGCGGCGCTGACCCTGGTGATCGGCAACAAGGCCTATTCCTCCTGGTCGCTGAGACCCTGGCTGGCCTTGCGCCAGGCTGGTGCGGTCTTCGACGAGGTGGTGATTCCGCTGCGCCAGCCCGAGACCCGGGCGGCGATTCTCCGGCATTCCGCCGCGGGTAAGGTGCCGGTGCTGCACATCGGCGGTGGCGTGGTTTGGGAGTCGCTGGCGATCTGCGAGGCGGTGGCCGAGGCGTTTCCCGCCGCCGGCCTCTGGCCCGAGGATCCGGTGGCGCGGGCGGTGGCGCGGGCGGCGGCGAGTGAGATGCACGGTGGCTTCGCCGAGGTGCGCAGGGCGTTCCCGATGGACCTCAAGCGCGAGCCGGCCGAGCGTCCGGTGCCGGACGTGGCCGCGTCCGAAATCGCGCGTCTCACCAGCCTTTGGTGCGCGCTGCGCCGCCGGTTCGGGGCGGGCGGGCCGTTTCTCTTTGGCCGCTTCACCATCGCCGACGCGATGTATGCACCGGTCTGCGCCCGCTTCGACAGCTACCGGGTGCCGCTCGATGCCGTGAGCCGGGACTATCTCGAGGCGGTGCTGGCGCTGCCGGCGTTTCTCGACTGGCGGCAGGCGGCCCTGGCCGAGCCCTGGACCATCGCCTACTGAGCCGGTGGCGTCCGGTCAGGGGTATTCGGCGTTCAGGCTTTCATAGGCGCGCCCGGCGCCGGGGTGCAGCGGCAGGGCCGCGGCGTCCACCGCGAGCGGCAGCGGTGTCAGCCCGCCCTTGGCCACCACCTGCTCCAGAGCGCGGCGGGTTGTGGGCTGCCAGAGCGCGCGGGTGACCCCGGCGACCAGTTCGGCGTCGAGTCCGGCCCGCACCACCAGCTGGGCGCCGACTCCGACGGTCGCGGTTTCGGGCACTCCGGGGTAGACCTCGGCGGCGATCACGGCATCGGTCAGGAACGGCTGGCGGCTGCGCAATTCGCGAGCTTCGTCGGGGGTGAAGGCGAGCAGCCGCACCGGCAGCCGCGCCGCCGCGTCGGAAACGGCGCTGAAGGGGGCGCCGCCGAGGATGAACAGGGCATCGATCTGCCCGGCCACCAACTGGTCGACCGAGGCGCCGGGGCGCAGATAGACCGGCGTGAAGCGTTTTTCGCCGAGGCCAAGGCCGCCGAGGATCATCGCGGCGTCGATGGCAAAGGCCGACCCCTTTTCGCCGACGGAAACCTTTCGGCCCTTGAGATCGGCAACGCGGCGGATCGGCCCGTCGGCCCGAACCACGATCTGCACCGTTTCGGTGTACAGGGTGGCCAGGGCCCGGAGATCGGCAAAGGGCGGCTGTCCCTGATAGAGGCCGGCGCCGCGATAGGCCCAGGCGGCGAGATTGGCCTGGACCAGCGCCGCCTCGAGGGCGCCGGCACGCAGCAGTTCGAGGTTTTCGACGCCGCCCGAGGTCGCCTGCGCCACCCCGATCAGCCCGGGGACGCCGCAGCTGCCGCCGCGCTCGCAGGGGCGCGAGCCGGGCGGATTGGTGATCGCGTTGGCCAGGAGGCCGCCGACGATGAAATAGGCGCCGGCACTGGTCCCGGTGCCGATCCGGAAATAACGCAGATCGCCATCGGCCGCCGAGGCCGCCGCGCCGGTCCAGGCACACCCCAGCAGCGCCCAGACCAGAGAGAGCAGCAACCGGGGCAGGGGACGGAGCGGAACTGTTGCCATGGGTTCAGATGTGATCAAGGACCATCAGAATGCCGGTGGCGGCGAGACCGGCGCCAAGCGTCCGAACCCCGAGCGCCAGCGGCGCCCGGCCAACCACCACAGCGTGGCCAAGCCCACCGGAAACCGCGAGCAGCGCCCCCGAGCCGTAGCCGAGCCAGTACCAGAGATGGGGGCCGCGCAACGCATGGGCCAGGGGCAGCCCGAGGTATAATGCCAGCACCAGCACCAGCACCGCCGGACTCAGCAGCGGAAAGTTCAGCCCGAGCACAATCGAGCCGCCGATCACGACCAGCCCGACCATCGGCGCCAACTCGGCAAAGGGCAGGGTAACTCCGGCCTCGCCGATCAGGCAGCCGGCAAAAGCGCCAAACAGCGCGATGGCCGGGAATTGCCAGACCGTCTCGCCGCCGAGAAGGCCGCTCCAAAGCCCGATCCCGGCAAAGCCGAGCAGGGCGGCCAGATGCAGCAGCGGCAGTCCGAAGCCGGTTCCGAAGGCGCCGCTGCCGAGGGCGACGTCGCCGGCCAGCGCCGGCAGGCTCCAGCCGGCCACCAGCAGCAGCGAGGCGAGCGCGGCAGGCGCGGTCCGAACGGTGGTCATGGGCGGGCATCCTCTGGGAGGGGTGTCGGACGGGTCGGCTTTTTTGTATACCTCTGGCCGGTTCCGGGGAAGACGGGATCATGGCCGGGAGGCGGGCGGGATGATGGGGCGATGGTGCCGGGTGCTGATGATCGGGCTTGGGCTGGCCGTGCTGCCGGTGATGGCGGCGCTGCCCCGCGCCGACCCGCTCCGCCTCGAGCGCACCCGGCCCGATCACCAGGGCCCCAGGACCGTGGAGCCGATCGACCCCCCGCCGCCCGCCGATCATGTCTATCGGAAGGTCGACCTTCTGGCCTATCGGCTGCCGGGCGCGGTCACCAAATGGGCCACTCTCGATGCCAAGCTCTCCCGGCTGTGCCGGCTTGGCGCCTTCCGGCAGCAGCGGCCCGATGCCCTATATGCCCTCGCGCCCGAGGGCAGCTACGGCGTCGCGTTCGGAGAGGGCGCCAATCTGCATGATCCCCAGAACCTCGCGAAGCCCGGGATGGTCTATTTCTTCACCATTCGGGAGACCTCGAACTGTCTGGTTCTGAAAGTCAGCCAGAGCAGGCTGAGCGCCTACTCGACCAGCCGCTTCGGCGCGCCCCAGGCCGCCCCGCCGGCCCGATGAAGCGAACGGCTTAAATCGAAAGCGGTGAGCGGTGGGGGCATCCGCTCATTGAACCGTTCTCGCTTTGCCGCTACTCTACGTAAACTTACGGGACGCTGATTTGGGAGGCAATGATATGAGTGATAATTGTAAACATAAGGCCGCCGCCTCTTCGATCAATTGGATCGTCGGCATGATCAAAGACAAGGCTGGAATCGATTATAATGCGACCCGGGAAACCCTGGAGTTGATGTTTCAGGACATGGTCGAAAAAAATTGCATAACCTGCCCCATGAATACAAACTGCCATGAGCTTGATGCGGCGAAAGCCGTGCTTTCGTCACGCCTGGCGCCGGTGCGGAACAGCCGGAGTCCGGTTCCGGCCGCGCCTGGCGCCCTGCTCATCCGGCGCCTTAACCGGCGGGACCGGCTCGGGCGGGCGCCGACGCGGTGATTTGCGCTCCGGGCGGTTGATCACAAATCGGTCACGGTTCAATCAACGGCATGTCACGACCGGCGGGTATAGACAAGGCCGTACCACCCTGGAGGACGCGACCATGGCCCCTTGCGATTGCGCACCGTCGCTGCATGATCTCGTCAACGATCCGCTGACCCGGTTGCTGATGGACCGGGATGGCGTCGAGCCCGCCGAGGTCGTTCGCCTGATGACCAGCCTTGGCCGGGCGCTGACCGAGCGCAAGCGCCGCGACTCCGTGGTTGCCGCCCGTTGCGGCGCCACCCGTCGTCACGACGCCGGCCAGCCGCGGCCGCGGCGGTTGCGCTGACCGGCGCGGCGCCGGCTCAGCGTTCATCCTCGGGCCGCAGCACCGGCGCTGGCGCCGGTCGGTCCGGTCCGGTCCGGGTTGCTCCGCCCTTGCCCGTTTTCACCTCGAGATTGACCACGCCATCCTTGGGCGGGCCGGTGAGACGCAGCCGGTTCTGAAGGCCCTGCTCCTGGATCGAGCGCATCAGCGCCTCGTAAGTCGGCAGATCGGGATCCGGCTGGTCGGCCGGCTTGGGTGGTGCCGGGGGGAAGGGCTGCTGGGACGGACTCTTGTCGGCCTGCCCGCCGCTGGCGGCAGGCGGGGCTGGTTTTGGGCTGTCGTCGCCGGTCGGAGTCGGGACGGCGGGGGGCGGCTTTGGCGCCTCGGGCGGCGCCGCGGCCGGCTTGGCCTCGTCGGGCTTGGCTTCGCCGGGACCGGTCTCGCCACCCGGACCCCGGGTCGGCTGGCCGGGTGGCGGTTCGAGCGGTCTTGTCTCTCCGGGCTTTACGTCTCCGGGCTTGACTTCACCCGGCTTGATCTCGCCCGGCTTGATCTCGCCCGGCTTGACCTCACCCGGCTTGATCTCGCCCGGCTTGACCTCGCCCGGCTTGACCTCACCTGGCTTGGCCTCGCCCGGCTTGGCCTCACCCGGCTTGGCCTCGCCCGG
>SESF01017958.1_pt1 | contig 56838 bp, 46 predicted proteins | sample 3171521 | NCBI WGS metagenome assembly SESF01 (sample SAMN10866945, study PRJNA518727) | freshwater metagenome | biome: subpolar coniferous forest; feature: holomictic lake; material: water; isolation source: holomictic Lake 227, 6 m and 8 m depth | place: Canada: near Kenora, Ontario | collected...
CATGCCCAGGTCTCCGCAAAGACCAGCGTTGAATCATAACCGGGCGCGCTTGGGAACCCGCTTTGTCAACAGGGCCTAGCCGCGCGCGGCGCTGCGACCACGGGCGGTGTTGTGCCCTTCCTCGCCTTAAGGATATTGTAGGCCGGGTTGCGGCCTGACGGTGGCCGAACCTCACCCCCTTGGCGTCCGGATGTCGGCTGGGTCCTTGAAACTGGTTCTGTTCGACTGTGATGGCACGCTGGTCGACAGCCAGCACGCGATCATCACGGCCATGACCCGGGGCTGGCGGGCGCTCGGGCTGGGCGACCCCGATCCCGCGCTGGTGCGCCGGGTCGCCGCGCTTGCGCCGACCGAGATGATCGCGGCGCTGCTGCCCGGGGCCGAGGACGGGCTGATCAAACGGCTGGCCGGGCTCTATCGCTCGGCCTATTACCAGCCGGCACCGTTCCATCAGTCCGCCGCCGAGCCGCTGGTCGCCGGGATGCGCGAGGCCCTGGCCGCCCTGGGCGCCCGTGGCTTTGCTCTCGGCGTCGCCACCGGCAAGTCGCGGCGGGGGCTGGCGGCGGTGCTGGATCATCACGGCTTGACCGGAGCCTTCGTCACCCTGCAGACCGCCGACCACTGTCCGGGCAAGCCCGATCCCGAGATGGTGCTGCGGGCGCTGGCCGACAGCGGCTCGACCGTCGCCGATGCCGTGGTGATCGGCGACTCGCCGCTCGACATCGAGATGGCCGGGCGGGCCGGGGTGCCGGCGATCGGGGTCTCCTGGGGCTATCATGGTGCGGCCGAACTGGCCCGGGCCGGGGCGCGGCGCGTCGTCGACAGTCCGGCCGAGATGGCGCTGGCGGTGGTCGATCTTCTGGACGACCGGCAATGACGCCGATCACGCGGCGGCTGATCCGCTGGGTCGAGGCGGTGGGTGCGTTGGCGGTGGCGCTGGTTGCCGCCGTCGGGGTCTTTCTCTGGTATCTCAACGCCAACGATTACCGGCGCGATATCGTGGCTGCGGTTGAGCAGGCGACCGGCCTCGTGGTCTCGATCGACGGCCCGCTGCGTTTCGCCCTGACGCCGCTGCCGACCGCGATCGCCGCCGATGTCCGGATCGCCAATCCGCCCTGGTCGGAGCGCACCGAGATGGCGCGGATCGGGCGGGTCGAGATCGGCTTCTCGCCGATCGATCTCCTGGTTCACCGCAACCGCCTGCTCCGGCTCGCCCTTTATGGCGCCGATCTTTACCTGGAGCGCGACCGCCACGGCCGGGTCAACTGGTGGAATGCCGAAACCGCGGTCAAGCCGCCGCCCACGGGCTACGAGCCGCCGGACATCGACAGCCTGGAGCTGTTCAATTCGCGGCTGTTCTATGTCGATGCCGGTGCCGGGCGCACGCTCCGGCTGGGCATTCGCGAGGCTGCGGTGGCGCTGCCGCTCAACCGGCCGTTCACGGTGGCCATCGGCGGCGACTATTTCGGCACGCCCTTCACCGGCAGCCTGACCGGCGGCCGCTACGCCGACCTGATCAACGACCGTTCGCTGTGGCCGCTGGCGCTCCGGCTGGCTGGCGCCGGCACCATCCTTGAGGCCAGGGGCACCGTCGATCGGCCGATGAGCGAAATGATTGTCGACGTCACCGCCGCCGTCGCCGGGTTGCGGCTGGCCTCGCTGACGCCGGTGCTGGGGCAGGGCGACCTGCCGGCGCTCGGTCCCTACCGGCTTTCGGGGCGCTTTTCTGGCGGCTGGGGCCATTACCGCCTTGCCGGGCTCAAGGCCCATCTCGGGGTCAGCGATGCCGTCGGCCAGCTGACGATCACCACCGGCGGTGCCCGGCCGCGCCTCGAGGGTCAGCTGCAAAGCCGGCTGTTCAGCCGCGCCGATCTGGTTGGCGCCGGCCCGCCGGCCCCGGCCGCGCCGGCCGACGACCGGCTGTTCGATCCCCGGCCGCTGCCCTTCGCCGCCCTGACCGCCCTTGACGGCCGGCTCGAGCTGCGGGTCGGACGCTTCGTCGTCCGGCCGCTCGACCTCTTCGACATCGACACCACCCTTGAGCTGACCGAGGGCCGGCTGCGGGCGCTGCCGTTCCGGGCCCGGCTGGCCGAGGGCCGGCTGGATCTGCACCTCGAGGCCGATGCCCGGGCCCGGCCGGCCCGGGTCCATCTTTGGGGCAGCGGCGACGGCCTTGCGTCCGAACAGCTGCTGCCGGCCCTCGGCATGAGCCAGTGGCCGACCGGGCCGATGGCGCTCGAGTTCGACCTCACCGGCGAGGGCGACAGCCCGCGGGCGCTGCTTGCCCACGCTGACGGCGCCGCGCGCATGACCATCGGCCAGGGCACCTTGCCGGTGCGTCATTTCGATCTGATCGCCAGCGACCTCGTGGCCTCGATCATGCCCTGGGCCGACCGGTCGGGCGATCGCACCGATCTCAATTGTCTGGTCACCCGGCTCAAGCTCAAGGACGGGCTGGCCGCGGTCGACCGCCTGTTGATCGATACCGGCAAGATCACTGTCACCGGCACCGGCGAGATCAATCTGGCCAGCGAGCGCTTTGATCTGCGGCTCGATCCCCGGCCCAAGGATCCGAGCCTGATCAGCCTTGCGACCCGGATGCGGGTTGCCGGCAGCCTGACCAATTATGGCGCCGCGCCCGACGCCATGGGTCTGGCCAAGGGCGCCGCCGCCGGCATCGCCCTGGCCATCGGGGAACTCAATCCCCTGGCCCTGATGCTGCCCTTCGTCAGTATCGGCACCGGGGTGGCCAATCCCTGTCCGGGAGCCGCGGCGGCGCAGGCCCAGGTGCGCGGGCTGGCGGCGCTGGACCCGCTGCGCGGCATCACCGGCTTGCTTGACGACGTCGGGCGTGCGATCACCCACTCCATCAACCGGTAGGCAGGCAGCCGGCAGAGAGAGGCAGCGGGGGGCGATGAAGCGGTTTTACAACGAGGCGTCGGTGGGAGCGGCCGAGGGCGGCTTTCAGGTTCTGCTCGATGGCCGGGCGGTGCGCACGCCGGCCAAGGCGCCGATGATCCTGCCCGGTCGCGCCCTGGCCGAGGCGATTGCCGCCGAGTGGCAGGCGCAGGACGAGGAGGTCCGCCCCGGGACCATGCCGCTGATGGCGCTTAGCAGTACAGCCCTCGATCTGACCACGAAGCACCGCGAAACGGTGGTCGGCCAGGTCGCGGCCTACGCCGGGACCGACCTCTTATGCTACCGCGTCGATCATCCGGCGGATCTGGTGGCGCGCGAGACCCACATCTGGCAGCCGCTGCTGGATTGGGCAGCGCTGCGCTATGATGCGGTGCTTCATGTCGTGGTCGGGGTGATGCCGCGCGAGCAGCCGGCGGGCGCCTGCCGGGCACTGGCGGCGGTGGTGGCGGGCTATGACATCTGGCATCTGACCGCCTTGCAGACCGCGACCAGCGGTTGCGGTTCACTGGTGCTGGCGCTGGCGCTGGTCGAGGGTCGGATCGACGCGGCGGCGGCCTTCGATGCCTCGCAGCTTCACGAGAGCTACCAGATCGAGCGCTGGGGCGAGGACCACGAGGCGACCCGCCGTAGGGTCGCACTCCGGGCCGATCTCGCCGATATCCGCCGTTTTGTGGATTTGCTGAGGGCCTGAGCCGGCGGGCCGGCGCCGCCGGTTAGGCCGCCCGACTGCCGCGCTCGGTTGTGGTGTCGGCGGCCGGGGCCGGGGCGATTACGGCGCCGCCATGCCGGGCCAGATAGCCGTCCATGGTTTTCGCCAGTTTGCGTGATTTCGCGCCGAGCGTGCCGGCCTGGCTCTGCACCGTTTCCAGCCGGTCCTGGTACTGGCCGACCGTGCTTTCGAGGCGGTCGATGCCGGTTCTCAGCGTGGTGAGATTGTCCCGGAAACCGGCGACCGATTGCGCCAGTCTCCGCTGTTCCGCGTCCAGCCTGGCCATCGCCCGCTCCAGTTGGCGCCATGCCGAAATCTCGCCGGTGACCATGATTCCATCTCCCGCCGCGTCTTCGCATCAGCGAGAGACCTAGAGCCGGCGGCGGCTCAGACAAGGCGGTCCGCTCAGATATTTATGCCCAGAGAGCACTTTATTCATTTCGGAAGCGAAGGAAATAAATTTTAGTCAGGCGATAACGGCGTTCGTCGAGAATTTCGCAAAACGGTAGAGATGGCGGCGCGTCGCGGCTGGCGGTTTCGAGCACGATCAGCGCCCCGGCGGCGAACCAGCGCTGCTCGGCGAGCGCGGTCAGCGCCGGGCCGGGCAGATCGCGGCCATAGGGCGGGTCGAGAAAGGCCAGGGTCGCGGGCAGGCCGGCCGGTGGCGGCCTCAGGGCGTCGGCGCGGATCAGGGTGGCTCTGGCTGCTTCGCCGAGCAGGGCGACGTTGCGGCGGGCGCAGTCGAGCGCCGCGGCGTCCTTGTCGAGGAAGGTGCAGACGGCGGCGCCGCGCGACAGCGCTTCCAGCCCGAGCGCGCCCGAGCCCGCGAAGGCGTCGAGCACCCGGGCGCCGCTCAGCGCCGAGCCGCCCTCAGGCCCCCAGCCGCCATGGGCCAGGATATTGAACACCGCCTCGCGGATGCGGCCGGCGGTGGGGCGGACGGCGTCTCCCGGCGGGGCTTCAAGCCGCCGTCCGCGATGGCTACCGGCGATGACGCGCATCGGCGGGTCCCGTGGCTGCGCCGCCCGGGGGTTTTCCCGCGGCTGCGCCGCCCCGGGCTTTTCCAGCCGGACTGCCGCCGGACGGCTTCTTGATCGCGCTGCCGCCCGAGGATTTGACCGCCGCGCCGCCGCCGGCGTCGGCGCCCTTGGCGAAGAAGCGGGCCAACTGGTCCTTCAGCACCCGCTTCGGCACCTCCTCGACCTCGCCCTCGGGCAGCTTGCCGAGTTGGAACGGCCCATAAGCGATGCGGATCAGGCGGTTGACCGTCAGTCCCAGCGATTCCATGACCTTGCGGATCTCGCGATTCTTGCCTTCGCGAAGGGTGACGGTCAGCCAGGCGTTGCTGCCCTGCTGGCGGTCGAGCACCGCTTCGACCGGGCCGTAGGTTACGCCCTCGATGGTTGGTCCCTTGGCCAGCCCGGCCAGGGCGACCGGGTCGACCGAGCCGTGCACCCGCACCCGGTAGCGCCGGGCCCAGCCGGTGATCGGCAGTTCCAGATAGCGCGCGACCTCGCCATCGTTGGTCAGCAGCAGCAGACCCTCGGTGGTAAGATCGAGCCGCCCGACCGAGATCACCCGCGGCAATTCGGCCGGCAGACGCTCGAACACCGTCGGCCGGCCCTTTTCGTCGCGGGCGGTGGTGACCAGCCCCGAGGGCTTGTAGTAGCGCCAGAGTCGCGGCGGCTCCGGCTCGGCGATCGCCTTGCCGTCGACCACGATGACGTCGGCTTCGCGCACCACCAGCGCCGGGCTGGTCAGCACGGTGCCGTTAACCGACACCCGGCCTTCGAGAATCCACTTCTCGGCGTCGCGGCGCGAGCACAGTCCGGCCCGGGCCAGCCGCTTGGCGATGCGCTCGCCGTCGGCGGCGGTGTCGGTTGGGTTGGTCATGGCTCAGGCGATATGGACGCCGACCTTCAGCACCACCTGGTACTGGGAGGGCTTGCCGTTGGTGATGTGGCCGCGGACTTCCTGGACTTCGAACCAGTCGGCCTTGCCATCGACGGTCTTGACCACCGCGGCGACGCCGTTGGCGATGGCATCTTCGACGCTGACCGACGAGGTGCCGACGATTTCGATTTTCTTATAGACCGGGTCGCTCATGGCGGGTTTTCCTCCTGCAACGGGGTGACGGTCCCTGGCTGATAGGCTGCCCGGAGCCGGGGCGCAAGCAAAGATATGGCGCGATGGCGCCCGGCGTCATCGGCGGCGGCGGTCACCCCGCGGATCCAGGGCGTCCTGAAGGCCGTCGCCGAGCAGGTTGCAGGCCAGCACCGTGACGCAGATCAGGACGCCGGGCCAGACCGCCAGCATCGGCGCCGCCGTGAGCATCTCCTGCCCACTCGTCAGCATGTTGCCCCAGCTGGGCAGCGGCGGCTGGATGCCGAGGCCAAGAAAACTCAGCACCGATTCGAGCAGGATGACGTTGCCGACCGAGAGCGTGGTCGCCACCACCAGCGGCGCCGCGATGTTGGGCAGGATGTGGACCAGCATGATGCGGACGGCTCCGGCGCCCAGCGCCTCTGCCGAACGGATGTGGTCGAGGCGGCGGGTGGCCAGGGTCGTGCCCCGGACCAGCCGGGCCGCCGTGGTCCAGCCGACCAGCGCCACCAGCACCACGATGCGCATCAGGCCGAGCCGCTGAGGATCGGCGCCGCCCAGGCCGAGCTTCTCGGGCGACACCGCCGCGAGCACGATCAGCAGCGGCAGCAGGGGCAGGGCGATCACGCCGTCGGTAAGGCGCATCAGGACCTCGTCGAGCCGGCCGCCGAAATATCCGGCGGGCAGTCCGACCGCCGTGCCCAGCAGCGCCGCGGTCAGCGCCGCCGTCACCCCGACGAAGAGGGAGACCCGCCCGCCCTCGAGCAGGCGGGCCAGCATATCGCGGCCCAGTTCGTCGGTGCCCAGCGGGTGGGCGGCGGAGGGACCGGCGAAGCGCTCGAGAAGATTGAGGCTGCCGGTATCGATCCCAAGCCCGGCCTCGATCAGCGGCGCCGCCAGGGCCAACCCGGCGAGGGCGAGGAGGACCAGGGCGCTGGCGATGGCGATCGGGTGGCGGCGGAGGGCGACGAGGAGCATCGGGGCGGCGACTCTCTCTGGACCGGATGGATAACCGGACTGACCGGGGGCGGCTACGATCAGCCTAGCATCTCTTGCTCCGGCCGGCATCCGCCGCCGTCGCGTCCGAAGGTGCCTCGTCGGCGGAATCCGGGCTCAATGCCGGTTCTCGTACCCGATCCGCGGGTCCAGCTCGGCATAGGCGAGATCGGCGAGCAGGTTGCCCAGCAGGGTCATGGCGGTGGCCAGCAGCAGGGTGACCAGGGCGACGTTGGTGTCGTTGCCCATGATCGAATCGTAGATCAGCTTGCCCATGCCCTGCCAGCCGAACATGGTCTCGGTGATCAGGGCGCCGGAAAAGAGGCCGCCGAACTCCAGGCCGATGATCGTCACCACCGGAATGAGCGCGCCGGGCAGGGCGTGACACCAGACGACCCGTCTCTCGGTCAGGCCCTTGGCGCGCGCGGTGCGGATGTAGTCGTGGTGCAGGACCTCGCGCATCGCGGCCCGGACATAGCGGGTGTAGCCGGCGATGCCGGCCAGGGTCAGCGTGGCCACCGGCAGCACCATGTGAGCGGCGCTGCCCATGCCGCCGGCGGGCAGCCAGCCCAGCCCGACGGCAAACACCAGCATCAGCACCAGCGCCAGCCAGAACGGCGGCAGCGAGATGCCGGCGAAGCAGGCGAGGTTGATCGCGGTATCGAGGGCGCTTCCGGCCCGGCGCGCCGCCAGCACCCCGGCCGGCACCGCAACGGCCAGCGCCAGCACCAGACTGCTGCCCATCAGCAGCAGGGTGTTGGCGAGCCGGGGCAGCAGAACCTCGGCGACCGGCTGATGATAAAGGCGGGAATAGCCGAGATCGCCCCCGGCGAGGGCGGCCAGCCAGTTGAGATAGCGCTGCCAGAGCGGCAGATCGAGGCCGTAAAGGGTGCGCAGATGCTGGGCGTCGGCGGCGGTCAGCCGGGGATTGCCGCTGATCATGAGGTCGATGGGATCGCCGGGCATCAGGCCGATCAGGCCGTGGACGATGAAGCTCATCACCGCCAGCACCGCCAGCGCCTGCAACAGGCGGCGGGCCAGAAATCGGGTCATCGGCAGGCTCCCTGAGGTTTGGCCGCCGCGACACCTTAGGCCAGCGGCGCTCCCGGTTCAAATCGGACGTGATGCCGGGCGCCGATGAGGGTACACTCCCGGCGTCGGGAGCCGGGCATCGGGGTCGGCGGACTGGCGGTCATGGCGGGGGCGGCGGGATGGTGCGGGATTTGAACCAGTCGGGCGAGGCTGAGGACGGGGCGTTGGGCAACTGGTCGCTCAACGGCAAGACGATCCTGATCACCGGCGGCACCGGTTCGTTCGGCAAGGCGATGACGGCCACCATCTGCAAGCGCTGGAAGCCCCGGCGCCTCGTGATCTTCTCCCGCGACGAGATGAAACAGTACGAGATGGAGCAGCGCTTCCCGGTCGCGAAGTATCCCTTTTTGCGCTACTTCATCGGCGATGTCCGCAGCCTGGAGCGCCTGGAGATGGCGATGCAGGACATCGACTATGTCGTTCACGCCGCGGCGCTGAAGCATGTCCCGATCGCCGAATACAATCCCTTCGAGTGCATCCAGACCAACATCATCGGCGCCCAGAACGTGGTTCAGGCGGCGCTCCATGCCAAGGTGAAGCGGGTGGTCGCGCTCTCCACCGACAAGGCGGTCAGCCCGATCAATCTCTATGGCGCCAGCAAGCTGGCGGCGGAAAAGGTCTTCGTCGCCGCCAACAATCTGGCCGGCAAGCTGCCGACCCGCTTTTCCATCGTCCGCTACGGCAATGTGCTGGGCTCGCGCGGCTCGGTGCTGCCGTTCTTCCGCCGGCTGATCGCCGAGGGCGCCGATCATCTGCCGGTCACCGACCCGCGCATGACCCGGTTCTGGATCACGCTGCCCCAGGGGGTGGCCTTCGTGCTTCAGGCGATGACGCGCATGACCGGCGGCGAGATCTACGTGCCGCGGATTCCCAGCATGCGGATTCCCGAACTGGCGGCGGCGATGGCGCCGCAACTGCCGATCCGGGTCGTCGGCATCCGGCCGGGGGAAAAGCTGCACGAGGTTCTGATCACCGACAGCGAGGCCCCTCACACCTTCATCGACCAGACCAGCGGCGACTTCGTGATCATGCCCTCGTTCCAGGGCTGGACGCCGGCCAAGCCCGAGATCGAGGGCGGCGCCCTGCTTCCGGTGCCCGAGGGCTTCAGCTACACCTCCGATCACAATGACCAATGGCTCGACGAACCCGGCCTTCAGCGTTTCCTGGCTGAGGACGGGGTGTGATGCCATGAACCGGGAGCCGCCGTTTCTGCCCTATGGCCGCCATCTGATCGAAGAGGACGATGTCGCCGCAGTGACCGCGGTGCTGCGCGGTGAGGCGCTGACCGGCGGTCCGGCGGTGGCGGCGTTCGAGGCGGCACTGAAAAACGCCACCCGGGCCGGGCACGCCGTGGTCTGTGGCAACGGCACCGAGGCGCTGCATCTGGCGGTGCTGGCCGCCGGGGTCGGGCCGGGCGACTGGGTGATCTGTCCCGCCATGACCTTTCTTGCCACCGCCAACGCAGCCCGCTTTGCCGGCGCCGAGGTGGTGTTCGCCGATGTCGAGCCCGACACCGGCCTGATCACCGCCGGCAGCGCGGCGGCGGCGGCGGCACGGGCCGGCGGGCCGGTCAAGGCGGTGCTGCCGGTGGATTTTGCCGGTCAGACCGGGGACTGGGCGGCGCTGTCGGCGCTGGCCCGGCAGCGCGGCTGGGCCGTGATCGAGGATGCCTGCCACGCTGCCGGCAGCCGCTACGACTTCGCTCCCGGGATCAGCGGTGCGGTCGGCGATGGCCGCTGGGCCGACTTCACTATCTTTTCGTTTCACCCGGTGAAAACCGTGGCCATGGGCGAGGGCGGGGCGATCACGACCAACGACGCCGCGCTGGCCGCGCGCATGGCCTCCTTGCGCAATCACGGCACCGTGCGCACCGCCGAGGGTTTCACCGAGACCGCCCAGGCCTTCGGCCCCGATGGCCGCCCCCATCCCTGGTATTATGAAATGCAGGACCTGGGCTTCAATTACCGGGCCTGCGATCTTCAATGCGCGCTCGGCCTCAGCCAGCTGGCCAAGCTCGAGCGCTTCGCCGCCCGCCGGCGCCATCTGGCCGCGCTCTATGATGCGCAGCTGGCGGCGCTGGCGCCCCGGGTCCGGCCGCTCGCGCGCACCCCGGGTGTGGTCGCGGCCTGGCATCTTTACGCGGTGCTGATCGAGTTCGAGGCGTTCGGGCTCAGCCGTGACACCGTGATGGCGCGACTCGCCGCCGCCGGGATCGGCTCCCAGGTTCATTATATTCCCGTGCCCTGGCAGCCCTACTATCGACGCCGCTATGGCGAGACGGCGCTGCCCGGGGCCGCCCGCTATTACGCCCGCACGCTGTCGCTGCCGCTCTATCCCGGCATGGCCGATGGCGACGTTGACCGGGTCGCCGGGGCTCTCGAAGAGGCGCTGATGCCATGAGCGAGGTTTTCGACCAATACCATCATCTCGCGACGCAGGCCTTCGACGCCTGGGATCGGCTGATCGGCGACCCGGACTCTCCGGAGGCGAAGGCCGAAGTCGCGGCTCTCGAAGGCGCTCTTGGCGCCCTCGAGCCCGACCTTATCGCCATCGCCCAGACCCATCCCGCTTTCCAGACCGGGGAGTGGCCCGACTGGATGCTGGAGATGGCGGGGGAGGAACGGGAAGGTAAAGTTGGTCCTTGATACTGGTATCGTCGTTCTTCTGTCAGCCTCCAGTAGGAGTCTTTAGCACCCAAATTTGGCTGCCGCCTTCGGCGTTGGGAGGCATCGTGTTTCCGATCCCAATTGCCCTCGTTTCAGAAGGCTTGCCCTTCGGATGCCAGACGCCACCTTGTGGACATTTTTCCCCAGTTTTTGCAGTCGTTCCCGGCGAAGGCATGGAAAACCCTTTCTTCTAGCAAGTGCGATTAAAAATGGAAGTAAAGTTTATATGAACGGGTGGATTATTTCAACGTAATTATTTACATACTATTGTATGTTGTTGCTATTTGCGCTTCGAGTCAAATTCATGTGTGTAATGAATGAAAATTGACTTGTAATAATGGGAAATAAGATTGATGCCGCTCTCGAAATGGTGAACAAATTCCTTGAGCTTGATGCTGAGGCTAGGCGTCGGGCAAGCACATGGGGCCGGTCCCCGATTCAGCCAGGACCAAAAATGGCAGGCCACAACCCCGACCACGGCCATTCCAAGGCCGAAGCCGCCGACTGAGTGCCTTGCACAAGCCCGCCTTGAGACTCCCGCCGTTCCCTGCTATGCGGTAACGCACCAGTTACCTTGGGACATCGGAAGGACACCGCCCGTGCCCGCTTATCGTTCGCGCACCAGCACCCATGGCCGTAACATGGCCGGCGCCCGCAGCCTGTGGCGTGCCACCGGCATGACGGACGGCGATTTCGGCAAACCGATCATCGCGGTGGCCAACTCCTTCACTCAGTTCGTGCCCGGCCACGTCCATCTCAAGGATCTGGGCCAGCTGGTGGCGCGCGAGATTGAGGCTGCGGGCGGGGTTGCCAAGGAATTCAATACCATCGCCATCGACGATGGGATCGCCATGGGCCATGACGGCATGCTCTACAGCCTGCCGTCGCGCGAGCTGATCGCCGATTCGGTCGAATACATGGTCAACGCTCACTGCGCTGATGCGCTGGTGTGCATCTCCAACTGCGACAAGATCACGCCGGGCATGCTGATGGCGGTGCTCCGGCTCAACATTCCGGCGGTGTTCGTTTCGGGCGGGCCGATGGAGGCCGGGCGCGGCATCATCGGCGGCAAGGCCAAGGCGCTGGACCTGATCGATGCCATGGTCGCCGCCGCCGACGACACCATTGCCGACGAGGATGTCGCGGCGATGGAGCGCTCGGCCTGCCCGACCTGCGGTTCCTGCTCGGGCCTCTTTACCGCCAATTCCATGAACTGCCTGATGGAGGCGCTCGGGCTGGCGCTGCCCGGAAACGGCACCATCGTGGCCACCCACAGCGACCGCCGGGGCCTTTTCGAGCGCGCAGGGCGGCTCGCGGTCGACCTCGCGCGGCGCTATTACGAAGGCGGCGACGAGAGCGCGCTGCCGCGCTCGATCGCCTGTTTCGAGGCCTTCGAAAACGCCATGGTGCTGGACATCGCGATGGGTGGCTCGACCAACACCGTGCTCCATCTGCTGGCGGCAGCCAGCGAGGCCGGGGTCGATTTTACCATGACCGACATCGACCGGCTGTCGCGCAAGGTGCCCAACCTGTGCAAGGTCGCGCCCTCGGACGCCAACACCCATCTTGAGGACGTTCACCGTGCCGGCGGCGTCTTCGGCATCCTGGCCGAACTCGATCGCGCCGATCTTCTCAACCGTGACGTGCCGATGGCCCACGCCGCCAGCCTGGGCGCCGCGCTCGGCGAGTGGGACGTGATGCGCAATCCGGCGGTTCACGAATTTTTCAAGGCGGCGCCGGGCGGCGTGATCAGCACGGTCGCCTTCAGCCAGTCCAGGCGTTACGCCGCCCTTGACCTCGATCGCACCCAGGGCACGATCCGCAATCTCGCCGGGGCGCACAGCCTCGATGGCGGTCTCGCCGTGCTCTCGGGCAATCTTGCCGAGCATGGCTGCATCGTCAAGACCGCCGGTGTCGACCCCTCGATCCTGGTCTTCAGCGGTCCGGCGGTGGTCTATGAGAGCCAGGAGGCGGCGGTGGCCGGCATTCTCGGTGGCGCGGTCAAGGCTGGCGACGTCGTGGTCATCCGCTACGAGGGGCCGCGCGGCGGGCCGGGCATGCAGGAGATGCTGTATCCGACCAGCTATCTGAAATCGCGCGGTCTCGGCAAGGCCTGCGCCCTGATCACCGACGGCCGCTTTTCCGGCGGTACCTCCGGGCTTTCGATCGGCCACGTCTCGCCCGAGGCGGCGGAAGGCGGCCTGATCGCGCTGGTCGAGACCGGCGACCGCATCGAGATCGACATTCCCGGCCGCACTCTCAGTCTGGTGGTGCCCGAGGTCGAACTGGCGCGCCGCCACAGCAGCCGCAGCGAACGGGCGTGGAAAGCCGAGGGGAGGGCGCGCGTGGTTTCTCCGGCGCTCAGGGTCTATGCCGCGATGGCCACCAGCGCCGCCCGCGGCGCGGTGCGCGACGTTTCACGACTGGAAAGGTAGGCCGGCGATGCGGCGGGGGACTGTTGGGAGGGTTGCGGCGTTTCTCCTGGTGGCCGCCGCCGCGCTTTCGGTACGGGCCGAGGAGATTCCGGCCGGCTTGCTCGATGAGCATCCGGGCGGGCGGGTCGAGCGGGCGCGCATTCTGGTCACCGGCTCCGAGAGCATGACACCCTTCACCTTTGCCATCGCCAAGCGGCTCGCGGCGCGCTGGACGATCCCCGAGCCCGAGATCCAACCGGTGGGAACCCAGGCCGGTTTTGCCCGTTTCTGCGCCGGTATCGGCGGCGAATACCCCGACATCGTCGCCGCGACCCGGCGCATCCGCCAGTCCGAGTTCGACCGTTGCCTGGAGAACCGGATCGCCGACATCATTGAGGTGCCGATCGGCTTCAGCGCCGTGGCCTTCGTCGGCCGCCGGGTCGATGCGCCGGTGGCGCTGACTCCCAGGATCATTTATCAGGCGGTGGCCGCCGAGGTGCCGCAGGGCCAGGATCTGGTGGTCAACCCCTATCAGCGCTGGCGGGAGATCGACAAATCCCTGCCCGCCGACGAAATCCGGCTGTTGTTGCCCAGCGCCTCCACCGGCACCCACAACTTCTTCGACGACGTCTTTCTGCAGGGCGGCTGCCGGAAATTCTCGGTGATCCGGCTGACCTTCGACGCCCGCGACCGGGTCCGCCTCTGCATCAAGCCGCGGAGCGACGGCCGGGTGGTGGATCTCGGCGTCGCCTACGACGAAATCCTGCCGCAGACGCTGGCCGAAAGCCCCGCCGGGACGATCGGCATCCTGCCCTATTTTGTCGCGCTGGCCCATCAGGACCGGCTGCGTATTTTGCCTGTCAACGGCATCCTGCCCTCGGCCGAGACCATCATCAACGACAGTTACGAAGGCGTGCACACCCTCTATTACTACGTCAAGCGTGCCCATATGCGGGATCATGAGGGCAACGGCGTCGTGCGCGGCCTGCGCCAGTTCATCGTCGAGGCGACCGGCGAGGAGGCGCGGGGCACCGACGGCTATCTCGATGACGGCGGGCTGATCCCGCTGCCGGCGGCCCAGCGCCTCCAGCAGCGCCGCGCCGCCCTTCGCCTGGAGCGTTTCTCGCGATGACGGAGGTTGCCACCATGACCGGACTATCGAGAGCCATCGTGCTGGCCGCGGCGATCGTGATCGGTGACCCGGCCGCGGCCCGGGCCCAGCATCAGCCGGTGGCTCCGACCGCCAACGCCGCGCCGGTGGTGGTGGAGATCGACACCGACGATCCCACCGACGATCGCGGCGTGATCGAACTGGCGGGGGCCTATGTTGACGGAATCTGGACCTGGGTCAGCTACAGCTTCGGCGCGATGTTCTCGGCAGTGACGCCGCCGACGCCGTCGGCGATGATCAGGAACCTGCAAGAGGGCGACCAGCAGACCGTGTTCCTGGCGATGATCGGCGACGCCGGATACAAGGTCAAAGAGATCGAAAACGGCATCGGCCTGCCGCCCGACGTCACGGTGAAATTCGGCCGCATCCGCAATCTCTCCGACGCCGACCTCGACTATATCGACCGCGAACTCGCGCGCTGGCAGCGCCGCGATCCCGGCGTGGTCGCCGACGCTCAGCGCGCCGTGATCACCACCCTGGTCTCGATCAACCAGTCCGACAGCTACGTCGTCGATTCGGTCCGTTTGCGCCTGCTGCCCTTGCCCCAGGTCAAGTTCAGCCTTGCCCCCACCGTCGGCGGCCTGGGCTGGGAAAGCAGCCAGCTGATGCGTGCGATCCAGAGGCTTGACCGGCGGATGGCCGACGTCAAGGCGAAGTAGCGGCAGCGGATCGGGCGTTCGAGGCGCGGGCGCTGAACGGCCGGTCCGGCCTCACCCTCGGGCCATCCTCCGCGATGGATTTTCCGGGGCCGATCGACTAGGGTCGGCGGGTCGCCGGGGGCATCAGCCGGCGCGTTCCGCAACTGCTTGCTCCGGTTGGTCATGTCCGCTGCTTCCAAGGGTCGGGTGCTCCAGATTTTGGAGACCTATCTGCCGCTGATCGGCGGCGCCGAGTTTCACCTGCATTACCTGACCCAGAACCTGATCGCTCAGGGCTGGGAGGTCGAGATCGTCACCGGCCTTGCCGACGACGCCACGGTCGCGCACCGGGACATCTGTCCGGTGCACCGGTTGCCCCATGCGGTCGGGCGGCGGGCGCTGCCCTATCTCTTTGTCTGGCTGCTGCGCTTCGTGCGGATGTTTCCGCGCTTCGACGTCATCCATGTCCACCACACCTCGTTCCTGTCCTTCGTCGCCGTGATTGCCGGCTGGCTCACCGGCAAGCGGATCGTGGTGACGCTGCACGGTCTGGGCGTGCTCGACAGCGGTGTCGGGCGCTGCCCGATCCGCCTGATGTACCGCTGGCTCTCGATGACCGGGGCCGGGCGGATCATCGCCACCAGCGAGGAGATGACCGCCGTCGCGGTGCGCTTCGTGCCGCGGGGGCGCGTGGTCGAGATCACCAACGGCGTCGATACCGAGCGCTTCGCTCCGGCGGGCGATCGCAGCTTCGAGGGCGTCGCCACCGTCCTGCGCCTCGCTACCCTGCGCCGGATGAACCCGAAAAACGGCGTTCATTTCGTGATCGACGCCCTCGGTCTGGCGCGGGACCGGCTGTCCTTCCGCCTGCGCATGGCCGGCGACGGGCCGTTGCGGCCGGCGATCGAGGCCGGGATCACCGGGTTCGGGCTGGGCGAACGGGTGATCTTCGAGGGCTTCCTCAGCCACGATCAGGTCAAGCCGCTGCTCGACGAAACCGATATCGCGATGTTCCTGTCGACCGCCGAGTCCACCAGTCTGGCCGCACTGGAGTGCATGGCCATGGGCTGCATCGTGGTCTGCAGCAACGCCGGCGCCTTTCCGCTGTTTGTCCGCAACCGCGAGACCGGCTTCATCATCGATCTCTTCGAGCCCGGCCAGTCCGACTATGCGGCGCCGATGCATCTCGAAGCCTGGCAGAACCAGCGCATCGCCGAAACCCTGATTGCGATCCAGGCCCTGCCGGCCGCCGAACTGCGTGCGGTCTCGGAGGCGGCCCGCGCCTATGTCCGCGCCCATTTCGATTGGTCGGTGATCACCGGGCAGACGGTGGAGCGGGTCTACCGTCCGCTGCTGGCGCCGGTTTGAGGTTTCCCGTTCCCGCCGGTGAGGCCCAGCCGCCGGATGTATTTGCCTAGCCCCGGGGGCTGAGCACCCGCGAGGCCGGGAAGCGCATGCGGGCGGTGGTGCCCCGGCTGGCCTCGCTCTCGATCTCGAGGGAGCCGCCATGGAGTTCCATCAGGTTGCGGCTGATCGCGAGCCCGAGTCCGCTGCCCTCGATCTTGCGCGACAGCCGTGAGTCCGCCTGCTGGAACGGCTCGAAGATGCGCGGCAGCAGATCGGCGTTGATGCCGGGGCCGCTGTCGGTCACCGAAATGACCATCTGCCCGTCGCCGGCGACCCCGGTCGCGACCCCGACCGTGCCGCCCTGGGGCGTGAACTTGACGCTGTTGGAGAGCAGGTTGAGCAGAACCTGCATCACCGAGCGCCGGTCGGCGCACAGCCGCGGCGTCAGGCCGGAGGTGGTGGCGGTGATCGTGAGTTCGCCGTGATCGGCCCGCGTCCGCACCATGGTCAGGCAGGATTCGACCACCGAGGCGACGTCGATGCTCTCCTCAATCAGTTCGAAGCGCCCGGCCTCGATCCGCGCCATGTCGAGGAGATCGTTGATGATGCCGAGCAGGTGCTGGCCGCTCTCATAGATCGTGCCGGCGTATTCGACGTAGCGGGGCGCCAGCGGCCCGAACAGCTGGCGCTTGAGGATTTCGGAAAAGCCGATGATGGCGTTGAGCGGCGTGCGCAGTTCGTGACTCATATGGGCGAGGAACTCGCTCTTGGCCCGGTTGGCGAGTTCGGCCTGGCTCTTGGCGGCGAGCAGGGCGGCTTCGGTGCTCTTGCGCTCGGCGATGTCGCGGATCACGCCGACGAAGGAGCGCCGGCCCGCTGATTTGCCGCCCGAGCCGAAGAATTCACCCTGGTCGAGAATCTCGGTGATCGCGAGTTCGATCGGCACGAGGGAGGCGTCCTTGCGCCGGGCCACCAGTTCGCGCTCCTTGCCGATGTTGCGGGCGGGGCCGCCGCGCCGGTAGTTGCTCATGAAGGCGTCGTGCTGGTCCTGGAGCGGCGGTGGCATCAGCACCGAGAGGCTGCGGCCGATCACCTCATAGGCGCGCCAGCCGAACAGCCGCTCGGCGGCGTCATTGAAGGTTTCGATTACCCCGTGTTCATCGGCGGTGATCACGGCGTCGAACATCGACGACAGGATCGCGTGCATGCGGTTGGCGAAGGCCAGCAGGGCCGCCTCGGTCCGGCGCCGCTCGGTGATGTCCTTGAAGATGCCGACCACCAGCAGGCGGTCGTTCCAGATCAGGGTCGTGCTGGTGATCTCAACCGGCACCGTGGTGCCGTCGGCACGGCGGACCAGCACTTCACTGGTCTGGCGGCCGGCCTGACGGGCGCGATGACAGAACAGTTCCCAGTAGTGATCGCGCTCGTCGTCGGGGTGAAGCACGGTCTGGGGCACGCCGAGAATCTCGGCCAGGGGCCGCTGGATCAGCTCCGTCGCCCGCTGGTTGCAATTGATCACGACGCCGGTCTCGGCATCGGCGATGAACATCGCCTCTCCCGAGACCTCGAAGATGCGGCCAAAGAAGTGGTCGGCCTCGTTGTCGCCGCCCCGTGCCGCCGCGCATCCGGCCGCGTCGGCGGTTGCGGCAGACCCGGGCGGGACGGCCGGTCCCGCCGCCTCCGGCCGGTACAAAGGCACCAGCGCTTCGCGGGCGGCGGCGGCGTCAGGCATGGCGTCGACCAGGGCGAAGAGGCCGAGCGGCTTGTCCTGGTCGCCGAACAGTGGTGTCCGGCTTTCGATCATGGTGACGGTGTGGCCGTCGCGATGGCGGTAACGGGCGGGCACCGGCAGATCGCCCGCCCGGTCGGTGAAGAGACGGGCGCGCTCGGCGGCCCTCAGCCTGCGGTCTTCCGGCGGCACGATCATTTCGCCCGGGCTGTTGCGCAGCTCGGCGTCGGTGTAGCCAAGACTGCGGCAAAATGCCGGGTTGGTGGCCAGAATGCGCCCGTCCACGCCGGTGATCACCATGCCCTTCGGTGATTTTCGGAAGGAGATCGCAAGCTGTTCCGGGTCCATCGGGCGAGGCCTTGCCAATCCGGCGCTGGTCGCGGGCGCGCCGCATCCGGTGTCTATGATAATAGCTTGGTCAAATCAGCGGTGCAAGGCGCCAGACTTGGTTAAAAGAGACCCCTTTGCCTCTCAGGATAACCGGAAACGGTCAAAAGCGGTCGGCCAGCCAGGGGGCGCCGCCGCCGAACAGCGTTGCGGCCAGCGCCAGCGCCGCCGCTTCGGCCTCGATCAGGCCCATGGCGCCGAGTGCCGGGGCGCCGAGATGACCGGTCAGCAGCGGTGCCAGCGCGCCGACCGCCAGGTGGAGAACGGGTACGGCCGGCGAGGCTGCGGCGGCCGGCTCGACCGTGCCGAGGCCGTCGCGGACCAAGAGACGCCAGCGGCCGTGGTTGGCGCCGATGACGGTGTCCTCGACCACGAGATCCAGCCGGGCGGCAAGACCTTCGGGATAGCCGCGGGCCGCCAGCGCCGCGGGCACGTCGACCACCCGTCCGAGCCAGAGGTCCCAGTCGTCGATGTCGACATCGACCTCGGGCGCGAGGTGGATCAGCGGATCATCGGGGCCGCCCGGCCAGAGCACGGTCTCGGCGCGGCCGGCATAGCCGGCGAGCAGGCCCAGCACCTGACGGGCGGCGCCGCCGGTGAGCAGGCAGAGGTCGGTGATGCGCAGCCGGTCGCCCGCGGGCGACTGGAGCATGAGATAGCCTTCGGGGCCGTCGTCGCCCCCGATCAGCCAGAGGTCCGGCGGGTCCTGGTCGGCCGGGCTGATCAGATTGGCCCAGAGCAGCGGCGGCCGTTCGACCAGGCCGTTGCTGCCGCGGCCCTGCCGCCGGCGCAGCGCCGCCAGCGCCGCCGGGTCGCGGTCGGGCACGGGGATGAGGCGCGCCGGTTCGCGTCGGGCGGGATCGGCGAGCGGTCCCAGGGTCCGGCCGACGCTGAGCTGATAGTCGATGCTGACCCCGGCGCGGGCAAAGCCCAGGCGGCGGTAGAGCGGCAGCGTTGCCGCATAGAGCAGGGCGAAAGCCAGTCCGCGCGCCCGGGCTTCAAGCAGCAGCGCGCGCAGCAGGGCGGCAGCGATGCCCCGGCCGCGCTCAGCCTGATCGACGGTGACGGCGGCGATGCCGGCGGCGGGCACCGGACGGCCACCGAAATACTGCGCCATGGGAATCAGCGCCGCGGTGCCTGCGAGGGCGCCGCCCCGATGGGCGATCCGGATTTCGCCATCGCCGAGCCCGGCCCTCAGGTGCGCGATGCGGGCGTCGCTGAGGCCGAAGCCGCGGCGGATCAACCCGGCCCAGGCCGCACCATCGGCGGCTTTAAGGCCGCCGATGGTGATCGCCGGCGGCCGGGGCAGACGACGCGCCATCAGGGCGGCGCGATGGCCAGCACCAGCTTGCCGGTCGCGCGCCGTTCGGCCAGGCTCTGAAGCGCCTCGGCGGCTGCTTCGAGCGGGAACGTCCGTGAGACCAGCGGCCTCAGCTGACCGCTTTCGAACCAGGAGAACAGCCGGCGGAAGCTCTCGGCGACCAGTTCAGGCGCGTGACGGCGGTAGGAGCCCCAATAAAGGCCGATCACCGCGCAGTTCTTGACCAGCAGCAGATTGGCCGGAATCTGCGGCGTGGTGCCGCTGGCGAAGCCGATGGTCAGCAGCCGCGCCCCCCAGGCGACCGAGCGCAGACTCTTGTCGAAGCCCTCGCCGCCGACCGGGTCGTAAACGACATCGACGCCGCGTCCGCCGGTCAGGTCGCGCACCCGGGTCCGGATGTCCTCGGTCTTGGTGTCGATCAGATGGTCGGCGCCGCGGGCGGCGGGGACGTCCAGGCGGTCGCGGCCATTGGCCGAGGCGATCACGGTGGCGCCAAGGGCCTTGCCGATCTCGACCGCGGTCAGGCCGACGCCGCCGGCGGCGCCGTGAACCAGCAGGATTTCACCGGCCATCAGCTTCGCCCGCTCCCAGAGTGCGAGATGGGAGGTGCCGTAGGCGATGGGAAACGAGGCGGCGGTGGTGAAGTCCATGGACTCGGGGATCGGAAACACGTCCTCGGTGCGGGCCAGCACCTGCTCTGCGAAGCCGCCATGGTCGAGCACCGCCATCACCCGCTGACCGGGGGTAAAGCCGGTGACGCCGGGGCCGGTCTCCCGCACCGTGCCCGCGACCTCAAGGCCGGGAGAGAAGGGAAACGCCGGCTTTTCCTGATACTTGCCGGCGATCATCAGGGTGTCGGCGAAGTTGAGGCCGGCGGCGGCCACCGTGAGGCTGATCTGCCCCGGACCCGGAGTCGGCTCGGGAACCTCCTCGATCGCGAGGGAGGCCGGCCCGCCCCAGCCCTGACACAAAACCGCGCGCATTCGCGTCTTCCCCTTACGGTGATCGGATGCCTAGCCCACCTTGCCCTCAGCGCGCCGCCGGTGCAAGCTGGCAACGTCTCCGCGCGCTGCGCGGGCCGGTTTTCCGGGGCAACAGGGGGAAAAGACCAGCGTGGCCAGAGGATACTTCGCCATCGGCGTCGAGGGCGCCAGCAAGCCCGGCAACCTCGGCAATTTGTTGCGCTCGGCCCATGCCTTCGGCGCCAGCTTTGCCTTCGCGGTGGCGCCGTCGCTCGACACCCGCGAGATGCATCTGGTCGATACCTCCGACAGTGAGGCCAGTCTGCCCTTCTATACCTATCCCGAGGCCGGCGCGCTGGTGCTGCCGCGCGATTGCTGTCTCGTCGGGGTCGAACTGCTCGACGAGGCGGTGGATTTGCCCAGCTTTCGCCATCCCACCCGTGCCGCCTATGTCCTGGGGCCGGAACGGGGTTCGCTGTCGCCGGCGCTGGTCGGGCGCTGTCAGTTCGTGATCCGGATTCCGACCCGGTTCTGCGTCAATGTCGGAGTCGCGGGGGCGCTGGTGATGTATGACCGCATGATTTGTCTCGGCCGCTTCGCCGAACGGCCGGTCCGGGTCGGCGGCCCGGTCGCCGCCGCTCCGGTCCATGTTCACGGCCAGCAGAAAATCAGGGCACGCAACCGCAGGGCCGGGCAGGAGACCGCCGGCTGACGGCGCTCCTCAGTGGCAGGTTTCCATGGCGACGGCCGCGCTCGCGGCTTCGACCTGTTCGATGATCGCGGCCGGGGGAAGGGCGCCGCCATAAAGGGCGTCGAAGCCGGAGAGGTTGTTTTCCAGGTAATCAGCCTCGAAGTCGGCCAGATTTTCCCGAACATAAAGATCGACGATGCCTTCGGGGCTGAGATTATCCAGTTCCTCGTAGCGGTCGGCCAGCATCTTGCGCAGGGTGTCGCGCATGTCGGCGATGAAATGGCTGGCCAGCTTGCGGGCTTCGCGGTCGATGATTTCTGCCTCAAGCCCGATGGTACCGAAGCGCTCCGCCAGATTTTCCCGGAGGAAGCGGGCGAAATGCCAGACCAGCGTACGGGTAAACTTTCGGCCAACACCGATTTCAAGGCAGCAATCGGACGTATCGATCTTGAGCATCGCGAAAACTCCCCCGGCACCGATGATTTGACCCGCCCATCATCGGCCACAAACCTTAATGAAGGGTAAGCGGATCGCGGTTTTTGCCACCGGACTCCAAATATCTTCACGAAGAAACGACATTCCCGGGGCATCTTAGACCGGCCAGCCGGGCTGCGGCCAATATTCCTGAGATCGACTTGTCGCTATTTCTTGAATAAAAATCCGTAAATTTGAATCTTGGTCGGCCTCTGCTGCTGTAACAAATATTATCGCTCCTGGAGCGGCGTCAGCGGCGTTACCTGGGCCGCCCCGGCCAAAAGCGGGGCGTCGGCACCGGCGATGATCTCGGTGCGCAGCAGGGCCAGCGCCCGGTCGTCGCGGCCGGAGCGCAGTTCCCCGGCATCGCGATCGCCGCAGAGAATCGGTGTTCCCGGCGGCGGCAACGGGCCGTCGATGCGCACCGGTTGCAGGCGGCGGCGGATCAGGCCGCGATAGCGGGTGCGCGCGGTGACCTCCTGGCCGACATAGCAGCCCTTGGTCCAGGAAATGCCGTTGAGAAGATCGAGATTGGCCTCGAGCGCCAGCAGCGCGCCGTCGCCGAAATCCTGGCTGCCCTCGGGAACCCCCAGTTCCAGGCGCAGCCGGTCGTAATCCTCGAAGCGGCCGGCGGCGGCCCCGGCCTCGTCGGCCGGTACCAGCAGCCGGATGCCGAGCGCCGGGTGACGCGGGTCGACCATCGCGACGCCGCCGCCGCGGCGCCCGCTGGCCCCCGCCCGGGCCGGCAGACCCGGCTCCGCCTCGCCGCCCGGCCGGGCGAGCACCGCAAAGCCGGTGCTGGCCTCGAAGGCGACCCGGGCGCGCAGGCGATAGCGGTCGAGCCGTTGCAGCAGGTCAGGCAGCCGCGCGGCCTCGACATCCAGCAGCAGGGCGTCGCCGGTGGTGGCGATGAAGAGGTCATGGAGAATCTTGCCCTGGGGCGTCAGCAACGCCGCGTAGAGCGAGGTTTGGGCCGTTACCGCCATGATGTCGCCGGTCAGCAACCCCTGAAGGAAACCGGCGCGGTCCTCGCCGGTGAGGCGAAGCACGCTGCGGCTGGAGAGCGGGATGAAGGCGTTCATGATCGGGGACCCTTGGGGACGGACTTGCCGGGGGCTGCTGCCATCGATATAAACCGGTGCCACGGGTTGCGCCAGGGTCGGAGGGACGGCGTTGAGAGTACTCTTCATCACCTCCAACCGGCTGGGAGACGCGGTGCTGTCCACCGGTGTGCTCGATCAGCTGGTCCGGCGTTATCCCGATGCCCGGATCACCGTCGCCTGCGGCCCGGTGGCGGCGACGCTGTTTCGCGCGCTGCCGGGGCTGGAGCGGGTGATCACCCTCGAAAAGCAGCGGCATGCCGGCCACTGGCTGGGGCTGTGGCGGCAGTGCATTGGCCGGTGGTGGGGGCTGGTGGTGGATTTGCGGGACAGCGCGGTGTCGCGCCTGCTGTTCCGGCGCCGCAGCGTCGTCGCGTCCAGCCCGCCGGCCGACCGCCACCGCCTGGAGCATCTGGCCGGGGTGTTCGGTCTGGCCGCGGCGCCGGCGCCTTGCCTCTGGCTGGGTGCGGCCGAACGGGCCGCCGCCGCCGCCCTCATTCCCGACGGCCCGCCGGTGTTGGCGCTGGGACCGGCGGCCAACTGGATCGGCAAGACCTGGCGGCCCGAGCGCTTCGCCGCGCTGGCCGGGCAGCTGACCGGCCCCGGCGGCCTTCTGCCCGGTGCCCGGGTCGCGGTGCTGGCCGCTGCGGGGGAGCGCGATCAGGCGGCGCCGCTGCTGGCGGCGATCGACCCCGCGCGGCGGCTGGATCTGGTCGGCGCCACCGACCCGCTCGAGGCCGGGGCCTGTCTGGCCCGCTGCGCCCTCTTCATCGGCAATGATTCCGGGCTGATGCACATCGCAGCCGCGGTGGGCACGCCGACGCTGGGCCTGTTCGGCCCCAGCCGGCCCGAGCACTACCGGCCCTGGGGCCGCCATTGCGCCTGGATCCGGACGCCGCTGTCGTTCGAGGCGCTGTTGTCGGCGCCCGACTACGATCCCGACACCACCGGGACGCTGATGGATGGTCTTGAGGTTGAGGCCGTGGCCGCGGCGGCCGCGGCCCTGTGGCAGCGCACCGGCGCGGGGAAGGAGAGGGCATGAGGGTTCTTCAGGTGATGGCCGGTGCCGAGCATGGCGGGGCCGAAACCATGTATTCCGACAGCGTCGTCGCCCTGCACAGGGCCGGGGTCGAGCAGATGCTGATCGGCCGGCCCAGCCCGTTGCGCGATGCTCTGTGGGCGGGGCACGGCATTCCCGTCCGCCACGCCCGCTTTCCTCAGCCCTGGATCGGCTGGGGCACGAAATCGGTAATCCGGCGGGCGATCCGGGACTTCAAACCCGACGTCTGCCATTTCTGGATGGCGCGGGCCAGTTCCTATGCCCCGGCCGGCAGTTCCGTGCCCAACATCGGCTGGTTCGGTGGCCCCTACGACCTGAAATATTATAAGAACTGCCAGTATTTTCTTGGCGTCACCCACGAGCTTGCCCGCCATATCGTGGCCGGCGGCGCCCCGCCCGAGGCCACCGCCTGCATCCACACCTTCGCCGATCTGCCGCCGCAGCCGCCGGTCGACCGAGCCAGTCTCGATACTCCCGAGGGGGTGCCGGTGCTGCTGTCGCTGGCCCGGCTCCATTATCACAAGGCCCTCGACGTCCTGCTGAAGGCGCTGGTCAGGGTGCCCGGCGCCTATCTCTGGCTGGCCGGGGAGGGACCGCTGAAGGACGAGCTGAAAGCGCTCTCGGTGGCCCTCGGGGTCGATCAGCGAGTGCGCTGGCTCGGCTGGCGCACCGACCGCGCCGCCCTGCTGGCCGCCAGCACCCTTTGCACCTTCCCCTCGCGCATCGAGCCCTTCGGCACCGTGATGGTCGAGGCCTGGGCCGCCGGTGTGCCTCTGATCACCGCCGCCGCCGCCGGGCCGAAAGCCTATTGCCAGAACGAGATCAACGGCCTGCTCGTGCCGACCGACGATGTCGACGCCCTTGCCGCCGCGATCGGCCGCTGCCTTGCCGACCCCGGACTCTGCCGCCGTCTGGTCGAGGGCGGCCGCCGAACCTACGAAACCACCTTCACCAGCGAAGTTCTGGTCCGCGAGATGACGGCGTTTTACCGCAAGGCGATCGCGGGCGGGCGGTGACGGTCGGCAGAGTCTTGTTGTCCCTCACAACTCCGACGCGATCTTTTTTGCCGCCGCCGCCGGGTCCTTCTCCTGGGTGATCGGGCGGCCGATCACGAGGTAGTCGGCGCCGGCGACCATCGCCTGGGCCGGGGTCATCACCCGCTTCTGATCGCCGAGCAGGGCGGTCGCCGGGCGGATGCCCGGGACCATGATCGTGAAGTCCCGGCCGGTGCGGGCGCGCACGGCGGCGATTTCGTGAGGTGAGCAGACGACGCCGTCGAGGCCGGCTTCCTTGGCCAGCAGGGCCAGTCGCTCGACCTGGGTGGCCACCGGGGTTTCCTGGCCGACGGTGTAAAGCTCGCGGTCTGTCAGGCTGGTCAGCACGGTGACGCCAAGCAGGCGCGGGCGGGGGATGCCGAGCCGCTCGGACTCGGCGGCGGCGGTTTCGGCCGCGGCCTTCATCATGGCGGCGCCGCCGCTGGTGTGAACGGTAATGAACGCCGGTTTCAGCGTCAGCGCCGAGCGGACGGCGCCGGCGGCGGTGTTCGGAATGTCGTGGAACTTGAGGTCGAGGAACAGCGGCAGTCCGCCGGCCTCGGCGACGGCACGCACGCCCTCGGGGCCGTTTGCCACGAAGAATTCCAGCCCCAGTTTCAGGCCGCCGACCGCGCCCCGCAGCTTGCGGGCGAACGACAGCGCGGTGGCGAGATCGCTGGTGTCGAGGGCGCAATAAAGGCAGGAGCCGGCGTGGGGTGCCATGGGAACCTCGTGTCGGAGACGGGTGTCGGATTTATGATCATCATCAAAGACAGAAACCGCCGGCTCCGGCAAGTCTCTCGGTACCGACCGGGCGCCACCGCAATCCGGCTTGCCGGAGGGGGGAGCGGTTTGTTATGGTTCGGTCCTTGACTGGGGTGCTGTCCTGCTTCGGCGTGGTGCGGCTGAGATCACACCCATGGAACCTGTCCGGGTAATGCCGGCGAAGGGAGAGAAAAAAATGCCCGTAACTCAATCGGTTGCCATGGGCGGGGACTGTCCGCGGGTCGCCGTGATCGGTGGCGGCGTCATCGGCCTCGGCATCGGCTGGCGGCTCGCGCGGGCCGGCTGTCCGGTCACCGTGTTCGATCGCGACGAGGCGGGGCGCTCGGCGAGCTGGGCCGCCGGCGGCATGCTCGCGGCCGGGGTCGAAACCGAACCGGGCGAGGAGCTGCTGTGGCAGCTGGCCTCGCGCAGCCAGCATCTCTGGCCCGATTTCCGCTATGCCCTTCAGGCGGAAAGCGGTCGCGACATCGGCTATCGCGACGACGGCACGATGGTGGTGGCGCTGACCCGCGACGATCTCGAGCAGTTGCGCTTCAATTTCGAGTTCCAGCGCAGTCTGGGCATCGAGCTGGAATGGCTCTCCAGCACCGAGGCGCGCCGTCGCGAGCCCTATCTCAGCACCGGCACCGCCGCCGCCTATTACTGCAAGAACGACCATCAGGTCGACAACCGCTGGGTGGTCGAGGCCCTGAAGCCGGCGCTGCTCAAGGCCGGCGGCGTGCTGCGCGAGCATGCCGAGGCCGCGGTCGAGATGGCCGGCGGCCGGGCGGTCGGGGTGCGGGTCGGCGATACCCTCCATGAGGCCGACGTGGTGGTGGTGGCGGCGGGCGCGTGGTCGCGCACCGTCGGCGGCCTGCCCGAGGCGGTGCGGCCGCCGGTGCGGCCGATCCGCGGCCAGTTGCTCTATCTGCGTCAAAATCCTGCCGAGCCGGTGGTGCGCCACGTCATCTGGGCGCCCAAGGCCTATCTGATCCCCCGGCGCGACGGCCGGTTGCTGATCGGGGCGACCACCGAGGAGCGGGGCTTTGACACCCGGCCCACCGCCGGCGGCGTCTTCAGTCTGCTGGAGGGGGCGTGGCGCGCCTTTCCCGGCGTCGAGGAACTGGTGTTGGAGGAGATCGTGGTCGGCTTCCGTCCGGGCAGCCGCGACGACGCGCCGATCCTGGGGCCGACCTCGGTCGAGGGGCTGGTGATGGCCACCGGCCACCACCGCAACGGTATCCTCTTGCTGCCGGTGACGGTCGAGGCGATCAGCCGCTATATCCTCAAGGGCAAGGTGATCCCCGAGATCGAGGCCTACCGCCCCGACCGCTTTGGCGCCAAGCCGGCGGGAGGCCGGCCGTGACCGTCGCGATCCGCCTCAACGGCAAGGACGAGACGGTGGCGGCGGCGACGGTGGTCGAACTCCTGGGCAGCCTTGGCGTCGATCCCGGGCGGCGCGGCCTTGCCGTGGCCATCAATGGCGCGGTCGTGCCCCGGCGCGACTGGGCCGGGCGATCGCTGGCCGCCGCGGACGACGTCGAGATCGTGCGGCCGCTGCAGGGCGGCTGAACCGGGCCGCCGTCCATCCGTTTTTTTTCGAGAACATCGAGGGTGCATCCATGACCGATCGTCTCGTCATCGCCGGCCGCCCGCTGCGCTCGCGGCTGCTGGTCGGCAGTTCCGGTTATCCCAACCAGCAGGTGATGCTGGACTCGATCGAGGCCAGCGGCGCCGAACTGGTCACGGTGGCGATCCGCCGCATCAGCCTGTCCGGCTATTCCGAGAGTCTGGTCGATGTGCTGGGCGACAAGTACCGGCTGCTGCCCAACACCGCCGGCTGCTCCACCGCCCGCGACGCCGTGCTGACCGCGCGGCTGGCCCGCGAGGCCCTGGAAACCACCTGGATCAAGCTGGAGGTGATCGGCGACCGCGAGACCCTCTACCCGGACGTCGAGGAACTCCTGAAGGCGGCGGCGGATCTGGTGGCCGACGGCTTCACCGTGCTGCCCTACTGCAACGACGATCCCGTGACCTGCCGCAAACTCGCGGATCTCGGCTGCGCTGTCGTGATGCCGCTGGGCTCGCCGATCGGCACCGGCCAGGGCATCCGCAACCCGGCCGCGATCGAGCATATCTGCTCGCGCAGCCCGGTGCCGGTGATCCTTGATGCCGGGGTCGGCACCGCCTCCGACGCCGCGCTGGCCATGGAGCTGGGCTGCGCCGGGGTGCTGCTCAACACCGCGGTCGCCAAATCGCGTCATCCGGTGGCCATGGCGGCGGCGATGCGGGCCGCGGTGGAGGCCGGCTTCGGCGCGCGGCACGCCGGCCGCATCCCCAAGCGCGCCCACGCCGATCCCTCCAGCCCGCAGATGGGACTGGTCGGATCCTGAGCCAAGGGTATCTTAGTAAAATTGTCGGACTTATGGTTCTGGAGTGACGGACATGCCTGAAGGAAGCGCGCTCAACCCCGGTTTCACGGTCACCACCGGGCCGTTGCCGTCATCGCGGAAGATTTATCTTCCTGGGACGCTGTTTCCCGGCTTGCGGGTGGCGATGCGCGAGGTGGATCTGGCGCCGTCCTCGGGCGAGCAGCCGGTGCGGATTTACGATGCCTCCGGCCCCTATACCGATCCCACGGCGCAGATCGACATTCATGCCGGTTTGCCGGCGCTGCGCCGGGCCTGGATCGAGGCGCGCGGCGATGTCGAGGCCTATGACGGCCGGCCGATCCGGCCCGAGGATGATGGCGGCAAGGCCGGCGGCCCGGCCAATCTCGCCGAGTTCCCGCTTTCCAGCCGCCGCCTGCCGCTGCGCGCCAGACCCGGGCTGGCGGTGACCCAGATGGCCTACGCCCGGCGCGGCATCGTCACTCCCGAGATGGAGTACATTGCGGTGCGCGAAAATCTCGGCCGCGATGCCTTGCGCGCTGCCGGGCAGGTCCGCGATGGCGAGAGCTTTGGTGCCGGCCTTCCCGATCATGTCACGGGCGAGTTCGTACGCGACGAGGTGGCGCGCGGGCGGGCGATCATTCCGGCCAACATCAATCACCCGGAATCCGAGCCGATGATCATCGGCCGCAATTTTCTGGTCAAGATCAACGCCAACATCGGCAATTCCGCGGTCTCGTCCTCGATCGAGGAAGAGGTCGAAAAGATGGTCTGGGCGATCCGGTGGGGCAGTGACACCGTGATGGACCTCTCGACCGGCCGCAACATCCACACCACCCGCGAATGGATCATCCGTAACTCGCCGGTGCCGATCGGCACCGTGCCGATCTATCAGGCGCTGGAAAAGGTCGGCAAGCCCGAGGAATTGACCTGGGAGATTTATCGCGACACCCTGATCGAGCAGTGCGAGCAGGGGGTGGATTACTTCACCATCCACGCCGGTGTCCGCCTCGCCTATATTCCGCTGACCCTCAAGCGCACCACCGGCATCGTCTCGCGCGGCGGCGCGATCCTGGCCAAATGGTGCCTCGCCCACCACCAGGAGAATTTCCTCTATACCCACTTCGAGGAGATTTGCGAGATTCTGCGCGCCTACGACGTCGGCTTCTCGCTGGGCGACGGGTTGCGCCCGGGTTCGCTGGCCGATGCCAACGACGCCGCCCAGTTCGCCGAGTTGGACACGCTCGGCGAGTTGACCCGGATCGCCTGGAAGCATGATTGTCAGGTCATGATCGAAGGCCCGGGCCATGTGCCGATGCACAAGATCCAGGAAAACATGACGAGGCAGCTGAAAATCTGCCACGAGGCACCGTTCTATACGTTGGGGCCGCTGACTACCGATATCGCTCCCGGCTATGATCACATTACCAGCGCCATCGGCGCCGCCATGATCGGCTGGTTCGGTACCGCGATGCTGTGCTACGTCACGCCGAAAGAGCATCTCGGCCTGCCCGATCGCGAGGACGTGCGTCAGGGCGTCGTCGCCTACAAAATCGCCGCCCACGCCGCCGATCTGGCCAAGGGCCATCCCGCCGCGCGCCTCCGCGATGACGCTCTTTCGCGCGCCCGCTTCGAGTTCCGCTGGCGCGACCAGTTCAACCTCTCGCTCGACCCCGAAACCGCGATCCAGTTTCACGACCAGACCCTGCCCGCCGAGGGCGCCAAGGTCGCCCATTTCTGCTCGATGTGCGGCCCCAAATTCTGCTCGATGAGCCTCACGCAAGACGTCAAGGCCGCCGCCGAGGCCGGCATGGCCGGCATGAGCGAAACCTTCAAGCAGAAGGGTGGCGAGATTTACCTCAAGGCGGAGGCGGCGGACTGAAGGCCGTCCTTTGGCGGAGCCGGGGGCGTCGCTCCCGGCTTTTGCGTCCCCGGCCGGGCAATCCCGCCGAGTCGGCCAAGGCGGCCCCGCGACGGGTTAAGCCGAATTGGCGATGGATTGACAGAGTGAGCATATGTTACGCTCATGGCCACATCACCGGACGTGACGGCTCGTCTCTTGGGCCGGATACCGGATCGGTCGGGGAGGGCGGATGGTTGAACCGGGCGAGGCCGGGTACACCGGCGTGGCGGATACGGGGTTCCTGGCGGCCGCCGGGCTTGCGAAGACGCCGTCAGCCGCGGCCCGCAGTCAGGCCGAACTGGTGGCCATGGTGCATATCCGGGCCGCGGGCGGCCTCTGGCACCGCCAGGGCGGCGGGCGCTTGGCCATGGCCCACCGACTGGCGGCGTCGCTGCTGTTCTCTCTGATTGCGCCGTCGTCCCGGCACTGGCGGCTGTCGCCGCTGGTGCGTGATATCGTCGCTCTTGGCGCCGCGGAGGTGCCGGGCAGCGTCACCGAACTGGCCTCTCTGGTTTCGCCCCTGGCCGGCGAGCCCTATCTTTCGGTGGTGGCGGCCACGGCCGGGGATATCGCCACCGCCGACCGGCGTTACCAGGAGGTGATCAGCCTTGCCTCGGCGATCGCCCGCGAGGTCGCGGCGCTGCCGTGATCCTTGGCGGCCTGCGGCTTGTGTGCCCTTGACTTGCTGCGGCAACGCGGTATGACTGATCGGCGTCTTTGCCGGTGCCGGCGGGCGCGCGGGCCAGTGGCGGCGGCCCTTGGGTGCGGCCAGAGAGCAGATGGACATCATGACACGGGCGTTGGTGTTTCCGGGGCAGGGCAGCCAGGCGGTGGGCATGGGGCGCGAACTGGCCGAGGCGTTTACCGACGCCAGGCTGGTGTTTGACGAGGTCGACGACGCGCTCGGCCAGAAGCTGTCGAAACTGATGGCCGAAGGGCCGGAAGCTGATCTGGTTCTCACCGAAAACGCCCAGCCGGCCCTGATGGCGGTGTCGCTGGCGGTGGTCGCGGTGCTGCAGAAGCAGGGCGGGCTCGAGATCGCCAGGGTGGCGCGCTTCGTTGCCGGCCACTCGCTCGGAGAATATTCGGCGCTGTGCGCCGCCGGGACCTTCACCCTTGCCGACGCCGCGCGCCTGCTCAAGCTGCGCGGCCGGTCGATGCAGAAGGCGGTGCCGGTCGGGCAGGGTGCGATGGCGGCGCTGATGGGAGCCGACCTCGAGGCCGCCCAGGCGATCGCCGCCGAGGCCGCGGCCGAGACCGGCAAGGTCTGTGCCGCCGCCAATGACAACGCGCCGGGGCAGGTGGTGATCAGCGGCGACGCCGAGGCGGTCGATCGCGCCATCGCCATAGCCGCCGCCAAGGGGTTCAAGCGCGCGGTCAAGCTGCCGGTGAGCGCGCCCTTCCACTGTCCCTTGATGCAGCCGGCGGCCGACGCGATGGCCGAGGCGCTGGCCGGGGTGGCCATGAAGCCGCCGGTGGTGCCGGTGGTGGCCAACGTCATCGCCCGCGCGATCAGCGATCCCGACGAGATCCGCGCCCGGCTGGTCGAACAGGTGTGCGGCGTGGTGCGCTGGCGGGAAAGCATGCTTTATGTCAAGGCCGAGGGGGTGAATACCCTGGTCGAACTGGGCAGCGGCAAGGTTCTGACCGGCCTTGCCAAGCGCATCGACAAGGAACTGGTCGGGGTTTCGGTCCAGACTCCGGCCGACATCGAGTCTTTCCTGCGGACCTTGTGATCCCTCCTGCCTTTTTGTCTTCTCCTTTCTCTTCGGACGGAATGATCGTGGCCATGTTCGATCTCGGTGGAAAAACGGCACTGGTGACCGGAGCTTCGGGTGGAATCGGTGCCGCCATCGCGCGGGCGCTGTTTGCCCGGGGTGCGATGGTGGCGCTTTCGGGTACCCGCATCGAGGCGCTGGAAGCGCTGGCGGCGGAGTTGGGCGGTGGTGAGCGGGTGCTGATCGTGCCGGGCAATCTCGCTGATGCCGCCGCGACCGAAGCCCTCTTCAAGGCCGCCGAGGCGGCGCTGGGCGGCAAGGTCGACATCCTGGTCAACAATGCCGGCCTGACCCGCGACGGTCTGGCCATGCGCATGAAGGACGAGGACTGGCAGGCGGTGCTCGATGTCAACCTCACCGCCGGCTTCCGGCTGGCGCGGGCAGCCTTGCGCGGCATGATGAAGCGGCGCTGGGGCCGGATCATCGGCATCACCTCGATCGTCGGGGTGACCGGCAATCCGGGGCAGGCCAATTACGCCGCCTCCAAGGCCGGCATGATCGGCATGTCGAAGGCGCTGGCGGCCGAAGTCGCCTCGCGCGGCATCACCGTGAACTGCGTTGCGCCCGGCTTCATCGCGACGCCGATGACCGACGCGCTGGAGGCGGCGCAGAAGGACAAGCTGATCGGCGCGGTGCCGGCCGGTCGTCTCGGGGTGCCGGCCGATATCGCGGCGGGTGTGCTCTACCTCGCCAGCGAGGAGGCGGCCTACGTGACCGGTCAGACATTGCATATCAACGGTGGCATGGCCATGATCTGACCCCGGTCGGCGTGGTGCGCGGAGCGCACCCTCGGGGATGCTGGTCAATCGTGGCGATCTGTGGTAGGTGACGTGACTTTTTCGGGCGACCGGGCACGTCTAAAGCGGGATCGTGGCGGCGCCGGTCGTGCCGCTTCGTCGTCGGGAAACCGGCTCTTTGTCGATGGAACAGGAAAAAGGTAAAACAACATGAGCGGTGATATTGCCGAGCGCGTTAAGAAGATCGTCGTCGAGCATCTCGGCGTCGAGGAGTCGAAGGTGGTGGAGAATGCCAGTTTCATCGACGATCTGGGCGCGGACAGCCTGGATACCGTCGAGCTGGTCATGGCTTTTGAAGAAGAGTTCGGCTGCGAGATTCCGGACGACGCCGCCGAAAAGATTCTGACGGTCAAGGACGCCATCACCTTCATCTCGGCGCACGCCCAGTCCTGATCGGGATGGACGTTCGGGTAACTGCGGTTCACGGGCCCCGGCACTAGCGTCGCCGGGCCCGGCCGCAGTGGGGATTCACGGGAAGAACATCGGAAACTGCCATGAGACGTGTCGTGGTAACCGGTCTCGGGATGGTGACGCCTCTCGGAGTCGGGCACAGGAACAACTGGTCGCGGCTGGTGAACTCCGAATCGGGCATCAGCGGGATCACCCGCTTCGATGTCTCCGATCTGGCGGCAAAAATCGCAGGGCAGGTGCCTCGCGGTGAAACCGCCGCGGGTCTCTTCAATGCCGACGACTATGTGCCGCCCAAGGACCAGCGCAAGATCGATGACTTTATCCTCTATGCGATGGGCGCGGCGGCTGAAGCGGTGGTCGACTCCGGCTGGAATCCTCAGGACGAAGAGTCCCAGGAGCGCACCGGGGTGATGATCGGTTCGGGCATCGGCGGCCTTCCCGGCATCGCGGAGGGTGCGATCCTGCTCAAGGAGAAGGGGCCGCGGCGGGTCTCGCCGTTCTTCATCCCCTCCTGCCTGATCAACCTCGCATCCGGGCAGGTTTCGATCAAGTATGGCTTCAAGGGGCCGAACCACGCGGTGGTCACCGCCTGCTCCTCGGGTGCCCACGCCATCGGCGACGCCGCTCGGTTGATTCAGTTCGACGATGCCGACGTGATGTTCGCGGGCGGTGCCGAAAGCGCGCTGTGCCGGCTCGGTCTGGCCGGTTTCGCGGCGGCCAAGGCGCTCTCGACCGGCTACAACGACACGCCCGAAAAGGCGTCGCGGCCCTATGATCAGGGGCGGGACGGCTTTGTGATGGGCGAAGGTGCCGGGATCGTGGTGCTGGAAGAGTTGGAGCACGCCAAGAAGCGGGGCGCGCACATCTATGCCGAGATCGTCGGTTACGGCATGTCGGGCGACGCCTACCACATCACCTCACCGCCGGAAAACGGCAATGGCGGTTTCCGCTCGATGCGGATGGCGCTGAAGCGGGCCGGGCTGGATCCGTCGGAAATCGATTACATCAACGCTCACGGCACCTCGACGCCGGTCGGCGACGAGATCGAACTTGGCGCGGTCAAGCGGCTCTTCGGCCCGGCGATCGAAACCGTGTCGATGTCCTCGACCAAGTCGGCGATCGGCCATCTCCTGGGCGCCGCCGGGGCGGTGGAGGCGATCTACTCGATCAAGACCATCACCGAGGGTCTGCTGCCGCCGACCCTCAATCTGGAAAACCCCTCGGAAAGCTGCAAAGGCGTGGATCTGGTACCGAAGGTGGCCAAGGAAAAGAAGGTGCGGGCGGCGCTTTCCAACTCCTTCGGCTTCGGCGGCACCAACGCCTCGGTGGTGTTCAAGGCCTTCTCCTAGGGCGGCCGGCTTAGATGGGCGCGGTATTGAAGACAATGCTCCGGTGGTTTGCCGGAGCATTTTCTTTTGTTCTTGTGCTGGTGCTGGCGGCGGTCTGGCTCGGCGTCGAACTGCGGCGGCCGGGACCGCTGGCAGAGGACAAGACCATCGTGATTCAGCGCGGTGCCGGCGTCGGCTCGATCGGCCATACCCTGGCCGAGGCCGGGGTGGTCCGGGCGGCGCTGCTGTTTGAACTGGCGGCCGGGCTGGCGCGCTTTCGCGGCGAGCACCAGATGCGGGCCGGCGAATATGTCTTCGCCAAGGGCGAGAGCGTGCTCGGGATCGTCGAGCAGATGCTCCACGGCCGCACCCTGGTTCACCGCTTCAGTGTCATCGAGGGGGTGACGGTGGCCCAGGTGGTGACGGCGCTGCGGGCCGAACCGGCGCTGGCCGGCGAGATCGCCGAGGTGCCCGAGGATGGCAGCCTCTTGCCCGACACCTACCATTTTTCTCTTGGCGACGGCCGGGCGGCGCTGCTCCAGCGCATGCACGCGGCGATGACCGCCACCATCGCCGATCTCTGGTCGGGCCGGGCGGTCGGTTTGCCGCTCGAGACCCAGGGCGCGGCGGTGGTGCTGGCCTCGATCGTCGAGAAGGAAACCGCCCAGCCCGGAGAACGCGCCCGCATTGCCGGGGTGTTTTACAATCGGCTGGCGTCAGGCATGCGCCTGCAGTCGGACCCGACGGTGATCTATGCCCTGACCGGCGGCAAGGGACCGCTGGGGCGACCGCTCAGTCAGGCCGACTGGCATGTCGACTCGCCCTTCAACACCTATCAGATCGACGGCCTGCCGCCGAAGCCGATCGGCAATCCTGGCCGGGCCAGCCTCTCGGCGGTGCTCAACCCCGAGCGCCACGAGTTCTTGTATTTCGTCGCCGACGGCAGCGGCGGTCACGCCTTCGCCAAGACCCTGGCCGAGCACAACCGCAACGTCGCCCACTGGCGCCAGCGTCAACGCGAGCACGAGCACGGCGGGCCGTGACGGCCGCGGCTCAGGGCCGCTTCTGGCGCTGGGGGTTGCGGACGATGCCGAACCAGTAATCCTCGATGCCGTGAATGGCGTGAAACAGCTTGTCGATGTCAACCGGCTTGGTCACGAAGCCGGCGGCACCGAGGTCGTAAGTCTGCAGCACATCGTTTTCGACGTCGGAGGTGGTCAGCACCACCACCGGAATCCGGGCCAGCACCGGGTCGCTCTTGATCGCCTTCAAGGTTTCCCGGCCGTTCATCCGCGGCATGTTGAGGTCGAGCAGTACCAGATCGGGGGTTGGCGCCCGGCTGAATTCGGGTTTGCTCCGGCGCAGGAAGGCCATCGCCTCCAAGCCGTCCTTGGCCTCGTGGCTGCGGCAGATGAAATGCCCGTCGGCGATCGCCGCCTTGATCAGCTCGATATCGCCCGGTTCGTCATCGACGATCAGAATCTCGAAGCTGCCGATATAGGTCTCAACCATCGCCGTTACTCCGTTTCAGAGCCAAAGGTCATCGATACCGCGGTCCCGCCATCCTCGCCGTCGATCACGCTAACCGTGCCGCCGGCCGCCTCGACGATCTTGCGAACCAGCGACAGCCCGATGCCGGTCCCGGGATGCTCGGCGTCGCTGTGCAGCCGCTCAAATACCCTGAACACCCGCTCGCGATATTCGGCGGGAATGCCGATGCCATTGTCGCTGACGATCACCGTGACCTGATCCGGTGTCCGGGTGGCGCTGATCCTGAGATGCAGCGGCCGGTCGGCCCGGCGGTATTCGATGGCGTTGTCGAGCAGCGCCCGAAAGACGTCGGTCAGGCGGCTCTCGGCGAGGCGCAGCGGCGGCAGCGCGTCGGCCTCGACCGTCGCGCCGATCTCGGCCAGCCTCGCCGCGAGGTCGCGACGGGCCTGGGCGAAGGCGGCGTCGCTGTTGCACGGGGTCAGGCCGGGCTTGAGATGCTTGAGCGCGAGAAAGAGCTGGACATCCCGGATCAGCGCCCGGAGGCGCAGCGCGCCCTTCAGGATATAGGCCAGCGACGAGCGGGCGGTTTCGGCGCAGTCGGCCGGCAACTGCATCTGCAGCTTCTGGGCGAAGGCGTATTGCAGCCGCACCGGCTCTTGCAGATGGTGGGCCAGCACTTCGGAGAAGCGCTCCAGTTCCTCGTAGGAGGCCTTTTGTGCCCGGGTCATGGCGTTGAAGGCGGCAATCAGCCGCTGGACCTCGGGCGAGCCGCGCGGCCGCTGGTCTTCGGTGGTTTGACCGGCCTCGATCCGGCGCACTCGGGCATCGAGTTCCTTGAGCGGGTCGAGGGCCTGCCGCAGCACGATCATCAGGCACAGCAGCATACCGCCGCTGCTTAAGCCGAGCAGGCCGACGTAACTGGCGATACCGCTGACGATCTCCTGCTCGCGGCTCCGGGCGCTGACCTGGAGCCGGACCTCGCCATAGCTGCGCCCGCCGACCGCGATCCGTCTTTGCTCGGCGGGTTCGGGCAGGGCGAGCCAGGCGTGAACCAGTTCGGCGCCGGGGTAGGAGGGCAGGGGCATGGCCACCACCAGCGGTTTGCCGCGTTCCGGGCGCCAGGCCACCTCGGCGACCCCGGCCTGGCGGGAGAAGCGCTGGAGGGTCTGGGTGATGGTGGCGTAATCTCCGAGGATGGCGTATTCGGTCAGCATCGAGGCCAAGAGGTCGGCCTCGCGGCTGGCCTGATTGCGGAGGTCCTTGGAGTGGCCGCGAATGTCGTCGCTGATCAGCCAGGAGAACATCAGCAGGGCGCCGCCGCCGAGGCAGACCCCAAGCACGGTCGCGAGACGCACGAACAGCGACAGCCGGCTCCAGCCCCGCGCCAGCGGCGCCGGCACTCCGTGTCTGATCAGTCTGGCGATCGAGGTCATCGGGCCGGCCATGGCTGTTCCTTCCGGGTCCATTACTTGGGCAGCAGATCCAGCCGCGCGTTACGGTAGAACGTGAGATAGGACTGATAGTCGGCGTCGGTGGCGGTGACGTAGCTGACCGGCTTGATCCCGCCGGCCCGGGCGGCGCGGTTCAGCACCTCCTGGCCCTCGGGATCGCCGGCCATGCCGGCCAGGGCGTCGCGCAGCGCGCCGGCCACCGCATCGCTGACGGTTGGTCCGGCCATGATCGGGATATCGAGGAACGGGGGCGACGACCACAATACCCGGTAGCTCAGGCCCTCGCGGCGGGCGAAATCGGCCATCACCGCCGAGTTGACCGCCGCCGCCTCGGCCTGTCCCGCCTTCAGTTGGGCCATCGCCCCTTCCTGATTGCCGGCGAACAGCGGCTTGACCGTGATCCCGGCCTTGACCAGGGCATCGCCGGTGACCTGATAGCCAACAAAGGCGACCGGCGAGGGAAACAGCATCTCGCGGCCGGCGAGTTCGGCCAGGGTCCGCACCGGCGAGCCGTCCAGCACCACGATCTGGCCGTGAATGGCCTCGGTGGCCGGGCGGGCGATCACCCGGAATCCCAACGCCTGCTTGTCGGGGGCGAAGAGATTGTTCGAATAGATAAAATCGAAGTCGCCGCGGCTGGCCATGGTCACGGTCTCGGGCGCCGAGCGGCCAATCCGCAGTTCCAGGGCGAGGCCGGTGCGGGCGCTGAGGTGGGTCAGGATCGGATTCCAGTATTCGGCGGTCAGAGTCGGGCTGCGCTGACTGAGCACGCCGAAGGCCAGGGGCCGGTCCTCGGCCCTGGCCGCCGTCGCCCCGGCGATCATCAGCGCCCAGGCCATCAGCAAAGACAGGACGCGCTGCCGGGCCAAAGCCAGGCAGCGGCGGCGGCGGGCGCACGGCCGAAGCGGGGTCATGGTTGTTCTCCATCGGTTGCCGCCGGCCCCGGCTGGCGGGGCAGGGCGATCCAGAAGGTGCAGCCGGCATCGAGGCCGGACTCGACCCAGATGCGGCCGCCGTGATGGTCCATGATCTTGCGGCAGGCGGCGAGACCGATGCCGTTGCCCTCGTACTGCTCGCGCGAGACCAGCCGCTGGAAAATCTTGAACAGGCGGTCATGCTGCTCGGGATCGATGCCGATGCCGTTGTCGGTCACCGCGATCCGCCATTCGCCCTCCTGCTCCTCGGCCCGGATCGTCACCTCGGGCGGGCGCTCGGGGTGACGGAACTTCAGCGCGTTGCTGACCAGATTCTGGAACAGCCGCTCCAGCTCCGAGGGGTTGCCCTCGATCGCCGGCAGTGGCGATGGCACGCTGACGCTGGCTCCGGTCTCGGCAATCGGGCCGGCCAGGGTATCGAGGGCGCGGGCGAGGGAGTCGTCAAGGCTGACCGGCTCGGGCGCGCCCGAAATGCGGCCGATGCGGGAGTAATCCAGCAGGTCCTTGATCATCTGGTCCATCCGCTGGGCGCCGTCGACCGCGAACCGGATGTATTTCTCCTCGTCCGGCCCGAGCCGGGCTTTCAGAGTCTTGGTCAGCAGGCCGAGATAGCCGCTGATCATGCGCAGCGGCTGGCGCAGATCGTGGGAGGCGACATAGGCGAACCGCTCAAGGTCGGCGTTGGAGCGGCGGAGGTCGGCCTCCAGCGCCTTGAAGCTGGAAATATCCTGAGCGATGGCGACGAAGCCGCCGGCCCTGCCCTCGGCGTCCGGGATGGCGCTGATCGAGAGCAGCACCGGTAATCGCGTGCGGGAGCGGCCTAGCAGGGTCCACTCGGATACCACCGGGGCGCCGCCGGCCAGCGCCCCGGCGCACAGAACCTGGAAGCCCGAGAGGTCGGGCCGGCCGGCCGGCGCGTCTCCGGTGGCGGCTTGCCGCGCCCGGCGCGCGATCTCCTCGGGATCGAGAAACAGGACTGGAGTCGCACGGCCGACCACCTCGGCGGCGCGATAGCCAAGCCAGCGTTCGGCGGTAGAATTGAAGAGGGTGATCGTGCCGTCGACGTTGGTGGTGATGATCGCGATGCCGGCGGCGTCGAGCAGGGCGCGCTGGAACGACAGCAACTGCCGGGTTTCCCGCTCGGCCTGCCGGCGATCACTGATGTCGTGGACCACGGAATAGAGCAGTTGCCGGCCTTCGATGACGAACGGCCCGGAATGCACCTCGACATCGCGGACCTCGCCCGAGGCCAGCCGATGGCGGAAAAAGAACTGGCTGCGGCGCTCCGCCTTCGCCTGCCGCATCTCATCCAGGATCGCCTCGGGGCTGAGGGTGTTGATCTGATCGATCCGCATCCCCTTCAGAGTGTCCTTGCTCCAGCCATAGTATCGGGTGGCGGCGATATTGGCGTCGATGATCTGGCCGCTGGTGGGATCGATCAGAATTTCCACCGCCTTGCTGTTTTCGAACAGCTCGTAATAGAGGCCTTCGCGAGCCTTGAGTTCATGATGGGACGCCTTCAGCGCCTGTTCGGAGGCCGCGATCCGGGCATGAAGGGCGTTGAAGGCGGAGAGCAGGCCGCCGATTTCATTGGCGCCGATATCGGTGAGCGGCTGAAACGGCAGGCGGCCGTCGGCCATCGCCTCAATGGTGGCGGTGGCGCGGGCCAGCGGCCGGAAGGCGACGACCAGCACCATCCAGAGCCCCGCCAGCGACAGCGCGGTAAAGAGGATTACGGCGTCGATTATCCAGGACACGATCTCGGTGATCGGTCGGAAGGCTTCGCCGAGCGGCACCCGGGTGACCAGAATCCAGCGGGTGTACGGGATCGGATGGCCGGAGATCAGCTCAATGGCGCCATCAGGGCCGGTTGCCGGTTCGGAGCCCTGATAGCCGGCGGCGAAGCGGTCGAGCAGCGGCACCGCTCTGGGCGCCGGCACCAGCACCTCGGCCCGTCCCGACGCCACCACGATCTGGCCGATGGCCGGCGCATAGATGAAGATGCCGCCGCCGGTGCCGATCCGGTAGTCGATCACCCGGCCGAGGAAGTTGTGCTGCTCCACCCGGATCACGCCGAGCAGGACCGCGATCACCCGGCCGTCGCCGCCGCGGACCGGCACCACCATGGCACAGGCCGGGGTTGCCGGTGCCGACGGCCGGTAGGGCTCGGTCAGGAGGGTCTTGCCGGTGGCGAAGGTCTCGGCGGTCAGGGCCTGGAGCGCGGCCGCCGGCAGCCCGGGCTGAAAGCCCGCCGAGCGGGCCAGGACCCGGCCATCCGCGGCGGTTACCGCCAGGCCGCCGGTAAAAAAGCTGAGAATGCCGGTGCGATTGGCCAAAAACGCTTCAAGGGCGGCGGCGTCGCCGGCTTTCGCGCCCTCGACCATGCCATCGGTGACCAGGGCCGCGACCCGGTCGACCGCGGTGATCTGGAGCGCGATCTTCTCGCCAAGTTCGAGCGCCAGGGTCTGGGTCAGGGTCAATTGGTCGGCGGCCAGCACGCGCTCCAACCGGTCATGCAGGCCCGACATCATGACGGTAACAAGAGCGGCACTCATTGCCAGGACCATGCCGCCATAACCGCAGGCGATCCGGACCTTGAGGGAGGCCGAACCGGGGAGACGGCACCGGGCCGATCGGGGATGGGGCTGGGTCATGGGCCGGATCGTCCGCTGGCGGTGAAAGCCGGAGTCAGTCGAGACAACGCCGCAGCGCGGCCAGACCGGCGGCAAACTGCTCCGGTATCAGCGGCAGCAGCGCCCTGGCCGGACCCGGCCGCGCCTCGCGATAATGGGCTTCAAGGGTCGCCAGGGTCTCGGCGGCCCGTGTTAGTCGTAAATTGCTCAGCATGCCTTTCAGGTCGTGCGCGAGTCTGCGGGCCCTGGCCTCACAGCTCTCGGCGTCGGCCTGGAGCAGGGACCGGTAAAGCTCCTCGAAATGGGCCGGCAGGGACTTCAGCAGCACTTCGAAGTCGGCACGGCCGGTGGCCCGGATCATCTCCCGGGCCTTGACCTCGTCGAGCACCGGCGGGGCGCCGTCGGTGTCGTCGCTGTCATCGTTGTCGTCGGCGGTGGTCAGGTCGATCGATCGTTGGCACCATTTGGCCAGCATTGCCGCCAGCGCCGCCGGATCAACCGGTTTGGGCAAATGGTCGGTCATGCCGGCCTCGCGGCAACGCTCGACTTCCTCGGGCATGGCTCCGGCGGTCAGCGCGATGATCGGGATCAGCGACAGCGGCCTCGGCAGTGCCCGGATGGCCCGGGTCGCGTCCAGCCCGTCCATTCGCGGCATCTGGACGTCCATCAGCACGACATCGAACGCCGTGCTCCGTACGGCCCTGATCGCGTCGACGCCATCGGCAACCACCGTGACGGTGTGGCCGGCATTTTCGAGGAAGCTGCGGGCGACGATCTGGTTGATGGTGTTGTCGTCGGCGACCAGCACGCGCAGTGGCGCCGGCTCGAAGAGCGGGGCCGGCCCATCGCCGCTCCTGACCACGCCGGCCTCCGGGCTGGCGCGCTGGAAGTCGAGGTGGAACCAGAACAGGCTGCCCTGGCCGGGTTCGCTGTCGACGCCGATCTCGCCGCCCAGCCGCTCCAGGATTTTGCGGCAGATCGCGAGGCCCAGGCCGGTGCCGCCGAAGCGGCGGGCAACGCCGACATCGCCTTGGGTGAACGGGGTGAAGAGAGTTGTCCTGACCTTAGGCTCGATGCCGATGCCGGTGTCGCGGACTTCGAAGCGCAGCGGCAGCGCGCCCGGGCGCGGCTCCGACTTTCGCATCAGAATTCGGGCGGTGACGCCGCCGGTGATGGTGAACTTGACGGCATTGCCGATCAGGTTGAGCAGCAACTGGCGCAGACGGCCGCCATCGCCCACGATCAGCCGCGGTACTTCGGGCGCCACCTCCCAGTCCAGCCTGATGCCCTTTTCCCGGGCCCGGGCCCGGAGCAGCGCGACGATATCGGCGATCACGCGGCGGACCTCGAACGGCGCTTCCAGCACCTCCATGCGGTCGGCTTCGAGCTTGGAGAAGTCGAGGATGTCGTTGAGGACCGTCAGCAGGCCGGACGCCGACTCCTGGATCAACTGCACCTGATCGCGCTGGCGCGGCGACAGGGTATCCTCCAGCAGCAGATAGGAGAGTCCGAGAATGCCGTTCATCGGGGTGCGGATTTCGTGGCTCATCACGGCGAGAAAATGGGCCTTGGCCCGGGTCGAGGCTTCGGCGTCGTCCCTGGCTTTGCGCAGTTCCTCCTCGAGCTGCTTTCTCTGGATGGCATAGAGGATCGAGCGGTGGATCGCCGGGCCATCGACCTCGCCCTTGACCAGAAAATCCTGGGTGCCGGCCTGCACCGCCCGAACCGCGAAGTCGAAATCGTCATTGCCCGAAAGCACGATCACGGGCAGCGCCGGTGCCGCGTCCTGAAGCGCGGTGATGGTGGGAAAACCCTCGGAATCCGGCAGCGACAGATCGGCGAGAATAACGTCGTAGGCATGGCTGGCCAGCTTGCCCTTGGCCTCGGCCAGGGTCTTGACGTGATCGATGTTGGCCCGGGTCGCGACCCCCCGCATCGCCGCCAGCACCAGTCCGGCGTCGCCTGGATCGTCCTCGATCAGCATGATGCGGATGGTTCTGGTCAGCGTCGCGCTCATGTCCGTTCATTCAGTGGCGACGGCGATCCCGGATGTCGACAGCTTCGACGTTGTTCCGTATCGCCGCCGGAGCCATGATCCCAATATCGCATCAGTGATTATAAAATACCGGCTAAGTTGGTCCTGGCTTCGGACCCCGGCGTCCGCTGTCGGGATTGCCCGCCTGTCTGCTGACGAGAATTAATTACGCGAAAAATACCTCGAAAATGCAAACATTTCCTTTCGGGGGCCGGCGCGACCCTTGTCGCCATCGGCGGCAAAACGTCGCAATCGCAGAGGCCCCGGTGGCGATGGCGACGTCTCAGGCGGCCTGGTTCCTGACGAGGTGGCTGAACTCGGTTTCATCGTGGAGCGACCGGTCGAACTGGACGTGCAGGCCGCCATCCTCATTGATCACCCGGAACGGGACCGGCTCCGGCAGGCCGGAGATCGTGATCGCGCCGGTGGCGCCCGGGCTGAGGCTGAGGCCCTGAAGCTCGGCGCCGGTCTTCGAGAGATTCGAGACCCGCGCGGTGTGGCTCTGGCCGTGAACCAGGGCGGTGGCCGGAATGTCGACGGTATGCCGGGGGGCCTGACGGCGATTGGCCTCCTTGGTCGAGGTGCGCACCGCTTGCACCAGGACGTTGCGCAGGTGAGAGACACCCTCGGCGACCGAGCCTGCGACCTCGCAGACCGCCATCGCCGAATTCATCGTGGTCTGGGCGTCCATGGCCACCTGCTCGATGCGCCGGGACACTTCCTGGGCCGCGCTCGCGGTCTCGTTGACGTTGCGCGCGATCTCGTGGGTGACCGCGCTCTCCTGCTCGATGGCGGCGGCGACCGAACTGGAGGTCTCATCGATCTGGGCGATTTGAGCGGCGATCTCGGTGACCGCCGCCACCGCCGCGGCGGTGATCGACTGGACCTCGGCGATGACGCGGGTGATTTCGTCGGTGGCCTTGGCGGTCTGCCCGGCCAGGCCCTTGACCTCGCTGGCGACCACGGCGAAGCCCTTGCCGGCGACGCCGGCGCGCGCCGCCTCAATGGTGGCGTTGAGGGCCAGCAGATTGGTCTGGCCGGCGATGGCGGCAATCAGCTTGGCGAAATCGCTGATCCGGCCGACGGCGGCACTGAGCGAGCGGATGGTGTCCTGGGTGGTACGGCTGGTTTCGACTGAGACCCGGGTCGCAGCGCCGGCCTGACTCACCTGACGGCTGATCTCTCCGATGGCCGCGGTGAGTTCGTCGCAGGCGCTGGCCACCGTTTCGGCGTTGGTCAGGGTCTGGCGCGCCGCCGAGGCCACTTCGTCGGAGTTGGTGCCGACCCGGAGCGCGATCGCCGCCATGCTCTGGGATTTGGCGGTCATGGCATCGGTCTGAGCGGCGACCACGGTGACCGCGTTGCGGCTTTCCTCCTCGATGGTATCGGCCATCCGGGCCAGGGCGTTGGTCCGCTGGGCCTCGGCGGCGGCCCGGTGATGCTCCTGGTCGGCGCGCATCCGGTCCATTTCCAGGGCCGTATCCTTGAACACCCGGACCGCCGCCACCATGGTGCCGATCTCGTCGCGGGTGCCGGCATCGGGCAGGGTGACCGAGAGATCGCCGGCGGCGAGGCGGTTCATCACCTCTGTCACCCGGTTGACCGCACGGGCGATCACGGTGCTGGCCAGCACCGTGATGATCGCCGAACCGGCCAGGGCCAGGGAGAAAATCAGGATGAAGGCCTGAAGGGCGGTGTGGGTGGCCTCCTGGGTCGCGGCGTAGAGCCGGTCAGTTTGCCGCTTCTGGTAATCGGCCCAGCGGGTAACCGCGGCCTCGGAGGCGGTATAGCGCCGTTCGGCTTCGGAAAGCAGGGTGGTGGCCATCGCCGGGTCGGCGTCGATCATGTCGACGGTTTCGCGCACCGCCTTGACATAGGCGCCGGCGCCGGCTTCGACCTGGGTCACCATCGCGGCTTCCTCGTCGTCGTAGCGGTAGTCGCGCCGCAGCGTCGCCACCGCCTCATCGATGGTCTTGAGTTCGGCCACGGTGGCGGCAAGCAGCGCCGCGACCTTTTCCTCCTTGACGCCGACGCTCTGCCAGTTGAGGGCTTTGTAGAGGCCGACGTTGACCATCATCACCGCCGTTTTCAGGTCGCTGATCTTCCCCTTCTTGGCCATCGCGGTGCCATAAAGGTAGTCGAGGGCCTCGCCCTGGGATGATATGGTCCTGAAGGACATCGCACCGATCCCGAGCATCGCGAGCAGGATCAGCGACGGGGCGATGAACAGCTTCGTCCGCAGTCTCAGATTGAGAAAGAGCCGGATCATTGCGCGGTTCCCTTCATTGACACTCCTGGCCGCCCGGTTCGAACAGAGCTGGCGGGCCACCGTATCACTTCGCCCCCATCATCGACTATATGCGCCACAGCCCCGGATGATGTCTCCAACTTTCTTCGGGCAGAGAGCGCTGTTACCGGCGCTTCCGCTTATAGGATCAGTGAGTTTATAATAAACCCGGCCGCTCTTGGTGGCCTTGGCGGGGTCAAATAGTTGCTGACCACTGGCCGCCGTCCTCGAAATCTTTGGTTTCTCCTCCCCGACGGAACAAGCCGCTTGGGAGTGCAGGGGCCGGGTGTCCGGTCAGGCCGCCGCCGGCTTGCGGCTTTCAAGGGCGGCGCGGACCAGTTGGCCGAACTCCACGGCCGGCACCGGGCGGCCGAACAGGTAGCCCTGGCATTCCTGGCAGTTCTTGTTTTTCAGGAAGTTCGCCTGCGCCGCTGTTTCGACCCCCTCGGCGAGGGTGATCATGTTCATCGTCTCGGCCATCTGCAGGATGGTGGTGACGATGGCGTCGCTGTCCGGATTGATGGTCAGGCCGGAGACGAACGAGCGGTCGATCTTCAATTTGTCGGTCTTGAGCTTGTGGAGGTAGGAGAGACAGGAATAGCCGGTGCCGAAATCGTCGATCGCGAGCCGGACTCCGAGCCGCTTCAGGTCGTTGATGACGTCGAGGGTCTGGTTGCCCTCGGCGATCAGCACCGATTCGGTCAGCTCCAGTTCCAGCCACTCGGACGGCATGCCGGATTCGGTGATCAGCTCCCTCACCGTGTCGACGAAGTTGGGGCTGTGCAGTTGGATCGCCGAAATGTTGACCGCCAGCCGAAGGTCGGGGAAACCGGCCTCGCGCCAGAGCCGGCCCTGGCGGCAGACCTCGCGCAGCACCCAGAGGCCCATCGGCACGATCAGGCCGCTTTCCTCGGCGATCGGGATGAAGCGGGTCGGCGGTACCTGACCATGGTCGGGACTGAGCCAGCGCAGCAGCGCCTCGGCACCGATGATCACACCGCTGGAAAGGTCGATCAGGGGTTGGTAGTGGATCGAGAACTCGTCGCGCTCGATGGCGGTGCGGAGATCGTTCTTGAGCGTCAGGCGCTCGGTGGCATAGGCGATCATCGAGGCTTCGAACTGCCGGGTGGTGTTGCGGCCGTTCTGCTTGGCGTGGTAGATCGCGGCATCGGCCTTCTGGAACAGCAGATCGAAGCTCTTGCCATCGTCGGGATAGCGGCTGATGCCGAAGCTGGCGGTCAGCGACACCGGGTAGCGGCCCAGTTGCACCGGCACCGAGACCACGGCGCGCATGGCGTAGATCGAGGCATGGATCGCCTCTTCCGCCGGGACGTCGACCAGCAGGACCAGAAACTCGTCGCCGCCGGTGCGGCAGACGATGTCGCCGGTGCCGATGGCGATGCAGCCCTTCAGCCGCTTGGCGATCTCGCGCAGCATCTCGTCGCCCGCGGCATGGCCGAGGGTGTCGTTGATGTGCTTGAAATTGTCGAGATTGCATAAGACCAGCGCCATGCCGTTGCCGCTGTGGCCGGCCGAACCGCGGGCGATCTCGAAATAGTCCTTGAGCATGCGGAGGTTGGGCAGCCCGGTCAGGGCGTCGTAGCGCGAAAGATAATCGATGCGGTCTTCGGCCGACTTCTCCTGGCTGAGGTCGGAGACGATCGCGACGTAGTGGGAGAGGCCGCCATCGGGGTTGTGGTCGGCCGAGACCCGGACCGAGGCGGGGAAGATGTCGCCGTTCCGGCGCACCGCGACCGCTTCAGTCTCCCAGCTGCCGTGGCAGGCCAGCGCCTTGAGCGCCTGACGCAGCTGCGCCCGTCCGACGCCACCGGAAAAAAGGCTGTCGGGCCGGTGGCCGATCAGGTCCTCGGCGGTGGTGTGGAAGGCGGTCAGGAAGGCGTGATTTACCGACAGGATGCGATGGCGCCGGTCGGTGATGACGATGCCGTCGGGGCTGGACTCAAAGACCCGCGCCGCCAGCCGCACCCGGCTTTCGTTGCGCTGGCGTTCGGTGATGTCCCGGAACACCACCACGGCGCCGGCGTCGGCGGTGGCCGGCGTCACCGTGTAATCGACGGCGAAGCCGCTGCCGTCCCGGCGCCAGAAATAGTCGTTGCCGACCTTGCAGGCTTGGCCCCCGGCCAGTACGGCGGCCACCGGGCACAGCGCGTCAGGATAGGCCCCGCCGTCGGCGCGGCTGTGGTGAAGCAAGGCGTGAGCGTTCCGGCCGATCAGGTCGCCCTGGGTCCAGCCGAGCATCGCCAGCGCCGCCGGGTTGACGAACACCACCTCGCCCCGGGCGCCGATGCCGAGAATGCCTTCGCCCGCCGAATCGAGAATCGTCTGGTTCTGGCGGAGCAACCGGTTGAGGTCATCCTGGTTGCGCTTGATCGAGGAAATGTCGGAGGCGACCGCGACATAGCTCTGAACCGCGCCCGCCTCGTCACGGACGGCGCTGATCGCCAGCCACTGGGGATAGAGTTCCCCCGACTTCCGCCGGTTCCAGATTTCCCCCTGCCAGTGGCCGGTGCGGCCAAGCTCCTGCCACATCCGCTCGTAATAGCCGTGATCCTGCAGGCCCGATTTCAAAAAGCGCGGATTGCGCCCGCGAACCTCTGATTCGGTATAGCCGGTAATGCGGGTGAAGGCCGGGTTGACCGAGAGGATGGCCCCGTCGGCATCAGTGATGGTCACGCTTTCGATGGTGGTGTCGAAGGCCATCGAGATTTGGCGCAGCCGCTGGTTGGCGGTGCTGAAGATGCGGGCGAGGCCATGATAGCGGTGGGCGAGGGAGCCCAGCAGCAGGGCGCCGATCAAAAGGCCGGTGGCGGAGACGATCACGGCCGCCAGCAGGCCGCGATGGACTCCCTCGGCGCTGATCGCCGTTCCTTCGAGGCGGAGGAACACCGCGGCGGTCATCGCCGTGTAGTGAGTGCCCGAGATCGCGGCGCCCATTGCCAGCGCGCCCAAAAGATCAGGAATCGTCGAGCGCGCCGCCAGCCTGCGCCGGGCGATCACGGCAACGCCGAGGGACAGGATGGCCAGCAGCGTCGCCGCCAGCAGCGACAGCAGGAACAGCGAAAGATCATAGCGCAGCGCCGCTGCCATCCGTAGCGCCGCCATGCCGGAAAAGTGCATGATTCCGATCCCGGCCCCCAGCACCGCGCCCGCAACAGCAATCCTCGGCCAGCCGCAGGCGGGCCGGCTGATCAGGTGAAAGGCGACGCCGCCGGCCAGGATCACCGGCAGCATTGAGGCCAGCGTGGTCGTCAGATCGTAACGCACGCCGCAGGGCAGGCTGAAGGCCAGCATGCCGATAAAGTGCATCGCCCAGGTGCCGAGGCCGAGCGAAACGGCGGCCGCCGCAAGCAGGCTGAGGCGCTCAAGCGGGCGGCCGGCGGCGGCGATGCCGAGCGAGACCCGCAATGCCGCATAGGAGGCAAACACTGCCATCGCCACCGACAGCGCGACCAGAGACGGATTGTAAACGGGCAGATAGAGCCCGCCGGAGTCCGCTGCAACCGATGGTTGAATAAACTCCAGCACGTGTCAAACCCTCCTCCCCCTGTCTTCCGGAAGCGGAAGGCGAGGGAACACCGGCCGGACCTGCCTCGGCAGTCACCGTTGAACCAGATAACCAAGACTTTATGTAAATATGCTTAAAACAGTCAGGGATCGTCGGCATACCTGCCCGGTTTCTGATCGTGGAGGTTGGGGGCAGCCATGAAGACAGGAGGGTTGCAAAATGCCGCAGACCACGACTTGGAATCATTCAAGATCAACCCTCGGCACTGAGCCGTTCCAGTTCGTTTGCCGTGTCATCGATCGCGGCGGCGACAGCTTCGAGCAGGGTCGCGGCGGCCTCGACATCGGCGCAGCTCTGAAGTTGCCGGGCCAGCGCCGCCACCCGGGTGCCGCCGATGTTCAAGAACATGCCTTTTATTGCATGGGCAGCGCCATTGGCCAGCGGCAGATTCCCCTGAGTGATGGCATCCTTCAGCAGCGACAGCTGATCCCGGCTGCAGGGTATGAAGGCGGACACCAAGTCCGAGAAGGCCGCCGGCATCATCATGGTCCTGATTTCGATCAGCAGGCCGCGATCGACCAGCGGAATGTGGCCGATGCCCGGGTCGGTCGCCGAGGGGGCCGCGACCGGCGCGCAGGGGGCCGGCACCCCGTTCTGGATCCGGGCGAGCACGGCATCGACCTTGCTCCACTCGACCGGCTTGGTCAGGAAGTCGGTCAGGCCGGCGTTCATGTAGACGGTACGGTGTTCGGCCAGGGCGTCGGCGGTCAGAGCGACGATCGGAATCCCCGAGAGCGGCGGCGGCATGGTCCGGATACGGCGGGTGGCTTCGGGGCCGGCCATCACCGGCATCTGCATGTCCATCAGAATCAGGTCGAAGGGCTGGGTGGCCACGGTCTCGCAGGCCTGCAGGCCGTTCTCGACCATGGCCACCCGGTGGCCCCGTTGCTCCAGGCCGATCTTGACGATCATGCGGTTGATCGGGTTGTCCTCGGCCAGAAGGATCGACATCGGGTGCACCGTGACCGCCTCTTGCGGCTCGACCAAGAGATCGCCGGGATGGCCGGGTTGGACGACGCAAGTGAAGCCAAATAACGAGCCCCGTCCGAACTCGCTGGTGGCGCCGATTTCACCGCCCATCAGTTCGACCAGCCGTTTGCTGATGGCCAGTCCGAGCCCGGTGCCGCCGAATTTCCGTGTCGTGCCCTTGCCGGCCTGGGAGAACGGGATGAACAGATTGGCCATGTCGGCTTCGGAAATGCCGATGCCGGTGTCCTCGACCTCGAAGCGCAGCCGGATGGTGTCACCCGAGTCCTCATGGCGGACCCGGACGGTGACCTGACCGTCGCGGGTGAATTTGACCGCGTTGTTGATCAGGTTGCCCAGGACCTGTTTGATCCGGGTCGGGTCGCCGCGGACGAAGAGGGCGGCGAGGCCACCAGCGTCGAGGGCGATGGTGCAGCAGTTCTCCTCGGCCTTGGCCATAAACAGCAGCACCGTCTCTGCGGTCACCGCGATGGCGTCGAAGGTGACGCATTCGAGCGCCAACCGGTCGGCTTCGATCTTCGAATAGTCGAGGGTATCGTTGAGCACCGTGAGCAGGGTCCGCGCCGAGGAGCGCATGGCGTCGATGTAGAGCTTCTGATCGTCGTTGAGCGGCGTTTCGGAGAGGAAGTCGGCCATGCCGATGACCCCGGTCATCGGGGTGCGCAACTCGTGGCTCATCATGGCAAGGAAGGCCGATTTGGCGCGGCTGGCCTCCTCGGCGGCCTCCTTGGCCCGGATCAGCTGGGCTTCCGCCGATTTGCGCTCGGTGATGTCGGAGGAAAGCACGAGGTAGCCCACCGCTTCACCGTTCTGACCATGGATCGCGGTGATCCGGGTTTCGAAGCTCCGGCCCGGCGCGCCGCGATAGGCGCTGGACTCGAAGACATGCTCGCCGGTTTGATCGACCAGCCTCAGGCCCTGCCGGACACGGGACGACGGGATGCCCTGCTCGCCATGGATGACCTCGATCGGCCGTCCGATGACCTCGTGCTTGCGGTAGCCGAACACCCGTTCGGCCACAGGATTGAAGTAGACGATCCGCATCTCCCGATTGACGGTGACGATGCCGAGGTCGTTGGTGCAGGTCAGGATGCTGTTGAGATAGCTGCGCTCTTCAGAGAGGGCGCCCTCGGCCTGCTTGCGTGCCGTGATGTCCACCCGGCTGATCACCACGCCCTGCCAGTCCGCCTGCAGGCGCGAGGCGGTGAGGTGGAACCAGCGCTGGTCCCAGGGCACGTGATCGGCGACCTCCATGTGGAAGCTGCTGCGGGTACCGGTCAATAGCTCCGAGAGGGCGGCGCGCAGGGCATGCCCCTGCGGGTTGACCGTCTGGTCATCCCAGCTGCAGAGCTGAAGATAGTCGTGTCCGAGCCAGTCTTCCTCGCGGCTGCGCGCCCCGCCATTGGCCAGATCATAGAGAATCCACGCCGCATTGACCATCACGACGCGCCCCTCGCCGTCGAGCACCAGAATCTGCGCCTCCATGGAGTCGATGATCGAACGCAACAGGCTGAGGCTGTATTCCATAAAGCGGTCCCTATCGATCCGACGACGGAAGGGGCTGAGGACTGAAATTTGCCGGGGGCTTTGATCTCGGGGGCGTGCAGGCTTTCATGAGGAAACGACAGATGACAAAACCACAAGAGAGATTTTTGCAGCCCGGATTACGCTTAATCGGCATCAGATCGTCTGGTGGATACGGTTATGTCTGCATCTGTCTTTTTTTCGGACGGCGACCTGGACAGGGCGATATCTTCAGGACGATTACGTGCCAGTCAAGGCTGAAACGACCGCATCCACTAACGGTCACTCCCGCGGGTCCGTCCGGGAGCACGCGCTTCATATGATTTCCAGGGGGCACAGTAGCTCAAAAATTCCTGGTGGCAAATTGGTTTCTATGTTACCAGATAACCTGAACTAGTTAATATTGTTCGGTTGATCACGGCGTGGTCACGTTGGTTTTCGCTGAGATGTCCCGGCCGTCTTGTTCCGAACTTTCGGTTTGTCACAGTTTTGAGGCCAGTATCCGTCCTGACCAACGATCCGGCCGTGTTGTTGTCCGCGCGTTCGGCGGGACAGGAGGGCCTGCTGCCTTAGGGGCGAAAGACAGACATGCCTTCGGTGATCGCAAGCCAATTGATGTCGTGCGAGGAGGAAGCTCTTGCGCACTCGGGGTTGATTCAACCCCATGGCGTTCTTCTGTTCATCGAGCGGGTCAGCGGCCGCATCAGCCATGTCAGCGCCAATTGCGCCAGCCTGCTGGGGGTCACGCCGGAGGCTTTGCTCGGGCAGGACGGTCTGGCCTGGCTGGCCCGGCGGAGCCGGGTGCCGGTGACGCTGCCAACGATGGCCGGAAAGCGCGAGGACGTGCCCCGGATGCTTGAAACGGCGGCCGGTTCGCTGGATTTGCTGATCTCGGCCAGCGGAGCCGGCTGGCTGCTTGAGTTCGAGGCCGCCGCCCCGGTCGAGGCTGCGGCGCTGCCGGGTGAGCCGCCCCCGGCTCGGGCTCCCCCAAAGGACGAGGCGGAGATGCGCCGGGTGGAGCAGGCGCTGGTCGAGGCGATCCAGGCGCTGACCGGCTACAGCCGGGTGATGCTCTACCGGTTTCATGCCGACTGGTCGGGCGAGGTGATTGCCGAGGCAGTGACCGGGGCCATCGGCCGTTATCTCGGGCTGCGCTTTCCCGCCTCGGACATTCCCGCCAACGCCCGGGCTCTCTATTCCCAGACTCCTTACCGGCATATCGCCGATGTCGGGGCAAAGCCGGTGGCGCTGGTTTGCGATGGCGATGCCGCGGGCCGCCCCCCGCTCGACATCACGTGGTCTGACTTGCGCTCGGTGTCGCCGATCCATCTCCAGTATCTGAAAAACATGCGGGTCGCCGCCTCGTTTTCGGTCTCGGTGATGGTCGCGGGCAGGCTCTGGGGGCTGATCGCCTGTCACCACCAGCAGGCCGGCTTTCTGCCTCTGGCGGTTCGTCAGCACAGTGTCCGGCTGGCGCGGGACTTCGTGTTTGCGCTCCAGGTCTATGAGGCGGGGGTTCGACGGCGGGTTCACGACGTCGTGACCGAATGCTCGACGGCGCTGCGTAGCGCCGTAGACGCCGGACGGCCGATCGCGGAGGCGCTGGCCGATGAACAGGGCCGGTTGCTGAAGCTGTTCGGCGCCGTCGGTGGCGCGCTGATCACCGGCACCACCGTCTGTCCGATCGGCAAGGCGCCGGACCGCCTGTTCCTGATGGCGTTGCACCAGTGGTGCCAGCGCAACCAGACCGAGGCGGAACTGAGTTTCGACCACCGGCCCGAAGCGCTGGCGGCGTCGGCTTCGCCATCGCCTCCGTGCGGCGTGCTGGCGCTGCGCCTCCGGGCGGCCAGCCTGGGCGGCGACTGGGTATATCTCTACTGGCTGCGCCCCGAGCAGGCCCAGGAGATCGTCTGGGCCGGCAATCCCGACAAGCCGGTCGAGGTCAGTTCCGACGGTCTGCGCCTTTCGCCGCGCGAGTCCTTCGAGAAGTGGGTCGAGGTCCGCCGGGGCTATGCTTCGCCCTGGGAGATACACACCCTGTTTGCCGCCCAGCAGTGGCGCAAGCAGTTGGCGCAGTGGCTGTGACCGCGTCCGCGGCGCGCAGGATGGGTGATTGATGACCGACGCGCCGACGCGGAGGACTCGGACCCGGCACCCGAAGAAAGCGGGCGCGCGCGTCGTGGCCAGGGCGGTCCAGGACGAGGTCAATCTGGCGCTGGACCGCCATGAGGCGTTTCTCAAGCGGCGGGTCGGCGGCATCCGGGCGGTGTTGAAGTTTCGCGATCTCTCCCACATCGATCTCTCAGGGCGGAACCTCTCGGAGTGCGACTTCACCGGCGCCACCCTCTTCGGCTGCAATCTCCGCGACACCAAGCTGCACCACGCCAATCTCTTTGCCGTCGATCTGCGCTCGGCGATCATCGAGAATACCGATTTTCACCGCGCCGATCTGCGTGGCGCCGCCCTGCGGGGCGCGCGGATGAACGACGCCATCCTGACCGAAGCGGATCTGCGGTGCGGCGTAATGCTGCAACCGGGCATCGGCGGCGAACTGGTCGACCTCAAACACCGGATCGGCACCAGCGACATGACCATCGCGTCGGCCCAACGGGCCGACATGACCCGGGCCAAGATGAGCGATTCCTTCATCAGGCAGACCGACCTGACCGACGCCATCCTGCGCAATGTCCGCTTCGTGCGCGCCGACCTCAGCCATTCCAACCTGACCGGCGCCACTTTGGAGGGCGCCGATCTCACCGAGGCCAACCTCTCGGGCGCGATCCTGCACGGCGCCATCCTGTCGCGCAGTTGTCTGATGAACACCAATCTGCGCGATGCGGATTTGATCGGGGTGGTGCTGGATTCGGTCGATTTTTCCCAGGCCGATCTGACCAACGCCAGCATCGCCAGCCGTGTCGAAAACCTGGGTGGGCAGATCGGCGCCATCATCACCGCCCATCTGGAATGGATCCAGTCGAATGGTCGCGAGGGCAAGAGGGTCAGTCTGGCCCGGACCGATATCGGGGGCGAAGACTTCAGTTCACTCAACCTTTCTGCCGGCGATTTCAGCTACGCGATCATGACCGGGGTCAATCTGACCAAATCATGTCTGGCCATGGCCGACTTGTCGTTTGCCGATCTCAGGGGCGCCGATCTGCGGCATGCCGATCTGCGCGGCGCCAATCTCAAGCGGGCGACGCTGAATGGCGCCTCGCTGCAGGGCGCCCGCCTCTCGGCGATGGCGCTCAGCCTGTCGACCAACACCCAATGGCCGGCCAATCTCGAAAGCGCCCGTCTGCGCAGCGCCAATCTCGCCGGGTCCGATTTGCGCCAGGCCGTGCTCAACCAGTGCGATCTCACCCACGCCGACCTGCGTCAGGCGGATCTGCGCCGGGCGTCGCTGCGCAACGCAACCCTCACCCACGCCAATCTGAGCGGCGCCCAGCTCGAGGGCGCCGATCTCGAGGGCACGATCGACCTCAAGATCTAAGCCCGGTATGGCACCACGCGCTTGGGTGGGAAGCGGACGATGGCGGTGGTGCCGAGATTGGGCTCGCTGGAGATGGTCAGCGAGCCGCCATGGAGTTCGGCCATCACCCGCGTGATGTAAAGCCCAAGCCCGGTGCCCTGGTTGCGGGTGGTGTAGGGGTTGCCGACCCGGCCGAACGGCTTCATCAAATTCGCCAGATCCTCGGCGCTGATCCCGATACCGGTGTCCTCGACCAGAAGAACCAAGGAGCCGTCCTCGTCACAGTAGCAACTGGTGGTGACCTGGCCGCCGGCCTGGGTGTACTTGACAGAGTTTGACAAAAGATTGATCAGAATCTGCCGCAACCGGCGAAAATCCGCATAGAGCGGCACCATATAGGGTATCGGCTGATACAGCAGATCCACGCCTTTTTCGCGGGCGATCCGGCTGACCATCTGGAGCGAGGAAGTGATGGCCAGATGGACATCGATGATCTGGCAGTCCAGCACCACCTTGCCGGCCTCGACCGCGGCGACGTCGAGGACATCGTTGACGATCGAGAGCAGATGCTTGCCCGAGGTGTTGATGATCTCGGCGTATTCGCGATAGGTGTCGTGTTGCGCCTGCAGGATGTCCTGCTGGATGATTTCGGAGAAGCCGATGATCGAATTCAGCGGCGTGCGCAGCTCGTGGCTCATGCAGGCCAGGAAATGGGTCTTGGCCAGATTGCTCAGCTCGGCCTCGATCTTGGCTTCGCGCAGGTCTTCTTCCATCTGTTTGCGCTGGGTGATTTCGCGCAAGGAGGTCAGATAGGCCGCCTGCTCCAGCCAGTTGATCTTGACCACCCGCATCTCGGCGATCCGGTGACGGCCGACCTCGATCTCGATCGAGCCGCCGCCGACCACCGGAAAGCCGAACTGCTGGTTGATCAGGTCGCCGATCGGCCGGCCGAAGAGGTCGGAGGCCGCCGGGTTGGCGAACAGCACGATGCCGTCGATGTTGACCACCACCATGCCGTCGGGGAAGGTCGCGATCATCTGGCGCAGGCTGGTTTCGGTCCGCTGCCGCTGCAGGAGATGGTGGAGCAGGCGCGGCACGATCCGGTGATCGAGATTCAGCTTGGCTAAAAACTCGGCCTCGTAGCCATGCACCGTGGTTGGGCTGACGCCGTTCGCGTCGGCTTCGCCGAGGACCACGATCGGCACCGCCTCGCCGACCACGGCCCGGACCTGGGCCAGAGTGTCCATGCCCTGGCTGTCGGGAAGGTCGAGATCGAGGATCACCATGTCAAAGGGATCGGTGCGCGCGATCTGCCTGGCCGAAGAGAGATCGGCGACCCGGTGGACGGAGAAGTCGACGGCGCTGCCTTCGCTCAGCACCTTTTCAACGAAGCTGGCATCGGCGGGATCGTCATCGACCAGCAGCAGGCGGATCAGCTTGTCAGGTTGGGGTCCCGGTCGGGTCTGGACTGACTCCATCACGTGCCTCCCGAAAACATGCGTTCAAGATACTCCCGCTCCTCGCCCAGGGTGTAGGTGATGCTGCCGGTGAGAATGCCGCCGATACCGTGGAAGGTGCCGGCAATCTCCATACCATGGTCGGTGACGACATATTCGCGGATCTGCTTGTCGTGCCACGAGCCGCGCATCTTCAGCACGGTGATCGCCCGGTGCATATTGCCCTGAAGCTCGACATAGCGCAGAAGCACGATCGAATCGGTGATGGTCGAGATATGGGTCTCGGTGATCGACTCACCGCCCATCAGCATGCTCGTGGTGTTGGTGAACATGCCGGCGATTTCGCGGTGCTTGATGAAGCTGGTCAGCGCGATCACGAATTCGCGGAATGACTTCATGGTCGACACCCGTTCCAGCGCCGACAGGCTGTCGATCGCGATCGCGGTCGGCTTGAAGCGGTCGATCTCGCGCTGGATCTGGATCAAATGGTCTTCAAGGCCCATGGTTTCGGGATAGCGGCAGATGATGCGGAGCAGGCCCTGCTCCTCGGCGCTCTCGAAATCGACGCCCCAGGAGGTGGCGTTGCGCACCAGCTGCTCGCGGTTTTCCTCGAAGGCGAACAGGATCACCCGGTGACCGGCCTCGATGCCGCCCTTCATGAAGTGGCTGACCATCAGGGTCTTGCCGGTGCCGGTGGCGCCGCTGACCAGAATGATCGAATCCCGGAACACGCCGCCGCCGCACATCTTGTCGAACTCGGCGTTGCCCGAAGAGGTTCGGATGTTGGACGATTTCTGC
>SESF01000621.1_pt1 | contig 56371 bp, 53 predicted proteins | sample 3171521 | NCBI WGS metagenome assembly SESF01 (sample SAMN10866945, study PRJNA518727) | freshwater metagenome | biome: subpolar coniferous forest; feature: holomictic lake; material: water; isolation source: holomictic Lake 227, 6 m and 8 m depth | place: Canada: near Kenora, Ontario | collected...
GTATTTAATTTAAGCTTCTTCAGCAGGTGCTACAGGAGTAACATTTTTGATACTCAATTGAAAACGAGTATTCAATGCAACTTCATAATGGCCTTTTAACAAAATCTCTTTAATACCTGCATCAGCCAGCATCGTATCTGCTAGGTCTTTTGCTAAAGGGATACCGCTCAATACATTCAAAGTTCTACCAAGTGCAAATTCGATCAGAAATTTATAACCCGCTTTGCGACCTGTTCCAGCTCTTTCAAAATCAATCCTATTCAACTCAAGCGTTTGATTACCATTCGCAGAACGCTTTAATAATATCTTAATAATAGGCAGATATTTGCTCCAAATCTGGGTGTACATAATCGTAAAATGGTTTAAAGTTAAAGGCAAATCGCGTCCAAAACGAACTGAGCCTGTGGAATTATACGGTAAAGGTGCACATTTTATGGCCGAAAAACGAATTTGGTTTTAAGAAGCAAGTATTTTGTACTCGGCAACTCTCTATTATCTTCGTTGCATTATGACAGGAATTGATAGTGTTTTATTAGAACAAGTAATTGTTCATAAGCTTGGCAATCCAACTAGGGGTGAGGCTTTAGGTCTTTCAACTAATCCATTGTCTCTGAACGATTCTATCGTAAGGGGACTGTTAACGCGCTATTTTCTAGCCGCATTTAACCAGGAGGAGCAGTTTCATTTTACCCATATCAGTGATTTGGAGATGAATGAAGTGTATCGTTATGTGACCGATTTGTTTGAAGATCCAAAGACTTTTACTAGCCAGTCGGCCCGACTTGCCCAGTTTTTGTATAGCAAAAGCACGCATTCGAAGGTGAAAGAGGGAGAAATGTATGTGGCTCATTTTAGCAATGTTCCCTTTGGAACGGAGTATGTAGATGCTATTGGAATTTTTAAAAGCGAGAGTAAAGAAACATTTCTAAAGGTTTTCCAACATGGACAGAGTTGGGAAGTAATTGCTGAGGATGGCGTAAACATCAATAAACTTGATAAGGGCTGTTTGATATTTAAGAAGAATCGGGCAGAGGGATATGTGGTTTGTGTGGTTGACAATACCAATAAACAGCAGGATGCGCAGTATTGGGTAAGAGACTTCTTACAAGTAGTTCCTTCCGCTACCAGTTATTATCATACCGATGCCGCCATGGGTATGTGCAAATTATTTATCAGTAATGAATTGCAGGAAAAATTTGAAGTGAACAAGTCTGATCAGATTGACCTTCTCAACAGGAGTATGGACTATTTCAAAACAAAAGAATCATTTAAAATGGATGAGTTTGCAGAAGAAGTTTTGCATCATCCAGAAATGATCGAAACATTTACGCAGTATAAACAAACCTATGAAGCATCTAGGCAAGTAATTATTGAAGACGAATTTGATATCCATCTTTCTGCAGTAAAAAAACAGCAAAGGATTTTCAAGAGTATATTAAAACTCGACAAAAATTTCCATGTGTACATACATGGCAGAAAAGACTTAATAGAAAAAGGCTTCGATGAGTTTAGCGGAAAAAATTATTACAAATTATTTTTTGACGAGGAGTCTTAATTAAATAGTAAGTCCTTTTAATTGTTGTTCAAAATCGTATTGAAGATCCTCATGCAAAGTTGCAATTGCAGCTTTAATTTTTTTGATCTGTTGTAAATAGAGATTGGTTAACTGCGTGGTTTTTTGAAAGGGGATAGATGAGTTTTTTAGTCGATCACAAAAATGCATCAGAATGCTTGCTTCAGCTTGTTTCGAACCCATGTATTTAATATGTTTATTAGCGATTCGAAGAATTTTTCGAAGTGTTTTTTTGTTGAGATAGTTATTGGCTTTTGGTAATTCTTCAAAGCCCTCGTCGATCCCGGCGTTCACTTGTAAGATATATGCCGCTTCATCGTGCGATTCAAAAAGTAAGTAAGTGAGTAATTCTTTATTCTCTTTTTTATATTTCGCTAAATGCAAGCAAAGCTGTTTGAGTTTGGCGGCACTGGTCTCGCTAAGTTCTTGTTTCAGTTCCTGAATACTTGCTGCTTTCATTTTAAATGGCTTGTTTGCCTTTTAGTTTTTGCCAGTTAGATTGTATAATCCATTTGGTTTCTGCCCATCCCGTAACAAGTATATCTTTAATAGTATAGGTAAGCTCTTTCTTTAAAGCCAGATGTCCAATTAGTAAACCAGTCATCATAACGAAAGGAGAGGCAATTGCCATGCCATACATATTTTTAAAAATATATACCCCTAAAAAGTCCGCAACAATATTTACAATCAACATAGCAATCACTTTGTGAAAATTTACTTTAGGTAAGTTCAAGATATCTAGAGTAACGCCATTGAATCTGTCGATCGGATATAAGAACGAAAAGAATAGAAACATTCGAAAAATATTTGCTGCTTCTGTGCCCATGTATTTTTCGCCTCCTAAAATATTGATAGCAACATCAGCCATTAATATCCCGCCAAATACAATAGGGATAAAAGCAAAAGTAAGCATACCTGCATATTTTTTAAAAATGTGCAGTACTTCCTCTTTACGATTGTTGTTCATGGCTGCAGCCATCGAAGACATGCCGGTTCCGATAAAACTTCGTAAAGGAAGTTCTACAATTTCCATTAATCGTTTTGGCAAATTATAAATTGCCAGTGCAGCGGGACCTAATAAATAAGTAATAATAAAAGTATCTGAGCTACTCAATAAGTTTGAGCTGAGGTTGGTTGCTAAACTATATTTTCCAAAATGTGCAATAGAAATAATGGTCTCCATTTTACGCTTGATAATACTCGTAATATGGGTAAGTCTAAATACAATGCAAACAATGCTGGTCAATAGGTTTGTAGCAAAATTCAAGATCAACTGATTTTCGAGCGACATCTTATGCAATAGAATTAACGTACTAATAATTACCACCATGGAGCCATTATTGACCAACCGAAGCCATAAAATTTTCTCATAGTCTTCTTTGGCAACTAAGATCCAAAATGTAATTGTATAGGGGAGAGAACTTATGAGTGTGACACCAAACCATTTCACAACCAATAGCATTTGTGGGTTTCTAAAATGACTCAAAAACAACCAAGCAATGCCGTTAGCAGTTAAGAATAGAAGGGTCAGTAAAGAAGCTAATGCCCATACAGAACCAAGAACGGTTTCCCCCTTTTCACGGTCGGTCCCGGCAAAATATTTAACGGTAGCAGTAGAAAGAAACCCGTTGCGGATGGCTTCTGCTAGACCTGTAAAGCTTAAAAAGAAGAACCAGGTTCCAACATCAGATTTCGACAATGCCCTGTACAAAAGAGACATCATGACCACGCTTAAAACCGAAATCACCATATTCCCTGAAAGAGCAAGAAAATGCTTGTTTCTTAGTTTTGCTAAATTTATCATGGTACTTACACAAATTCGATAAAAATAACGGATTTAAAAAATATGATTAAACAGTATAAATAATTATTTTTAAGTATTGTGAAAGTTTGATTTATCATTTTTTGATCTTTAATTGTTAGTAAGTGTTTAAAGTTTTAATTGCCTGTTATACAGAATGGGACACAACATCTGAAGTTCCTTTTATTCTAAAAAAAGGAGGCTGCTCAATTGTTGATGCGTATTGTTCCCCCAATTCTTGGTTACTTTCAAACTCTTACATAGATAATTGGATCCGATCTGAAAAGGAAGAGAAAATTTTTATAAATAAGTTGATACAGACTGTTACCAATGGCGATTATCAATGGGTGTTGTTGGCTGATGATAGTTTGATTAAAATCATGAATGAGGAAGAACTAGACGAAAGCATTTTTAAAAAATTGATGCCTATCAATAAAATTGAAAATAGGTATATGCTTAGTTCGAAAATAGGCTTCTCCCAATTTTGTGTATCTGCTGGTTTCCTTTCCCCGAAATTCATCAACTACAATAAACCAGAGGATCTTGAATTGATTAAAGCGAATTTTACTTTTCCAATTGTAAACAAGAGAGATTTTAGTTCGGCAGGTACTGATATGTTTGTGAGTGAGACTTTAGCAGAATTCGAAAAAGATTTGCATTTAATTCCACTTGATCAAAATGTACTTGTTCAAGAATATATTATTGGTACAGAGATTCATGTGGAAGCTTTATTCTTTGATGGTATTTTGGTGACTTATACAAACGGGTTGATATTGCAAACCTTTTCTACACAGTTTTCATTTACTACCCGAAGAAAATATTTTAAGGACGAAAATCTAACCCCCATTTTGAAAGAGATTGGAAAGAAATTGGGATTAAATAGTTTTTGCAATATTGCTTTTATTCATAAAAAAGAAACCAACCAATACTATTTATTTGAAGTGGATCCAAGACCTACTTCTTGGCTGGCGCTTTCAAGGTTTGTAACACCCAATAACTTTTTTGTTGGGGTAGAAAGAATTGTGAGTGGTAAGTACAAAGAGGGTTATACAGAAACAGCCTATTACAAAAATGAAATGGAAGCAGCCCTATTTTTTAAAGATATGCGTAGAATTCTCTGGCATAAAGACATTAAAGGATTGATGCGTTGGATATTTAATATAAAAGGATATTGGCGCTTTCTGCCTTTTTATGATTGGAAACTTACCAGAAGAATTTTCGTTTCTATTTGGAAAGAAATATTTAGACCCAAAATCAAACGAATAATGGGCGGTTCTAGATAACGAAAACTCTACTAATTTAATCAACTATTATTTTTGTAGATTTGCCGCTCAATTTATCCCATGCAAAATCACAAGAACATTCGTTTCTTTTTTTTCTCTATACTTATATTAATTGCGGCTAATTCAATTGCGCAAAAATCAAAAAGTTTTCAGACCGACATGAACGAATGGAAGCAGAAAAGAATTAGTGCATTGAAAGCGCCGAATGGTTGGTTAAATCTTACTGGACTGTTTTGGTTGAAGTCGGGCAAAAACGGATTTGGATCTGATGCTTCTAATGAATTGGTTTATAAACACGCAGATATGCCTAAGCAGGCGGGTTATTTTATATTAGAGAACCATCAAGTAAATTGGGTAACAGCAGAAAATATAAAAACCACCATCAAAGATAGTTTGGTAACCAAAGCGCTTTTATTTGAAGAGGATGAACAATTTGCTCCACTAATGGGGTTGGGAAGTTTAAGATGGAATATTATTCAGCGGGATGATAAGATCGGAATTCGCTTGCGCGATTTAAATGCTCCTGTTTTAAAAACATTCAAAGGATGCGAAAGATATAAAGACGATAGTAGTTGGAGGCTTACTGCAAGATTTGAAAAAAAGGCAGAAAATACTTTGTTAATTACCAATGTACTAGGGCAAACCAATGCACAAGCATCTCCAGGCAAATTAATTTTTTCTATTGCTGGTAAAGAATACCAATTAGATGCTTTAGGAGAAGGTGATCAATTATTTATTTTATTCGGCGATGCTACAAGTGGTAAGGGAACTTATCCGGCAGGACGTTTTTTGTATACTGATCTGCCAGATGCAAATGGAAATACCATTATTGATTTTAATAAAGCATTTAACCCGCCTTGTGCATTTACGATCTATGCAACTTGTCCGCTTCCTCCTAAGCAGAATATTTTGCCTATCGCCATTACTGCTGGCGAAAAAGATCATCATGGTGGTAGACGTTAATCTATCCTTTTTTTAAATTGACAGGGTCCCAGATAAATGGCTTATTACTAAAATAACTTTCATTACAAGCCAATACGGGAGCTGCTGCTCTGAAACCAAATAACGGATCTTCGATCGTATTTTGCGTACCCGCGCGAACATGATCAAAAAAGTTTTTGAAATGATTGCGATGTTCATTTTCACCTGCAGGTGGCATGAATTTTATTTCCTTTACAGGATCAGTCTTTCGATCTGCTTCAGAATAAAGGGCATCGTACTGTTTATCTAATTCTTTTTGTTGTGCAGCAGAAAATGTATCATAACTATCATAGCCGCGCATGCCTGGGGCCTTTGGTAATTTCTTTTTACTCAACACCAATCCTTCTCCAGAAAGGTCGATCTGACCTTCTGTTCCAATAATTCTTGTATTATTATTAATGTTTCCTGCGTTTGCAAAATTTACACGCAATACCATTTGAAAGGATGCGTGTTCATTTGTTTTTGGATAGTCCATTATCGAAACCATCACATCGGGAACGTCTCTACCATCTTTCCAATAACTCAAATTGCCAGAAGCAAAGATCCTATTTGGTCCTTTTGAATTGGTAATAAAATGTACGCCAGTAATTAAATGCACAAATAAATCGCCAGCTACTCCAGTACCATAGTCTCTGTAATTACGCCAACGAAAAAATCGTTTAGCATCGAAAGGGATTTTATGGGTGTTCTTAAGGAATGTGTCCCAGTCAACCGTTTGTGTAGATGCGTCAGTTGGTATGGTATAGTTCCAAGCACCAATCGCATTGAATCTATCACTATTGGATTCTATATAATTGATCTCGCCAATTTCACCAGCTGTTACCAATCTTTTAGCTTCATTGAACACAGATCCACTAATGCGTTGACTACCCACTTGCATAGTCTTTCCAGATTTTCTCCAAGCTTCGATTACAGGGTATCCTTTTTCAATATCGTGCACCATTGGTTTTTCGCAATACACATGTTTGCCTGCTTCCAATGCATGAATGGTAATAGTGTCGTGCCAATGATCTGGTGTGGCAATGATCACAGCATCAATATCTTTTCTTTGTAATATTTCGCGATAGTCGCGTGTTGTAAAAATATTTTTTCCATATACTTCTTTCACACGCTCTAATCTACCAGTGTATAGATCTGCTGCAGCTACAAACTCCACGCCTTCATTTGCCAAAGCGGCTTTGGTATCGTAATTCCCCTGAATGCCCATTCCAATAGTTGCAAATCGAATTTTATCGTTCGGACTATTACTGAGATTTTTCAAAATAGAAAACGGACTAGCAAGGGAACCAGTACTTGCCAATACACCAAAAGCACCCAGACCTTTGATGAGATTTCTCCTATTTGTATTCATGTTGTTAGTTTTCATAAATATAAATAACTCATTTAGGAAAATCTTCTTAATTTTTACATTCAAATTGAAAAAATGAAACGATTCTTCTTAACGGTTACCGCAACTATAGCCATTATAACTTTAGTAAATGCACAAAAGAAAGCAAACCAAGACAGTCTAGAAAAAGTAGCTGCAAAAACTGAACTATGGGAGCCTGTTCCTACAGTGGTTTCCACAAAAAACCCTTTTGTTGATGCGCCATCAGATGCAATTGTATTAATGAGCGGTAAGGATTTGAATAGTTGGCACAAAGAGTCGGATAAAAAAGCAGCGGGCTGGAAAGTAGATAAAGAAGGTATTACTACTATAGTGAAAGGATCTGGAAATATAGAATCCAATCAAGCTTTTGGAAGTTGCCAGTTGCATATAGAATGGAGAGAACCTGCAGTGATAGCTGGTAGTAGTCAGACGCGCGGAAACAGTGGTATTTTCTTTATGGGCCGTTATGAATTACAAGTATTAGATTCTTACAATAATCCGACTTATGTAAATGGACAAGCGGGTAGTATATACAAACAATTTATCCCTTTGGTGAATGCCTCAAAGAAACCTGGCGAATGGCAAACCTATGATATCGTATTTACTGCCCCAGAATTTTATGCTGATGGAAGATTGCAGACTCCTGCGTACATCACAGTATTAATGAATGGCGTATTGGTGCAAAATCATGTTGAGATTAAGGGTAATACAGACTGGTACAAAACGCCAAAGTATTATGCACATAAAGAGAAAGAACCATTGGTTTTACAAGACCACGGAATGGATGGCGGTAATCCGATGAGCTATCGCAATATTTGGATCAGAGAATTATAATTGGAATTACTACTTTATTATGGCGAATGATCCACTCATGCCAGATCCGCAATTGTTAATGGACCTGGTTACAACACGTATGGCTTTTGGAAAATATAAAGATCGACTCATCTGCGACCTTCCTGATTTTTATTTAGAATGGCATCAACGCAATGGTTTTCCAAAAGGAAAAATGGGCATGCTGTTGGCAACGATGTATGAAATAAAATTAAACGGACTAAGTTTTCTACTCGATCCACTGAAAAAACATTGATGCCTACTATGCAAACAATCGATTCTCCTGCACATATTTTACAAAGCATATTTGGTTACGATAGTTTTCGACACAATCAAAAACAAATTATTGATCAAATCTTGGCAGGTAGAGATGCGCTTGTATTAATGCCTACTGGTGGTGGTAAAAGTCTTTGTTATCAAGTGCCCGCCTTGTGTTTGCCTGGGGTAACGGTGGTAGTAAGTCCGTTAATAGCACTCATGAAAGACCAAGTTGATGCACTTGTATTAAGTGGTGTGAAAGCTGCATTTTTAAACAGTACACAATCTATTTCAGAGCAAGCTGCTTTATCAGAACAATTAAAGCATAACGAACTCAAGTTAATTTATGTTGCTCCTGAACGGTTAGTTGGTCAGGATAAACAGTTCTTACAATTTTTAAAAACCATTCCTGTTTCCTTATTCGCTATTGATGAAGCGCATTGTATCAGTCAATGGGGACATGATTTCAGACCCGAGTATCGGGTATTAGGCGAATTGAAGGATGCATTTCCGGATACTCCCATTATTGCATTAACGGCAACTGCAGATGCTGTAACAAAAAAAGATATTTTGTTACAACTTCATTTGAAAGACCCGGGTGTCTTTGAAAATAGTTTTAACAGGCCCAATATCTTTTATACTGTAAAACCTAAACGAGGTTACTACGAAGAGCTCACCGAATATTTAGAGGCGCATAAAAACGATTCTGGTATTATATATTGTTTAAGTAGGGCGGCAACAGAAAAGCTGGCTGAAGATTTAGTGGAAGACGGTTTCCAAGCTGCTGCATATCATGCTGGGTTGGAGAAAAATATTCGCGACGAACGGCAGGATTTGTTTTTAAAAGATGATATTAAGATCATGGTGGCTACTATTGCTTTTGGTATGGGCATCAATAAAAGTAATGTGCGTTTTGTAGTTCATGCAGATCTACCCAAAAACATAGAGGGATATTATCAGGAAACCGGGAGAGCCGGTAGGGATGGTTTGAATAGTGACGCATTGCTATTTTTTGGTGCGGGGGATGTAATTAAATTAAAAAATTTTGCGCAGATAGAAGGAAATGAAGAACAGACAAAGATCTTATTAAAAAAATTGGATCAGATGGTTCAGTTCTGTGAAACCAAGCGTTGCAGAAGAAAATATTTATTGAATTATTTTGGTGAGCAGGCATCTGACAATTGCGGTAGTTGTGATGTTTGCCTTAGCAGCAAAACATTAATGGATGCTACTTTGATTGCACAAAAATTCTTGAGCGCTGTAGCAAGACTCAATGAAAGATTTGGAGCAGGATATATCATTGATGTGTTGCGAGGAAGTAACTCTGAAAAAATCAGAGAAGAACATAAGAAGCTTACTGTTTACGGCATTGGAAAGGATTTGAGTAAAGACGAATGGCACCATTATGCGAAAGAGTTATTGTATGAAGACTATTTACAACAATCCAATAGTGAATATCCGGTCTTGCAATTAACCGAAAAAAGTAAGGAAGTGTTATTCAAATCGGGGAAAGCTTTTTTGAATTTGCCACAGAAACAAATCATTAACAAGGAGCCGGTCATCTTCCAACAACATGCTTACGAAAAGGAGCTGTTTGAGAACCTGAAAAGATTGCGCAATAAAATTGCACATGAAGAAAATATCCCACCCTATATTATTTTTAGTGATTCCAGTTTGTTAGATCTGGCTACTTATTTGCCTATCACTAGTTCTGATCTGCCAAATATTTCTGGATTTGGAACTTATAAAATTGAACGGTATGGGGCTGCTTTTTTAGAGATGGTTCAAGATTATTGTATAGAATATCAGATGGCAACAAGGATGGAATTGAAGGGCCCACCCAAAAAGAAAGTGACCAAGCTGGTTAAGGAAAAAGAGTCTGATACTAAGAAACTCAGTTACGAGCAATATCAACAGGGTAATAGTATTGAAGCGATAGCTGAAAAAAGGGGATTGTCTCCAGCAACTATTGAATCACATTTGAGTTATTATATACAGCAGGGGAAATTAAATCTGAATGAATTTGTGAAGCATAACCATCAAGAACTGATCAAAGCCGCTATAGAGAAACATGGCAGATTAAGTCTCCGGAAACTTAAAGATAATTTACCAGATAGCATTAGTTATGGGGCTATCAGAATGGTACTGAATTCAATACCTGTTGAATAGTTTTTCTATTTTATTTCAAATAGCCCGTACAGATTGCAAGCATTTTTTTAACTTCAATATATGGCAGCCAATACTAAACTCAAAATGTTTGCAAAAAAAGGGGGATTAAGTGCTGAACGTACGCGCGATATTTTTGTAATGAACCCAACTGCTCCTCCTGAGCGGGAGCATGTCGTTAATTCGCATATTCATGTGTTTGATTATGGGACAGACTATTTTAATGAGGCTGAACATCCTACAACAGAAGCGTGTTCTGTTTATAAAGATAATGGACGCATTACTTGGATCAATGTTGGTGGAATAAAGATGGAAGAGGTAGAAAACATTTGTTCGCATTTTGATATACACTATTTAATTGTTGAAGATATCCTTAGCATCAATCAGCGACCAAAGATGGATGATATGGATACTGTATTATACTGTTTATTAAATATGCTATACTTTAATGAAACATCTGGTTCGGTAGAGACTGAACAAATCAGCATTTTGCTTGGTAAAGATTATGTAATTTCTTTTCAAGATGATAGCAGTAGAGATGTGTTTGATGGTATTAGAGAAAAGCTAAGGATCCCATCGAGTAAACTAAGGCAATCTGGGGCGGACTATTTATGTTATGCATTATTAGATATGATAGTAGACAATTATTATATCGTAATGGAAAAATTGGGAGAGCGAATTGAATTACTAGAAGAAGAAATTATTCGGTTCAATAATACTAATTCTATTTCTGATATAAATAGTTTGCGTAAAGAGATGATTGTATTGAAAAGAAATGTTGCACCGGTTAGAGAATTGGTGAATGGTTATATAAGAAGCGATAGCGATTTATTGGAAGAGCGAACAACGAAATATTTCAAAGATGTTTATGATCATATAGTGCAAGCAAATGATCTTTCTGAGAACTATCGAGATATGATGATCAACTTACAAGATTTATATCTGAGTAATGTGAACTTAAAGATGAATGAAGTAATGAAAGTAATGGCGATAGTTACTTGCTTATTAGCACCTGCTACAGTTATTGGAGGTGTTTTTGGAATGAATTTCGATCGAATACCTACTTTACATAATCAGTATGGATTTTTTATAGCTGTCTTCTTTATGGTATTGATCCCAATCTGGATGTTGTATACGTTTAGAAAACGGGGCTGGTTCTAACAGCCAGAAATCAACTATGATTGTTGATGAGAATACTTATCAATGATCGAAAACAGGTCGTTTGGATTAAAAGGCTTAGTGATACAATCGTTCATTCCAAATTCTCTAGCCCTGCCTTGAACATCCATAGTGATTGATGCAGTAAGTGCAATAATTGGAACCGTTGGGTTAAACTCTCTAATAATTTTTGTAGCTGTGTATCCATCCATTACTGGCATTTGTAAGTCCATCAGAATAATATCATACTTAATATTCTTTGCTTTCTCAACAGCAATTTCACCATTATTAGCAACATCAACAGTCGCATTCCAATTTTGAAGCATTTTTTCAGCAACCAAAACATTGAAGTCAACATCTTCTACTAAAAGAATATGAATCTTATTCAGGTTTGGCGCTTCGAAGTTGAGCATCTTTTTATTTTCCTCTAACACATTAGTATTACTTTTCTTGAAGCAGAGTGTAAAAAAGAATTTCGATCCCTTGCCAACTTCGCTATGTAACTGAATTTCGCTATTCTGCAATTGGAGAAGCAATTTAATAATTGTTAAGCCTAAACCTGACCCGCCATATTCTCTAGTAATATTTGTATTTGCTTGTGTAAATCTGTCGAAGATCATTTCTTGCTTATCCTCTGATATACCAATGCCTGTATCAACAATGGCAAAATCAACATAAACAGATTCATCTGCAATTCTATTCAAAAGCACTTCAATGGTAATAACACCTTTTTTTGTGAATTTGATTGCGTTTGAAATAAGGTTATTTAAAATCTGGCCAAGTCGAATATCATCTCCAATCACAAAATCAGGAATGTCCTCATCGAACATGAGACGAAGATTGTTGCCTCGCTCTTCTGCTCTTAACCGATGTGCAGAACGAAGATTTTTTATATACTGTTTAAGGTTTATATCTCTTTCAGCTAAAATTATTTTTCCTTCTTCTAACTTACCATAATCGAGTACATCGTTAATAAGACTCAATAGGTTCTCGGAAGAGATTTTCATTACGTTTAATAATTCTTTCTGCGAAGGGAGTGGGTCTTGATAGTGAAGTAGATTGTTTGTACCAATGATTGCATTAAGAGGCGTACGAATTTCATGGCTCATAATAGAAAGGAATTCGCTTTTTGCCCTTGAAGCTTTTTCAGCTGTTTCCTTAGCCAGAATTAATTCTGCTTCTAGTTGTTTTGATCTTTTGATTTGTTCTTCTAGAAAGCTAATAATATTAATAAGATCCTCATCTTTATCATCAAATATATTGGCTTCTGAAGGATCTAAAGCGCGGATAGCTTCTTTAAGTTTTACAATGGAAGCCTTACGGATATCTATTTGAGCTTGTAGATCAGCATTTACTTTCTGATATTCTTTTTCACTTATTTCGAAAGCATGATCCGCTATTTTTTTATCACGGTCGAAAGAGTGATAGCTTTTACTAATGGTATTCAATAATAGTTGCAATTCTGCATTATCTTGATAGTTCGTAGTCAGGATTTTGCGAATCTGTTTTTCTAAAATTGAGTGGTATTCCATAAGGGTCGTCTAAATTAACGTTTATTGCTCTGAAAAAGTTGTAATTGTCATAGTTTGATTATGCAATTCACATTTTGTGAGTGGGTTAAATGGTGAAATTTCTCCATAAGAATAGAACCCAGTAATACAAGTAGCGTCTCCAAAAACTTTCTTTGCAGCAATCAGTTCGTCCTCCGTCCTTTCCTGTAGAATTAATTTTCTACCAACACAACTAATCAGTATGGCTAATTCGGGTGACTTCTTTTCTTTATCAAATGAGGTTTCAGCTGCAGTTGCAGATGCGCTAACGAGTTTTTCGAAATTGGCTTTCATTAAACGAACTTTTGAACCTTCTGGAAGATTGCCTGCAAAAGTCATTGACTTTTCAGATTCATTTAATGACAAAATTGTTCTAACCAAATTTCTTTCTGAATTTTCTAATCGCATTGATAAAGGAAATAATAATGCTGATCCAGGAAGTTCTTCTGCATAGGGTCCGAGGTACTCTTTGTATAGATCAAGCGCGTTATCACCATCTATTTCATACAATACATTTTTATCTGATTTAGTAATGATTCTTTCTTTACCAAACTCATCCCATCCCCCCAAAGAGCTATGCCCAATTTCAATGTGATTGCCATAGAAACCAACAGCAACAATATTTCCTTCGCTTGCTGCTTCATTTAACCCAACCACCGTTTTATTAAATCTTGCTCCGTCGCCTGCTAAGCCGCCTGTTATGGGTAAACATTTATAATTATTTTCATTTAATCCATTTACCAACTCACTTCCATTTATTTTAGTTCCATCAGAAATTATAAATATGCCATTTAACTCATCGCTATTTAAGGAATTATAAAGGAATTTCCCCGTTTCAAAACTGTTGGCATGCTCACCAATGCTTGTCTTTAAAGAGCGAACTGTTGTTTTTTCGAATTGAATGGCGGTAACAATTAAAGTATCGTCATGAACTTCATCATTTATAATCTCGCCAGCTGTTGAGCAGGAAACAATTGAAGCATTTGGATACTTTGCTTTAATTGTATCAAAATAATTTTGGTTACTCGTTAATTCGCCAGATCCAAAAACAATTGCTAATTGAGATTTAGCAGCATCAAAATTAGTACTGGCTTGTTTGGTAAGCCACTGGTTGTTTTGAAATTGTATTTGCTGTGTTTGCATATAAATGAGTGTTATTATCCTTGTTACAAATTAATATTAAAAATGTTGATATTCGGCATTTAATTTATTCGTTTTTCACTATGTAAAATCACACCTGTAATGATTCTCGGTGATTTCAACAAGAAAATTCGGTGTTTTAAATGAGCTGATTTATGGAGAAGCTAATTAATTTTAAGAAAAATATACAATGGAATTCAAGGATACATTAATTCAGTTTGAAATTAATGATTCATTAGTAGTAGGCCTATTAAATGGTGATATTACTTTTTGGGAATTTCGTTCCAACTCTCGAGAGTTTAGGAAAGTCTTTAATGAAGGTATGTTTACCAATAGGATATCATTTGCTGAAATCAATGCATCAGCCGAGAAATTAATCGATGCCCTATACCATTCCTTGGAAGATCAGTTAATTAAGAATCCAATGATCAAGTTCAATGATCGTGAAACAATTGAACTCATTGGATTTAGTAATCGATTATAAAACAAGCACTTATATATTGATAAAAGTATTTAATCTATCAATCTCTCTAACTTATTTTAATACAATTCCAATAAAATGAACTAAAAATCGTTTATTGCATACGACGGTATTGAACATCCCTATAAAAGCAAGTGCTTATTGCTAGTAAACATGAAAATTAAGGATTATTCATCTGGTATCATTATAGCAGTATTCCTGTTAAGCTCATGCATCAAAGCCTATGAGCCACCGGTGATTGTAACAACTACTCCTTTCAAGGTGACAGATGTTGCTGGTATTTACAAACAAGGAACTTTATATTTAGAAAAAGCCTTACTCGATTCTGTTTCTTATAAAATTATTGATGACACCAGTAATTTTTCGTTAAGCTATTATCTAAAAGACACCATTTTTGTTAGTATCAATAGCAATTCTCCTGTATCGAATAAAAGGTATAAAGTGGGTTTATATGATAGTTTAAAGAATACCATATCCACTACCTATAAGTTTCACAAGACATATACCGACACGCTCTATTATTTGTATAACCTGTCTTATAATCTCGATGTTACTTTATATTATCCTGAAACTCAAAAGAAATCAATTGCAGTTCTAACTAACAGTAGTATAAAAGCTCGAAACTTTTATACAATTTATATCGAGAATGTATTATTTAGTGCCAACCTTCAACCCAAGTAGGCATTCCACGCTAAATACAATTAAGCATAATTATTGACCACTGAATTGCCGATTAAGTTGTAAGTTTAAAGTAAGAAACTCTTCTAGATTTTATCTCTTAAATCAGGCACTATGAGTAAGAAGCATCCACATCCTCACAAACACGCAACCGTTAAGAAACCAAAGCCCAATCATTTTTGGGTAGTGTTAATCATCAGCATTATTTTATGTGGTTATTGGATTGGGCGTTTATTTTTGAATGCCTACAGATATCCAACATTAGGACAGGCCGATCAATTACTCTGGTTGCCAATAGTGATCTGTACCAGTTGTTTACCTGTATATTTATTTGTTCATCTAAACAAGGAACATTTCAAAAAGAACAGCATTTTTTGGATTCCTGTAGTTCTGCTCATTGCAACCGGAATTGCAGTGTTGATCATTCGATAGTTTTCAAATTAATCGATCAAAATTGGTAGTTGATTCGCAACTATACATCAGCCTCATTATAAGAAAGATGCAGGCTATTGATATTTGTTTGTACTTGTCTACATGTTACACCTGCACTTTCGAGCATTAGTCTAGATGCTTTAGCTGAATCTGTTCCTTCGTATTTGTCAGACAGGTAGATCACTTCGGTAATGCCTGATTGAATGATCGATTTGGTGCATTCATTACAAGGGAAGAGGGCCGTATAGATTCTGCAGCCATGAAGGTCCATCCCAATATTATTTAAGATGGCATTTAGTTCGGCATGACAAACAAAGGGATATTTTGTTTCTAGAAATTCTCCTTGTTTAGCCCAAGGAAAAGCATCATCATGGCATCCTGCAGGGAGTCCATTATAACCAGCCCCCACAATTCTATTTTTATCATTCACAATACAGGCGCCTACTTGTGTATTAGGGTCCTTGCTGCGTTTGGCAGAAAGCAATGCTACGCCCATGAAATATTCATCCCAGGAAATATAGTCTTGTCTCTTTTTCAAAATAGTGCTTTAGAGTTTGAATGATAGCGAATGTAAGAATTTTAAAAATTACTAAACCAATTTTCAATAGTTGATTGCTCAGTTTTTACAAACCCCTTGAAATTATATTCATTAGTTTGGGAATCATATTCGTAATCAGTTTGATAGTCACGAAAATTATTTGCAGCATCTTCAATAGCATCCATAATAAATTGTACTTCTTTGTTGGTCATTGTTGGATGTATAGAAAGTCTGATCCATCCTGGTTTGCAGGAGAGGTCGCCCGTATGTATCATATCCAATAGTTCATAAGATTCCAATTCATTCACGTGCAATAGTAAATGTCCATAAGTTCCTGCACAGGCGCAACCTCCGCGGGTTTGAACCCCGAAACGGTCGTTTAGGATTTTTACGATCAAGTTATAGTGAGCTCCTTTTACAATAAAAGAAATGACACCGAGTCGTTTTTTATTATTTCCTTCTAAGAGTTCAATATTGTTGATAGTAGAAAAACGTTCAAATATTATTTTCAATAATTCTTCTTCCCTTTTCTGAATATTTTCAACCCCCATTGCTTCTTTTAGTTTAACACTCATAGCCACTTTAATTCCTTGCAGAAATGGCGGTGTGCCACCATCTTCTCGATGTTCGATATCGGTAATATATTCATGAACTTTCCATGGATTGGTATATACAACTGTTCCACCACCTGGTTGATCTGGAATAATATTCTTGTAGATTTTTTTATTGAAAATCAAAACGCCGGAGCTGCCCGGACCGCCTAAAAATTTATGGGGAGAAAAATAGATAGCATCTAGGTCTGCACCTAATTCAGTAGGATGCATATTGATGTTTATATAAGGAGCAGAGCAGGCAAAGTCAACAAAGCAAAGTCCATCATATTCATGAATTATTTTTGCAATTTCATGATAGGGGGTTTGAATGCCGGTAACATTAGAGCAGCCAGTAATGGCAGCGATCTTATTCTTTTTGTATTTGTATTTTTCTAGTAGCGTTCTGAAATATACCAAATCAACATTTCCATCCGCATCCGATTTAATGATCTCCACCGTTGCAATGGTTTCTAACCAAGTTGTTTGGTTTGAATGATGTTCCATATGTGTTACAAAAACAATTGGCTTTAGTTCATCATCGATCTGTAAGTAGTCGTTAAAAAACTGATGAATACTACGCACATTTTCTTTAAGGGTTGCATTTTTAGGGATCATTCCCTGCTTCACATAATCCATAATCCGTTCTGGCATTTTTAGTCCCAGTATCCGTTGCAACTTATTTACGGCCCCTGTCATTCCGCTTCCGCAAAATATCAATACATCGTCTTTACCTGCACCAACATGTTTTTTTACAATTTTTTTGGCTTCTTCATAAGCCTTGGTCATTAGTGTACCTGTTACCGTTGTCTCTGTATGGGTGTTGGCAAGAAATGGCATTAGCTCATGCTGAATAGTATCTTCAATGGGCTTGTAACATCTTCCGCTAGCAGTCCAATCAGCATAAATAATTTTCTTTTCGCCCAGTGGTGATAAAAAGCTTTGTTGGTTTCCAATAATATTATTTCTGAATTTCTCGAAGTAAAGTTCGAGTGCGGTAGTTTCTTGCATGAATTAAAGTTTTCCATTTTTAATTTCATCTACAACAGCGGGATCAAGCAAAGCGGAGGTATCTCCCACACTGTCCAAGTCGCCTTCTGCAATTTTGCGTAAGATTCTCCGCATGATTTTTCCACTTCTGGTTTTAGGTAATCCGCTTACAAATTGAATTTTATCTGGTTTTGCAATGGCACCAATGATTCTAGTGATGGTTTGAATGATATCTTTTCGAACTAGATCGGCCGTACCATGTGTATCCTGACCATGAGAACCTTGGTAGATCACATAGGCATAAATACCCTGTCCCTTCACATCGTGCGGATAACCCACAACGGCGCTTTCTACCACACCTGCGTGCATATTGATGGCGTTTTCAAGTTCGGCGGTTCCGATACGGTGACCACTTACATTCAATACATCATCCACGCGACCAGTGATTCGATAGAAGCCGTTCTTATCTTTCAAAGCACCATCACCTGTAAAGTACATGCCAGGATAGGTTGCAAAATAATTGGTTCTGCATCTTTCGTGATCGCCGTAGGTAGTGCGAAGGATACCAGGCCATGGTCCTTTGATACATAAGTTTCCTGAAATGGTTTCTTCTCCTTCTTGTACCAGTTCTTTTCCGTTCTCATCTACCAATACCATTTGTAAACCTGGCATTGGAAGGGTAGCCCAACTTGGAACAGCAGGAGTAATGCCTGCCAGGTTACTAATTAAGCAACCACCAGTTTCAGTTTGCCACCAAGTATCAACGATGGGACATCTATTTTTTCCAACATGTTCATCATACCAATGCCATGCTTCTTCGTTAATTGGTTCACCTACGGTTCCCAATACTTTAAGGGAGCTCAGGTTTTTTCCTTGCAAGGGTCCCAAACCAAATCCCATCAAACTACGAATAGCAGTAGGAGCTGTATAGAGAATATTCACTTTGAATTTATCAACGATATCCCAGAACCTACCTGCATCTGGGAAAGTGGGAACACCTTCAAACATAAGTGAGGTAGCACCGGCACTAAGTGGTCCGTATACAATATAACTATGCCCGGTAATCCAACCAATATCAGCAGTACAAAAATGAATATCACCAGTTTGGTATTGGAATACGTTTATGAAAGTATAGTTCGTGTAAACCATATAACCACCGCAAGTGTGCACTACACCTTTGGGTTTACCGGTAGAACCTGAAGTATACAATATGAATAATGGATCTTCTGCATCCATTTCTTCTGCGGGGAAATCGTGAAGACCTAGGGTTTCTACTTTTTTAATTTCATCTTCCCACCAAACATCGCGGCCTTTGATCATGGATACTGCTGTGCGTGTTCGGGTTGCAACGATTACTTTTTTTACCGTTCTGTTTCCTATCAATGAATCATCGATCACAGATTTCAAAGGAATATCTTTTGCGCCCCGATAAGCACCATCGCAGGTTACAATAAATTCTGCTTGTGCATCGTAGAGGCGGTCCGCAATACTCTGCGCAGAGAACCCGCCGAATATAACTGAGTGAATAGCACCCACTCTAGCACAGGCTAATATTGCGATCGCTAATTCAGGAATCATGCCCATATAAATACAAACACGATCACCTTTTTTTACGCCATTATTTTTTAAGACATGGGAAAACTGACAAACTTTCTCATGCAATTTTCTATAAGTAATAATGCGGTGATGCTCTTCCGGATCGTTAGGTTCCCAGATAAGTGCAGGCATATCACCTGATTTTTCGAGATGGCGATCGAGACAGTTTTCTGTGATATTTAATTTTCCTCCCTTGAACCATTCAATTTTTGGGTCGGTAAAATTCCAATTAAGTGTGGTATGCCATTTTTTATGCCATTGGAAGTTTTCGGCAACGGAGGACCAAAATTCTGCTGGATCATCGATGCTTCTTTTGTATTCAGCTTGATATTGTTCATAGCTAGTGATCTGATAAGGATAGTGCATTGCAATCGATTTAAGTATACTAAAGTACTACAGAAAAAAATGTGAAGGGCATAGAAGAAATGATATTTGTTATTTTAATATATCAAAAGCCTTATTCATACAGATGCTTTTGAACTCGGTTTAAATTCTTATCTTGATTTTTCAAAACTCGAAAATTGCCATATGAGTAATAACAATGAAACGAAGGGGATTTGGAAGGTGATCGGTGCTTCATCCTTGGGAACCTTAATTGAATGGTATGATTTTTACATTTTTGGAAGTTTAGCAGTTGTTATTGCCAATCAATTTTTCCCAAAAACAAATCCTACAGCAGCGTTACTCTCAACCTTAGCAACCTTTGCTGCTGGATTTATTGTTCGACCATTTGGGGCATTGGTTTTTGGTAGACTTGGCGACTTAGTTGGTCGTAAATACACTTTCTTATTGACCTTAGTTTTGATGGGAGGATCAACTTTTGCGATTGGTTGTATTCCTAGTTATGAAAGCATTGGTTTTCTTGCCCCTATTTTAGTGCTAGTATTTCGACTGATTCAAGGTTTGGCATTGGGTGGAGAGTATGGCGGAGCGGCAACCTATGTTGCGGAACACGCACCTATTCATAGAAGGGGGTATTTTACTTCTTGGATTCAAACAACGGCCACTTTGGGATTATTCATTTCTTTGGCCGTGATATTACTGACAAGACATTTCTTAGATGTGGATCCAACAAAGTCAATAGCAAAATTCAATGATTGGGGATGGAGAATTCCTTTTTGGATCTCCATTATATTGGTATTGGTTTCAATTTATATAAGACTTCGGATGGCAGAATCGCCTATGTATTCTAAACTGAAATCAGAAGGAAAAACCTCAGTGAATCCGTTAAAAGAAAGCTTTGGTCATAAGGCAAATTTAAAAATGGTTTTATTGGCATTGTTTGGAGCAACCATGGGACAGGGGGTAGTTTGGTACACAGGTCAATTTTATGCTCAATCATTTATTGAGAATGTGTGTAAGGTTGAATTCGACCAATCAAGAACAATTTTAATTTGGGGTATTTTATTTGCAACGCCATTCTTTGTAGTATTTGCATCGTTGAGTGATAAAATTGGAAGGAAATGGATCATGCTTTCGGGTATGTTCTTTGCAATTATTTCTTACAATTATTTATTCACAACACTTTTCAATATTGCTGATGCAAAACAGAAAACAGAAATCGTTGCGAAGACTACAATGGATACCACTTATAAAACAATTCAAACATTATCATCTAGCTCACCAGATTCTCTTCGCAAGGTTGTAACAAAAACATTTTATACGGATGGGATGACAATGGTGCATACTAAAATTGATACAGCATACAATAATTTAGGTAAGCATACACTTAAACCAGTTATAGCCATTTCAAAAACCTTGAGTAGTAGTGATTATTGGAAAATGGTGGGAATTGTATTTATATTGATTCTTTATGTAACATTAGTATACGGACCAATTGCTGCATTCTTAGTAGAACTATTTCCAACAAAGATCCGGTACACTTCTATGTCCCTGCCTTATCATATTGGTAACGGAGTGTTTGGGGGGTTAACACCATTTATTGCAACATTGCTAACTACCATTTATGTTGACAATAAAATTGTTGGTCTCATGTATCCAATTGTAATAGCTACTGTATGTCTGGTAATAGGAGCAATCTATATTAATAATCGGATTGACCCAGAAGTTGATCGTTAATTGTAAGTCGACAAAAAATAAAAATCATGAATACTATAAAAAGATATGCGGGAATTATTTGGATCATTTTAGGTCCGATTGCCATCCATTATTTATTACAAACTGCAAGCAGTGAAATTGCTAAAAAACCCGGAATAGATACTCAGATTCAATGGGGCGTTTTTATTACTGTTTTTTATCCAATTGCAATTGGGTTTATTTTGTTTGGTCTTTACGCACTTGAAGGGAACTATGATCATCTACCTGAAGCTAGTGCTGAATTAACCGACTATGATAGTAAACCTTTGTAGATTTATTTAACTTCTTTTCGCTTCCAATAAAAATAGAATGGAATTCCAGTAGCAATTAATGCTAATCCGGATAATGCTTCCTTTGGTTGATGCTGAAGTGTTACAAAAATGAGTAGTACACAGAATATAATAAAAAAAACAGGCGTAACAGGATAAGCAAATACTTTGTAAAACCTTGGTTCATTGGGCAATCGCTTGCGCATAATAATTACAGCAAGAGCAGTTGCGCCATAAAATAGGAAGGCTGAAAAAATGAGCATATCTGTAAGCTGATCAAAAGTGCCTGACCAGATCAGTAAGACCGACCATACGCCTTGTAACCATAAAGCAACAGAAGGTGTTTTATAGGTAGGATGAATGATCGCTGCAGGCTTGTAAAAATTATTATCCCGCGCCATTGCATAAAACAATCTTGCGGAAGTTAAAATGGTACTATTTGTAGCATTAAATGTGGTAACCAGAATTAAAGCAGCCACAAATAACTCTCCCCAGTTCCCCCAAACAACTTTCATTACTTCAACAGCAGCAATTTGATTGGGATGATTATTCATTTCAATGATCGAATCGATGGGTAACACAAATAGGTATACTAGGTTTAGTAATACATACAAGAGCATAATAATGAGTGTACCAATCCCTAACGATAAGGGGATATTTCTTTTTGGATTTTTTATTTCTTCTCCGATTAATCCAACAGAGTTCCATCCTTCATAACCCCAGAATGCACCAAGGCTAGCAATGGTTATAGCTTTTACAATTTGCCAGAAACTCCAACTATGATCTGCATGTACACTTGCTGTAATTAAATTACTGAATTTCCCCATTGGTGCAGAAAATCCTGCAATGATGATGATGGCAGCTGCAGTCAGCATTATAATGGTCATAATACTACTCAGCTTCTCGGCATATTGAATTCCCTTGTAATTAATAAAAGTTAGTAGAACAATTAGAAAAGATGCCAATAGTTTTACCGATAAATTATCGATGATAGTTGCACCTAATGCATTCTGATTAAAGGAAAATTCGGGCAAGGGTACGATACTATTGAATGACTGCGCAAAAATATATGCGAGTGCTGCTATGGATGCTGTTTTTAAAACCACAAAATTTGCCCATCCATAGATGTACGCAAAAAATCGATTGTATACTTTTTGAAAATAAAAATATTCCCCCCCAGAGTTTGGAAACATCCCGGCCATTTCCGCAGTGCAAAGTGCACCTGCTAAACTAATGATACCAGCTAATACCCAACAGAGTAAAACCAATAATGGCGATTGCAAGGTAGCCGCCATCATGGCTACTTTTTTAAAAACGCCTGAACCCAATATCACACTGATCACAACAAAGATGGCCGAACGAAGACCAAGAGATGCGGTTAGTTTTTGCAAAATTTGATTGGGTTTTGTAGTGATTAGTCTAATTTATTGATTCCTAAACCAGGCAAACTACTTGGATATAGATAGCCGTCTTTTAATTCAAAGCCACCTTCCACTAGATCTTTTGCTAAATCAAAACTTCCATCTAGATCCAGATACTTAGTATTGCTACAAGAATAAGCGGCATGCAACGCAGCGGTGATACTCACAATACTTTCATCATTACAGCCCCAGAATAAATCGATATCCGCATTTTTTGCAATAGTGGCTATTTCTCTAGCTCCCTTGATACCACCCGATTTCATCAATTTGATATTATATACCCCAAAGGATTGAGGAGGCAAAGAAAGATCCCATGCAGAATGTGCATCGATCAATGATTCATCTGCAACTAATTTTTTTCTTTCTTCTATTCCCATTAAATGCAATACCGATTCTTGTCCGGTTCTAACAGGTTGTTCAATTAATTCTAAAGAGGATGGATCAGTGTGACTGATAAATTTTTTCAAATCTGCTAATGTGTATCCTTGATTAGCATCAACACGCACCAGCATTCTGTTGGAAAATTTTTCTGTAATAGATCTTACTCTCTCGATATCTGCATCTACATCTAAACCAGTTTTTATTTTCAGAATTTTAAAACCTAGTTTATAATATTCTTCCGCTTCAATCAACATCTCTTTGGTTTCTTTGATACCAATAGTTACTGATGTGGGGAGTGCATTTATTTTTGTACCATAAAAATCGAGCACTGAAATATTAAGGGACTTCCCAAACAAATCGTGCAATGCAATATCAATGGCAGCAATAGTGCCAGGTTGCTTAGGAAAATGTGTTGCAGCCTGATCGATGATCTCGTTAAAATAGCGGATGTCTTTACCAATGATCTGATCTAGATAGCCTGACTGTAAATTAGCCAGTGTATGCGCAGGCGTTTCGCCAACAACATCAACAAAAGGGTTAGCAGCACCGATTCCAGTCATTCCATTTTCTAAAGTAATTTCAAGAAAAACGATTTCAGTATCTGTTATCGTTTTATAAGCAATGGTATAGGGCCTGGTTAATGGTAAATGACTTAACCAGGAATGAACAGATTTTATTTTCATAAGTTATTTTCTATAATTTTTTTCAATTCAGGGATCAATGCATCAACACCCTGTTGTAAGGGTAATAGTACGGGAAGATTTAATGCTGCTTCGTAATTTTTTTGAAAAGCAAGTGCTTCTTCCAAACTGCAGTGTTCTGTATTGATGGCAATGGCAATTACTTTTGATCCCAATAGTTTGATTAATTCAATTTCAGAAGCAACAGAAGGAATTTCTCCCCATTCAGGAAGGTCCTCATAATATTTTCTTTTAGGTGCTACTAACAATACTGTATGTTTAGCATTGCCGGAAATCAATAATTCTGAACCACAGGGCCCTGATGGGTTGCGTAAAGCAGACTGACCTTCTAATAAAATAAGATCGGGTTGTTTTGCTTCATTGCAACTTAAGATGGCGTGTTCTAATTCTCCGGAGATGAAATCATTAACAGTTGTATCAAAAACAAAACCGAATTCCCCTCCTTGTAACCAGCCTGTTTGTCCGGTGTAAATCATTTCTGCCTTAATACCGTTTTGATTTGCAGATTCACGAATCATTCTACCCGTTGTTCTTTTACCCATGGCACAATCCATACCTATCACAGCAATCACTGGTGTTTTCATTTTAAAAATATCGCCGGTCCAGAAATGCAGATCCTTTCTTTCTTTTGGTCTGCGCACATCAGTCAATGTTACCTGATGTGTTTTTGCAAGTGCAACAATTTCCGGTTTATCATTTAAGAATTCATGTAAACCATTTACAATAGAAATTCCATTGAGGATACATAGTTCGATGACGGGTAAAAAACTTTCTGGTAATATACCACCTACAGTAGCAACGCCAATGATACAATATTCAATATCCTGAATTTCAGCAATCGCATCTGCAACTGTTGCAAATACTGGAATATTGCGCTTTATGCCATCTAAGACAATTCCTGCATCCTGCCCAGCAAACTCAGGATCAATCACTGCATGTATGCTAAATCTTTCTGTACCCCTAATTAATCCATGCGCTGTTTTTGCATCTGGTTGTGCCAGGTATCCATTGGTTAATACAATCGCACCGGGCTTTTTCTTTTCTGATTCCATTTAATAATTTTATCTACTTATAAATTTTCCGGGATATTGATTGGTTGCTTTTTTATTATCAAAAACGCGAACGCCATTTACCCAAACGGTTATAATGCCATTTGATAGCGCTTTTGAATCTGTAAAGCTTGCATTATCTTTTACTGTTTCTGGATTAAAGAGTACTAAGTCTGCATTATATCCTTCCGTAATGATGCCGCGTTTTTTGATACCTACATGTTCTGCTGAAAGACTTGTCATTTTTTGAATAGCTGTTTCAAGGGGCATGATTTTTTTATCACGAACATAGTTGCCCAGCACCCTTGTGAATGAGCCATATCCTCTAGGGTGGCCACCATTAGATCCATCAGAACAGATATTGGTATTGGGCCATTTGAGGAAATTGATCACGTCTTCATCGATCATAGATTTTGCAATAATGGCTTCTACACCATTCGCATCAGGGTGAGCTTTTTCATACACATCTGCCTCTGCAATTAAACCCATCAGTGTTTGTGCTGGTTTCTCTTTTCTGATTTCTGCAATTGCAGAAATGGTTTTGCCTGCATAGTTTGGATTTGGCGCAAAACGAATCAGGATCGATTGCGTTGGATCGAATGTATGATCCACTGCGAACTGTGCACTTTCAGGATTGGTATAATCCGTTTTTGGAAACAACACTTTTAATGTACTATGCCAATATTCGTAGGGGTAACAGTCTGCTGTGATGTCAACACCTTGAAGCCTTGCATCTTGTAACCAGGCTATGATTCCTGGCGACTTACCCCACATATCTTTTAATGCTATTTTGATATGTGAAATCTGTACTGGAATTTTTGCTTGCTTACCGATTTCCATGATCTCTGTGAGTGCATTCACAATATCAATATCCTCACTTCGTATATGACTAATGTACCTGCCGTTTTCTGATGCAGCAGTTTTTGCTAATTGTATTACTTCGTTTTTACTTGAGAAATAAGCACCCTCATACTCGAGACCAGTAGATAAACCAAGTGAACCTTTTTTTAATTCAGATAATAAGATTCCCTGCATATCTGCAATTTCTTTTTCAGTTGCCGGCTGATTCAACCGATTTTTTCCCATCACTTTTTCACGTAGATCTGTGTGGCCTGTATAAGTTGCAATATTGATAGCGATGGGTTTTCTTGCAATTCCTGCTTTGATACTATCCACATAAGAACCATAACCGTCTTGTCCGGATACAATCGTGGTTACACCCTGACTCACATCAGCCAAAGCTTCCGGATATTTTTCAAGCGAGCCAACAATATGGCTATGGGTATCAATAAAACCAGGAGCAAGTACAAATAATCCATTTACATCAAATGTATCAGTAGCATTTAAATTTTCTGAGCCTATATAATCAATTGTAGGGCCCGTAAAATGAACATTCGTTTTTCTTGCAGGTGTTCCAGTACCATCAATTAACCAAACGTTTCTGAGAATTGTTGATTTGATGTGCTCTGGTTTTTGGATATTGGGAGTCTGTGCAGTCACATTAAAAAATATCATGCCCAATAAAAAAGTGATAGTCCATTTTTTCATCATCTGATAGGCTATAGGGTAAAAGAATTAAGTATAGGTCGGAACCGACTTACAAGTTAAAGGAATGAAAGTTAAAAAGGAAACTGAAAATCTGCAATAAGAAAGATTCTGAGAATACTATCTATTTGGCTTTCCTGTCTATTTGAAAAATTCCAAATGTATTATTGTCTTCATCCACAAAATAACCCTGCCAACAACGATAGGGGATTGGAAATTTTTGGGTTACGATTTTACCGCCATTGGCAATAATTTTTTCAGCCATTTTATCAAAATCAGCTACTTGAATAGAACAAGTAAAAGCATTGGTACCAAATTCCTGTGGAGGCAAACTAGTAGGTCTTTTGAGTAAGCCACCGTGCAATGAACGTGTTTCAATTCTGTAGTATTCATTAGGCGCCTGCGGCTCGATCGTAAAATTCCAACCGAATACATTGTGATAGAAATTGATTTCTCTTTGTGGGTTGGAAGACTGGATCTCGAAATAGCCAACTGTGTTCATAGGAGCATAAATTTTAAAATGTCAGAATTGATTTTAAAGACTCCTTTAAAATTAATTAAAATCTCGCGAATAAATACTTTATATATTTGATTTTCATGTGACTATTATTTTATTATGGTAACAATTAAGTTGGTTTCATCAGAGGATGAATTAAGGGGTATTCAAGAATTACAGCAACAGAATCTTCGTAAGAATATCACAGAAACGGAAGCTGCTGAGCAAGGTTTTTTAATGGCTGAATATAATTTGAACTTTCTGCAAAAAATGCACGAAGCTGCTCCTTCGGTGATTGCAGTAGCAGAAGGGAAGGTAGTGGGTTATTCATTGGTTTCTTTGAAAACCATCAGAGACGAACACCCATTGGTAGCAGATCTATTTAATACGATCGACCGACTTCCTTTTCAAACTAAACTGCTAAGTCAATCAAATTATGTAGTGGTAGGTCAATTATGCGTTGGTAAAGGGTTTCGTGGGATTGGCTTAGTGGATCAACTATATCAGTATTTCAAAGATTGCTATGCAAACGAATACGAATATTTAATAACCGATGTAGCTAAGGCAAATCAACGATCACTGAAAGCCCATAAGAGAACGGGCTTTCAAGTAATTGATGAATTAGTTTATGATGGAATCGGCTGGGATATTGTTTTGTGGGATTGGAATAAATAGTTTTTATACTTTTTTGAATCCTAATTTTTCTGCTGTTATTGGTAAGTCCCTCACCCTTTTTCCGGTTGCATTATATACCGCATTAGTAACCGCTGCTGCAAAACCGATCAAAGAAATTTCACCTACTCCCTTTGCCCCAATTGAATTTACAATCGGATCAGGTTTATTTACAAACCAAACATCAATCTGTGGGATATCGGTATGCAAGGGTAAGTGATAGGTACCTAAACTCGCATTCGCTATCTCGCCTGTTTCATGGTTGATGGTTAATTCTTCTTTTAATGCCATACCTATACCGCCCACTACACCGCCTAGCATCTGACTTCTCGCAGTATTCTCGCTAATGATTTTTCCTGCATCGCCTGTTGTTACCACATGTTGTAGTTGCACTTCACCAGTCTTTGCATGAACGCGAACTTTTACAAAGTGTACAGAAAAACTGTTGATCGCATATTTGCGCATTTCGGGAGTGGCACCACCTGAATCCTTCGTTATTTCAATCAAAGGCTTACCCGACAATTTCATTAGTTCTACAATGCCAACCTTAGCATTACTTTCTTTAGTAGAAAACAGGGTTTCGTTTTTAATATCAATATCAGCAACTGTTAAGTTTTTAAAAGCAGGTACTTGTTGGATAGCTAATTCTTTCAATGCTTGTTTCAGTGTCTCGCATACCAAATTAACTGCAGAACCCAAAGTGGAAGTAGTTCCTGAACCACCCTGTGAGGGTCCGGGTGGATAATCAGAATCACCCAGAGAGAATTTGATTTTATAGATGGGCATTTGCATGGTTTCGGCAGCTACTTTTACCATGGAGGTGCTGGTACCCGGACCCATATCGCTCACTGCACTTTGTAACACAATGCTTCCATCCTCTTTTAATAATAATCGCACAGAAGCCGCACCCTTGCCAGCTCCAAATACACCACCGCCCATTCCATAACCGATCAACCAACCATTCTCTTTTATTTTACCTGGTTGGGCTGATCTGTTTTTCCATCCAATTTTTGTTTTGCCTGTTTCGTAACAGTCCAATAAATTTTTGGCGGACCAAGGCAATTTATTTTCTGGATTTATATCCGTAAAATTTTTGATCCTCAATTCTATCGGATCCATTTTCAGTTGATACGATAATTCATCTATGGCAGATTCTAAAGCATAACAACCTGTTACTTCACCGGGTCCGCGCATCCATGTTGGTGTACTCAAATCGAGCGGAAGCATTTTATAATCCGTATCCACATTATCGCAAGCGTATAAAAATTTTGAAACGTCTACAATGCCTTCTCTAAAATCTTCATATCGGGAAGTATTGCTGATGGCACTATGAGATATACCAATAAACTTTCCAGTTTTATCTGCACCGATTCCAATTTTCTGCCATGACTGCGGACGATAGCCTACCAATGAAAACATTTGTGGTCGGGTTAGCAAAACCTTAACGGGACGATTTAATTTTTTTGCTGCAATGCAAGCTGCTGGCACATGCAACCAACTACGTAAACCATTTCCAAATGCGCCACCCACATATTCAGTAATCACACGAACATTTTTCTGCGGGATATTAAATGTCTTGGCGAGTGTGCCTTGTGTACTCTTAGGTCCCTGTGTTTTATCGTATACAGTAAGTTTATCATCTCCATCCCAAATAGCAATAGTAGCATGCATTTCCATGGGACTATGAACTTCAATAGGCGTTTTGTATTCGGCTTCTATAAAAACAGGAGCCGTTTTATATGCCTTCTCTGTTCCTCTTTTATAATTGCCTGCTGGTTTTAAAGCAGTTTCAATTTTTCTATTCTTTTCAAAATCTGTTTCATGGGCTTCTTTCTCATAAGTTACCTTAACCAAATTAAGAGCTGCAGTTGCGTTTTCAAAACTATCGGCAACTACCAATGCAACAGGTTGTCCGTAGAATCTCACTTTGTTATCGTACAGGGTTTTTAAACCAGACCATTCGAATGCGCCTTTTGCAGGGCTATATCCTGGAACAGCTGGGCAGTTTTGGAAAGAAATCACATCTAAGACCCCAGGAGCTTTTAAAGCATCACTCTCGTTGATCTTTGTAACAGTTCCTTTGGCAATAGTGCTACACACAAAAAGTCCGTATGCCAAATTAGGCAGCGCATGTTCGGCAGTAAACTTAGCTCTGCCGGTAACTTTTTCGGCTGCATCAGCACGATCGTCATCTGCAAAGGGGGCGAAGAAATTATGATTGGTTGACATAAATAATAAGTTTGGGTTAAACAGGCTTACCTGATTTTTTTACATCCAAAATGGCATCAACGATATTCTGATAAGAACCGCATCTGCAGATATTACCTTCCATATAAGCTTTGATTTCATCACGTGTATTAGCATGCCCCTCACGGATGCAAGCAACGGCCGACATGATCTGTCCGGGTGTGCAGTAGCCACATTGCATGGCATCGTGCGATATAAATGCTTCTTGAACGGGGTGTAGTTTTTCGGGACTAGCTAATCCTTCTATGGTGGTTATTTTATTATTAGCATTATCAACCGCTAAGGTCATGCAACCATTCACTCTTTTGCCATTTACTAGCACGATACATGCGCCACACTGACCCATGTCGCAACCTTTTTTTGAACCGGTAAGGCCAATCTGCTCTCTTAATAAGTCTAACAGACTCATTCGAATATCAACAAGTAGTTCGTATGACTTACCGTTAATAACAAGGGCTAATTTTTCTTTTTCAACGGGTAACGGAACTATTTTGTCGTAAGCAAATGCCTTAGTTAAAAAGGAGGGACTAAGGTATAATGCAACAATGGCCGTTGATTTTTTTAGAAATCCTCTCCGACCGTCTGCGTGTTTGCAAGCTTCCATAAAACACTTTTCTTAAAATTAAGAAATTTAAAAGCATTTATGAAAGAGAATTAGGGGAACGGTTAGCTCAAAAGCTAACTTAATTCTGTTTTGATTTTTTCTTCAGCCACTCTATTAGCCTGATGGCATCTTTTAGCTGATAAATATTGACCTGAGTTTGTCCAATATAGCCATTTAGAAGCGCTTTGTCTACCTTGAATGCGTTCGCCAGTTGTTTAGATTGCCTTATTTCAATCATCGTATTTTTATCATAATAACTGAATAGCGGAATCATATTCACGTTATTGTTATTCTTATAAACTTTCAATGAATTGGCTCCTGTAATGGTATTACTGCTTTCAGAAGTTTCACTCTTGTGGGCTCCATTATGGTCTGCTGTAAAATCGGTTGGAGTTACACTGTAATCATACAAAATATATAACCCATTATATTCAGTGCATTGATATATTTTTTCATTGATAGGAACGAATTTGATGGTGGTCACAACTTCTTTATTCGCCTCAGAATCAAAACTCTTTCCTAGAACAAGCACACTATCAATGGTTTCCAATCCTGCCAATTCTTTATATTGTTTATCCTCGATAAATATTAATTGATGACGCTCTAGATTATAGTTTAATCCAACTTCCACAATCCTGCCATTTTTTAAATACACTTCGCTTACCTGAAATTTAGGGTAGAGCATCATTTTTAGATTTACGTTGTCGTAAACGGACTGTGACTGACTGTTTAAACCCAATATCAAAAGGCAAATGAGAATGATATAATTTTTCATAGCTGGATATTTATTGGATGAAGCGTTATTTCATATTAAAGTTATATGAGCTGTCAATCATTACCAATTTCATTTTTGCTGATCAATTGCAAGAATTGCCTGTTTTTCGAGACTAGACAAAACCGGAGGCAGATCAAAAGGAATTCTTTGAAAATAGAATAGGGTAATTAAGTTGCGTTTTTTATCAACCATATAAGCAGTATTAAAAGCACCGCCCCAGAAAAAACTGCCTTCAGATGCATTGTTTAAGATAGTTCCTTGTTTGGTTGTAAGTCCAACCCCCAATCCAAAATTGTTCAAAGATTTCATACCCCCAAAAATGAAAGTTTTTTCGCCAAGCTGATTGCTCGTGAATTGATCCAAGGTCTCTTTTTTGAGAAGCCTTTTATTTTTTGCGTATTGCCCATCTTGCAGAAGGCAAGAAAGGAATTTGGCATAATCGTGTGTAGTTGATACTAAGCCGCCAATAGCTGAATAATAACCTTTGTTTTCTGCTTTAGGATAATTAATGGGATAAATGTCAGGTGTTACTTCTAATAAACTATCCGCCCTTTTATTCATGTATACTTTTACTAACCTATTTTGTTTTTCTTTAGGCAGATAAAAATAAGTATCCTTCATTTGAAGGGGGTTAAAAATATTTTTTTGTAAATAACTATCTAAGGATTCGCCTGAGATGATTTCGATTAATCTGCCAATAACATTGGTACTTAAACCATAACTAAATCTTTCGCCAGGTTGATGTGCAAGCGGCATTTTTGCAATTTGATCTACTTCTTCCTTCAAGGAATGAAAGGCATTATTCAAAGGCTTATCAAGTTGATATGCTGCATAAAGCTTTTTTAATTTTGGGTATTCATCTGCAGAAGAAATGCCTGACTGGTGACTCATTAAATCCCTTATAGTAACTGATCTGTTTTTGCCAACTAGTATTATCGAATCTTTTTCAACGATGGCTACTTGCTGTTTTTGAAAAGCAGGAATAAATTTTTCAATGGGGTCATCTAGACTTATTTTACCAGATTCCACCAATTGCATAAAGGCAATTGATACAATTGCTTTTGTTTGTGAGGCGATTCTAAAAATCGACTCTGTTGTCATTGGAATTTGATTGGCTTTATCGGCATAGCCATAGGCTTTATCAAATACCACTTTGTTATGGTGCAAGATCATTGCAACAGCACCAGAAACTTTTTGTTGTTTAATTTGTTTTTCGATAGTGCTATCGATGGAATGAAAGTTTTGTGCAAATAAAATTTGAACAGAAACTAATAAACAAATAACGAATGTGGGTATTCGATAGAACATGATATAGATTTTTACGAAAGTATACCATGTTCCTGAATACGAAAGTTATCAATCCGAAATTAACATATGGATAAAATTATATTCCTCGTTTCGAAATTATTGCACTTGTTTTAAGAATTCAATTGCGGCTGCCTTTTGTTGATCTGTCATATCAACTAACTTATATTTTCTTTCCATCATATTATACATTTCTACCGTCTTTCTAATCCGATTAAAATCTGTTTCAGGAATTTTTGAAATGACGCAAGCTTCTTTTTGTTTCCAAACTTCTGCGTCAATTAACTGATCGGCTTGCCTGCCATTCACACCAACTTTAGTGATCAGATCCTTTCTGTACTTAGCTTTAAAACTAAGCAGCAATTGCGCTTTTTGAGCAGTATCGTATATGGGATTAAAACTAAGCGTAACGAGCGGACAGGTTTCTGAATTACTATTCAATTTTCTTCTATCGATCAGTGTTTTCAATTGATCATTTGATAAAGCAAGTGCTCTATACTTCTTCATCAGTTCCGCTTCCACTTCATTAGCCGTAGCAAAAGTGTCGTTTGTGTTTTCTTGTACCTTAATTTTTTGAAGGGTAGCCCAATAATTAAGCTGCCCAATTTTGTCGGCCTTGTCTTCAGGAATTTTCACATCGTTGATCAATACCCTCTTTTCGCAATAGCCAAACAATTCTTTTTGTTCTTCTGGAGTCCAATTGCTTGGTTTGTCTTGCGCCTGTGCAGATTGCTTAAAGCATAACATAGAGATGATGAAGAAAAAGCCACAAACTATCTTGGTCATAAAATATTTTAAAACAAATCTATAACAGATCAGACGATTCATTTATTAATTGTATCATCTAATTATTATTTCTCCATTTTTTTAACTTTATATTTTTCGGTTCTAGCATCTTTAATTACACCCTTCCAATTAAGGCCGTATCCAAAATCATACACATGACCATTCGCATCTTTATAGGGAATCATATCGTGTGGAACATCTTCGAATTGTTTTTCAACGGTCTGCATATTAAGAGGCATCTGCATCGGCAAAAGACCTGAAGGCTCTGCTTTGCCAGAAATAATATCCATCAATGATTCTACTTGTACACCAAATTCACCAAGAATAACATCAACCTCTTTTTCAAATTCACCAAATACCATCGGATTAGTAATGCTTACGGAAACGATCACTGGTTTGCCATTCATTGATTTCCTAGTTTCTAAAATCGTATTCAAATCTGGATAGCTATTTGATTTATTTGTTTTGCTTAAATAGGATCTGTTGGTAATGGTTGGGTCAACTACAGGATCACCAGCAGCCATGCTTTTCGCTCTTGATTCAGTGGCAGTATAATCTTTCAATTGCAAACTAATAGGTAAGTAACCATTTCCACCTGCAGCTCTATCTGCATCGCTATAGCCTCCGCTCATCGGACTCTTGATGAACACGATTGCAAAATCTGCTTTTGCAGGATCATCAGTTACTGTATAATATTTTTTCAACAATGCAAGATTCACGGGGTAATCAGTTTTTTCCGGAGAAGGTTGTCCGAAGAAATTAATACTAGCCGGAGTAGTTCTTTTAGGAACATACACGGTCTTTCCTTTTTGAATTGGTAATGTTTTATTTTGATTTTTTATTAAGACTATACTCTTCAGTTGTGCGGCATAGCCAGCTTTCATAAAATCTGGATTACCCACAATTCTTTTAGTTTCTGCTGGATCTAAATACGGGTTCTCAAATAAACCTACTCTGAATACATTTAATAATAAACGTACAGCAGATTGCTCAAAGCGTTTGCGCATAAATGCTTCGCCATGTTCTTTCACACCCATTTGATAGGCTTCAATTACGGGTTTAGCATCGTTATTGCCACCAAACTGATCAACTCCTGCCATCAACACTTTATAATGGCGCTCAGCGATCGTTAATTTTTCTACACCCCATGATTTACCTGCAAAAACACTTGGCTTTGCACCTTCGTTAGCAGTAATTAACCAGTCCGTACAAACAACACCATCATAGCCGAATCTATTTCTTAAAAGATCAGTGATGATATATTTACTAAATCCATTCCCTACATTTTCTCCGTTCTTCTTATCTTGATTGTAAGAGATCGTGTAGTAAGGCATTACAGCAGAAGCTTTTTTGGTTTTTCCATCCAGTTTAAATGCACCTTCTGTAAAAGTTTTCATTTGTGTTTCTAGATTATTGCCAGGATACACTGCAAATTTTCCGTAGGCAAAATGCCCATCGCGACCGCCTTCTTCGGGTCCGCCACTTGGCCAATGTTTCACCATGGCATTTACACTTTTATTTCCCCAACCCTGATATGCATCAATAGAAACAGGTGATGTTTGAAAACCATCCACATAAGCACGAGCCATATCAGTTGCTAATTTTGGATCCTCTCCGAATGTGCCTACAAATCGATTCCAACGAGGTTCAGTTGCCAGATCAATTTGAGGAGAAAGTGCAGTAGTAATGCCAAGCGCTCTATATTCTTTAGAAGCGATTGATCCAAATTGTTTAGTGATGGAAGGATCAAAAGTTGCAGCCAAGCCTAATTCCTCGGGCCACTGTGAAATAGAACCTCCTGATCCGGCATTGTATTCAGCATCTTTATTGGCACCATTTCTTGGGTCGGAACTATTATTAGAAGGAATCCCTTTACCAATTGATTCAACTAAAGCCTGTGCTTTATTGTTCCAAAGTGCTGACACTGTTGGGTTCTCAACTGAAGTGATCAATACATGTCGCAAATTATCTTTAGTAAGGAAGGCAATTTGTTGATCAGACAAGTCAAAAGATTTAGCACCACTTTCTGCAAAAGCTTTTCCGCCATAAGTGCCTCTAAACATTCCGCCATTTCCAGCGGGTATCGATTGGTGACCACTGTACAACATCAACCCTGCGATTTCTTCAACGCTCATTTTAGAGGCCAAATCCTTTGCACGTTCTGCAACTGGTAAGCGCCAATCTTCATATTTATCTAGGATGCCATTCTTATTTAAATCTTTAAAAGGGAGTCCGTCTTTAGTCAGAATTTTCACACCTGAATTGCTAGAATAGCCAAGTGTAATTTGGTCATTGACTTTTATTTTATTAATCCCATCAATAAAAGTAGACGCCTCCCATTTTACTTGTGCACTTGAAAAAAGGGGGATGGCAATAAGAAGGCAGGCAAATTTTTTCATATGGTTATTTTAAAGCAATCTGTTTACGATTTAAATAATGACAGGCTATGAAGTTAATTCATAAATTTAGTACCATGAAGCGGAAAGCGATTTTACCTATTATCATTTTGATGCTATTAAGCACCGTGAACGGATTTGCACAACAAGAAAAAGCCGAAAAGCTTATTCAATCGATCATGCAAGAAACTAACGCTGTTGGAATTTCGGTAGCAGTTGTAAAGCACAATAAGATTATCTATACCCATTCATTTGGTTTGAGGGATGTAGAAACGCAGCAACCATTAACAGATGATTGTATCTTCAGAATTGCTTCTATTTCAAAATCATTTTCTGCAACTGCCATTATGCAATTAGTTGAAGCGGATAAGGTATCATTAGATGACGATGTGAGTAAGCTAGTAGGTTTTGCAGTGCGGAATCCTAAATATCCTGAAACAGTTATAACGCTTAGAACCCTTTTGCAGCATCGTTCTTCGATCAATGATAGTCAGGGGTATTTTTCGTTAGACAGCATCAACCCGGCAACTAATCCTAACTGGGCGAAATGTTATAATAACTATGAACCAGGTAAGGGTTATATGTATTGTAACCTGAATTATAATATGACAGGAGCGATTATTGAAAAGCTTTCTGGAGAAAGATTTGATCTGTATATCAAGCACCATATTCTTGATCCTTTAAAATTATATGGTGGGTATTGTGTTGACTCATTGGATAAGAACCGATTTGCAACCATCTATGAATACAATAAAGACTCTGCAAAATTCACCGCATCGCCCAATGCTTATCATCCCCGCCGGGAAGAGATCGCGCATTATGAAATGGGTAAAACAACGCCTATCTTTTCACCTACTGGAGGCATGAAAATTTCCGCTACAGATTTAGCGAAGTATATGATCATGCATAGTAAGCAGGGAAAATATCAGGGTAAAAGGATTATTTCAAAAAAGAGTGCAAACGAAATGCAGACAAAGGTTTCAGAGGAAGAAGGTTATGGAATGGCGATTGAAACCACTGAAACTTTGATCAAGGGAAAAACCATGAAAGGGCATACTGGATCTGCGTACGGATTATACAGTGGCATGTTTTTTCAGCCCAAAGAAAAATTCGGTTTCGTTGTAATCAGTAATGGCTGCGGACCTAAGTTTGAAAGCGGATTTAATGCTTTGATCAAAAAAACAATCAACAGTTTATACGAAAACTTCATTCAATAATATAGGATCTATTCTTAATCAAACAATCAATGATGCTAACAGAAAATCAGTCCGATAACAACTCACAAAACAGAAGAAAATTTATTCGCAATGGATCAGTAATGCTTAGTGCTGCTGCATTTATGCAGATCCCATTCGTTTCATTTGCAAGGGATATTTTATACAATCAGCAGCAATATACTGTTCAAAATATCATCGATCTGATTATTAAAGAAGCGAAATTGAGTCCCTTTAAAAATACAGTAGATACCATTAAGTTTGGCTCTGCAGATCAAATTGTTACGGGTATAGTTAGTACGATGTTTCCAACAGTTGCAGTGATTCAGGAAGCGGCAAAACTAAAGGCAAACTTCATTATTGCGCATGAGCCTACTTTCTATAGTGCCACCGATAACCTGGCGCAACAGGAAACGAATGCGATGATCCAGAAAAAACAAGCCTTGCTCAAAGAAAATGGTATCGCCATCTGGCGCTTTCACGATTATAGTCATTTCATGCAACCAGATATGATTACCCTAGGTGTAAAGAAAAAGATGGGTTGGGAGCCCTACCAGAAAAAGGGTGAAACGCTGATCAATATTCCTGCGCTTACTTTAAAGCAGTTGATTCATCAGTTTAAAAAGAATTTATCTATTCAGCATCTTCGAACTATTGGCGATTTGCAGCAAACCTGCAGCAGCATTGTATTGTTACCTGGTGCCTGGGGTGCTCAAGCTCATATTAATGCGATCGAAAAAAATAGCCCAGATGTATTGATCGTCGGAGAAATGGTAGAGTGGGAAACAGCCGAATATATTCGCGATGCAAGAAAAATGGGTTCTAAAACGGCACTTATTATTTTAGGACACTCTGTTAGCGAAGAGCCTGGTATGGAATTGTTTGTGGATTGGCTGAAACCAAAGATTCCAGGGTTATCCATCACCCATATCGCTTCTGGAGATCCCTTTTTGTGGATTTAGTTATGAAATATAAAAAAGAATTATTACTTTGCGTCAGATTGACACAAACATATAAAAAAGTCAACTCGATTGCAATGAAAAAAATCTTCTCCAAAATGGCTGGCATGTTGGGATTGCTTTTAATGGCATCCACTGCTTTTAGCCAACAAGCCCTTCCTCAACTTGGAAAAAGTTCCGTTCAGGAAGTTGTAAAAGCAATGACGCTTCAAGAAAAAGTAGATTTAGTAATAGCTCAAGGCATGTTTCTCCCCGGGATGGCGTTCCCTGGAATGGGCGGTGGTGCTGAACCAACCGCAGCCCAAAAAAGGGTGCTCGGTGCAGCGGGTACAACAGTGGCTATTCCTCGTTTGGGCATCCCAGCAATAGTAGTTTGTGATGGCCCTGCTGGAACTCACGCATTTAATAGTGGGAAAAGCCGAATTTATTATGCAACTGCTTGGCCAGTTGGAACTTTACTAGCATCAACTTGGGATACAGCAGTGCTTCGTAAAGTAGGCGATGCTTATGGTAAAGAGGCAAAAGATTTTGGAATTGACGTAATACTTGGACCAGGTATGAATATTCACCGTAACCCATTGGGAGGAAGAAACTTTGAATATTATTCTGAGGATCCATTGATCACTGGTACGATGGCTGCAGCCGTAGTTAACGGTATTCAAGCCAATGGTATCGGTGTTTCTGCAAAACACTTTTTCGCAAATAATAATGAGAACAATAGAAATACGGTAAATGTCATCATGAGTGAAAGAGCCATGAGAGAAATTTATTTGAAAGGCTGGCAGATCATGGTGAAACAGTCAAACCCTTGGACCATCATGAGTTCGTATAATTTAGTAAATGGACCCTATACTTCTGAGAATCCAGAATTGCTGAACACTATATTGCGCGAAGATTTAGGTTTCAAAGGAATGATCATGACCGATTGGTTTAGTGGTAAGAACGTGGTTGGACAGCAAAAAGCAGGCAACCACTTAATCATGCCAGGAACACCGCAGCAAAAAACTGCAATATTAGATGCAGTTAAAAAAGGCGATTTAGATGAAAAGATCTTGGATCAAAATGTAACAGAAATTCTGAACCTCGTATTGAAAACTCCATCATTCAAAGGATATAAGTTTTCTGATGCACCAAATTTAAAAGAGAATGCACAAATTTCTCGTTGGGCTGCAACTGAAGGGATGGTTCTTTTAAAAAATAATTCACAAGTTTTGCCTATTGAAAAGGGAACAGCAGTAGCTGTATTTGGTAACAATGCACTTGATCTTATTGCTGGAGGCACTGGTAGTGGTGACGTAAATAAAATGTATGCAGTTCCATTGGCTGATGGTTTATTCCATGCTGGCTATAATTTAAATGCAAGTGTATACAGTGCCTATAGCAATTATGTAGCAGCAGAATTAGCAAAGAAACCAAAAAGATCTTTGATGGAAGAATTGATGTCGCCTGCAAATCCAATTTCAGAAATGATTGTATCAAACGAATTGATTCAGAAAGCAGCATCACAATCTTCCATTGCTATTATCTCAATTGGTAGAAATGCAGGAGAAGGTAACGATCGTAAAGTGGTTGATGATTATACTTTAACAGCGAAAGAACAAACTTTAATAAAAGCTGTATCTGCTGCTTTTCATGCAAACAACAAGAAAGTAGTGGTTGTATTGAATATTGGCGGAGTAATAGATGTAACAGCTTGGCGCGATAATGTGGATGGTATTTTGTTGGCATGGCAGCCTGGTTTAGAAGGTGGTAATGCAATGGCAGATATCATTACTGGTAAAGTAAACCCTTCAGGAAAATTGAGTTCTACTTTCCCACTTAGTTATAATGATGAGATCTCTGCTAAAAATTTCCCTGGACGTGAAATTCCTGGAACTGAAAAGACTGCTTTATTCGGACAAAAAGCTGTTGATGCAGAAGCGATTTATGAAGAAGGCGTTTATGTAGGATATCGTTATTATAGTTCTTTCGGTAAGAAAACTGCTTATCCTTTTGGATACGGACTTTCTTATACTACATTCAAATTCACTGATCTGAAATTGAGTGCTCCAGTAATGAACGAATCTATTCAAGCAACAGTTACTATTACCAATACAGGTTCTGTGGCAGGTAGAGAAGTTGCTGAATTATATCTAAGTGCGCCAACAACAAAACTTGATAAACCAAGTGCAGAGTTGAAAGCTTTTGCAAAAACAGCTTTATTGGCACCGGGTGCATCACAAACAATTACCTTAACGCTTACTCCTGCTGAGTTAGCATCATTCCAAACCGCAAGCAGTTCATGGATCGCGGATGCTGGCGATTATACAGTTAAGATCGGAACTTCAGAAGAAACATTTGCTTCTGCAAGTTTCAAACTTCCTAAAGAAGTAGTTATTGAAAAAGTAAATAAAGTAGTGGTTCCTAAAATTGCGATCAACGAATTAAAGAACGTTGTTGCAAAACCCAAAAAGTAGTTCATAGATAAATAGCAGGCATAGTAAAAGGTCCCTCTCGAGTATTCGGGACGGGACCTTTTTATTTCATTAAAAACTATTGAATAGGGGGTCTTTTAAAGACCTGTCATTTTTTCCATGGCTTCGGTATACCGATCTCCTTGAATCTGAATCTTAGATGCAGCTTCTTGAATTTCTTTTAATTCACTATTAGTTAATACAATATTTGCTGAGCCAATATTTTCAGTGAGACGATGTGTTTTGGTAGTTCCTGGAATAGGAACAATCCAAGGTTTTTGTGCCAATAACCAAGCCAATGCAACTTGTGCAGTGCTGGCATTTTTTTGATTTCCTACTCTTGTCAATAAATCAACCAATACCTGATTTGCATCAATAGCTTCTTTAGTAAATCTTGGTAACCCACTTCGAATATCATTAGCGGCAAATTCAGATTGATTATTGATGGCGCCAGTTAGGAAGCCTTTTCCAAGTGGACTAAACGGCACAAATCCAATACCCAATTCTTCGAGTGTTGGAATAATTGCTAGTTCTGGTTTTCTGGTCCATAAGGAATACTCACTCTGTAACGCACTCACTGGTTGAACGGAATGAGCTTTACGAATAGTAACTGCACCAGCCTCAGATAGACCAAAGTATTTAACCTTGCCCTCCTGAATCAAATCTTTAACAGCGCCTGCTACATCTTCGATTGGAACTGATGGATCAACACGGTGCTGATAGAACAAATCAATCACATCAACCCTCAACCTTTTTAAAGATGCTTCTGCTACTTTTTTGATATGTTCCGGTCTGCTATTTAGGCCAATAAATTTTGGTCCACCATTAGGATCCAATTCAAAACCAAATTTTGTTGCGATAGTAACTTTGCCTTTAAAAGGGGCTAAGGCTTCACCAACCAATTCTTCGTTCACAAAGGGTCCGTATACCTCTGCTGAATCAAAAAATGTTACCCCCTGCTCAACTGCTTTGTGCATGAGTTGAATCATCTCTGCTTTATCTGCTGCTGGCCCAAATCCAAAACTCATACCCATACAACCCAATCCAAGCGCGGATACTTCTAATCCGCTATTACCTAATTTCCTCTTTTGCATAATGGTATTATTTGAAACAAAGGTATAATTCTGTTTGAGGCTGTATTAACTAAATACAAAGAAGTTCTTACAAGATTCAAATATTCCTAAATTTCAGGGGACTTGTTTGCATATGTTTTTTAAAGAAGTTATTGAAATGTGTTACTTCGGTAAAGCCCAAGGCATAAGCAATTTCAGAAACCGTCCATGCACTATGTTTCAACAAGATTTTAGACTCTTGTAAAATACGTTCTGCAATAATCTGAGAAGTGGTTTTTTCTGTTGTGTCTTTTACGGAACGGTTTAAATGATTCACGTGCACATTAAGCTGACCAGCAAAATCAGAAGCAGTTCTGAATTGAATTTTAGGATGCACTTCATCTATTGGGAATTGCCGCTCTAGCAATTCTAAGAAGAGTGTAGAAATTCTTTGAGAGGCATTGATCTGTTGTTTGTCGAAACTAGAACTAGGTTCCATTTTCATGGCAAAGTGTAACAATTCAAAAACTAAGTTGCGTAGAGCGTCGTATTTGTGTACATATTCAGAATTGATTTCCTGAAAAATTCTATCAAATATGGCCTCTACTTGTAAAAACTGTTCATCCGTTAATTCAAAAAGATGCGTTCCGTTCGGTTGAAATACAGAATATTGATTCAGGCTTCCAAACTGATGAAAAAAATGCTGATTAAAAATACAGAATGCACCAGACCGAATATTATCTAAGTGCTCCCACTTATAAGGAATTTGCGGATTTGAAAAAGAAATGGCTTGCTTTTGAACCTCTATTACTTTGTCGGCATAATACACTTTACTATTACCCTTTACAAGCATGATTTTGTAGAAATCACGTCTCTTATAAGGAACAGGTTGGGCTTTGTCGCCTACAAATGGTTCTAAACTGAATACGTTGAAATGCCCGATTTCATTTTTTAAATTTTCGGGCATCCAATCGAATTTTCTTTTATAAAAATCCTCGATGGTTTCAACTTTATTCATATAGGAAATATACAAAATTCAAATAGTAATACACTAACATTCCTCTAAAACTACTTGCGTGTATAGTTATTATTAAATGTATAGTTAAGGCTCAGATTCCATACAAAGTCCTTACTAACGATTGTTGAGTTAATCTTTTGGTTAAAGATGGCTGAAACAAAAAAGGGGAATTTCTTTTTACCGAGTGATACTGTGGCACTAGTATAATAACCATCTAAATTATCCATTTGCAAATAATAAACCTGAGGTTTTACATTAACAAAGAATTCATTGGTGATAGGAATATTAGTGATATTAGAATTCAATGTGAGAAAGTGGGTGTTTTTTGTAGTCCCTCCATCTAAACCATGTGAGTATAAATAATACAGCCCCACACTAATATGTTTATTCAGGATATAGTTTGGAACCAACTCTCCGGCCCAGTACCTTTTTACTTGAGTGATATCAGTTGAAACCCCATTGATAATTACGTTTGGAAAGTTGTACGACAAACCCAAATGCGTTCCTGCTGTAAACTTAAAACGATCGCTATTGGTTACTTTATATCTAGCCCATAAAAGGATCGACCATGGTTTACCTTCTAATGAGAATCTAAATTCAGGATCAAAGCTAAGGCGCTTATCGCCCATCGATAGATTAATGATGGTAGCTGGTTTACCCAATGAGAAAGTTGGGATAAACGAAATACCATTATTTGTTACTAATGCATTTCCCGAAAAATGATATACTGTTTTGGTACTATCGTTTGTTTGAGCAAGAGATAAGAAGGAGGAGGTTAGTAGTAAAAAAGTAAGGAAAAATTGATTTCCAATTTTCTTGCTGTCTGCATTCATTTGCTCTTTTTTAATTAATACAAAAGAACAAAGACTCAGATGTTTTTTCTAACTAAATTCAAGTTGATTATTACAATTTTCAAACAATTATAATAATCAACTTGATAAAAGTGTATTAAAAATGTTCCTGTACAAAATCAAGACTATATTTCTTGATCATTTCTCTAACACGTGCAAATTCAAGTCTTAGTTCTTCTTCGGTTCCAGTTGCTTTTGCAGGATCGGGAAAATTATAGTGAAACTTCTCTGCCCTGCTTGGGAAATACGGACATCTTTCTTTAGCATTATCACAAACTGTGATAACATAATCAAAGTCAATTCCCATATATTCTAATATATTGTTAGAGGTATGATTTGAGATATCGATACCATCTTCTTTCATAGTAGCGATAGCCTTAGGGTTTACACCGTGCGTTTCAACACCAGCACTATAAACTTCTGCCTTATCTCCAGCAAATTTCTGAAGATAACCATGTGCGATCTGACTGCGGCAGCTATTGCCAGTACATAGTACGAGTACTTTTTTCATATTGTTGTTATTCGATTTTTAATTAGCAACATCCCGATCCAGGTGTGCAGCAAGACTGTTTTTCGGTTAATGGTTTTTGAGCAAAAACAGTGATACTAAAAATGCCGGTTACACCTGATTTTAGTAACTCTATTTTTTCAGGAGTTAAGTAGCGTGTTAGAATATCGTCAGGAATGGTAATTGGTTTTTCTTTTTGAAGGGTAATATTTTCAAAACCATTTGACTGTATCAATTCGAGATATACTTCTTTTTGAATGGCACCCGCAACACAGCCCGCATACATTTCAGCGTCTTTGCGTAATCCATCAGGAAGAACGCCAGTAATTACCACATCGCTAATACTAAAGTGTCCACCTGGTTTTAATACTCTATAAATTTCTTTGAATACCCCATCTTTATTGGGCACTAAATTCAACACACAGTTACTTACAATTACATCGGCAACATTGGATATGATGGGCATATGTTCAATATCACCCTGCCTAAATTCTACATTATTAAACCCGCGTACCTCGGCGTTTGTTCTAGCTCTGTCGATCATGGCAGTTGTAAAGTCAATGCCTATTACTTTGCCTGCTTCACCTGTTTCATGGCGTGCAATAAAGCAATCATTACCTGCGCCACTTCCCAGATCTACAACCACATCGCCTTTCTTGATTTTCGCAAATTGTGTTGGTAAGCCACAACCTAGACCTAGGTCAGCATCCGAGTTATAGCCACCCAAATTGGTATAGTCATCGCTCATAATATTATAAATTTCGGTTGAGCAACCACCTGCTCCACAGCAGGATGACATATTTGTTTCTTTATCTTGTAAGGCAATCTCGCTGTACTTCTGTCTTACAATCTCTTTTAATTGTTCATCTGTTTGCATAAAAGGTATTTTAAGTTGTTTATAATATCGTAATAAGACGATGAAAGGGTTCAAAAAAAATCAACAACATTTTGACTTTGAGCTCAACAAGGTCTGAAAAAGTTCACCCAATTGAGACATCGCTTTTTTCCATACTTTTTCATCGATGCAATAACATACTGAAGCCCCATCAATATCACCCTTAATCAATCCCGCTTCCTTTAATTTTATTAAATGTTGCGAAACGGTACTTTGGGATAAAGGCAATTCATCCACAATATCACCACAAACACAAGCCTGCTTTTTTACCAATAAGTTTAAAATGGCAATACGGGCAGGATGCGACAAAGCCTTAGCGTAATTGGCTAATTCAATTTCGTTTTTTGTGTATTCTGAAATTTTACTTGCTCCCATATTCATCGTAAAAATACGATGAATAATTTAACCGCCAAATAAATTTTTTGAAACTGCTTTTTTCCTTCAAAAATGGATTAGATATGCTGTATTTCGCCAATTAAGTAGAGCTTTCCTTCTCCTGAAATAGTTACCCTATCTCCTAAGTATTCGCAAAAAAGTGATCCCCCTCTTTCTGAGAGCTGCTTTGCTGTTAAGCTGGGTTTATTTAATTGCTTACTCCAATAGGGAATTAGTGTTGTGTGAGCTGAACCCGTTACTGGATCTTCATTAACTCCAGATTGAGGAAAGAAACAACGGGATACAAAATCAACCTCGTTTCCCATGGCTGTAATAATTAATCCTCTACCACCTAAAGAAGCGATCTCTGTAAAATTTGGAATGATATGGGTTATTTGATGTTCATTTTCATAAACAAACATCAGATCAGTTTTTCCTTTGAATACTTTAGTTGGCAGAATATTGAAGCAATTTTTATAATTTGGTTCGATAGTAACTTCATTGAATATATCTGAAGGGAAATTTAGCGTAAGCATATTTCCATTTTTAGTTACCATCAAATCGCCACTTCTTTTGGAGTAGAAATTGATTATTGTTCCTTGATAATTTAGTTGATTAAATAAAACATAAGCTGCAGCTAATGTAGCGTGACCACATAGATCCACTTCAATCCCGGGTGTGAACCATCTGATCTCATACTTATCTTCTGTTTTTATAAAAAAAGCAGTTTCGGATAAATTATTTTCCATCGCAATTTTCTGAAGCGTATCATCATCTAGAAATTTTTCTAAAGGACAAATAGCCGCAGGATTCCCTGAGAATAATTTATTGGTAAACGCATCTACTATGTATAATGGGATCTTCATTTTATTTATTTTTGGAAATAAAGATATAAAACAAAAAAGGGACAAAGCATCAGCTTTATCCCTTTTAATAATAACTTAAAAAATTAATATTTCTTCTTTGAAAGATTCGCTACGCTTGTCTTCAAACTTTCAAACATATCGCCCTTACTTGTATCCTGTTCAACGAACCAATGTTTCATACCCGCTTTTTTTCTAGCAGCAAAAATTCTGTCGAAATCAATTACTCCATTTCCAATTTCAGTGATTTCTCCAGCACCGGCAGACATGTCTTTCACATGCCATAGTTCAAAGCGACCTGGATATTTTTCAAAGTATTTCACAGGATCTTGTCCCGCTTTTGTAGTCCAGTATAGATCCATTTCCATCTTCACTAAATCGCCGGAAGTGTTTGTGAGAATATGATCATATACAGTTGTGTCACCAAATTTTTGATATTCAAAATCGTGGTTATGGTAGGCCATCTGAATGCCGGCCGACTTAGATGTTTTACCCGCTTTTTCTAATAATGCTGGAAGTGCCGTATAATTTTCTATTGTTCTTTCATTCGGCATCAGATAGGCACAAGCCATATACTTTGCTCCAATACTGTGTAAGTCTTCAACTGCTTTATCCCATCCATTTAACAAACTGCCGTTTCCTTTTGAAGCAAATCCTGTAACATGGTGAGAGCTTAGTACAGAAATGCCAGTTTTGTCTAAAATAGATTTAAACTCAACAGCTGTTTTTCCAAAGAAAGTTCCGTTGTAGCCATAAAGTTCAATATTGTCAAACCCAAGCGCAGCAAGTCTTTCTAATGCGCCCTCTAAATTTTTAGATACTGCGTCTCTAACTGAGTAAAGCTGAACGCCTAATGATTTCTTTTTTGCGAAATCTGCAGCTAATAGGTTGCTGGTATATAAACCTGCTGCTGCTAATGAAATGCTTTGTAAAAAATGCCTTCTTTGCATATAGTTAATTTGATGATGAACAATTGCGGGTATCAAATTAAACAATTAATGCGTCTAAATGACACAATGAGCCAAGTATTTTTTGTATTAGAGTGTATTGATCATTTCTAGATCTTCCTCCTCCACTAAAATCTTACTTGCCCGATTGATTACCCTTCTCTTTCCTAAAGCATACAGAAGAGATGCAGAAATGGAGCAGGTAGCCATAACAGCTGTCATCGGAATGGCAGTCCCGTTTTGCAATACACTTACCATGGCCGACATCAGGGCACCAACGCTCATTTGAATAAAACCCATCAGCGCCGATGCGCTTCCGGCATTCTGTGCAAATGGAGCCATGGATAATGCAGATGCATTTGGAAAAATAAAACCCTGACAGCATAAGAATAGCATGATCAAAAGAATGGTTAGGTATAAATGATGCATTCCTAAAATAGCTGTTGCTGCAAGAACAATACCGATAGTATTTTGAAAATATAAAGCCGCTTTAATGATTTGTTCTGAACGATATTTTCTAAGTAGGAAATTATTCAGCTGACTAGCACTGATTAATCCACCTGCAATAATAGCAAAGATCCATCCATAATATTTTTCACTTACCCCGTAAATTACCATGAATACATAGGGCGACCCACTGATATAGGAATACAATCCTGCATAAGCAATTGCACCAGTAAATGTGTAAATAGCGAACTGTGAATTTTTAATGATCGAGATATAGCTCGCTGCAATGGCCGAGGGGCGAAGTGAAAAATTAGTATCAGGCTTTTTACTTTCGGGTAATAAGAAATACACAGCAATCAGAATCAAGGAAATCACGATAATGAGCATTCCAAAAATATACCTCCATCCTAAATAGGCGGTAATATAACCTCCCAATGTGGGTGCAATAATGGGCGATACTGCAACAACCAACATCAATGTAGAAAATACTTTTGCATTATCCTTCACTTCAAAAAGATCTCGCACCATGGCTCTGGCCGCAACCATGCCCACGCAACCACCCAATGCCTGAAAGAGCCTGAAAATAATGAGTCCGTTTACCGTTAAAGTACTAGCACAACCAATAGCAGCAATTGCATAAATAATCAATCCAAAATACAAAGGCTTTTTTCTGCCATATCTTTCTAAGAGTGGTCCGTATATTAATTGACCAACGGAGATTCCAATAAAAAAGGAGGATAAGGATAGCATCACAGATGCAACAGAGGTATTCAAACCCTTCGCGATATCTGGGAATGCAGGTAGGTACATATCAATCGAAAGCGGACCGATTGCTGTTAAGAGACCCAAAATTAGTATGAGGTAAAATTGTTTCTGTGATTTGTTATTATTCATTATTACTAGATCTGCAGCAAAGTTAAAGTCATCTGTTCAATATTTTAATGATCTAATCTTTAGTATCAAAATCATTATTTCAATTTCTTAAATGTTTTTATTAAAGACTCCGCAATCATCTGATATCCTTTATCGGATGGGTGCAAACCATCAAAAGTAATATTCATAGATTCTTTTGGATAAGGGTATTGATCTGTATCAGGATTAAATGGCTTACCAATAAAATCGGGGTATTTATAATTGATATATTTTCCAGTTGCTGAATCTTTTAAACGTTTGAATTGCACAAGCTTTGAGTGGTCCATTCCTTTTTTATGATAGAGGTCGATCACTTGAATTTTTTCCTGTTTACCAATAGCTATAATTGCATTTGCAAATTCTTCTAGATATTGTCCGTTTTTATCTTTGTAAGAACCGTATGCGTTGTTCTTGAAATTATTGATATAAACAAAGTCAACTCTTTGCATGGGAGTAATCAGAACAATCTTTGCTCCTTCATTGAGGCTATGCAATTTATTAATGATCACTCTAAAGGCACCATACACAGTAGACACCCCTTTATTGTTTATATAATCATCTAAACTGCCTAAGTTCTTTGCACCCCACCAATCATTCGTGCCAAGGAACACTGTATAAATAGCTGCTTTCTGTAAACCCAGTTTTTCAATATTGGTAGCGATGTTAACGGCTGTCCACCCATTAAAACCCTTATTTACAAAATGGATATTCGGAAGTTTCTCTACAACGCTTGTCATATATCCTTTCGTGATGCGGTTTCCGGTTTCATCTGGATGGTCGTTCAAATAGGTAATGGAATCTCCAATGGCAACCCAAGAGATCTCTTTTGGAATGAAGGATAATTGAGATGATAGTATTAACGTGAGTAGAATTATCTTTTTCATGGCTGCATTCTTGTAACTTGAAGATATTATTTATAACTTAAGTAATTGTATGCGCCAGCCATTCTTTTTACTCTTATTGCTTTCTAATATGATATTGACTAATATAAACGGACAGCAAGCTGTTGCTCTAAATCAAAACACTTCCAAAGCAAGCAATATCATAGCAGCTAATGCTACACTGCAATTAGTTTCAAACCAATTTGGTTTTACGGAAGGTCCCGCTACAGATAAACAAGGGAATGTTTTTTTTACTGATCAACCAAACAATCGAATTTGGAAATATACTACAGACGGGAAGCTAACTATTTTCTTAGAAAATGCAGGACGCTCTAATGGAATGTATTTCGATAAGAAAGGTAATTTAATTACTTGTGCAGATGAACATAATCAACTTTGGGAGATACAGCCTAATGGAAAAATAAAAGTACTAATCAAAGAATTTAATGGGCGCCATTTAAACGGACCAAATGATGTATGGGTTGGTCCATCCGGAGGCATGTATTTTACAGACCCCTATTATCAAAGAGATTATTGGACAAGAAAAACTTCGGAGCTGGACGGACAAAAAGTTTATTATTTACAACCTAATAAAAAACCATTTATTGTAGCAGATAATTTGGTACAACCCAATGGCATTATAGGTACCAAGGATGGGAAGTACCTGTATGTTGCAGACATTGGTGACAATAAAACCTATCGGTATCAAATCGCTCCAGATGGTAAACTGAAGGATCAACAATTATTTGCGCCAATGGGGTCTGATGGGATGACGATTGATGCGCAAGGAAATGTTTATTTAACTGGGAATGGGGTGACTGTTTATAATAAAGCCGGTGATTTAATTGAGCATATTCCTGTGCCTGAAGAATGGACCGGCAATATTACATTCGGTGGAAAAGAGAATGATATTTTATTTATTACAGCCTCTAAATCTGTGTATGTTTTGCAGATGAAAGTTAAAGGAGGGAATTAAAAAATTAGTTAAAATAGTATTTATGAAAAAAATCATTGTTTTCGTAGTCCTTATTATTAGTGTGTTGTCATTTAATAAAAAGCAGGAATCTGTAAGCAAAAACTGGATCAATTTATTTGATGGAAAGTCACTGACAGGTTGGAAAGTCGGAAAAAATGCCGAGACCTTTTCGGTAGATAGTGGGATGATAGTTGTTCATGGAAAAACTGCACATCTTTTTTATGATGGGGATGTGAAAGCCCATGATTTCAAAAACTTTGAATTCGTTGCAGACGTGAAAACAATGCCTGGTGCAAATTCCGGAATCTATTTTCATACAGCATTTCAAGATGGTGGTTGGCCTGAAAAAGGATACGAAGTACAAGTAAATAACTCACATACCGACTGGCGCAGAACTGGTAGTCTTTATGGTATAATGGATGTAAAAGAACAATTCATTCCAGACAATGAATGGTTTACAGAATATATTAAAGTAATTGGGAAAAGAGTAATTATTAAGTTGAACGATAAAATAGTTGTTGATTATACAGAACCAGATAATGTAAAAACAGAAAGGGGCGCAGATTCTCTTCGTGTCATTTCAAGAGGAACATTTGCTTTACAGGGCCATGATCCTAAGAGTATTGTGTACTTTAAAAATATTAAGGTAAAGCCTTTAGCTGAGTAAAGCTTAGGCATTTAATAGAATGAATGGGCAATTACAGATTTAGTAATCTACTATCATCTTTTAAAGTTACTCCTGATAATTTCAAACGAAGTGATTCTGAGATGAGGTAAAAAATCTTTTCTGCTGCAGTGATATAGTCTAATCCCTCTAGTCTAATATTTGAAATGCAATTTCGATTTTCGTCAGTTAACCCAATTTTAGGAGAATAAGTGATATAGGCCCCCATGCTATCAGCTGAAGTAAGTCCAGGTCTTTCTCCAATTAACATTACACTAAGCTCGGCATTTAAAAGTGAAGCAATCTCATCGGCTATAGCCACTCTGGATTGTTCAACAATACAAATTGGAGCAAATGAAATATGCGCATTTATAAATTTGGGTATTAAAAGTTGCAGTACTGGTAAAGCATGTTTTTGTATAGCATCAGCAGATAATCCATCTCCAACAATGATAGCAACTGATGTTTGCTGTTTTGGTATTTCTGATAAAACTTTAACTGAAGCCTCGTTTAATCTTCTTCCTAAATCAGGGCGTTGTAAATATTGTTCTCTGTTTGTTACACTACTAAGTAATAATATTGGGGATTGATCTATTGTTTGTAATGCAGTGATAAGTTTATTGGTATTTAGTACACTATAAACAGCATCTCTAGCGTGTGCATGTGCTAATTTAAATTGTAAGGTTTCTTTTAAAGGAACAGATATGCCTGTCCTTCCCAGTGCTATTCTTGCTTGCGTATAAGCATTAAGTGACTGCCATGGATCGCGTTGTATTTGATGAGGTTGTATGGGTAGTTCTTCATTCATTTATTTGAAAGAGTTTAATAGCTGATGTTGTGGAGAAACGGATAAAAGGTTTCCCTCACTATTAAAGATCCCTTGTTGTATTAACCATTGTTCAAACTCAGGAGCAGGTTTTAATCCCAATATTTGGCGAACGAACAGTGCATCATGAAAGGAAGAGGATTGATAATTCAACATAATATCGTCTGCACCAGGAACTCCCATAATAAAATTACAACCTGCTGCTCCTAATAAAAGCAACAGATTATCCATATCATCTTGGTCAGCAGCTGCATGATTGGTATAACATGCGTCCATCCCCATTGGCAATCCTAATAACTTGGCACAGAAATGATCTTCTAATGCAGCTCTTGTAATTTGTTTGCCATCAAATAAATACTCTGGACCAATAAATCCAACAACAGAATTTACTAAATGCGGTTTAAAATGTCTGGCAACCGCATAAGCTCTTGCCTCACATGTTTGTTGATCTACACCATGATGTGCATTTGCAGATAGTGCAGTACCCTGACCAGTTTCGAAGTACATAATATTATTGCCAATGGTACCTCTATTTAACGACAGTCCCGCTTCATAAGCTTCTTGCAAGAGAGATAAGCTAATTCCAAAACTTGCATTGGCTTTTTCAGTACCTGCAATAGATTGAAAAATCAAATCCACTGGCACATGCTGCTCAATTAATTGAATAGCTGTGGTAACATGACAAAGTACACATGATTGAGTTGGAATTGAAAATTGTTGAATCAAGTTATCAAGCATGTATAACAGTTTACTAACTGCGGCGGGACTATCAGTTGCTGGATTAATACCTATTACTGCATCTCCGCTTCCATAAAATAGACCATCAATAATACTTGCCGCAATACCTCTGGGATCATCGGTAGGATGATTTGGTTGCAACCTGGTAGAAAACCTTCCTTTTAAACCAATCGTATTTCTAAAACGAGTAACTACGTTACATTTTTTTGCCACAATTATTAAATCCTGATTACGCATTAGCTTACTAACTGCGGCAATCATTTCTGGCGTAAAAGCAAACGACATTTTTTGTAAGGTAATAGTATCAGCGTTATCGCTCAATAGCCAATCTCTTAACTCCCCAACGGTAAAACTTTTAATTCTTGAAAATGAAACTGCATCATGAGAATCAATAATCAATCTGGTAACCTCATCTTTTTCATAAGGTATAATTGCCTCATTTAAAAAATGCAATAAAGGTGTTTCGGCTAAAGCCATCTGAGCTGCTATCCGTTCTTCATAAGAGGCTGCAGCCAATCCAGCTAAAGAATCGCCACTGCGAAAGGGAGAAGCCTTTGCTAGTAAGGTCTTTAAATCGTTAAAAACATACTGGTGGTCATTAATTTTAAAACGGTAAGCCATCTTAATTAAATAATAGTCTTTTTATGTTTCCCCATAAATATAAATATTAAAAGCACGAATACTAAGCCAGTAAAGAAAATAATACTCAGATAAAGATTATACCAAATAATTGCTACTAAACAAACGAGCGACAAAAGCAAGGCAATAAGAGGAAACCAGGGATAGAAGGGAGTTTTAAAAGATTGATTTGTGATGATATTTTTCTGACGCATATATAGTAAAGAAAGCATAGAAATCGTGTACATTACTACTGCACCTAATGCTGAAATAATAATTACTTTATCTGTTGTTCCTGTAAATAAAGAGAATAATCCAACTACTGCACCAGCTATTAAAGCCCAATGTGGGGTTTGAAATTTTGGATGTATCGCACTTAAAAAAGTTGGTAATAGACCCTCTCTTGATAATGCATAAATTTCTCTCGAATAACCCACCATCAGTCCATGAAAGGAAGCAATTAATCCGAATAAACCAATCCCCGCAAAAAATTTTGTAAAGCTATTTGACTTACCCAATACAATACTGATCGATTCTGGTAAAGGATAATCTATATTACTTAAGAGATGCCAATCGGTTAAGCCTCCTGTTACAACCATTACAGCTAAGGCCAAAATAATCAAGGTTGATAAACCTAAAATGTACCCTTTAGGAATATTTTTTTGAGGTTCAATTACTTCTTCTGCAACCATTGCCACACCTTCAATGCCTAAATAAAACCAGATAGCAAAAGGTATTGCAGCAAACACACCTTTTATACCAAAGGGCATTCCATCTTTCACGAAATTTGTCAATTTAAAATGTGGTGATACTATACCAATGAATAGCGACAATTCAGCTACTGCTATAATGGTAACAATAGAAGTAAAAATGGCAGACTCCTTAATTCCTAAAATGTTAATAGCTGTAAAAATAATATAAGAACCTATTGCCACTTGCATTACTGAGAAGGCGGGATATAAAAAATGAACATAACTACCCAGGGCTAAGGCAATCGCAGGTGGTGCTAAAACAAATTCAGTAAGTGTAGCATAACCTGCAATGAGTCCGCCAATTGGCCCAAAGGCTTTCTCTGCAAAAGCATAAGGCCCCCCAGCGTGCGGAAGAAAAGTTGTAAGCTCAGTAAAGCTGAAAATAAAAGTGATATATAAAATGGTAACAATAATAGTTGCTATTAAAAAGCCAATTGTACCACCGGCCATCCATCCATAATTCCACCCAAAATATTCTCCGGAAATAACCAGACCTACTGCTAGTGACCACAGATGAATAGGTCTTAGAACTTTTTTTAATGCTGGAGATTCTTTGCTCATATGCGTTAGTACAACTTAAGTAAAAGAAAGGAATAGGGTTCTGATTAACTGACTTTAAATATATCGATGATTGGGGCTCCGGTAATTTATTTTTTCAAGATATGCCTTGCTAGAATTAATTTGTAAATTGCAACCTAATTAAAAGTTCAAGTATTGAAGTTTGTTGTAATATGGGTAGCACTGTTTGTTTTTCCTCTGGCATTATTTGCGCAGAAAATGGTTGTGTATGAGCAACAAATTTGGACAGGCTATAATGCCAATATTAAATTCAATAGTAGGTGGGGTACCTGGCTAGATGGTGAAATTCATACAAATGATAACTATTTTAATAATTTTTCACAGTTTACCCTCCGGTTTGCCGGCACCTATTTTTTAAAAAACAACAATAAGTTTACAGCAGGGTATGGCTATACCGATTATATGCCTGGCGAGGGTCATAAATATATTTCTATACCAGAGCATTTTATATGGGAGCAGTTTCAGTGGTTCAACAATTCCACCAAATACAAGCTCATGCAATGGGTAAGGCTCGAACAGAAGTGGAAAGAGAATGTATTGAACGATTCAACGGCTGGTAATAATTATACCAACACCTATAAGTTGCGATACAATATTTTTTATTCGCTTCCTCTAAGCAAAATGGGGTTTTCTCCAAAATCACTTTCTTTAGCACTGGGTGATGAGTTCTATTTATATTACGGTACTTCTATAGCCAATCATCTATTTGATCAAAACCGTGCTTTTGTAGGATTAAGTTATGCTGTGAATAAGCACGACAATTTTGTTTTTGGCTATATGAATATTCTACAGCAAAATTCTACAGCTACAATTTTAAAAATAGCAAGTGTGATAAAAGCTACCCTATTCTTAAATCTGGGTTATTGACTTTATTTTTTTTGCAGGATTTCCTGCTACGATAGTGTTGCTAGGAACGTCTTTTGTAACAATAGAACCAGCAGCAACAATTGAGTTCTCGCCTATAGTGATACCCGGTAATATGGTTGCGGATGCACCTATCCAAGCATTTTTTTTAATCAGGATGGGTTTGCCTATTAACGATTTTCTTTGAGTTGGATCAATTGGGTGATTTTCTGAAACTAAATTTACTTTAGGCCCTATCAATACATTATCTTCTATAGTAATGCCACCCATATCTAAAAATGAGCAGGCATGATTGATGAATACATTTTTACCGATGCTGATATAGCGTCCAAAATTTGTAAAGAAGGGTACAAAAATAGTAGTACTCTCATCGATCTTACTTCCTATAATATCGCTCAATCGATCTCTTATCTCATCAATATTGGTAGAGTTATTTAGTTGAATGGATAAACTTAAGGTTCTGTCCTTTAAGTCATTTATTTCTTGAAATTCCGGATCGTCTAAACGAAATGGATTTCCAGATTTCATTTTTTCAGAAAGTTCTTTATACATGATACTCATTTAAATATTTTTTCTAGAAAGATATTTAAAACCTCAACTAAGATCAAAATAATAATGACCCATTCTAAAACAAGACTGTTTCGATATTGAAGTAGATCTTTGAATAATTCAAGGTTTTCTTTTACAATTTGTAATCCTTCTTGAATTGTTCGAAAACGTGATTGAAGGTCAAAAGTTTTCTTTAACCCAAGATCTAATTTATTTAAATGCTCATCTTCCCATGTTGCTTCAGGTGAGTCAAAAATATACAGGTTCCCCG
>SESF01029558.1_pt1 | contig 55960 bp, 52 predicted proteins | sample 3171521 | NCBI WGS metagenome assembly SESF01 (sample SAMN10866945, study PRJNA518727) | freshwater metagenome | biome: subpolar coniferous forest; feature: holomictic lake; material: water; isolation source: holomictic Lake 227, 6 m and 8 m depth | place: Canada: near Kenora, Ontario | collected...
TCGGGGGAAGGGGATGTCCGCAGCACAAGCGTTCGCCATCGAGGTCCAGGGCCGTTCGGCCGGCATCGTGGTGGCTGAACAGGGTGGCTTCGTGTTTTTTGCCGCGGACGGCGCCTTCCGCTCTCTCGATCGTCGGGTCTTCAAGCACGTCGGGCAGGCTGAACAGGCAGTTGTGCGCCTTGCCGACAGTCACGGCAAGCGGCTGGCCCGATAACCGCAGCGGCATCGCCGGCCAGCGCGGGCCGGGTTCCCTCAACTGCCGCTGACACCTTCGATGGCCAGCGGCCGCGGCTCCGGCCGCCCTTTCATGGCGCGCCAACTGGCATCGGCCCAGCGCACCAGCGCCCGGGCCAGAGAGGCCACGGCACCGCCCAGCCCGCCATAGATGCAACCGGCCCCGGCGCGCACGATCATGGTGCCGAGACCGCCGGCCCAGACGCCGGCCGCGACCCAGGCCGAGGTCGGCGGCAGTACCAGCGAAATCGTGCCGATGGCCAAGCCGGTCATGCAGCCGAGCAGCACCAGACTGCGGTCGATCGCCGGCTGGGACTTGGCGGCGGCAGCCGTGGCGGCGGGATCGGCGGCCACGGCGGGGGTCCCGGCGGCGAGCGGCGCCAGCGCCAGTGCCAGCACCAGCCCGAACACCAGCAGGGGATTGCGCAAGCGGGCAAGGGGCGGACGCTTCGGCATCGGCGGCTCAGGCCCTTCGCAGATAGAGGGCGCCGCCGCCGATCAGCAGCGCCAGCAGGATGGTGATGATCGAAAACACCGGATGAACCAGCAGCCACGCCGCGGCGATCGTGATCATGCCGAGCATCAGGGCCAGGAAGAAGGCGGTGACCGCGGTCAGGCCCTCGGCCAGGGTGGCGAATACCGGCACGACGCTGACCAGCGCGGCCAGCGGTCCCAGCAGCAGCATGAAGCCGATCCACATCAGCAGAACGCCGCCGAGTCGCATCAGCCAGGTCAGGGTGGCTTCCCGCGCCGCCTGATCGTCGAGCAGGGACTCGGCGCTGCGTTCACCGACCGCGGCCAACTGGATGGTATAGCCGCGGGCCACCGGGTAGTCGGTGAAGCCTTCGCCGCTCTGCTTGCCGACCACGGTCAGCAGCCGGCCGGCGGGCACGCCAACATAGGAGACCCGGATATCGCCGATCGCCGGCGTCTTGGGATTGTCGCCCCGATAAAGGCCGCCGTTGGCGTCGAAGCGGTAGCCGGGCGGCGTCCGCTCCGGCCGCACCGGCACGAAGCCGTCGGGCAGCGAGCCGAAGCCGTCGCCAACCTCGAACGCCACCGAACTGCCGTCGCCGCCGCGCATCAGACTGGTGCGGGTTAGCGCTCCGAGGGTGTTCGGCCCGAGCCGGAAGGCGCCGAGCCTAGCATCCTCGGCGGGGATCATCGCCGGGGTCAGCAGCATCGGCGGATTGGCGTGGCCCTGGGGGACGCGGAAGAACCGCGAATCGAGCCCGGTCGAACTCCAGACCTTGTCATAGTTGACCTGGGTGGTGACGGTCTGGCTGCCCCCCCAATTGTCCTTGGTCTGCTGGCTCTTGCGCTCGCGCCACTGATACATCTCGACCCGGCGTTCGACCAGTAGCAAACCGGGCAGGCCGGCGCCCATGGCGCTGTCGGTGACGCCCGAGGCGGTGGCGGTGCCGATGACGTGAACCAGCTTGCCCTCGTTGGCGGGCGAGAGCGGGGCCGGCGGCACCGTGACCACCCGGGCCAGCGCCTGCTCGATGGCCTGTTGGGCCTCGACATTGCGGCCCTCGTTCCACCACAGGATCGAGATCGGAAAGAAGATCAGCAGGATGCCGAGCGGAATTCCGATCAGCGAGGCGCCGACCCGCTCGAAAAAGCCGATCTCCTGGGTCTGAGTGTAAGAGGTAGGATCATAGGTCAATGGGGATGCTCCGACCCGACCGCGAAATCAGTTCAAGTGCCCCGAACCCTGCGTCTCTGTCAAGCCCGTTGCGTCGGCTTATCAGGGATTCGCCCTACACCACCAGGCGTTTGAGCGCCATCCGGCCGAGGCAATGCTCGATCCACTGGACGACCAGCTTCTCCTGGGTGCCGTTCTGGCCCAGCCGCTCGCGCAGGCTGCGGAAATCGACCAGATCCAGCGGCTGATCCTGGTTGTTGCAGGTGAAGACCACCGTTTCTTCGCCGGTGAGCGGATCCCGGTGCAGCTGAAGGCACTGGGCACAGATTTCCTTCATCATGCACTGCATCGGCGAGTTGATCGAACCGATCGCCTCGTGATCGGGCTTGAGGAACGGCCGCAGCAGAGTGTGGCGGGCCGCGCCCACCGCCGACATCATGCGGTCGGAGCCGATCACGATCAGGCGGTCGACGGCGTCAAGCGGAATCCCGGTAGCCCCGAGCGCACCGCTGGCGTAGGCGTGCAGCGCCTCGACCATATTGCCGACAAAGCTGCGGTCCCCGGGGCGGTCGGGGCTGAAGCCCGGCGCCTCGTCGGAGCACCAGACCACGAGATCGGCGGCGGCCTCGATCTGGTCGATCTTGAAGCGGTCGGCCAGAGTCTTGTAGCCGGCGAAGTAGATCACCCGGCAACCGCGCGCCCGCATCGCCTGCCCGATCGAGAACAGCACGGCGTTGCCGAGGCCGCCGCCGATCAGGCAGACGGTCTCGCCTTCGGGAATCTCGGTCGGCGTGCCGGTCGGCCCCATCAGCACCACGGGTTCGCCCTGCTTCAGCAACGCGCAGAGGTTCGAGGACCCGCCCATCTCGAGCACGATGGTCGACAGCAGGCCTCTGCCCTTGTCGACCCAGGCGCCGGTCAGGGCCAGCCCTTCCATCGCGAGGGTGGTCGCCTCATAAAGCGGCCCCTCGATCCGGGGCGCCAGAACCTCGAAGTTCTGCAAGCGGTAAAACTGGCCGGGCCGGAAGGCGGCGGCGGCCCGCGGGGCGCGCACCACCACCTCGATGATGCTCGGAGTCAGGCGGTTGATCTCGTGGACCACCGGCCTGAGATCGCGGTTAAGCGCGGCGACCAGATCCGCGGGCGCCACCGGAGTCGGCTCGCGCCGGGCCAGCGTCCGGCTGACCACGGCAAAGCCCTTGCGGGCGCCGGCCATGGCGCGCACGACATTGCCGGCGAACGAGGGGTGGAGATCGCCGAAGAACGAGATGCAGCGGCCATCGTGAGTCTCGGCGGTCAGCACCGCGACCTTGGCCGGCTTGGGCGAGGCCTCGGGGCGGATCTGGTTGCCCTGCTCGTCGAGCGCCCGGTAATATTTGCCGTCGAGTTCCAGGAGGCCCGGGGTCTCGCGGGCGAGCACGGTGTTGGGCTGGGTGCCCGCCGCCACCAGCACGGTGCGGGCGGGCAGGGTGATCTCGCGGCCGTCGCTGGTCTTGAGCCTGAGGGCCGCGGCGTGGCCGAAGCTGTCGGTGACGACCTCGGTCGGAGTGGCCAGCTCGACGAAGCGGATGCCTTCCTCCATCGCCAGCGCCACCTCTTCGTGATTGAGGGTGTAGCTCGGCGAATCGATCAGGCGGCGGCGATAGGCGACGGTCGAGCCGCCCCAGCTGTCGAGCAGGGCCTGCAACCGGGGCGCCCGGCCTTCGGCGGCGGCGGCGGCGCGTTCGGCCCGGAGGGCCTGGGCATGGGCGATGAAGGTGTCGGCAACGCCGCGTTCCTCCTCGGTCCAGCGGGCGCGCACGGCGTCGGCGCCCGAAGCGGCGACCAGTATGTGATAGCGGCTGAGGAACTTTTCGACCTGCACCGGATAATAGGCCAGCGACTCGGTGGCGGTGTCGATCGCGGTCAGGCCGCCGCCGATGACCACAATCGGAAGTTGTACCTGGAGATTGGCCAGAGAGTCGGCCTTGGCGGCGCCGGTGAGCTGCAGTGCCATCAGGAAGTCGGAGGCCTGACGGACACCCCGCGCGAGGCCGTTCTTCATCGGAATCACGGTTGGCCGGCCGGCCCCGGCGCACAGCGCGATGTGATCGAAGCCGGCGGCAAAGGCGTCCTCGATCGAGAGGGTGCCGCCAAAGCGGACGCCGCCGATGATGGTCATCGCCGCCCGCCGTTCCAGCAGCAGGCGGATGATCTTGAGGAAATTCTTGTTCCAGCGCACCGTGATGCCGTATTCGGCGACGCCGCCGAAGCCGGCCATCACCCGCTCGTCGAGGCGGTCGTATAGGTCGTCGACCTTGCGGATCGGCCGGAACTGCACCCGCTCGCCCGAGGGCAGCACGCCCGAGAGATCCGCGGGCAGCGGCTCGATCTTGAGGCCGTCGACGCCGACGATGGTGTGGCCTTCGTTGAGCAGATAGTGGGAGAGGGTGTAACCCGCCGGCCCCAGCCCGACCACCAGCACCTTATAGCCCGACGGCGGACGGGCGACCGGCCGGCGCAGATTGAGCGGATTCCAGCGGGTCAGCAGGCTGTAAATCTCAAAGCCCCAGGGCAGTTCCAGCACTTCCTTGAGATTGCGGGTCTCGGCCTGGGGAATGTCGACCGGCTTCTGCTTCTGATAGATGCAGGCCTTCATGCAATCGTTGCAGATGCGGTGGCCGGTGCCGGCGGTCAGCGGGTTGTCGATCACCGTGATCGCGAGCGCGCCCAGCGGCTGGCCGGCGGTCATCGCCGAATGCAGCTCGGAAATCTTCTCTTCGAGCGGGCAGCCGCTGAGCGGGACGCCGAAGGGACTCTTCTGGAAGGCGCCGGTCTTGCGGTCGGTCAGGCCCTTCGAGCAGCTGTCCTTGCCCTGATGGTGGCAGAGAATGCAGTAATTGGCCTGATCGAGCGCGCCCGCAAGGTCGGTGCCGGGATCGGTGAGGTCGAAGCCGTCGCGCGGGCGCCGATCGTGCTCGGGCAGCCGCATCGCCGCGACGCCGTCGATCTCCACCGCTTCCACCGGCACCAGCGCCGCGGCGTCGGTCCGGGGCGGGACCTGGAACAGGATGCCGCGGCCATGGCGGGCCCGGCCGGCCGGGGCGTGCAGCGCCCAGGCGGCATAGCGTTCGGCGATCGCCAGGGCCTCGGCATGGGTCGCCTCGTCGGCGCTCCAGGCGGTGACCCGGCGGGCGAAGCCAAGCTCGGTGATGTCGTCGCCGATCAGGGCGGCGAGAGAGGCGGTCAGGCTGTCGCCGTCGAACCCCGCCGCCTGTTCGGCCTTGAAGGTCTTGGCCACCCGGCGCTGCACGAAGAGGCGTTTGCAGGCGTAGAGCGGCGCCAGATCGTTGTACCGCTGGGAGAGCGCCGTGATCTCGCCACTGATGCCGAACAGGAGGCCGATGAAATCGCCCAGGTGGGGGGCGAGATCCAGCAGCAACTGGCTTTCGGTCTTGGCGTCGAGTCCGTCGGTGGCGCGGCGCGCCGCGAACAGCCGCTCCGCCAGCCCGCCGTCGACGTCCGCCAGATGGCCGAGAAAGACATGATCGACCCGGGCAAGGCCGGCAGACTCATAGAGGTCGGTGAAGCCGAGACCGAAACCGAGATTAAGAGAGCACATCGCGACGTCCGTACCAAGCCGTTGGTCCGGGTTGTCATAGCACGGTCATACCGGGGGTCGTCGACCGGTGATTCGAGTTTGTCGTCAGGCCGCCTGCGAGAGCGGCTGTGGCGGCGGGCAGGGACGGCCCCCGGCATCGACCAGCCCGCGCGCAGAGAGTTCTTCCAGCCGCTCGACGAAAAAGGCGACGGTCGATGGCCGTTCGGCGCCCTCCAGCCAGTTCTGCTCGAGAAAGGCCAGGATCGCAGGATGACCCAGTTCGGCCTCCCAGAGAATGCCGAGGAGAGAGGTCAGCACCTCCTCATGCTCGCGCTGCTCCGGGCCGACCGCGAGGGCGGCGTCGGCGATCTCCTTCAGTCCCGACTCCGGGCCGGCGCCAAGGCCGAAATCGGGCAGGCCCCGGCGCTCGGGGGCGCAGAGCTGCCAGTGGGCGACTTCGTGGACGGTGACCGAGGCCTCGGTGCGCCAGCGGATCACCCGGCCGTCCCAGCTGAAGGCGCGCTGCGGCTCCTCGTCGAGGGTGCCGATACCGAAGCGATGGGCGAGGCGCACGGCGTCGGCGCGCTGGGCCGGGGTGTCGACGCTCCCGGACGCCACCGGCCAGGTCGCGGCGATGCGCGCGAAGGCGGCGGCGGCTCGGGGTTGCCCGCTCAGCCTGGCGGCGAAGCCGGTGAGAATCCGGTCGAGATCGGCGGGAGTGATCGGGGACATGATCATGACGCTGGGGCTGCCGAGCGGTTCAGGGGCGTGGCGGAGTCGTAACTCCGCGCCCCGCCGGGATGCAACCGTTAACGGCGGGTGTTGCCCGATCCCGAGGCGTGTTGTACATCAGCGAGCCAGTGATGCCGTCATCGGCGGGGCTTGTCCCGCTGGGTCGGCGGCGTCCGGATCCGGATGACCCGAGCCATGCCCTTTCCCGATCCCTACCGGCCGTTTTCCCTGGCGCCCCCGGGGCCGGGCTCTCAGGCGCGCGCGCCGGGACCGGAGCTTTCGGTGGTGATTCCGTTCTTCAACGAGGGCGGCGGCGTCGAAGCCCTGTTCGAGCGGCTGATCCCGGTGCTGGAGGGGCTGGACATCGGCTGGGAGGTGGTCTGTGTCAATGACGGCAGCCGCGACGACACCCTGGCCCGGTTGCTGGTGATGCACGGCCGCGAGCCGCGGGTGCGGGTGGTCGAACTGTCGCGCAACTTCGGCAAGGAACTGGCGCTCTCGGCCGGGCTGGCCTACGCCCGGGGCGACGCCGTGGTGCCGATGGACGCTGATCTTCAGCACCCGCCCGAGCTTCTGGGCGAATTTCTGGCGAAATGGCGCGAGGGCTTCGACGTCGTGATTGCGGTCCGCGATCATCGCACCGGCCAGAGTCTCGGCCACCAGATTTCGGCCAAGGTGTTTTATTGGCTGTTCGATCACATGTCCGAGGTCAAGCTGCCTCGGGAGGCCGGGGATTTCCGGCTGCTCGACCGGCGGGTGGTCGACATCATCAACCGCATGCCCGAGCGCACCCGCTTCATGAAGGGCATTTTCGCCTGGATCGGCTTCCGCCAGACCTCGATTCCCTATCATCAGGGCGAGCGCGCCACCGGTGACAGCCGCTGGGGCTTTCTCAAGCTGCTGCGGTTGTCGCTGGACGGGCTGACCGCTTTTTCCACCTTTCCCTTACGGGTCGGTGGTCTGCTCGGGCTGACGGTGTCGCTGCTGGCCTTCTTTTACGGCATGTACCGGGTGGTGCGGACGCTGATCTGGGGTGCCGACATCCCCGGCTACGAGTCGCTGCTGGTCACCATCCTCTTTTTGGGCGGGATTCAGCTGCTGGCGCTGGGGGTGATCGGCGACTATCTTGGCAGGGTCTTCGCCGAGGTCAAGGGACGGCCGCTGTTCATCGTCCGCGCCGCCTATGGCTGGGAGGATGGCGCCGAGCGGACGGCGCCGGGCCGGGAATGATCGCCGGGCCGGGCGGCCGGGGCCAGATCTGGGACGACAGCAGCCGGCTGCTGCTGTTGGCGCTGCTGGTGATCGTCTGGCTGACCTTCCGCGATTATGGCATCACCAACGATGAGAAGGTTCAGGACCTCTACGGCCGGATGCTGCTGTCGTTCTATCGGTCGGGCTTTCAGGACCTTTCGGCCTTTTCCTATCAGGACCTGTATTATTACGGCGGCCTCTTCGATCTGGTGGCGGCGGCGCTCTATCCGGTGTCGCCCCTCGGAGAGTACGAAACCCGGCATCTGTTGTGCGCGCTGATCGGCGTGCTCGGCATCGCCGGCACCTGGCGGCTCGGCCGGCTGTCCGGCGGCCCGCGCGCCGGTTTCATCGCCGCGCTGCTGCTCGCCCTGACCGGGGCCTATTTCGGGGCCATGGCCAACAACACCAAGGACGTGCCGTTCGCCGCCGGTATGGTCTGGACGCTCTATTATCTCGTGCGGGCGCTCCGCGCGTTGCCGGCCTGTCCGTCGCGGCGGACCGTGGCCATGACCGGACTGCTGCTTGGTCTCACGATGTCGATCCGGGTCGGGGCCGCGATCGTGGTGGTGTATCTGCTGGCGGCGCTGGCGCTGTCTTTGGTGCTGGACCGTCGGCCGGGCGGCGGGGGGGCCGGCTGGGCCGAGAGCCGGCGCTTCCTTCTCCGGCTCTGGCCGGTGCCGGTGATCGCCTATGGCGTGATGGCGGTGTTCTGGCCCTGGGCGGTGCTGTCGCCGCTCAATCCGCTGCGGGCGGTGTCGACCTTCTCCCACATGGCGGTCCATGTCGAAACTCTGCTCGACGGCGTGGCGCTGTGGTCCGACCGGCCGCCATCCTCCTATGTCCCGGTCTATCTCGCGGTCAAGCTGCCCGAAGCGCTGCTCGCCGGATTGCTGCTTTCGGTGGCGGCGGCGTTCCGGCCGCAGGGGGCGCCCAGGGCGCACCGGGTGGCGCTGCTGCCGGTGGTGCTGGCGGCGGGGGCTCCGGTGCTGCTTTTCATGCTAATGCGCCCGACCATCTACAACGGGATCCGCCATTTCCTGTTTGTGATCCCGCCGCTGGCGGTGCTGGCCGCCCTCGGCATCGACTGCGGCTGGCGGCTGGCGGCCGGGTTCGGCGCGCGTCCGGGCCGGTTGGCCGGCGCCCTGCTTGGCGTGGTTGCGCTGAGCCAGGCCTGGCTGCTGGTCCGCCTCCATCCCAACGAATATGTCGCCTACAATGCCCTGGCCGGCGGGCTGGCCGGGGCGGTCGGGCGGTTCGAGCTTGATTATTGGGGCAATTCGCTGCCCGAGGCGGAGCGCCGGCTGGCCACTCTGCTTGCCCTTGAGAGTGAGGGGCGGGCGCCGCCGGTGCAGCCCTATCGGATTGCGGTGTGCGGCCAGCCGCTGGCCGCGGGCTATTTCCTGCCGCCCGGCCTGCGGCTGGCCGCGCCCGAGGAGTGGCAGAGCGCCGATTTCTTTCTCTACACCAGCCACCAGCAGACCCACCACGAACTCTGCCCGGGGATTCTGGCCGGCCGGCCGATGGTGGTGGTCGAGGTGCTCGGGGTGCCGCTCAGCATCGTCAAGGACCGGCGGGCGCTGCTGCCGGCACGCCCGGCGACGCCCTGAGCCGGCCGGCGGTCACATCGCCTCGAAATCCAGCCCGACGTCGAAATTCTTCACGGTGTGGGTCAGCCAGCCGAGCGAGATCATGTCGACGCCGCTCTCGGCCACGGCGCGCACGCTCTCGGGGGTGATGCCGCCCGAGGCCTCGGTGATCATGCGGCCGCTGACCATCTCCACCGCCGCCCGGAGGGTTTCGGGGGGCATGTTGTCGAGCAGCACGGCGTCGACCCTGAGGTCCAGCAATTCGCGAAGCTGGGCCAGGGTATCGACCTCGACCTCAATCTTGACCATGTGGCCGACCTGGGCGCGGGCGCGTTCGACCGCCGGCCGGATGCCGCCGGCCACCACCAGATGATTGTCCTTGATCAGCACCGCGTCGTCGAGGCCGAAGCGGTGGTTGCCGCCGCCGCCGACCCGTACCGCGTATTTTTCGAGCGCGCGCAGGCCCGGGGTGGTTTTGCGGGTGCAGACGATCTCGGTGCCGAGACCGGCGAGGGCGCCGACGATGGCGGCTGTGGCGGTGGCGATGCCCGACAGCCGGCCGAGAATGTTGAGGGCGGTGCGCTCGGCGGTGAGGATCGGCCGCGCCGCGCCCTCGACCACCGCCAGGAGGGTGCCGGCGGCGACGTCGTCGCCGTCGCGCTGCGCGCTCAAGAGGCGCAGGCCGGGGTCAAGCAGAGTGAAGGCCGAGAGCGCGATCGGGAGGCCGGCGATGCGGCCGGGGCCGCGGGCGACCAGCCGGGCCCGGGCCCGGGCCTCGGGCGGGACCACGGTGTCGGTGGTGAGATCGCCGGCCCGGCCCAGATCCTCCTCGAGGGCCCGGCGCATCAGCGGCTCATAGATCATCGGATAGAGCGGTGTCACCGCGATCGGAGTCTCGGAGGGCATGGCGGGCCTCGGCGGGTCGGGTCAGGGGGTGGTCGGCAGATCGGCCACGGTCAGGAACTGCCGGGGCTGGGCCGGTGCGGAGGGGGCGGGGAAATCGGCGCGGAAATGGGCGCCCCGGCTCTCGGTGCGGCGCAGCGCCGCCTCGGCGACCAGCCGGCCGGTGAGCAGCAGGTTGCCGATCTCGCCCCGGCGCACCAGCCCGGCATGGTCTCCGGCGCCCGCCCGCCCGAGGGCGCGGAAGCGGGCGGTGAGGGCATCGATGCGGGCGACGGCGCACGACAGCCCGTCGCCGTCCCGCCAGAGCCCGACATGGTCATACATGGTCTGGCGGAGCGTCCGGGCGATCGCGGCAAGCTCGGCGGCGGTGTCGGCGCCGGCGTCCGCGGCCGGAGTCGCGGCAGGGGGGGGACGCGCCGGATCGGACGGGGCGCGGGCGTCGTCGCGGGCCAGATCCTCGGCGATGCGGCGGGAAAAGACCATCGCTTCGAGCAGCGAATTGCTGGCCAGCCGGTTGGCGCCGTGGACGCCGGTGCAGGCGATCTCGCCGCAGGCCCACAGCCCGGGGACCGAGGTGCGGCCATCGGCGTCGGTGGCCACGCCGCCCATGTGGTAGTGGGCGGCGGGGGCGATCGGCACCGGTGCCGTGGTGGCGTCGTATCCGGCCTCGCGGCAGAAGGCCAGCACGGTGGGAAAGCGGTGCAGTCCGGCCTTGGCCAGGGCGGGGCGGAGATCGAGCCGGACGGTTTCGCCGGCCTGGAGCCGCCGCCACACCGCCCGGGCCAGAATGTCGCGCGGGGCCAGCTCGCCCAGCGGGTGTTCGGCGGTCATGAAGCGGCGCCCGGCGCCATCGAGCAGGATCGCGCCTTCGCCGCGCAGGGCTTCGGTCATCAGCGGCATCGGCTTGCCGTCGTCGGCGCCGCCGACCGCCAGCGCCGTCGGATGGAACTGGACGAATTCGAGGTCGCCGAGCCGGGCGCCGGCCCGGGCCGCGATGGCGAGGCCGTCGCCGGTGGCTTCGGGCGGGTTGGTGGTCCAGAGATAGACGCCGCCGATGCCGCCGGTGGCCAGCACCACCCGCGGACAGCGATGATAGACCAGCCCCTCGCCCTCGTGGCTGGCCAGCAGCCCCGCGACCCGGCCGGATTCGAGGGCCAGATCCAGGGCAAAGGCCCGTTCGACGACCAGGATCGAAGGCGTGGCCAGCACCCGGCGGACCAGGGTCTGAACCAAAGTGTGGCCGGTGGCGTCGCCGCCGGCATGGAGAATGCGCGGCCGGCGGTGGGCGCCCTCGCGGCCAAGCAGGGGCAGGCCCTCATCGTCGAGATCGAAGGGCAGGCCCTCGCCGATCAGCGCCCGGGCCTCGCGGGCGCCATCCTCGGCGAGCAGGCGCACCATCGCCTCATCGCAGAGGCCGGCGCCGGCGTCGAGGGTGTCTTCGGCGTGATCGGCCGGCGAATCGTCGAGCGCCACCGCCGCGGCAACGCCGCCCTGGGCCAGATCGCTGGAACCACCGGCCAGAAACGGCGTCTTGGTCAGCAGCGTCACCGGCCGCGGTGCCAGCCTGAGGGCGGTCAGCAGCCCGGCCAGACCCGAGCCGACCACGACGATACCGGCATCCCGCACGAGGGTCATTACGCGCCGACCGCGATCATCCGTTCGACCGCCCGGCGTGCGGGGCCGGCGATCGCGGGGTCGATCTCGACCACCGGGCTGAGGGTGCGCAGGGAATCGCGGATTTTGGTCAGCGTGATTCGTTTCATGTGCGGGCAGAGGTTGCAGGGGCGCACGAACTCGACGTTCGGGCATTCCACCGCGACATTATCGCTCATCGAGCACTCGGTGACCATCAGGACCTTGGCCGGCTGATGCCGGTGGACATAATCGACCATGCGTGCGGTCGAGCCGACGAAGTCCGCGACGGCGAGGACCTCGGGCGGGCACTCCGGATGGGCGAGCACGACCAGATTGGCGTGGCGGCTGGTGTAGTCCCTGATCTCGGCGGCGGTGAAGCGCTCATGGACCTCGCACTGACCGGCCCAGGGGATGATCTCGACCCGGGTCTGGGTCGCGACATAGGCGGCCAGATATTGGTCGGGCAGAAAGATCACCCGCGGCACGCCCAGCGACTCCACGACCTCGACGGCATTGCCCGAAGTGCAGCAGATGTCGGTCTCGGCCTTGACGTCGGCCGAGGTGTTGACGTAGGCCACCACCGGCACGCCGGGATATTTGGCCCTGAGCGCCCGGACGTCGGCGCCGGTGATCGACGAGGCCAGCGAGCAGCCGGCCTCGAGATCGGGGATCAGCACCGTTTTTCCGGGGTTGAGCAGCTTGGCGGTCTCGGCCATGAAGTGAACGCCGGCCAGCACGATCACCTTGGCGTCGGTGGTCGCGGCCTTGCGCGCGAGCGCCAGCGAGTCTCCGACGATGTCGGAGACGCAATGGTAGATTTCCGGCGTCATGTAGTTGTGCGCCAGCACCACCGCGTCCCGCTCGCGCTTGAGCTGGTTGATCTCGTGGATCAGAGCCGCATGAAACGGCCACTCGAGCGGCGGAATCACCCGTTTCACCCGCTCATAGAGAGGCTGGGTGGCCAGGAGGATTTCGGGCGAAGGGTCCGGTTCGACAGAGGTAAAGCAAACAGTCATCGCGCTGGCCAATTCGGGGGACGGCCGTCGGCGTCCCGGGGGTTAAGGACAACAGGCGTGCGGCGTTTGAGGGCGTGGGGCGTCGGCGCCGCCGGCTCGCCATCGTGGTTCGTCCGTGGAGTCAACCAAAACGACGAACACCGACCCAAAGTCAACACGGTTTTGTCATCGGCGGCAAAACTGCCTCACCGGGCGGCCATGTGTCGGGGCGGCGGCGGTGGATTCGACCCGGTTGCCGAAGCGGCCCCATTGGGGGATAAGGGGTCTGGATGCCGTCGTGATGATGACGGCCGGGGATGCTGGGATAGGCGTTTGTGACGGCATTGATCCTGATTTTCGTATTGGCGGTGCTGCTGGCGGCCGGCCCGGTCTGGTGGCTGCGGCGGCGGCTGGTGCGCGCGCTGACGCTGGCGCAGCGGGAGGGAGAGCGGCTGGCGGCGCTGCTGGCGACGGCGCCCTCTCCGGGCTGCGGCTGGGCGGTGGGTGCGGTCGGCGAGGATCCGGCCTTCGTTGCCGCCGATTTCGCCCCCACCCTCGGCATGCTGCGGGTCCGCCGGCCCGAAGAGATGGCGGAGGCGCTGGCCGAGTCCGATGCGGCGGCGTTTCGCGCCGCTTTCGACGGGCTGCGCCGCGATGGCCGCGGCTTCCGCCTGGAGGCGACGGTGGCGGCGCTCGGGCGCCAGCTGGTGGTCAGCGGCCACCGCCATCGCGGCTTCAACGTGCTGTGGCTGGAGGATGCCTCGGTTGCGGCGGCCGAACGGGCGCGCTCCGGCGCTGCCCTGGCCGGACTGGCGGCGGCGGCCGGGCAGCGCGACATCCTGCAGGCGCTGCTCGATGCCCTGCCGGTGCCGGTGTGGTTGCGCCGGGACGATCTCTCGCTGTCCTGGTGCAATCAGGCCTATGCCGCCGCCCTCGACAGCACGCCCGAGGCGGTGGTCCGCGTCGGCACTGAACTCGGCGGCGGCAAGGCTTTGGCGCTGCGCGCCCATGCCGCCGGGGAGCCTCGGAGCGAAACCCGCCGGGTGGTGATCGGCTGCGATCGCCATCTGATCGAGGTCACCGAGGCGCCGCTGGCGCTGCCCGATCGCGGCCGGTCGGCGGATGCGCCGGTGCTGGTCGGCTTTACCGTCGACTGCACCCGCGAAGAGGCGGTGCGAGCCGATCTTGCCCGCCACGTCTCGGCCCATGCCGCGGTGCTGGAGCAACTGGGTTCGGCGATCGCGATCTATGGCGCCGACCGGCGCCTCAGCTTTTACAATCAGGCTTATGTCCGGCTTTGGGGGCTCGACGAGAGCTGGCTCGCCACCCTGCCGACGTTCTCCGAAGTGCTGGAGGAGTTGCGCACCCGGCGCCGGCTGCCCGAATACGCCGATTTTCCCCAGTACAAGAAGGAGAACCTCGCCCTCTTCGTCGATTTGATCGAGCCGCGTGAAGACCTGATGCATCTGCCCGACGGCACGACGGTGCGGGTGCTGATCGTGCCCCATTCCTTCGGCGGCCTGATGTTCGTGCTGGAGGACGTCACCAACACCCTGGCCCTCGAGTCGTCCTACAACATCCTGATGGCGGTGCAGGCGGAAACCCTCGACAATCTCGCCGAGGCGGTGGTGGTGTTCGGCGGCGACGGCCGGCTCAAGCTGCACAATCCGGCCTACGCCGCGATGTGGGGACTGAAGCCCGAGTCCCTGGCCGGCGAGCCCCATATCACCGAGGTGCTGGAACAGGTGCGCGGCCTGATGGACCGGGGACCGGAGCGCGGCGACGTCTGGGCCGAGGTCAAGGATCAGATGGTCTCGGGCACCCTGGAGCGCACCGCCCGCAGCGGCCGCCTCGAGCGCACCGACGGCTCGGTGCTCGATTTCGCCTATGTGCCGTTGCCCGACGGCGCCGTGCTCACCACCTATCTCGATGTCACCGACAGCGTGCGGGTCGAGCAGGCCCTCAGAGCCCGCAACGCCGCGCTGGCCGAGGCCGACCGGCTCAAGACCGAGTTCCTGGCCAACGTCTCCTGCCACCTGCGCACGCCGCTCAACTCGATCATGGGATTTGCCGAGATTCTCTCCAACCAGTATTTCGGCCCGCTCAACGCGCGTCAGCTCGAATACGCCCGCTCGGTCCAGAGCGCCGGCGCCTCGCTGCTGGCGATGATCAACGACATTCTCGACCTCGCGACCATCGAGGCCGGCTACATGGTGCTGGAGCGGCGGCCGGTGGCGGTGGCGGCGCTGCTGACCGGCGTGGCCTCGCTGGCGCAGGAGTGGACGGCCAAGAAGAGCATGCGCCTCGAGCTTGACTGCCCCGAGGACATCGGCGAGATCGACGCCGACGAGAAGCGGCTGAAGCAGGCGCTCTTTACCCTGATCAGCAACGCCATCCGCTCCAGCCCGCCCGGCGGCACCATTACCCTCTCGGCCCGGCGTCGTCGCGAAAGCGTGGTGCTGACCGTGCGCGACGCCCTGGCCGCGAACCGGCCCGGCGAGGGCCGCTCGTCCTCGCTGGAACGCTTCGAGCCGCCGCGCCCGTTCGGCTCGCGCACCAGCGAGGAGGACACCGGCCTCGGTCTGACCCTGGTCAAGAGTTTCATTGAACTGCACGGCGGCGAAATCGGCGTCGAGAGCCTGTCGGGTCAGGGCACCAGCATTCACTGCATTCTGCCCTATGGGCCGGCGCCGGACGGGGCCGCCGAGGCGGTTGCCCTCGAGGCCCCGTGACCGCCAACACCGAAACGGAGGGACGCATGAGCAGGGTCGGCAGGGTGTTTGCGATGATTGCACTGGCGGCGGCGGCGGGGTCGGCCGTGCCCGCGCGGGCCGGCGATTTCGCGCTGACCAGCTCCGATGTCGCGGAACAGCGCTTCATCGCCGAGACGCACGTCTATGCCGGGGGTGGCTGCGCCGGCGGCAACCTGTCGCCGGCCCTGCAATGGCGGGGCGCACCGGCGGCGACCCGCAGCTTCGTGGTCACCGCGTTCGATCCCGATGCGCCCTCGGGCAGCGGCTGGTGGCTCTGGGTGGTGTACAATCTGCCCGCCAGCACCGACCGCCTGGCCCGAGGCGCCGGCGACCCGGCGCGCGCGCTGCTGCCGGTGGGTGCGGTGCTGGGGCGGACCGATTACGGCGCCGCCGGCTATGGCGGCCCCTGTCCGGCCAAGGGCGACCGGCCCCACCACATCGTCTTTACCGTCACCGCCCTCGATATCGAGACGCTGCCGGTGCGGCCGGGAGCGACCGCGGCGATGGTCGGGTTGGCGGTGCACAGCCACCAGCTGGCCGCGGCGAAGCTGACCGGAATTTACGGGCGGTAGCCGGCTGCGATCGACGAAACAGCCCGACGCGCTCCAAAGCCAAGCTCGGCGCGCCGGGTTTTTCGTCTTTCCGGACGGTGCTCAGCCCGAGATCACTTCGGCGCCAGCACCATGATCATCTGGCGGCCTTCCAGCTTGGGCATCTGTTCGACCTTGGCAACGTCTTCGAGTTCATCGCGGACCCGGACCAGCACGTTCATGCCCAAATCCTGGTGGGCCATCTCGCGGCCACGGAAGCGCATGGTCACCTTGACCTTGTCGCCCTCCTCGATGAACCGCTTGGCGCTGCGCATTTTCACATCATAGTCGTTATCATCGATGTTGGGACGCATCTTGATTTCTTTGACTTCGATGATCTTTTGCTTTTTGCGCGCCTCGGCGGCCTTTTTCTGAAGCTCGTATTTGTATTTGCCATAGTCGAGAATCTTGCAGACCGGGGGGTCGGCATTGGGGGCGATCTCGACCAGATCCAGCCCCGCCTCTTCGGCAGCGACCAACGCATCGCGGATCGTGACGATCCCCACCATCTCGCCCCGGGCGTCGACGAGCCGGACGCTCCGGACATTGATTTCCCGATTGACCCGCGGGCCGTCCCGGGTCGGTTGGGCTTCACTCGGTAGCCTGGCTATGGAAACGCCTCCTTCAACAAGGTGAGGGAACCCTCAACACGGATCCCCGTTCAGAACGGACTGTCGGTCGCCCGGTCGCCTGCCGGCGAGCGGGCTTCGTCTCGAAGTTTGCCGATGGCCTCGTCGAGGGCCAGAACCTCCTGGTCCTTGCCGCCCAGCCGGCGCAGGGCCACGGCCCTGGTTTCGGCTTCGCGGTTCCCGACCACCACCAGCACCGGGACTTTCTGAAGACTATGTTCGCGGACCTTAAGATTTATCTTCTCGTTCCGGGTGTCAAGCGCAACCCTCAGTCCGGCCTTTTTAAAGGCCGCGGCTACCTCGGCAGCGTAGCTGTCGGCATCGCTGGTGATCGTCGCCACTACCACCTGAAGCGGGGCCAGCCAGATCGGGAAACGACCGGCGTAATGTTCGATCAGCACGCCGATGAAGCGTTCCATCGAGCCCAGAATCGCCCGGTGCAGCATCACAGGGCGGTGTTTGGCGCCATCTTCGCCGACATACTCGGCGTCAAGCCGTTCGGGCAGCACGAAATCGACCTGGAGGGTACCGCATTGCCAGTCGCGGCCGATGGCGTCGCGCAGCACGAATTCCAGCTTCGGACCATAGAAGGCGCCCTCGCCGGGATTGAGGGTGTAGGGCAGGCCGGCGGCCTCGACGGCATGGCGCAACGCAGACTCGGCGCGGTCCCAGACGGCATCGGAGCCGGCGCGCACCGGCGGCCGGTCGGAGAATTTCACCGAGATGTCGGTGAAGCCGAAATCCTTGTAGACGCTTTCAAGAAGACGGCAGAACGCCACGCTTTCGCCGGTGATCTGGTCTTCGGTGCAGAAGATGTGGGCGTCGTCCTGGGTGAAGGCGCGCACGCGCATGATGCCGTGCAGCGCCCCCGAGGGCTCGTTGCGGTGGCAGGCGCCGAACTCGGCCATGCGCAGGGGCAGGTCGCGATAGCTCTTGATGCCCTGGCGGAAGATCTGGACGTGGCCGGGGCAGTTCATCGGCTTGAGCGCCAGCACCTTGTCCTCGTCGGCGATCGCCGTGAACATGGCGGCGCGGAACTTCTCCCAGTGGCCCGACTGCTCCCAGAGCACGCGGTCGATCAGCTGGGGCGTGCGCACCTCGACATAGCCGGCGGCGGAGACGCGGTCGCGGACGTAGTTTTCCAGCACGCGCCACAGGGTCCAGCCCTTGGGATGCCAGAAGATCGACCCCACCGCCTCCTCCTGGAGATGGAAGAGGTCCATCTCGCGGCCGAGCTTGCGGTGATCGCGGCGCTCAGCCTCTTCGATCTGGGTCAGGTGGGCCTTGAGTTCCTTGTCGTCGCGCCAAGCCGTGCCGTAGATGCGCTGGAGCATCTCGTTGCGGTGGTCGCCGCGCCAGTAGGCGCCCGCCAGCTTCATCAGCTTAAAGGCGGTGCCGACCTTGCCCGTTGAAGGCAGATGGGGGCCGCGGCAGAGGTCGAGCCAGTCGCCCTGGCGATAAACGGAAATCGCCGCATCCTCGGGCAGGGCGGCGATGATCTCGGCCTTGTAGGTCTCGCCCTTGCCCTCGAAGTAGCCGATCGCCTGGGCGCGCGGCCACTCCTCGCGGCTGAAGGGCCGGTTGGCGGCCACGATCTCACGCATCTTGACCTCAATCCTGGCAAGGTCTTCGGGCGTGAACGGGGTCTTGCGGGCGAAATCGTAATAAAAGCCGCTGGCGATCGCCGGGCCGATCGTGACCTGGGTACCGGGATAGAGCGTCTGCACCGCTTCGGCCATGACATGGGCGGCGTCGTGTCGGATCAACTCCAGCGCCTCCGCGTCGCCGCGGGTGACGACGGCCACCGCGGCATCGGCGGCGATGACCTGGGAGAGGTCGCGCAACTGGCCGTCGACGCGCACCGCCAGCGCCTCCTTGGCCAGGCTCTTGCTGATCGCGGCGGCGATCTCGGCGCCGGTCACCGGGCCGGGAAACCGGCGCTGGGCACCGTCGGGCAGGGTGACGACGACAGGGGAGATGGGAGATTCGTGAGGCGACATGTTCTTGACCAGACCCGAGACTTCCGGGGGGCCGACTTTACGGGGCCAGCCGGCCATGTCAAGGGCGGTGCGCAGCCGGGGGCGATTCGGAGGCTGCTGCGGCAGGCGTCCCGGGTGTGCCCGGCGTTTGGACTTTGCGAAGTTTCCGCTCGATGATATTATTACTACATCTCGCCGTTGTCGAGCCTCCAGGTGTTTTTCGAGCAAAAAGGGTGCGGGATGCGCGAGCTTTAAGGGAATGGAACAAAACGGAACCATCCGATGGCCCTGACGGAGACCGAGAAAAAGTCGAAAGAAGCCCAGTTGGTCCGGCAAATGGCGGGGAAGCTGCGCCATGACATTGGTGTTCTTGAAAAATATCGGGCCACAACGCCGCCGGGAACATTTTTGGAGTTCTGCGCGATCCGCCGCCATCACAACGATATTCAGGGGCTGATTTACGTTATCCAGGAACGGATGCCCTGGGTCGCCGAGCTGCTGCCTGCCAACATCGGCGACTGGATCATTCAGGCCAAGATGAAGGCGCTGGCGTCGTTCATTGAAATCTCTCGCAAATTCGTCGGCAATCCGCCGCTGACCCTGACGGGATCGCTGACCGCGCGCGACGTTCTCACCAACGAATGCAAAAACTTTTCCGACGCCCGCGACTTTTTCAACAAGATCCTGATGGAGCAGGCGCTCGACGACAAGACCGCCGATGCCCTCGACCGCACGCTGGTGATGATCGACGAGACGATCGAGATCATCGAGCGGCTGCTGTCGCGCAGCGTCAACTATCTCGACGAGTTCTGACCCGGCGTTCCGAGTCGCGAGCCCCCGCTCAGCCGAGCAGGAAGTCGCCGATCAGGGCGATCTGGTCCTCGACCATCAGGCTGGGCGCGTGGGCGGTGCCGGGAATCTCGGCCACCTGGGCCTTGGGACCGCGTGCCGCCATCTCGCGTGCGGTTTCAGGCTGCAACAGGTCCGAAGTCTCGCCGCGCAGCGCCAGCACCGGGCAGCGGATCTGATCCCAGATCGGCCACAGCACGAGATCCTTGATCGGTCCGGCCCGGAGCGCCGTCCCGATCCCGGGGTCGTAGGCGAGGCCGAAGCGGCCGTCGGGGCGCCGGCGGTGGCCATGCTCGGCCATGGCGCGCCAGCATTCATCGGGCAGGGTGCCGAAACCGGGGTAAAGGAAGCGCAGATAAGCCTCGACGCCGGCAACGTCCTCGAAGATCGGGTCGGCGCAGACATAATCGCCAATCCGTTCCAGCGCCTCCCGGGGCACGAAGGGGCCGACATCGTTGATCACCAGCCGGCGGATCGGCGACCTCGGCTGGGCTGCCAGCACCATGCCGATCAGGCCGCCCATCGAGGTCCCGACCCAGTCGACCTCGGCCGCACCCACGCGGGCGATCAGGGCGGTCATGTCGGCGAAGGATTGCGGGTCGGTGTAGAGGGGCGGGCAGGCCAGCCAGTCGCTCCGGCCCCGTCCGGCCAAGTCAGGACAGACCACGCGGGCGCCGCGCCCGGCCAGATTTTCCGCCAGACGGTCAAAGTCGCGGCCGTTGCGGGTCAGGCCGTGGACGCAGATCACCACCCGCTCGGCGGCCGGATCGCCCCAGTCGGTATAGGCGATGCGGTGGAAGCCGGCGGCGCTCAGGCCCAGGAGGCTGTCTTCGATCATCCGCTCCGCTCCTCTGAAAAAAAATCCGCTGCCGGCCGGGACGGTCACTCCGGACTCTTGCGGCTCAGCATCGGCCCCATCTTGCGGCCGCCGAAGAGATGGATGTGCAGATGCGGCACTTCCTGGTGGGCGTTGACGCCGGTGTTGGCCAGGAAGCGATAGCCGCTCTCGGCCACGCCGAGCTGCCGGGCGATGGTGCCGACGGCGCGGAGCAGGGCGGCGATCTCGGCATCGCCGGCACGGGCGGAAAAATCATCGAGACTGACATAGGCGCCCTTGGGAATCACCAGGACATGAACCGGGGCCTGGGGATTGATGTCGTGAAAGGCCAGGACGTGCTCGTCCTCAAAGACTTTTTTGCAAGGAATCTCTTTGCGCAGGATGCGGGCGAAGATGTTGCTGGGATCGTAACTCGAGACGGGGTCGCTCACGGGTCGCCTCCCTGGCCGGTGGTGGGTCAGCCCGGTTTGCGGGCCTTCTTTTCATCGATGCCGCTGGTGCCCTCGCGAGCGGCGAGGCGGGCATAGATCTCGGCGGGGTCGATCCGGGCGTCGGCCCACAGCACGGTGAGATGATACAGGAGATCGGCCGATTCGTCCGCGATCTTGTCGCGGTCGCCGCGGATGGCCTCGATCACGGTTTCCACCGCTTCCTCGCCCAGCTTCTGGGCGATCTTGGCGGTACCGCGGCTGAACAGCTTGGCGGTATAGGAACTGGCGGGATCGGCGCCCCGGCGCGACAGCACGGTCTTGTAAAGGCGGTCGAGCACCTCGGGGCCGGGGCCGCTCCTGCCGCTGTCCGATCCCTTGCCGTCAGCCATCGTGGGTCGCCTTGCCAGGAGTGAGACGAACCGGAATGCCGGCCGCGGCCATGGCCGTCTTGGTCTGGGCGATCGAGAACATGCCGAAATGGAAGATCGAGGCCGCGAGCACGGCGCTGGCATGGCCGTCGCGGATGCCTTCGACCATGTGTTCGAGGGTGCCGACGCCGCCCGAGGCAATCACCGGCACGGTGACCGCGTCGGCGATCGCCCGGGTCAGGTCGAGGTCGAAGCCGGAGCGGGTGCCGTCGCGATCCATCGAGGTCAGCAACACCTCGCCGGCCCCGAGCGCGGTGAGCTGCCGGGCCCAGTCGACGGCATCGAGACCAGTCTCGATACGGCCGCCATGGGTGAAGACGCCCCAGCGGCCGGGGCCGGTGCGCTTGGCGTCGATCGCCACCACGATGCACTGGCTGCCGAACTTCTCGGCCGCCTCGCGCACCAGATCGGGGCGATGGACGGCGGCGGTGTTGATCGAAACCTTGTCGGCGCCGGCCAGCAGCAGCTTGCGGATGTCCTCGACCGCGCGCACGCCGCCGCCGACGGTCAGCGGCATGAAGACCTGTTCGGCGGTGCGGCGCACGACCTCGAAGAGGGTGTCGCGATTCTCGGAGCTGGCGGTGATGTCGAGAAAGGTCAGCTCGTCGGCGCCCTCACGGTCGTAGACCCGCGCCTGTTCCACCGGATCGCCCGCATCGACGAGGTCGATGAAGTTGACCCCCTTGACCACCCGGCCGTCCTTGACGTCGAGGCAGGGAATGACGCGGCTTTTCAGCATCAGGGGTTTCCCGACAGCAGGGCGAGGGCCTCTTTGATGTCGATGCGGCCGTCGTAAAGGGCGCGGCCGACGATCACGCCTTCGATCCCGGTGTGCTCTTCGGCCTTGAGGGCGCGGAGATCGTCGAGGGTCGACACGCCGCCCGAGGCGATCACCGGCGTGGTCAGGGCGAAGGCGAGGTCGGCGGTGGCCTCGACATTGACGCCGCCCATCGCGCCATCGCGGTTGATGTCGGTGTAGATGATCGCGGCAACGCCGCTGTCCTCATAGCGCAGCGCCAGATCCAGGGCGCGCACGGTCGACGACTCGGACCAGCCCGAAACCGCGACGAAGCCCTCGCGGGCGTCGATGCCGACCGCGATCCGGCCGGGATAACGCTTGCACGCCGCCTTGACCAGTTCGGGCTGATGGAGGGCGACGGTGCCGAGGATGACGCGGCGGACCCCGCGCTCGATCCAGTCCTCGATGGTTTCCATGGTCCGGATGCCGCCGCCGAGCTGGACCGGGATGGTGATCGAGGCCAGCACCTTGTCCACCGCCTCGGCGTTGACCGGCCGGCCGGCGAAGGCGCCGTTGAGGTCGACCAGATGCAGCCAGTCGAAGCCCTGCTCCTCGAAGGCCTGGGCCTGATCGCCGGGGTCGGTGTTGAACACGGTGGCCTGATCCATGACGCCGCGCACCAGCCGCACGCAGGCACCATCCTTGAGATCGATGGCGGGATAGAGAATCATTCCTGGTGTCCGTCCTGTTGGCTGTCGGCGCTCAGCACCTTGTAGTAGTAGCGGCCGACAATGGCTTGCCCGCGTACGCGGGCATAATATGGATGGCTGCCCCAGCAGAGAAAGCCTAAAGATTCAAAAAGGTGCACTGCGGCATCCTGGGTGGCGCGGACATCGAGGTTGAGCAGGGTGAAGCCGGCCCAGCGCGCCTCGGCTTCGGCGGCCTCGACCAGTCGCCGCGCCAGCTTCTGGCCCCGCGCCCAGGGGGCGACGAAGCACATGGTGATGGTGGCGGCGTGGCTCTGAGCCTCGTTGTTGCGCGGCGGACGGACCAGTTGTACCGAGCCGCCGATCACGCCGTCGACCCGGCCGACGAACAGGCTGCGGTCCGGAATCAGCAATACGCCGCGCCAGAAACGCTCCATCAGGTCCCGGGTGGGGGCGTCGAGCCAGCCAAAGCCGCCGCCCTCGCGGATCGCCTGCTCGGCGGCGTCGCCAAGGTCGTGCAGATCCGCGGGCTTCAGCTTCTCAACGCGCTCGATGAGGATGACGGCGCTGTCTGCCATGGCTCAGGGCCGCCAGCGCAGGAAGTTGGCGATCAGCGCCAACCCCACCGCCTGGCTTTTTTCGGGATGAAACTGGGTGCCGATCAGATTGTCGCGGCCGACCACCGCCGCCACCGCGCCCCCGTAATCCACCGCCGCCAGCCGATGAGCCGGGTTGGTGCAATGGAGATGGTAGGAATGAACGAAATAGCCGTGCATCGGATCCGGCAGGCCCGAGAGCACCGGATGACGCCGGCGCAAGAGGGTCAGGTCGTTCCAGCCCATGTGCGGCACCTTGAGCCGGGCGTCGGCTGGCCTCAGTGCCACGACGTCGCCCGGAATCCAGCCCAGCCCCGCGGCCTCGCCATGCTCGAAGCCGCGCTCGGCCATCAACTGCATGCCGACGCAGATGCCGAGAAACGGCTGGCCGCGCCGCAGCACCGCCTCTTCCATCGCCTCCCGCATGCCGGGAACGGCGTCGAGACCGCGCTTGCAGTCGGCGAAGGCCCCGACACCGGGCAACACCACATGGTCGGCCTCGCGGACAACCGCGGCGTCGGCGGTAACCCGGATTTCCCGGGCCAGTCCGTGGTCGAGCGCGGCGCGCTCGAAGGCTTTGGCCGCGGAACGCAGGTTGCCCGAGCCGTAATCGATGATGGCGACGATAGACAGAGGTGGGGTCTCCAAACAAGCCGCGGGTTCAGGAACTCTGGGGCGGTGCCGCGCTCAAGGTGCCCTTGGTCGAGGGCACGACGTCAGCCTGCCGCGGGTCGATCGCGATCGCGGTCCGCAGCGCCCGGGCCAGCCCCTTGTAACAGCTTTCGACGAGATGGTGACTGTTTTCACCATAAAGCGCCTCGACGTGCAGCGTCGCGCCCGCGGCCTGGGCGAACGCCTGGAACCACTCGCGAAACAGCTCGGTGTCCATCTCGCCGACCTTGTCGCGGGGGAAAGCGACCTTCCAGATCAGGTAGGGCCGGTTGGAGAGGTCGAGGGCGACGCGGCTCAGGGTCTCGTCCATCGGGGTGTAGGCGTGGCCGTAGCGGGTGATGCCGCGGCGGTCGCCCAGCGCCTGCGCCACCGCCTGACCGATGGTGATGCCGGTATCCTCGGTGGTGTGGTGGCCATCGATGTGGAGGTCGCCCTCGGTGCGCACGGCGAGATCGATCAGGCCGTGGCGGGCGATCTGCTCCAGCATGTGGTCGAGGAAGCCGATGCCGGTGTGAATGTCGGCATGGCCCCGGCCGTCGAGATTGATCTCGACGCGGATGCGGGTCTCGCGGGTCGTGCGCTCGACGGTGGCGCGGCGGGCCGGACGGACCGGAGAGAGGGGGGCGGGCAGGGTCTCGTTCATGGTATTTGAGAGATTATCAGGAACACCCGCCCGGCGCCAGTCCGCTCTCGCAGATGCGAACGGGCGGGCCGGTGCCTTCAGTCCGCAGCCTCGACCGGCCGGACGGACCTGTGGCGGCGGCGGCGCGGCGTGATGCCCGGAAAGACATTGATCATCGAGGTGACCAGCGCCGAGAGGTAGGGCAGCGACTGCACCACCAACAGTCCCGACCACATGAAGGCGTCGCGGTTCTCGTGGCCGAACACCAGCACGATGGCGAAGGCGGCGAGCCACAGCCCGATCATCAGCGAGACCTCTTCCGAGGCCATCAGCAGGCCCTGCATCAGCGCCGGCTGATTCTCGCATTTCGGCGTGCGCACGAACGGCCGCCCCGAGGTGAACAGGCCCTGCCAGACCGCGCGGCCGACGGTGTGGGTCAGCGCCATGCCGGCGACGGCGGCGCCGACCTTATCCCAAAAGCCGCATTTGACCCGGGCCTGATAGAGCCAGAGGCTGGCCGTGACCTTGAAGCAGAACACGGCCAGGGTCGGCACCAGGAAGACGGTGGGCGGGAACTCGAAATATTTCGGCAAGGCCAGAAGGCCGACCGACCAGACCACCGAGGCGGCGCCGAATACCAGATGGGCGGCATCGGCGATCCAGGGCAGCCAGCCGGTGATGAAATGGTATTTCTGGCCGAGGGTCAGGCTCTTGGTCCCGGGCAGGAACTCGCGCCAGTGGCGCTTCATGATCTGGACCGCGCCGTAGGCCCAGCGGAAACGCTGGGTCTTGTAGCCGGAGAAGCTGTCGGGCACCAGACCCTTGCCGAAGCTGTGCGACATATAGACCGACTTGTAGCGGTGCTCGAAGAGACGCAGGCCAAGATCGGCGTCCTCGGTGATGCACCATTCGCCCCAGCGTCCGACCTCCTCCAGCGCCGTCTTGCGGATGATGGTCATGGTGCCATGCTGGATGATGGCGTTGCGCTCGTTGCGCTGGACCATGCCGATATGAAAGAAGCCGGCATATTCCCAGTTGGTCATGCGCTTGAAGAGATCGTTCTCCCATTCGCGGTAATCCTGGGGCGACTGCACGAAGCCGACCCGGGGATTCTCGAAGTAGGGAATTGTCCCGGCCAGCCAGTCGGGCGTGACCTGATAGTCGCTGTCGATCACCGCGATATACTCGGCCTCGGGCGCGGTCTGCTCCAGGCCGAAATTGAGCGCGCCCGCCTTGTAGCCCGGCCAGTTGGGCAGGTGGAAGAAGCGGAAGCGCGGTCCGAACTGGGCGGCGGCCGCCTCGAGCGGTCGCCACACCGCCTCGTCCTTGGTGTTGTTGTCGATGATCAGAACTTCGAAATTGGGGTATTCGAGCCGGGCCAGCGCCCGCATGGTTTCGATCACCATCTGCGGCGGCTCGTTGTAGCAGGGGACGTGGATCGAGACCATCGGCGCGTCGGCCGGTGCCGGCTGGGTCACCGGGTCGAACCAGCGGTCGAAGCGGCGGCGGAACACCACCTCGGTCAGTTCGAGGCCGTCGATGAGCATCACGCCGAGCAGCAGCAGCTGGGCGAAGATCAGCACGCCCCAGGCGATCTCGGTGCTGGTGGCGAGGCCCGAGGTCATGGCTTCGGTCGCGGTCCAGACCAGCACCGAGGCTACCGCCTGAATGAGCCCGGCATAGAAGACCTGCCCGACCCGGCGGAGATCGGTCCGGCTGGTGACGAACCAGACCATGGGCAGGAAGGCCAGCAGGGTTGCGATCGCGCAGAGCACCGGCCAGTCCGGCACCTCGACGATGTCGCCGGCCATCGGGAACTTGGCCTGACGCCAGGCGTCCCACAGACCCCAGGAGGTTCCGGCGCTGCCTTCGAGGGTCCGCTTCCAGGGCTGGTCGAAGGCCTCCATGATGTAATAGTCGAGGTGGTTCTTGGCCGCGATGTTAAGGAAGGTGCGGGTGAACTTGGCCTGATTGACCAGCGAGGCCTCGGCGCCGCGCCGCCAGGGGCCGTCGCTGGGCCAGCCGACTTCGGAAACCAGGATGTGCTTGCCCGGGTACTTGTCGCGCAACTCGGTGTAGCGGTGCATCGAATAGTCCACCGCCTGCTCCAGCGGCACGCCCTCCCAGTAGGGCAGCAGGTGGACGGCGATGAAATCGACCGCCTCGACCAGTTCGGGGTGGCTGAGCCAGACATGCCAGGGCTCAGCGGTCGACACCGGGACCGAGACGTGGCGCTTGACCCGCTTAATGTAGTCGATGGCCTGCGCCACCGTGACGTCGGTGCGCAGGATCGCTTCGTTGCCGACGATCACCCGGCGCACATTGCGGTTGGCACGGGCGACCCGGATGATGTTGGCCAGCTCGGGCTCATCAATCTCGGGCTTGCCCTGAATCCAGGCCCCCGCGGTCACCGTCAGGCCGTATTTGGCCGCGATCGCCGGCACCAGATCGACCGCGCCGACGGCGCTGTAGGTGCGGATGCTCTTGACCTTGCCCTTCAGCAGCTTCATGTCGCGGTCGATGTCGTCGGGCTGGGGCTGGTCGCCCTGCATCGGGTTCTGGCCGGCCTGATAGGGGCTGACGCCGACGCCGTTGATCACCCCGGCCCAGGGCCGCTCGCTCACCGGCCGGTTGGCCAGCGCCCAGACCCCGGCATTGCCCAGCACCACGAGCAGAAGAACCGCGATCGCCGATATGCGCATGGTGGACTCTTTCCTGAGCCGGTCGGGGAAAGTGGCTCTGGTGGAGGGCGGGCCGGCCGCGGCGGCGCGCGTCACCGCGTCCCGGTGCCGTCCCGGTTTTTTATCGGCTTTCGACTCCCGCGGCAACCGTCGTGAGGACAGGCGGCGGCCCGCCCGAGGCAATTCGGGTGCCGCCTTCGCCGGCCGCCCCTCCCGCCAGGCTCCCCTGAGAGGCCACTGATCGGCCTTGCGCCGGCGGCAACCTCTTGGTATCAAGTTCTATGAGCATGTTAATGTGGGTAAAACAGGAGAGTGGCATGCCGCCGATGCCTTGGAGTGACTTGCTGTTTTCCTTTGAAGGCCGCATCCGGCGTTCGGACTTCTGGTTGAGATGGACTCTGCCGGTTACCGTTGTATTCATTGGATTTGCCGCTTTAGTCGCGGTGATGGAGGCCGATGCGGCGATTGCGACGGTCTTCTATTTAGTGGCGCTCTATCCCGGCTTGGCGGTCAATGTGAAGAGATGCCATGACCGTGGCCGGTCCGGCTGGTTCTTCCTCATCAACTTCATCCCGTTGATCGGCGGCATCTGGTATTTTATCGACGTCGGCTGCCTGCGCGGCACGGTCGGCGATAACCGTTTCGGTCCGGACCCGCTGGGCGACCAGACCGTGCCCTGATCCGGCGCGCCTTTGCGATCATTCCGCTGCCGCCAGCAGCGCGTCCACGTCGAGATGCTGCTCCAGGTGGTCGGCCAGGGCGTCGAGGGCGGCTTCGATGCCGGCTTCGAACGCGCTCCCGGAGGCGCTGCCGCCCAGATGCCGCACCAGGGCGGCGCGGAAGCCGTCGGCGCGAAACAGGCCATGGAGGTAGCAGCCGCGGATCCGGCCTCCGGCCGCGACCGCGCCCTGATCGTGGCCGTCGGGCAGCGCCAGCATCGGCTGCGCCGTGCCCGGTCCGGTGGTGCGGCCGATGTGCATCTCGTAGCCGCTGACCGGTTGGCCGCTGGCCCGGTCGTGGCCCGAGACCTCGCCCAGCACCTTGTCCCCCGCCAGCACGGTGCTGACCCCGAGCAGGCCCAGTCCGGGGGCGCCGCCCGGCGGGCCTTCGACACCATCGGGATCCTCGACCCGGGTGCCCAGCATCTGGTAGCCGCCGCAGATGCCCCAGACCCGGCCGCCCCGGCGGGCGTGGGCCAGGATATCGATGTCCCAGCCCTGGCTGCGCAGAAAGGCGAGGTCGGCCAGGGTTGCCTTGGTCCCGGGCAGGATCACGAGGTCGGTGTCGGCGGCGATCGGTTCGCCCGGAGCGACCATGGTCAGCGACACCCCCGGCTCCTGGGCCAGCGGATCGAAATCATCGAAATTGGCGATGCGCGACAGCCGGGGCACGGCAATCTTCACCGGTCCCCGGCCTTCGGCGCCGAACCGGCGGCGGTCGAGGGCGACCGCGTCCTCGGCGGGCAGTCGCGCCGCCGCCGGCAGCCAGGGCACGACGCCGAAGGAGCGCCAGCCGGTGCGCCCGGTGATCGCGGTCAGGCCATCGGCGAACAGCGTGACATCGCCGCGAAACTTGTTGATGATAAAACCTTTTATCAGCGCCCGTTCCACCTCGGGCAGCACGGCGTGGCTGCCGACCAGACTGGCGATCACGCCGCCGCGGTCGATATCGCCGATCAGCACCACCGGCACCCGCGCCGCCAGCGCGAAGCCCATGTTGGCAATGTCGCCGGCCCGGAGATTGATCTCGGCCGGGCTGCCGGCGCCTTCGACCAGCACGATCTCGGCCGCGTCCTTGAGGCGCCCGAAGCTCTCCAGCACCAGCGGCATCAACCCCGGCTTGAGCGCCTGGTAGGCGCGGGCGTCGGCGCTGGCATGGACGATGCCGCGCACCACCAGTTGCGCCCCGATCTCCGACTGGGGCTTCAGCAGCACCGGATTCATGTCAACGCTGGCGGCCACGCCGCAGGCCCGGGCCTGGAGGGCCTGGGCGCGGCCGATTTCGCCGCCCCCAGGGGTGACCGCGGCGTTGTTCGACATGTTCTGGGGCTTGAACGGCCGCACGCTCAGGCCGCGCCGGACCAGCGCCCGGGCCAGTCCGGCCACCAGCAGCGATTTGCCGACGTCGGAGCCGGTGCCCTGAAGCATCAGCGCCCGGCTCATGGCAAGGCCGCGCCGAGCCGTTGCCACGCCGCCTCGTTCCCGGGCAGGCCGAAGCGCAGCCATCCGGGTTCGATCGCAAAACGCCGGACCAGAATTCCGGCCCGGCCCAACCGCTCGAAGAGGGCCGGGGCTTCAGGGTGGGCGGTCAGGCGATACAGGCCGGTGCCGCCAAGCACCCCAAAGCCGCGCGCGGCCAGGAGGGTGTCGAGGCGCTGCGACGCTTCGGCCAGCCGTTGCCGGGTTGAAGCGATCCAGGCCCCGTCGGCAAAGGCGCCGGTGGCCACCCTGACCGCGGGGCCGCTGACCGCCCAGGGTCCGAGGGCGGCGCGGAGGTCTGCGGCCAGGGCGGGTTCTGCGAGAGCGAAGCCCAGGCGCAGCCCGGCCAGGCCGAAAAACTTGCCGAACGAGCGCAGCACGATCAGGCCCGGGCTGCCGGCCCGCGGCGCGACACTAACCTCGGGCACGACATCGGCGAAGGCCTCGTCGACCACCAGCCAGCCGCCGCGCCCGGCGGCGCGCCGGGCCAGCTCGAGCACCGTCCCCGGCGGGGTGAGGCGGCCGTCGGGGTTGTTGGGATTGACCAGCACCGTGACCTCGGCGTCGTCCCCGTTCTCGCCCTCCCGGCACAGCCGGTGGCCGGCGGCGCTCCAGGCCAGGGCGTGCTCGGCATAGGTCGGGCCGCGCACGGCGACCCGGCCCGGCGGCCGGAGGCGGGGCAGGAGTTGGATCAGGGCTTGCGAACCGGGCGCCGCCGCCACATGCTGCCCGCCGGCAGCGCCGTAGTAGCGGGTGGCGGCGGCGGCCAGCGCCGCCAGGGCGGCGTCCTCGGGCAGGCGCTGCCAGAGTTCGGCGGCCAGCGCCGGCAGCGGGTAGGGCCAGGGGTTGATGCCGGTGGAGAGATCGAGCCACGGCTCGGGAGCATCGGGCCAGCGCTGTCGCGCCGCGCCGAGATTGCCGCCGTGGTCGGGTGCGTGGGACATGGGAAGGCGAACGGCATGATCGGGTTGAGCGGCTGGGACCATAGCCTCGCGGTGCTGGCGGTGGCCATGATTATCGATGGTGTCGCCGGCTATCCCCAGGCGCTGGTGCGCCGGCTCGGCCATCCGGTGATCTGGATCGGCGCCGTGATCGCGGCCCTCGATGCCGGCCTCAACCGGCCGGACCGGCCGGTGCAGCGGCGCCGCTGCGCCGGGGTTCTGGCGCTGTTCGGACTGCTTGCGCTGGTCGCGGTGGTGACGGTGCCGCTGGCGCTGGCCTGCCGGGCGCTGCCTTTCGGCTGGGCGCTGGAGGCGCTGCTGGCCTCGACCCTGCTGGCTCAGAAAAGCCTCGCCGGGCATGTCGCGGCGGTGGCCGAGGGCCTCAGAGGCGGGCTGGCGGCGGGACGGCTGGCGGTGGCGCGGATCGTCGGCCGCGATCCCGAGACCCTCGATGAGCCGGCGGTGGCGCGGGCGGCGATCGAGAGTCTGGCCGAGAATTTTTCCGATGGCGTGGTCGCGCCCGCGCTCTGGCTGCTGCTGGGCGGCCTGCCGGCGATCGCGCTCTACAAGGCGATCAACACCGCCGACAGCATGATCGGCCACCGCACGCCGCGCCACGAGGCGTTCGGCTGGGCCGCCGCCCGGCTCGATGATCTGGTCAACCTGCCCGGCGCGCGCCTGACCGCGCTGCTGCTGGCGGCGGCGGCAGCGCTCAGCGCCGATGCCTCGGCCGAGGCGGCGCTGGCCGCGGCCTGGCGCGACGCTCCCAGCCACCGTTCGCCCAACGCCGGCTGGCCCGAGGCGGCGATGGCCGGCGCGCTCGGTCTCAGCCTCGCCGGGCCTCGTGTTTATGGCGGTGTCGTGGTCGAGGACGCCTGGATGGGCGACGGTCGCCCGGCCGCGACCGCCGACGACATCGACGCCGCCCTCGCGCTCCACCACCGGGCGTGGCTGATCGCGCTCGTGCTGGCCGCCGCCGGCTGGGCCTGCCGTTCGGGCGGCGTTTCCTAGAACTCGATCCCCGGCTGGGCTTTGATCCCGGCCTGATAGGGGTGTTTCACCGCCGTCATTTCGGTGACGAGATCGGCGGCCTCCGTCAGGGCCGCGGGTGCGTTGCGGCCGGTGACCACGATGTGGAGATCCGGGCGCCGGCCGGCGAGGGCGGCGACCACGGCGCCGATATCAAGAAAGCCGTAACGGAGCGCGATGGTCAGTTCGTCGAGCACGATCAGCCGGTAGCGCGGCTCGGCGATCATCGCCAGCGCGGCCGCCCAGGCGGCGGCGGCGGCGGCCTCGTCGCGGGCGCGGTCGCGGGTTTCCCAGGTGAAGCCCTCGCCCAGCACCCGCACCGTGACCAGGTCTTCGAAGCGGGCAAGGGCCGCGAGTTCGCCCGGGCTCCAGCCGCCCTTGACGAACTGCACCATGCCGACGGCAAGGCCGTGCCCGGCGGCGCGGAGGATCAGGCCGAGGGCGGCGGTGGTCTTGCCCTTGCCGGCACCGGTATGGACGATCAGCAGGCCCTTCTCGAGGGTGTGGCCGGCGGCGCGCTGCTCGGCCAGGACCTTGCGGGCCTCTCTCTTGCGGGTCCAGTCGCTCATGCGCGATCGATCAGGTGAAGGAAGGAGCCGGCGGCGGAGCCTCGCCGTTCGCCGGCCGGGGGCAACTCGGTTCCTTCGGCATCCTGGCAGAAAAACAGCGGCTGGCGGGCACCGGTTTCGACGATGGTGGCGAAATGAAATTCGTGGCCGCGAAAGCCGGTGCCGGCGGCGCCCAGCGGTCCGTCGGCCGCCAGCCGTGCCCGCCGGTAGCCGAGTTGGAGCCGGCGGCGCGCAAATGAGCTTTCCAGTCCGAGCAGTCCGGCCATCGGGTGGCGGGTGCCGTCGGCGGCAACGAGGCCTTGCCCGAGCACCATGTAGCCGCCGCATTCGCCCAGCACCGGCTTGGCCAGGCCGGCGGCGGCTCGAAGACCGTCGAGGAAGCGGGCGTTGCCGGCCAGCCGGCCGGCGTGCAGCTCGGGATAGCCGCCGGGCAGATAGACGGCGTCGGCCCCAGCCGGCGGCGCCTCGTCGGCCAGCGGCGAGAAGGGCAGGATCTCCGCCCCCTCGGCCCGCCACGCCTCGAGCAGCCAGGGATAGGTGAAGGCGAAGGCGAGATCCTGCGCCACCGCCAGCCGTTGTCCCAGCGGGGGCGGTCCCGGCCGATGGCCGGCGGCTGGCCGGGGCAGGGTCAGCGGTCGGGCCAGGGCGACCAGCGCCGAAACATCGACCTCGCGGCCAACGATCGCGGCGGCGCGGGCCAGGAAGGTTTCGAGGTCGGGATGCTCGGCGGCCTGGACCAGACCGAGATGGCGGTCGGGCAGGGCCAAGTCAGCATGGCGGCGCAGCGCGCCCAGCACCGGCACCCCGAGCGGCGCCACCGCGGCCCGCAGCATGCGCTCATGCTTATCGCCGCCGACGCGGTTGAAGATCACCCCGCCCAGTGCCAGTCCGGGCCGAAAGCTGTGGAAGCCGTTGACGGTGGCCGCGGCCGAGGCTGCCTGACCCTTGACATCGACCACCAGCACCACCGGCCAGCCGGTGGCGGCGGCGAGATCGGCGGTCGAGCCGTCGCCGCCGGCGGTGCCGTCGAAGAGGCCCATCACGCCCTCGGCGATCACCAGCGCGCCGTCGTCGCCGGCGGCCCAGGCCAGCGCAGCCAGGGTCTCGGGACGCATCGCCCAGCCGTCGAGGCTGCGGCAGGGCCGGCCGCTTGCGGCCGCATGGAAAGCGGGGTCGAGGTAGTCGGGGCCGGCCTTGCACGAGGCGACGCGCACCCCGGCATCGCGGAGATGGCGCAGCAGCGCCAGGGTCAGCGTGGTCTTGCCGCTGGCCGAGGCCGGCGCGGCCAGCACCAGCCCTGGGGCGGCGCCGGGGGCGGTCACGAGGCCGCCGTCGCGCTGGCAACCCCGGCGCCGGCGAGCAGCGGCCGCAGCCGGACCACCTCGCCGATCACCACCAGAGCCGGCGGCTCGATGCCGGCGGCAACCCTGACGCAGGCGCCGAGGGTGGTTTCGGTGACCTGCTGATCGGCGGTGGTGGCGGCCCGGACAATCGCCACCGGCTCGGCGGCATCGCGCCCGGCCGCCAGCAGCCGCGGCACGATGCCGTGAAGATTGCGCAGCGCCATGAACAGCACCAGCACCGGCGAACCCCGGGCCAGGGCCTCCCAGTTGACCTGTTCGGGCACCTTGCCGTGGATGTCGTGGCCGGTCACGAAGGTTACCGATTCGTTGATGCCGCGGGCGGTCAGGGGGATGCCGGCATAGGCCAGCCCGCCGAGACCGGCCGAGACGCCGGGAATGATCCGGAACGGCACCCCGGCGTCGGCCAGCGCCTGAGCCTCCTCGGTGCCGCGGCCGAACACCATGGGGTCGCCGCCTTTGAGCCGCAGCACCCGCCGCCCGGCGCGGGCCTCCGCCACCATCAGGGCCGAGATGTCCTCCTGCTTGCAGGAACGCCGGCCGCCGCGCTTGCCGACGAAGATGCGCTCGGCGCCGGGCCGGGCCATGGCCAGCGCCCGGGGGTCGATCAGCGCGTCGTAAAGCACGGCGTCGGCCCGGCGCAGGGCATGGAGGGCATGGAGGGTCAGGAGGCCGGGGTCGCCCGGTCCCGCTCCGGTCAGCCACACCCAGCCGGGCTCGAACACCGGAAAGGCGAAATCGGACGGGGTGTAGTCTGCGGAATCGAACACGCGGGATGAGGTCCTTCGGCCGGGGGGCTGGCGATCGGCCCTATGGAATGAATATCGGCCGCTTCCGGGTCAAGCCCCGAGTTCGAGGCTTGACCCGGTCGCGCCGCTGGGGATAGCTTGCCGCCAGAAGCGATGGTGGCTCTGGACAAGCTCGTCCCGAGCCGAAAAGGGAACACGGGAGGCTGGCCGTTTGCGCCCGCCCAATCCGTGGCTGCCCCCGCAACTGTATGCGGCGAGTCCTTGCCGTCATGACGCCACTGGTGGACCCGGGGTCCGCTGGGAAGGCATGGTGAAGGACGACGACCCGCGAGCCAGGAGACCTGCCGTCGCTCGGCAATATTTATCGTCCGGCCGGGGTGCGCCGGAGAAGGGGTCGTGCGATGCATATCATGGAAGGCTATCTGCCTCCCCTACACGCCGCGGTCTGGACCGCGGCGTCGGTTCCGTTCGTGCTGGCCGGCGCGCGCAAGGTCTCCCGGGTGATGGACGAGCATCCCGAGGCCCGGCTGCTGCTGGCGGCAAGCGGTGCCTTCGCCTTCGTGCTCTCGGCGCTGAAGGTGCCATCGGTTACCGGCAGCTGCTCGCATCCGACCGGGGTCGGGCTGGGAGCGATCCTGTTCGGCCCGGCGGCGACCGCCGTGCTCGGCTCGATCGTGCTGCTGTTCCAGGCCCTGCTGCTGGCCCATGGCGGGCTGACCACCCTGGGCGCCAATGTCTTTTCCATGGCCATCGTCGGGCCGTGGGTGTCGTTTGCGGTTTTTCGCGCCGCGGGGGGGCTGGGGGCGCCCCAGGCGGTCGGGGTCTTTTTCGCCGCCATGCTCGGCGATCTTGCCACTTATGCCGTCACCGCGTGTCAGCTGGCCCTGGCCTTTCCCGACCCGGCCAGCGGTTTTGCCGGCGCGCTCTCGAAGTTTCTCGCCATCTATGCCCTGACCCAGCTGCCGCTGGCGATCATCGAGGGCCTGATCACGGTGGTTGCGGTCAACCTCTTGCTCCAGCACAGTCGTGAAGAGCTGTTTGCCCTCTCCTTCCTCAAAGGAGGGGCGCGATGACCCGGCGCAACGTCACCCTGCTCGGCGTCGCGCTGGTGATCGCGCTGCTGCCGCTGTTGCTGACCTCGGGGGCGGCGTTTAAGGGCTCCGACGATCAGGCCACCGCCGCGATCGCGGCGCTGGCCCCCGGCTACCGGCCCTGGGCGGTGCCGTTGTGGACACCGCCCGGCCCCGAGGTCGAGAGCCTGCTGTTCTCGCTCCAGGCCGCGCTCGGCGCCGGCGTCATCGGCTATTATCTCGGCTGGCGCCGGGGCCGCCAGCAGCGGCGCGAGGATCGGCCCCGTGCTGGCGATTGATCGCCACGCCTGGACCAATCGCTGGCGCTCGATCCATCCCGGCGAAAAGGCGCTGTTCGTCGCCGGGCTGCTGGCCGCGGATCTCGCACTGCCGGCGGCGACGGTGGCGCCCCAGGTGTTTTCCGCCGCCTGTCTTGCCACCGTGCTTGGCGCCCGGGTGCCGGCGCGCGCCTTTTGGGCTGTGATGGCGGTGCCCGGCGGCTTCCTCCTGGCCGGGGTGCCGGCGCTGGCGCTTTCGGTCAGCCTCGACGGCACCGGTCGGGTGCTGTCGCTCTCGCCCGAGGGGCTGGCGCTGGCGGCGGCGGTATCGCTCCGCTCGTTCGCCGCGATGGCCTGTCTCGCCTTTCTGATCCTGACCACGCCGCTGCCCGACCTGCTGCGGCTGGCCAGGCGGCTGGGCTTGCCGCCGGCGCTGGTCGAACTGGCCTACCTCATGCACCGGCTGGTGTTCGTGGTGCTCGACCGGGCCGCCGCCGCCCGTCAGGCCCAGGCGGCGCGGCTGGGCTACCGCACCCTGGGCACCAGCATCCGCTCTCTGGGCTTGCTGGCCGGCGGCCTGTTTCTGCGCTCGCTCGACCGCGGCCGGCGGCTGGATCTGGGGCTGGCCGCCCGCGGCTATCAGGGCGAGGTGCGGGTGCTCGGGCCGGAGCCGGCGCTTTCGGCGCGGCGGCTGGCCCTGGCGCTGCTGGCGGTGGCGGCGGTGGTCGCGCTGGCGATGGTGCAGGGATGAGCGACGCCATTCTCGCCGTCCACGAGATCGAACACACCTATCCGGGCGAGGTGCTGGCCCTCGACGGCCTCTCCCTCACCGTTCCCCGCGGTTGCCGGCTGGCGGTGCTGGGCGCCAACGGCTGCGGCAAGACCACGCTGTTTCTCCATCTCAACGGTTCGCTCCAGCCCGGGCGGGGGCGGATCGACCTGGATGGTGTGCCGGTCTCCTACCGCCGGGCCGCGCTGCTCGGCTGGCGCAGCCGGGTCGGGCTGGTGCTTCAGGACCCCGACGACCAGCTGTTCGCGGCGACGGTGGCGGAGGATGTCTCGTTTGGTCCGCTCAATCTCGGGCTGGGCGAAGCCGAGGTGCGGACGCGGGTGGCCGACGCGCTGGCGGCGGTGGGCATCGAGGCTCTGGCCGCCCGGCCGACCCATATGCTGAGCTATGGCCAAAAGCGCCGGGTGACCCTGGCCGGGGTGCTGGCGATGCGGCCCGAGGTGGTCTTGATGGATGAGCCGACCGCCGGCCTCGACGCCGGCGGCGCCGCCTTGCTGCTCACCGCCCTTGAGGCCCTGAACGCGAGCGGCACCACCTTGGTCTTTTCCACCCACGACATTGATTTTGCCCATGGCTGGGCCGACCGGGTGGCGGTGCTGGCCGGGGGCCGCTGCCTGGGCGAAGGTGCGCCGGCGGCGGTGCTGGCCGATGCCGGGCTGCTGGCGCGGGCCGGTCTGCGCCGGCCGCTGATGGTCGAGATCGCCGAGGCCGCCGGCCTGCCTCCGGGCGGGCGCGACGCCATCCTGGCCGGGCTGAGGGAAAGGAAGCCGCCACCATGACCGATCGCCGCCTTGCCGTGGTGCTGTGCGGGCACGGCACCCGCCATCCCGATGGCGCCGGGGAGTTCCGGGCCGTGGTCGAGGCGGTGCGCGCCCGGCTGCCGCAGCATGCGGTTGGCCACGCCTTCCTCGAACTGGCCGAGCCGCTGCTGCCGGCGGCGCTGGCCGAACTGGCGGCGGCCGGACACCGGCGGATCGTGGTCATCCCCTGCATGCTGTTCGCCGCCGGGCACGCCAAGTCCGACATTCCGCGGCTGATCGCCGGTTTTGCCGCCGGTCACCCGGGGGTCGCCGTGGTTTATGGCCGCACCTTCGGCGTCGATGGCCATCTGGTGGCGGCGGCCTCCGAGCGCATCCTCTCGGCCGTCGACGACGCCGTGCCGCGGGCGGACAGCCTGCTGCTGGTGGTCGGGCGCGGCTGCTCCGACTTCGACGCCAACGGCAACCTTGCCAAGATGATGCGACTTCTCTGGGAGAGTCTCGGCTTTGGCTGGGGTGAGCTTGGCTTCTTTGATGTCACCTTTCCCCACATGGAGGTCGCGATCGACCATGCCGCGCGGCTCGGCTACCGGCGGATCGTGGTTTTTCCCTATCTGCTTTTCAACGGCGTGCTGGTGCGCCGGTTGCGCCAGACCCTGACCGAGGCGCGGCGGCGCCATCCCGGGCTGGAGTTCGTCGAGGCGCCCTACTTCAATGCCCATCCGGGCGTGATCGAGGTCTTCGCCGACCGGGTCGAGGAGGCTGCCGCCGGGGCGCTGGAATTCGCCCCCGATCACGGTCATGATCACGATCATGATCATCACCACGATCACGATCACGATCACGATCACGATCACGATCATCACCATGACCATGGCCATGGCCCCGGTCATCCCTTTGCCGACCATCCCAACGGGCCGCGCTCGCCGCGTCGCTGGGGCCTTTAAGGAGCTGTGCCGCCCGTGCTCGAGTATCTGCGCGATCCCCAGGACATTTACCGGCGCTCGTTCGAGATCATCCGGAGCGAGACCGATCTTTCCGGGTTGCCCGAGGCGCTTCACGACCTCGCGATCCGGATCGTTCATGCCAGCGGTCAGCCGGCGATCGTGCGTGATCTTGCCTGGACCGCCGATGTTGTTCACGCCGCCCGGGCGGCGCTGGCCGGCGGCGCTCCGATCCTCACCGACACCCGGATGGTTGCCGAAGGCGTGATCCGGCGTCGGCTTGCCGCCGACAACCCGGTGATCTGCACTCTCTATGAGCCGGAAAGCGCGCCCCTGGCCAAGGTCATGGGCACCACCCGCTCGGCGGCGGCGGTTGATCTTTGGGGCGACCGGCTGGCGGGCGCGGTGGTGGTGATCGGCAACGCGCCGACGGCGCTGTTCCGCCTGCTCGAACGCCTGCTGGAGGGGGCGCCCCGGCCGGCAGCCATTCTCGGCTTTCCCATCGGCTTCGTCGGCGCCGCCGAATCCAAGGAGGCGCTGATCGCGGCCGGTCTCGGCGTGCCCTACGTCACGCTTCGCGGCAGACTTGGCGGCAGCGCCATGGCCGCGGCGGCGCTCAACGCCCTCGGGGCCGAACCGGCATGACCGGCGCCGGCGCCGGACCCCGCCCCTGGCTCTCGGTGGTTGGACTGCACGAAGATGGTCTGGCCGGGCTCGGTGCGGCGGCGCGGGCGCTGGTCGATGGTGCCCGGACCCTGGTCGGCGACGCCCGCATGCTCGGCCATCTTCCCGAGGACGGCCGTGAACGGCTGAGCTGGCCGAAGCCGCTCTCGGCGCTCTTTCCCGACCTCGAGCGGCGGCGGGGCCAGCCGGTTTGCGTGCTGGCCAGCGGCGATCCGCTGGTTCACGGCATTGGCGCCCTGATCGCGGCGCGCTTTCCCGACGCCGTGTTTGTCCCCGCGCCCTCGTCGCTGGCCCTGGCCCGCGCCCGCATGGGCTGGGACGAGGCCGCGGTCGACAGCCTCAGTCTGCACCATCAGCCTTTGGAAACCCTGGCCGGGGTGCTCTGTCCCGGAGCCCGGCTGGTGCTGCTGACCCGGGACGGCACCACCCCGGCCGCCGTTGCGGCGCTCTTGACCCAGCGCGGCTATGGCGCCAGCCGCCTGACCGTGTTCGAGCGGCTGGCCGGCCCCCGCGAGGCCCGGCTCGACGGGCTGGCCGCGTGCTGGCCCCAGGGGGCGGTCGATGATCTCAATGTGCTGGCCGTCGAGTGTCTGGCCGACGGCGATGCCGTGGCGCTGCCGCGGGCGCCGGGTTTTGCCGATGACCTGTTCGTCTCCGACGGCGTGATGACCAAGCGCGAGGCGCGGGTGCTGACGGTCAGCGCCTTGCAGCCACTGCCGGGGCAATTGCTGTGGGACGTCGGGGCCGGCTGCGGCTCGATCGGCATCGAGTGGCTGCGGGCGGCCGGGCCGCGGGCGCGGGCGCTGGCCGTCGAGGCCAAGCCGGAACGTCAGGCCCTGATCGCCGCCAACCGCAGCGGTTTCGGCGCTACCCGGCTTGAGATCGTTGCCGGCAGCGCGCCCGGGGCCCTGGCCGGGCTGGCCGCGCCCGACAGCGTTTTCATCGGCGGCGGTCTGACCGCACCGGGGGTGTTCGAGGCCAGCTGGCAGGCGCTGAAGCCCGGCGGTCTCCTGGTGGCCAACGCCGTCAGTCTCGAGGCGGAGGCGGCGCTGACCGCTCTCGCCCGGTGTCACGGCGGCAGCTTGATCCGGATCGAAATTTCGCGCACGGTGCCGCTGGGCGGCTTCACCGGCTGGCGCCCGCTGATGCCGCTCACCCAATGGACGATCCGGAAGGCGCGATGAGCACTGGCACGGTTTATGGCTTGGGCGTGGGGCCGGGCGACCCGGAGCTGATCACGCTGAAGGCGCTCCGGCGCCTGCAGGGCGCGCGTGCCGTCGCCTATCCGGTCCAGCGCGGCGAGAGCGTGGCGCGGGCGATCGTCGCCGCCCATCTCCGGCCCGATCAGGACGAGATCGCGATCGACGCCCCGATGACCGGCGGCGAATCGGCCCAGCCCGGCTACGATGCCGCCGCCGTGACCATTGCCGGCTATCTCGAGCGCGGCGAGGATGTCGCGGTGCTGTGCGAGGGCGACCCGCTGTTCTATGGCTCCTTCATCTATCTGCTGTCGCGGCTGGCCGGCAAACACCGGATCGAGGTCGTGCCGGGGGTGACCTCGCTGACCGCCTGTGCCGCCGCGCTGCCGTTGCCGCTGGTCGGTCGTGACGAGCGGCTGGCGGTGATGCCGGCGATCCTGACCGACCAGCGGCTGCGCGAGGGTTTCGCCTTTGCCGATTCGGTGGCCATCGTCAAGGTCGGGCGCCATTTCGGCCGGCTGGCGGCGCTGATCGAGGAACTGGGCCTGACCGGCCGCGCCCATTATGTCGAGCGGGCCTCGCAGGGCGGGCAGCGGGTGCTGCCGCTGGCCGGGGTCGACGCCGCCACCGCCACCTATTTTGCCATCATTCTGGTGTTCAAGGAGACGTCGCCATGGCGTTGACCGTTTCGGAGCATCCCGCGGTTCTGGTTCTGCTCAGCCCCGGCGGCCTCGCCCTGGCCCGCCGGCTTCAGACGCTGCTGCCGGGGGCGGAGATCCACGGTCTGCGCGGCCGGCTCGAGCCGGGGGCGGTCGATCACGTCTTCGTCGGCACCGCCGACCATCTCCGCGGCCTCTTCCTCTCGGGGCGGCCGATCATCGGTCTGTGCGCCGCCGCGGTGCTGATCCGCTCCCTGGCGCCGCTCCTGGGCGACAAATGGTCGGAGCCGCCGGTGCTGGCGCTGGCCGAGGATGGCAGCGTGATCATTCCGCTGCTCGGCGGCCACCATGGCGCCCACACCCTGGCCCGGACGCTGGGGGTGGTGCTTGATGTCGCGCCCGCGATCACCACCGCGGGCGACGTTCGCTTCGGCGTTGCCTTCGACGACCCGCCCGAAGGCTGGGCGCTGGCCAACCCGCTCGACGCCAAGCCGTTCGCCGCCGCGCTGCTGGCCGGCGCGCCGGTGCGGCTGGAGGGGCGGGCGCCCTGGCTGGCCGGCTCGCGGCTGCCGTTCGCGCCGGATGCCGAGTTGCTGCTGCGGGTCACCGAGCGCGCCGCCACCGGTTCGCCCGAGGTGCTGATCTATCATCCGAGAACCCTGGCCCTCGGGGTCGGGGTCGAGCGGAACGGCGACCCGGACGAGCTGATCACCCTGATCCGCGAGACCCTGGCCGCTCAGGGCCTGTCGCCGCTGGCGGTCGCCGGGCTCTATTCGATCGATCTCAAGTGCGACGAGCCGGCGGTCCATGCCGCCGCGGCGGCGCTGGGGGTGCCGGCGCGCTTCTTTGATGCCGAGACCTTGGAGCGGGAGCGGCCGCGTCTGGCCAACCCCTCGGAGGTGGTGTTTGCCAATGTCGGCTGTCATGGCGTTTCGGAAGGGGCGGCGCTGGCGGCGGTTGGCAAGGGCGGCCTCCTGGTGGTGCCGAAAACCAAGAGCCGGGGCGCGACCTGCGCCATCGCCCGCGCGCCCGAACCCTTCGCCGCCGCGGCCCTCGGTGTGCCGCGCGGCCGGCTGACCGTGGTCGGGCTTGGGCCGGGCGGGGCTGGCTGGCGCACCGCCGATGCCGTCGAGGCCCTGGCCGAGATGGACGATCTGGTCGGCTACCGGCTTTACAACGATCTGGCCGAGCCGGTGCCACTTCACGTCACCCGCCACGATTTCGGCATGGGCGACGAGGAGATCCGCGCGGTCAGGGCGCTGGAACTGGCGGCGGCCGGGCGCAAGGTCTGCCTCGTCACCTCGGGCGACCCCGGCATCTACGCCATGGCCACCCTGGTGTTCGAACTGCTCGACCGGCGGCCCCGGCCGGAATGGCTGCGGGTCGAGCTGCGGGTGCTGCCGGGGATTTCAGCTTTTCAGGCCCTGGCCTCCAAGATCGGCGCGCCGCTGGCCCACGATTTCGCCCTGGTTTCGCTCTCGGATCTGCTGACCCCCTGGCCGTTGATCGTGAAACGCCTGGAGGCGGTGGCGGCGGCCGACATGGCGGTGGCGCTCTACAACCCGGTCTCGCGCAGCCGGCGCCAGCAACTGGAGGAGGCGGTGGCGATCCTGCTCCGCCATCGTTCGGCTACGACCCCGGCGGTGATCGGTCGCCAACTCGGCCGGCCCGAGGAAGCGGTTTCGGTGGTGCCGCTGGCCGATCTCACTCCCGATCTGCTCGACATGCTCAGCATCGTGATCGTCGGGTCCTCCGACACCCGGATGCTCGAGCGGCCGCGGGGCGGGCAGTGGGTTTACACGCCGCGCGGCTTTTCCGGTAAGGACGGCTCGAGCCTGCGGTCCGAGCCCGAGCCCGAGCCCGAGCCCGAGCCCGAGTTGGAGGGGCAGGGGTGACGGTTCATTTCATCGGTGCCGGTCCGGGCGCGGCCGACCTGATCACGGTGCGCGGCCAGCGCCTGATCGCCGGCTGCGGGCTCTGCCTTTACGCCGGTTCGCTGGTGCCGCGCGAGGTCGTGGCCGGGGCGCCGGCGGGTGCCCGGGTGCTCGACACCGCCGGCATGACCCTCGATCAGATGATTGCCGAGATGAAGGACGCCGATCAGGCCGGGCAGGATGTCGCCCGGGTCCACACCGGCGACCCCTCGCTCTACGGCGCCATCGCCGAGCAGATGCGCCGGCTCGACGCGCTCGGCATTTCCTACGACGTCACGCCGGGCGTGCCCGCCTATTGCGGTGCGGCGGCGGCGCTACGCCATGAACTGACGCTGCCCGGGATCAGCCAGACCATCATCCTGACCCGCACCACCAAACGCACCTCGGCCATGCCGAAGGGCGAGGACCTGCCGACCCTCGGCGCCTCGGGCGCAACCCTGGCCGTTCACCTCTCGATCGACAATATCGAGGCGGTGGTCGCCGATCTGCTGCCGGTCCGCGGCGCCGACTGCCCGGTGGCGGTGGTCTATCGCGCGACCTGGCCCGACCAGCGCATCGTCCGCGGCACCCTCGCCGACATTGCCGCCACGGTGCGGAGCGCGGAGATCTCGCGCACGGCGCTGATCCTGGTAGGCCGGGTGCTCGATGCCGCGAGCTTTCCCGACAGCCTGCTCTACGACCCCGCCTTCAGCCACGGCACCCGCAAAGCGGTCAGAGAGTAAGGATGCCGGTCTCGAACAGCAGCAGTTCGACCCGGTCGCCGACCGCCGCGGCCGGGGCGTTGGGCGGGCGCACGATCAGGCAGTCGGAGGCGGCCAGCGTGGTCAGCATCGCGCTGTCCTGCTGCACGAACGGCGTGGCCATCAGGTCGCCCGCGGCATCGTGGGAGAGGGTGGCGCGCAGATAGACCTGCCGGAAGTCGCCGGCCGGCAGGGCGTGACCGAGGCGGGCGGTCGGCGGCAGGGTCTCGGCGGCGGTGGACTGGCCGAGCAGCGCCCGGAGCGCGGCGCGCAGAAACAGCAGCGCCGAGATCATGCTCGAAACCGGGTTTCCGGGCAGGCCAAGCAGCGGCACGCCGCCGGTCTTGCCGAACAGCAGCGGCTTGCCTGGCCGCATCGCCACCTTCCAGCAATGGATGCCCTGACCACGGTTGCCCAGGACCTTGTAAACGAGGTCATGATCACCGACCGAGGCCCCGCCGCTGGTGACCAGCAGGTCGGCGCCCTCGGCCGCCGCCGCCGCGGCAAGCAGCGACTCGGTGTTGTCCTGGGCGACGCCAAGATTGAGCGGCAGGCCGCCGCAGGCGGTGACCAGTGCCATCAGCGACAGGGTATTGGCGCTGGTGATCTGATTCGGCCCCAGCGTCTCGCCGGGCAGCACGACCTCGTTGCCGGTGGCCAAAATCGCCACCCGCGGCCGCCGCCGCACCCGCACCCAGGGCACGTTCATTGCCGCCATCAGCCCGACGTCGCGGACGCCGACGGTCTTGCCGGCCGGCAGGCAGATGTCGCCGGTCTTGAAGTCGATGCCGGCGGCGCGGACGTTGCGGCTGGCCGGGACCGCCTCGCCGACCGTGATATAGCCATCCTCGTCGGGCGGCGGCACGATTTCCTGAACCACCACGGCGTTGGTGCCCGAGGGCATCGGCGCCCCGGTGAAGATGCGCACCGCCTCGCCGGGGTGGACCGAGCCCTTTAGGGTCCGGCCGGCCGCGACCTCGCCGATGACATGGAGCCGCACCGGCAGCCGGCGGGTGAAATCATCGGCACGCACGGCGTAGCCGTCCATCGCCGAGACGTTGGCCGGCGGCGCCGTGGTCCGCGCCACCACCGGTTCGGCCAGCACCCGGCCCAGACAGTCGCCGATGCCGACGGTTTCGGCCGGCAGCGGCGCGAAGGCGGAAATGATGCGGCTGAGCGCGTCCTGAACCGAGATCATGATAGCGGGGCTCCAAAGCTGCCGGACTTGCCGCCGGCCTTGTGAACGAGGCGAATGTCGGACAGCACCATCGCGCGGTCGACCGCTTTGCACATATCGTAAATGGTCAGTGCCGCCACCGAGACCGCGGTCAGGGCTTCCATCTCGACACCGGTGCGGCCGGCAAGGCGACAGGTGGCGACGATGTCGACGGCGTTCCGGGCGGGATCACAGCTGAGGTCGACCGCGACCGCGGTCAACGCCAGAGGATGGCAGAGCGGGATCAGCTCGGCGGTACGTTTGGCGGCCATGATCCCGGCCAGCCGGGCGACCCCAAGCACGTCGCCCTTGGCGGCGCTGCCGCTCATGATCAGGGCCAGGGTTTCGGCACGCATCAGCACCGAGCCGGTGGCGGTGGCGCTGCGCTCGCTGACCGCCTTGTCGGTGACATCGACCATCGCCGCCCGGCCGTCGGCGTCAAAATGGCTGAGGCCCGCCATCGGCCTAATGCTCCGGCCCGACCGGGTGGGCGTGCTGGGCCAGGAGGCGGCGGGTGGCGGCGGCGACATCGGCATGGCGCATCAGCGATTCGCCGACCAGGAAGCAGCGGATGCCCACCGCGGCCAGCCGGGCCAGATCCGCCGAGACCGCAATGCCGCTTTCCGCGACGGCGAGCCGGTCGTGCGGCAGGTGGGCGGCAAGTTTGACCGATGTTTCAAGATCGACATGCATAGTCTTGAGATTTCTATTATTTATCCCAATCAGCTCCGAGGGAATCTTTTGCGCCCGATCGAGTTCGTGGCGGTTGTGGACCTCGATCAGCACCGACATGCCATAGTCGTGGGCGGCGGCGGCGAGTTCATCGGCCAGCGGGTCGCTGAGCGCTGCCATGATCAGCAGCACGCAGTCGGCGCCCAGCATCCGCGCCTCGGCGATCTGGTAGGCGTCGATCATGAAGTCCTTGCGCAGCACCGGCAGGCCGCAGGCGTTGCGCGCGGCATTGACGAAGGAATCGTCACCCTGGAAATGGGGCTTGTCGGTCAGCACCGAGAGGCAGGCGGCGCCTCCGGTCTGGTAGGCCCGGGCCAGCACCGGCGGCTCGAAATCGGCCCGGATCAGGCCCTTGGACGGGCTGGCACGCTTGATCTCGGCGATCAGGCCGTAACCTTCGGTGGTGACCGCCTGTCGGAGCGCGGCGGCGAAGCGCCGGACCGGGCCGGCGCCTTGGGCCAGTCGTTCGACCTCGGAAAACGGGATCGCCGCTTTGCGTTCGGCGACGTGGATCCGCTTGTCGGCAATGATCTTCGCCAGGACGTCGGGAACCGGTTCGGTCATCGCTCAGGCCCGCCCGTTGGTAATCGCCACCAGTTTTTCCAGCACGGTTTTCGCACCGCCAGTGTCGATGGCTTGGCGCGCCTGCGCAACTCCCATTTTAAGATCGGACGCGATTCCGGCCACCAGCAGCGCCGCCGCGCTGTTGAGCAGCACGATGTCGCGATAGGGACCCTCGGCGCCATCGAGCAGGGCCCGGAGCGCCCGGCCGTTGACCGCGGCGTCGCCGCCCTTGAGATCGCGCGGGTGGGCCAAAAACAGCCCGGCCTCGCGGGGATCGAGATCGAAGCAGGTGACGGTGCCGGAGTGCAGGGCGGCGACGTGGGTGATGCCCGTGGTGGTGATCTCGTCGAGGCCGTCGGAGCCATGCACCACCCAGGCCGAGTCCGAACCCAACCGGTGCAGGACATGGGCGATCGGTTCGACCCAGTCGCGGGCGAACACGCCGATCAGCTGCTTTTTCGCCCCCGCCGGATTGGACAGCGGTCCGAGCAGGTTGAAGATGGTGCGGGTGCCCAGTTCGACTCGGGTCGGACCGACGTTGCGCATCGCGGTGTGGTGCCGCGGCGCCATCAGGAAGCAGATGCCGGCTTCCCAGAGCGCTTTCCTGACCAGCACCATGTCGGCGTCGAGGTTCACCCCGAGTTCGGCCAGCACGTCGGCGGCGCCCGACTTCGAGGACATCGCGCGGTTGCCGTGCTTGGCCACCGGCACGCCGCAGGCCGAGACCACCAGCGCGGTGGCGGTGGAGATGTTGAAGGTGCCCGAATTGTCGCCGCCGGTGCCGACGGTGTCGATGGCGCCGGCCGGAGAATCGATCTTTACCGCCTTGGCCCGCATCACCCGCGCGGCGCCGGTGATCTCCTCGACGGTCTCGCCGCGGACCCGGAGCGCCATCAGGAAGCCGCCCATCTGGGAGGGGGTGGCATTGCCCGACATGATGATGTCGAAGGCCCGTCCGGCCTCGTCTTCGCCAAGACGGCCGCCGCCGGCCACCTTGGCCAGGATCGCTTTCATGTCGGCGAGATCGCCGTGGGGTGCGGGAGGCTGGGTCACGCGGCATGCTCCAGGGGCGGGCGGGTGAGGGCAAGGAAATTGGCCAAGATGCGATGGCCGTGCTCCGAGGCGATGCTCTCGGGATGGAACTGGACGCCGTGAATCGGCAGCGTGCGGTGGCGGAGCGCCATCACCAGCCGGAGGCTGCTGGCCGGGTCGATGGTCTCGGCGGTACTCTCCAGGCAGTCGGGAAAGCCGTCGCGCTCGACGATCAGAGAATGATAGCGGGTGGCCTTGAAAGGCGAGGGCAGGCCGGAGAGCAGGCCCTGACCGTCGTGGGTCATCAGCCCGACCTTGCCATGCATCGGCACCGGCGCCCGCACCACCCGGCCGCCGAAGGCCTGGCCGATCGCCTGATGGCCGAGGCAGACGCCAAGCAGCGGCAGCCCCCGTTCGGCGGCGGCCCGGATCAGGGGCAGGCAGATGCCGGCCCTGTCGGGATCGCAGGGGCCGGGCGAGATCACGATGCCGTCGGGCCGGAGGGCGAGCGCCTGCTCGACCGTCAGCGCGTCGTTGCGCCGGACCACCAGCTCGGCCTTGAGGTCGCCGAAGAAGTGATAAAGGTTGTAGGTGAAGCTGTCGTAATTATCGATGAGCAGAAGCATGCCGGGCGCCTCGAGGGAGGGCGGAGAGTTCCGCCAACCTACAGGCGGCGGCCCGGATTTTCCAGCGCTTCGCGGTACCGGAGCGGGCGGGTCAGTCCGGCGTCTTCGCGGTCGCCAGCGCCCGGCCGAAGCGGGCCAGGGCCTGACTGAGCCCTTCATCGGAAATGGTGGCGGCGGCGCTGGCGATCGCTTCGGCCGCCGCCGGGCTGAGCGGCCGTGGCCGTGGGCCGGGCCGGCTGGCGCGGGCCATGGTGGCGTGGATCAGCTTCAGCCGTGCCACCGCTTTGTAACCGAAGAAGGTGTTGATGCGCTCGATGATCTGGGGTTCCAGATGCTGGATATCGAGCGCGACCGCTGTGGCCACCCGCAGATGCAGCACCGCATTTTCCCGTTGTCCGTGGGGAAAGACGATGCGGTAGGGCGAGGTGCGGTCGGCCATGCGCGGCCCGACGATGCTCGGCCATTCTGCGAGCAGGCCGCCGAAAGCCAGGCCGCGCCGGCCCAGCGCCTTGCCGGTGAGGGCGGGCAGAATGCCGGCGAAGGTACGCGGCCCGGCCATCCGGGGCTCAGCCGCGGCCGAGACCGAGCGCGCCGCGCAGCAGCGGCGGCAGGCCGGCGAGGCCGATGGTGATGTCGATCGAGTCGTGGGGGACGACGAAGTAGCGCAGCGTCAAGCGGGCGCCGTCAAGAAAGGTGCGGATGCAGCCGAGCCCCCTGGCTTCGACGCCATGCCAGAGCCGGAACCCGACCACGGTGTCGCCAACCATGTGATAGGGCATGAAGGTCTTGGGGTCGATGCTGGGGTCGCGTTCGGCATGGCGGGTGAGTTCGGCGGTTTCCCCGGCATCGCAGATGGTGATATCGTCGATCCAGAGAATCGGCAGGCGATACGGGTCCATCTTGAGCGAACATTGCGGCAGTGCGGCCGAAAACCACACCGAGCCGTCGCGCTGGCGAAAGATGGCCACCGTGAATCCCGTGTCCAGGACTCCGAATGCCCCTTTGCCCCCAGCGATGTCCCCCTCGACCCACTCAACGTTCATCAAAGCCTCCCAAGCGTGCAGCGGCGCGCACGCTGACATTTCCCGACCGGGAAGTCGAGCCGCAGCGCGGCGCTGCGTCATTTTTCCTGGCACGGCTCGGGATTTGCGGTCGTGAGCGATCGGGTGCACCTGCTGCTCGGCTGGTATGATCGCTCGCGGCGCCAGTTACCCTGGCGGCTGGCGCCGGGCGGGCGGGCCGATCCCTATCGGGTCTGGCTGTCGGAGATCATGCTTCAGCAGACCACCGTTGCGGCGGTGGTGCCGTATTTTGAGCGCTTTCTCACCGCCTGGCCGACCGTGGCCGATCTGGCGGCGGCGCCCCTCGACGAGGTGCTGAAGGGTTGGGCCGGCCTGGGCTATTACGCCCGAGCCCGCAACCTTCATGCCTGCGCCCGGGTGGTCGCGGAGCGCTTCGGCGGCCGGTTTCCGGATACCGAGGAGGGGCTCAGCGCTTTGCCCGGCATCGGCGTCTACACCGCTGCCGCCGTGGCCGCGATCGCCTTCGACCGGCCGGCGACGGTGGTCGATGGCAATGTCGAGCGGGTGGTCGCCCGCCTCTTCGCGGTCGCCGCACCGTTGCCCGGGGCCAAACCCGAGTTGCGCCGGCTCGCCGCCACTCTGACCCCGTTGGTGCGTCCCGGTGATTTCGCCCAGGCGATGATGGACCTCGGCGCCACCGTGTGCACGCCGCGCCGGCCACGCTGCCTGCTGTGTCCGCTGAAGGCGGGCTGTGCCGCCGCCGCCGCCGGCATCGCCGAGACTCTGCCCCGGCGCGCCGCGAAATCGGACAAGCCGGTGCGCCACGGCGTCGCCTACTGGCTGGTCAACGAGCGGGGCGCGGTGTGGCTGCGCCGTCGCGCGGATCACGGCCTGCTCGGCGGCATGACCGAACTGCCCTCGACCGAATGGCGCGAAGAGGGGCCGCCCGACCCCACCGCGGTCGCGGCTCAGGCGCCGGCGCCGGCGGTCTGGCAACCGCTGCCCGGGGTGGTCCGCCACACCTTCACCCATTTTCATCTGGAAATGACCGTGGTCGCGGGTCAGGCGGCGGCGCAGCCGGCCGGGGCCGGCGGCTGGGTGCCGCTGTCGCGGCTCGGCGATCATGCCCTGCCGACTGTGATGGCAAAGCTGATCCGGCACGCGCGGGAGCAAACCGCCGCCGCGGGCCTGCGATCAGCCACGGACTGAGTCGACCTCGTTTTGTGGCCTGCGCGAGGGGCCGAAGCCCCTCGCCGGCCGGATCAGACCAGGACTAATCCTCGTCCTTCTCCTTGGCCTGAGCGCGGCGCAGGGCCGCTCCCAGGATGTCGCCCAGGCTGGCGCCCGAGTCGGACGAACCGTACTCGGCCATCGCCTGCTTCTCTTCTTCCATCTCGCGAGCCTTGATCGAGAGGCTGATCCGGCGGCCGCCGCGGTCGATCTGGGTGACCTTGGCATCCACCTTCTCGCCCACCGCGAAGCGTTCTGGGCGCTGCTCCGAGCGGTCGCGGGAGAGATCGGCCTTGCGGATGAAGCCGTTGTAGCCGTCGCCGACCGCAACCTCGATACCGTTGTCGGTCACCTGCGTCACGGTGCAGGTCACGACCTCGCCCTTCTTGAGGCCGGCGGCGGCGGTCTCGAACGGATCGGACTGGAGCTGCTTGATGCCCAGGCTGATGCGCTCCTTCTCGACATCGACGTCGAGCACCTTGACCTTAACCTGATCGCCCTTCTTGTACTCGGCGATCGCTTCCTCGCCCGACTTGTTCCAGTCGAGATCCGACATGTGAACCATGCCGTCGATATCGCCGGGCAGGCCGACAAAGAGGCCGAACTCGGTGATGTTCTTGACCTCGCCCGAGATTTCGGTGCCCGAGGGGAACTTGTCGACGAAGCTTTCCCAGGGATTGTCCAGGCACTGCTTGAGCCCGAGGCTGATCCGGCGCTTGTTCGGATCCACATCCAGCACCATGACTTCGACTTCCTGAGAGGTCGAAACGATCTTGCCGGGGTGGACATTCTTCTTGGTCCACGACATTTCCGAAACGTGCACCAGACCCTCGATCCCCGGCTCCAGTTCGACGAAGGCGCCGTAGTCGGTGATGTTGGTGACGCGGCCCTTGAAGCGGCTCTGGATCGGGTACTTCGACTCGACGCCTTCCCAGGGGTCGGCTTCGAGCTGCTTCATGCCCAGGCTGATGCGCTGGGTCTCGGGGTTGAAGCGGATGACCTGGACCGTGACGGTCTGGCCGATCTGCAACGCTTCCGAGGGATGGTTGATGCGACGCCACGCGATGTCGGTGACGTGCAGCAGGCCATCGACACCGCCGAGATCGACGAAGGCGCCGTAATCGGTGATGTTCTTGACCACACCCTGGAGAATCTGGCCTTCCTTGAGATTGGCCACCAGCTCCGAGCGGGCCTCGGCCCGGCTTTCTTCCAGCACGGCCCGGCGCGAAACCACGATGTTGCCGCGCGAGCGGTCCATCTTGAGAATCTGGAACGGCTGCGGTGTGCCGAGCAGCGGCGAAATATCGCGCACGGGGCGGATATCGACCTGACTGCCGGGCAGGAAGGCGACCGCGCCCGAAAGGTCGACGGTGAAGCCGCCCTTGACCCGGCCGAAGATCACGCCGGTGACGCGCGCCTGATCGGTGAAGGCCTTTTCCAGCAGCGTCCAGGCTTCCTCGCGCTTGGCCTTCTCGCGGCTGAGCACGGCTTCGCCGTTCTTGTCTTCCATGCGTTCGAGGTAAACCTCGACCGAGTCGCCGGCCTTCAGTTCCAGCGGAACCCCGGGAATGACGAACTCTTTCAGCGGTACCCGGCCTTCGGACTTCAGGCCGACGTCGATCAGAACCTGGTCACCTTCGATCGAAATGATCCGACCCTTGACCACGGTTCCTTCCAGGCTGTCACTGGTGCCGAGCGTCTCTTCGAGCATGGCGGCGAAGCTTTCGCTAAAGCCCTTGTCCTCGCCACCCTTAGCGTATGTTTGTGCCATCGAATCTCCTTGGGTTGACCGATACGGCCCCCGGCACCTCCCGTCCCCCGGCGACTTGGGGAGGGTGTTTCGCACCGAAAGTCCGCGCGCCGGACCTCATGCCCGGCGGCTTGACGCACGATTCATGAACAACAGCTCCGCCGAAGGCCCCGGCGGACGCCACTTCATGCCGGGCCGATCCTGGTGCGAAGGAAGGCACGCGCCGCGTCAAAGGCCTGATCGGCGTCGAGATTCGACGTATCAAGCACAAAAGCGTCGACAGCCGACTTGAGCGGGGCCACCGCTCTCCGGCTGTCTCTCTCGTCGCGAGCCTTCATGTCCATGAGGACGGCGTCGACACTAACATCCTGTCCCGCCGCCCGCAACTCCTTCACGCGGCGCTCGGCGCGCACCTCGACCGAGGCGGTGACGAACAGCTTGGCCGGGGCCTCGGGGCAGACCACGGTGCCGATGTCGCGGCCGTCGAGCACCGAGCCGCGCCCACCCGGCGGATTGGCGATGAAATCATGCTGGAAGTCGAGCAGGGCGGCGCGGACCTCGGGCATCGCCGCAACCAGCGAGGCCGCCTTCGCGGCGGCGTCGTGGCGGAGATCGGGGTGGGTGAGAATCGCGCTTCCCGGCGTCAGCGCCCGCGCGCCGGCCAGGGCCATTTCGGGATCGGCGGGATCACCGCCGGCCCACACCACCATCAGTCCCACCGCCCGATAAAGCGACCCGGTGTCGAGGTGGGCGAAACCGTAATGGCCGGCGAGGCGCTTCGAAAGCGTGCCTTTGCCGGAAGCGGCGGGGCCGTCGATGGCGATGGTCGGGGGCATCAGGCGTCTCCCGGTTCGGAAATCCGCGCCCCCAGCCCGTTCATCAGCCGGGTGAAGCCGGGGAAGCTGGTGTCGATAAAGCTGCCGTCGTCCACCGTCACCGCCTCACGGCTGGCGCCGCCGAGGACAAGGAAGCTCATGGCGATGCGGTGGTCCATGGCGGTGGCGATCAGCCCGCCGCCCCGGGGCGGTTCGCCGGTGCCGTGAACGAAGAGATGCTCGGGGCCGGTCTCGTGGGCGACGCCGCAGGCGGCAAGGCCGGCCGCGACCATGGCCAGGCGGTCGCTCTCCTTGACCCGCAGCTCCTTGATGCCGAACATCCGGGTGGTGCCGGTGGCGCAGGCGGCGGCCATGGCCAGGATCGGATATTCATCGATCATCGAGGGCGCCCGCTCGGGCGGGACATCGACCCCCCGCAGCGCCGAGCCGCGGATGCGCAGATCCGCCACCGGTTCGCCGGCCTCGGTGCGGACGTTCTCGAAGACGAGGTCGGCGCCCATCTCCTTGAGGGTTTCATAAAGTCCGGTGCGGCGGGGGTTGATGCCGACCGCGACCAGGGTCAGGTCGGAGCCGGGTGCGAGCAGCGCCGCGACGGCCGGGAAGGCGGCGGAACTCGGATCGGCGGGGACCAGCACCCGGCGGCCGGTCAGTTCGGGCTGGCCGGTGACCGAGACCGCGAGCGCGCCGTCGGGCAGGCGCTGGCTGGTGACGGTGGCGCCGAAATGGCGCAGCATCAGTTCGCTGTGGTCGCGGGTGGGGTGGGTTTCGATCACGGTGGTGACGCCGGGAGTATTGAGACCGGCGAGCAGGATCGCCGATTTCACCTGGGCCGAGGCCACCGGCAGCCGGTATTCGATCGGCACCGGATGGTCGGTGCCGATCACGGTCAGCGGCAACCGGCCGCCCTTGCGGCCGACGAAGGTGGCGCCCATGCGTTCCAGCGGCCCGGTTACCCGCGCCATCGGCCGGTTGTTGAGCGAGGCGTCGCCGGTGAAGACGGCGGTGATCGGATGGCTGGCCACGACACCGATCAGCAGCCGCGCCGCGGTGCCGCTGTTGCCCATGTCGAGCACGCTGGCCGGCTCGGCGAGGCCGCCGATGCCGACACCGCGCACCCGCCACAAGCCGGACTCACGCTCGGGGCGGATCACGGTGGCGCCCAGCGCCGCCATGGCGCCGGCGGTATGGCGGACATCGTCGCCTTCGAGGAGACCGGAGATTTCGGTCTCTCCCACCGCCAGCGCGCCGATCATCAGGGCGCGGTGCGAAATCGACTTGTCGCCCGGCACCCGCACGGTGCCGGTGAGGGAGCCGCTGGCCGAGGCGCGGAGGCTGCGGGGCGGGGAAGACAGCGAGGTCATGGGGCAAACACCTGATCAGCCGAGGCGTTTTCCCTAGCACATCGGGCCGGGCCGGGCCAAGGCCGGCGGCGCGCGCCCGGGGTGCAGCCCCTCCCAAACCGCGCGGGCCTGGGTGAAGGCGGCGAGGTCGTGGATGCGCAGCAGCTGACAGCCCTGATCAAGGCCGGCGAGGCTGGCGGCAAGGGTGCCGGCCACACGGTCCCGGGGCGGCTCGCCGTTGCTGAGGGCGGCGATGAAGCGCTTGCGCGAGACCCCGAGGCACAGCGCGGTGCCGAGGCCATGATAAAGGGTGAGCGCGCGCAGAATTTCGAGATTATGCTCCAGGCTCTTGCCAAAGCCGATGCCGGGATCGACCACCAGGCGGTCGGGAGCGATGCCGGCGGCACGACAGCGGTCGATCCGCTGCTCCAGCCAGTCGTAAACCTCGAGAGCCGCATCTTCATAGTGCGGCGCCTGCTGCATGGTGCCGGGCTCGCCCTGCATGTGCATCAGGATCACCGGCGCCGCCGATGAGGCGGCGAGGCCGAGGCTGTCCGGATCACCGGCCAGACCGCTGACGTCATTGAGGACAAGGGCGCCCGCGGTCAGTGCGGCCCGCATCACCGCGGCATGGCGGCTGTCGATCGAGACCCGGGCACCCCGCGCCGCCAGCGCCCGGATCACCGGCACCACCCGGCCGATTTCCTCGTTGATGCTGACCGGCGCGGCGCCGGGCCGGGTCGATTCGCCGCCGACGTCGATCAGGTCGGCGCCGCCCTGGTGCAGCGCGAGGCCGTGGGCGACCGCCGCCGCCGGATCGAGGAAGTCGCCGCCGTCGGAAAAGCTGTCGGGGGTGACGTTGAGCACCGCCATCAGCCGGGGCCGATCGAGCGTCAGGCCGGCGAAGGCCGGGCGGGGCCGGCCGAGATTGGCCAAAAGGGTGTCGATGCGGCCGGTAATGTCCGGTGGCTGGCCGCGACTCCAGGCCAGCAGTTCGCCCGGCGCCAGCACCCGGCGGCTGACCGATCCGCCCGAGCGGACGATCAGTTCAAGCCGGGAAAAACAAAACCGCCCCCCGGCCAGGGAGGCGGCTTCGGGCGGGGCGCTGTCGGCCGGAACCAGCCCGAGCGGCCGCAGATACACCCGGGTCACGGCCCCGCGCCCCGGCTCAGGTTCCGAGCGGTTCCGGGTCGAGGCCGGCATCCTTGGCGCCGCTGGACGGCACCGAGGCGCGCCGGCCGGGGGTGCTGGGTTTGACCGGCGGCGGCGGCGTGTCGCCGTCGGGCCTGACGATGGTCTCGCCGCGCAGCAGGGCGTGGATGTCCTCGCCGCTCAGGGTTTCGAATTCCAGCAGTCCCTTGGCCAGGGTGTGGAGCTGCTCGAGATTGTCGCTGAGGATGCGGTGAGCGGTACTGTAGGCGGTATCGACGATCCGGCGCACCTCTTCGTCCACCGTGCGGGCGGTGGCGTCGGACATGTTCTTGTGCTGGGTTACCGAGTGACCGAGAAACACCTCCTGCTGCGGCTCGCCATAGAGCAGCGGCCCGAGCTTCTCCGACATGCCCCATTCGGTGACCATCCGGCGGGCCATCTCGGTGGCCATCTTGATGTCCGAGGAGGCGCCGGTGGTGACGCGCTCGCGGCCGAAGATCACCTCTTCGGCGATCCGTCCGCCCATCGCCACCGCGAGGTCGGCCTCGAGCTTGGCCTTGCTGAGTGAAATGCGGTCGCCTTCGGGCAGCCGCATCACCATGCCCAGCGCCCGGCCGCGCGGAATGATCGTGGCCTTGTGAATGGGATCGCTGTCGACCGAATGCAGGGCGACCACCGCGTGCCCGCCCTCGTGATAGGCGGTCAGCTTCTTTTCCTCGTCGGTCATGACCATCGAGCGCCGCTCGGTGCCCATCATGACCTTGTCCTTGGCCGCCTCCAGCTCCGACATGCTGACCACGCGCTTGTTGAGGCGGGCGGCGAGCAGGGCGGCTTCATTGATCAGGTTGGCGAGATCGGCGCCCGAGAAGCCGGGGGTGCCGCGGGCGATGATCCGGGCATCGACGTCCGGCGACAGCGGCACCTTGCGCATATGGACCTTGAGAATTTTCTCCCGCCCGAGGATGTCGGGGTTGGGCACCACCACCTGCCGGTCGAAACGGCCGGGGCGCAGCAGCGCCGGATCGAGCACGTCGGGACGGTTGGTGGCGGCGATCAGGATCACACCCTCATTGGCCTCAAAGCCGTCCATCTCGACCAGCAGCTGGTTGAGGGTCTGCTCGCGCTCGTCGTTGCCGCCGCCGAGGCCGGCGCCGCGATGACGGCCGACAGCGTCGATTTCGTCGATGAAGATGATGCAGGGGGCGTTTTTCTTGCCCTGCTCGAACATGTCGCGGACCCGGCTGGCGCCGACGCCGACGAACATTTCGACGAAGTCCGAGCCCGAAATGGTGAAGAACGGCACGTTGGCCTCACCGGCGACGGCACGGGCGGTCAGGGTCTTGCCGGTGCCGGGCGGGCCGACCAGCAGCACACCCTTGGGAATCTTGCCGCCCAGGCGCTGGAACTTCTGCGGATCCTTGAGGAACTCGACGATCTCCTCCAGTTCCTGCTTGGCTTCGTCGATGCCGGCAACGTCGT
>SESF01027703.1_pt1 | contig 55546 bp, 52 predicted proteins | sample 3171521 | NCBI WGS metagenome assembly SESF01 (sample SAMN10866945, study PRJNA518727) | freshwater metagenome | biome: subpolar coniferous forest; feature: holomictic lake; material: water; isolation source: holomictic Lake 227, 6 m and 8 m depth | place: Canada: near Kenora, Ontario | collected...
AATGATGTGAGGCCAACTTCGAGCTAATGACTGGGCCGTTTTGAATAGGTATTTCGTGTTCTTCGGGCTACGGCTAACGCTGACGCGCATGCACAGTCAGCCTCTGACCAGTAGTGGGAACTCCGACTTACCTATGGCCCCTTGGTTCAATTGGCCAGCCTAGGCCGTCTGGCGGACACGATGCCGGAACCGTCTACGGCAGAACAGCGCGCTTACGCTGTTGCGGTCGGCACACAAGATAAACCGCTTGCGCAGCGGTTAGCCCGTGGTCTGTTCAGCGGTCGGCATATTTCGCTATTCCTCGCATCGCCCCCACCAAGGACGTAAAAAAGGCCACCTCAGGGGCAGCCTTTTTGAAATCAAATTTTTGGTATCAGTCCCTGTGTCTGCTTGCGGATAGTGCGTGCGCTGCTTTCAACTTTGCCGCTTCAACGCTGACTTCCGTAAGTTGCTCGTCCGATAGCTTAAAGTCGGGGAGGTTCGCACTGCCCCAGTCATGGACGTCTTCTCGCATTGCCATGTCAAAAACAATCGCCTCCGAACACCCTGCGAGGCGGTAAACTGCTTCGCGCATTAACAGCGTCTCCAGCCCCTCCTTTGTGCACGTTAAGCCTTTTGTCATTTTTAAGTAGTCTTGTTTTGCCATCAAATTTCCTTGTTGTGAAAGAAAGCCCCTCGGGAAAGGGGCTTTGAAATCAAATTAGTTGGTAGCGTCGTCTGTCTCTACTTCGCCGCCCATCGCTCCAGCAACTCTCTCGTAGTACGCACCGAGTTTCTTGGTGCTGTCCGGGAACTTTGAGTTCAGGAAGTCCAGCCCTTTCCACTCAGTTTCCGCCCAAATCCCAACTGGGCGGTCTGTCTTTGCGGCCCCTGCTGTCAAGTCGTTGCAGACAGCAATAACCGCGTCAAATCCGCCGTGCTCAAACGCTATTTCGAGCGCAACTTTGAACTTGATGAATGCAGATACCGACAATCCGTCGATAACGCTTTGTGGAACTTGTTTTGTAGTCATGAATTTCCTTGGTGTGTGTTTATTAAAAGTCCTACTCCGTATAGCGACACGTATAAGTTAAATAGGCTAAAAACCCCCCTAAATTCGGGTTTTCCCCACTTTACACCTTCAAAACTTGTGTTTTGGCTATTACTGCCAAGTTGGTGTCGGAATAACGTAGCCGGTGGCGTCGTAAATGCGAACCACGGTGCGGCCGTGGCCGGGTTTTGCTGCCAATTGCGCCAAGTCCAAGGGGGTAGGGTCAAAACTCATCCATGCAAACCTGAAAGCGTCAGAAAACTTCCCACAAGTTACATTCTTGGCATGAACCCTCTGCACATTGAAACCCCATTTCTGGAATCTCGCGCCCTTTCTGTTTTATCCGGACGACGGGTTTGGCTCAAGATGGAAGCGCTACAACCGCCCGGCTCATTCAAAATTCGTGGCATCGGCTTAGCGTGCCAGGAATATGCGAGCAAAGGCGCCACTCGATTCATATCGTCTTCGGGCGGCAATGCCGGTATCGCGGTTGCCTATGCTGGTCGTCAACTATCAATCCCCGTGACCGTGGTTGTCCCAGAGACAACCACTGACCGGGCCAAAGCACTAATCCGGCTGGAAGGAGCACAAGTCATCGTTCACGGCGCATCCTGGAAAGAGGCCAATGCATTGGCACTTTCCATGCTCAACAAGAGCGATGCATTCCTTCACCCATTCGATGACCCGTTGCTGTGGCGTGGTCATGCAACGATGGTGGATGAAATTGTTAAGTCAGGCATCAAACCCGATGCGGTTGTACTTTCTGTTGGTGGTGGTGGGCTGCTATGTGGCGTTATTGAGGGATTGCATCGCAATGGTTGGCAAAACATACCCGTCATTGCCGTCGAAACGCAAGGTGCTGACTCTTTCGCTCAATCCATAACTGCTGCATATCGAGTCGAGTTGCCAGCCATCACGAGCATTGCGACATCGCTTGGCGCTAGGCAAGTTTGCCAGCAATCATTTGATTGGACAAAACAGCACCCTGTTCACAGTGTTGTGGTGACTGACCAAGCAGCGGTGATGGCATGCAATTCATTCATTGCTGACCATCGTGTGGTGGTGGAGCCGGCCTGCGGAGCCGCACTGGCTGCGGTGTACGGCATGGTCTCAGAGATTGAGCCATTCAAAACGATAGCGGTCATTGTTTGCGGCGGTGTAACAGCCACCGTTGAGCAGTTAAAGCAATGGTCCGTGGCTTAACAAGAAAGCCCGCAACCAAATGCATTTATAAGCGACAACCTTTGGCGTTTTTTGTCCCTTACTTGTCCCTCATAGCTCTGTTTCATTGCGGAATATTTGTTTAATATTCAGGCTCTATGACTTGAAGGCAAACAAAAATGTCCGCTTTATCACCACTTAAAACCGCACTCATCATCATCGACGTGCAGCAATCGTTCGAGCAAATGCCATTCTGGACGCTGGAAGAAGTGCCAGCCTTCCAGAGCGCTTTGTTGCGTCTGGAGGCTGGATGCCGTTCACTTGGTTTGCCGGTTGTGCATATATTCCATGCAGGCACATCAGGACCCTTCGCGCCTCAGTCCGGCTTTGTGAAACCCATGTCGTGGCTCACTGAGACGCCTGATGTGCGCTTTGACAAACACACGCACAACGCGTTTACCGACACGGGGTTGGACCTCTGGCTGCGCAGGCGAGGCATTGGCAAGCTCATCATCTGTGGCATTCGCACCGAGCAGTGCTGCGAGACCACCACACGCGTGGGCGCCGACATTGGCTACTCGGTTGACTTTGTCACTGAGGCCACGTTGACCTTTGCCATGACGCATGCAGCGAGCGGCGTCACCTACTCAGCGAAAGAAATAAAAACCCACACGGAACTGGTTTTGGCAGACCGCTTTGCCCGCATCGTGGACGTGGACACCTGTCTGTCAGGGCTGGCCAGCAGCTGATGAACCACGCCCGCATGAGCTCCCGCAACCTCGCACTGGCGCTCACTGTCATCCTGGTTTGGGGTGTTAATTTTGCAGTCATCAAGATTGGCTTGGTGGGAGTGCCGCCACTGCTGTTGGCTGCCATGCGATTCGTGATGGCGGCCTTCCCCGCCCTGTTGTTTTTGCGACTACCCAAAGTACCGCTGCGCCTTTACCTGGCATTTGGGCTGGCGATGTCAGTGGGGCAGTTTGCCTTCTTGTTCAGCGCTATTCATGTGGGGATGCCATCCGGGCTGGCCTCGCTGGTGTTGCAATCGCAGTCATTCTTTACATTGATGCTTACGGCCATGTGGCTCAAAGAAAAGTGGCACGCCAATCAACTGGCTGGACTGGTGCTTGCGGCTGGTGGCCTCGCGCTGATTGGCAGCGCACATGGTACAGCCATGCCACTGACCGGATTTTTGCTCACCGTGGCCGCCGCGGTGATGTGGGCTTGCGGCAATATCGTGAGCCGTGCCGTTGGCCGGCACGGCCCCATGAATCAACTCGCTTTTGTGGTCTGGGCCAGTCTGGTCCCGCCCTTACCCCTGTTGGGATTGTCATGGCTGATTGAAGGACCGTCGGCAATGACTGCTGCTCTAGCGAACTTCAGCACGCAGACTTTCGCGGCACTGGCCTATATTGCCTGGGCCTCCACCCTGTTCGGCTACTCCGTGTGGAATTTTCTGATGTCACGATATCCCGTAAACCGGGTCGCCCCATTCACTTTGCTGGTGCCACTGGTCGGTCTGACTACGGGTTGGCTGGCATTTGGTGAGATGCTCAAACCCATTCACTTTGCGGGTGGCGCTCTGCTGATGCTTGGGTTGCTGGTAAACCTGTTTGGCTCTCCACTGTTCATGCGCATGCAATGGAAAAAGACCTAGTCCTTTCAGTCTGGTTGGTACTTACGCCAAATGTGCTGATGCTCGACTACGCAGGCCCAGCGGAGGCTTTGCGAATGGCCCGCGATATGGGCGCCAAGTTGGAGCTGCATACCTGCTCGCCACAGGCGGCCATCACCACCACGCTGGGGGTGGGTCTTACAGGCTTGCAGGCGTTGCCCAGTGTGCTGCCGCCGAACAGCATGGTGCTGGTTGTTGGCAACGGGAACGAGGCGGATGACTACGCCACCGCAGCCTCGGCCGAAGTGGTCCGATGGCTCCAGACAACACCACGCGCAGATACCCGGCTCGCCAGCATTTGCTCGGGGGCACTGCTGCTGGCGCAATCGGGGCATTTGGCCGGTCGTCGCTGCACCACCCACCATAGTTTGCTCGACGCCCTTCAGACTGCGGAACCCACAGCGCTGGTCGAGACTGACCGCATATTTGTAGATGATGGTCGAGTTCTAACCAGTGCCGGCATCACCACCGGCATTGACCTCGCGCTGTACATAGTGGAACAACATGCCGGGGCAGAGTTGGCAGCCCAAGTTGCTCGCCGTTTGGTGATGTACCAGCGCCGTGGACCGCAAGACCCGCAAATATCACCGTGGCTGGCCTGGCGCAATCACATGCATCCAGCGGTTCACCGCGCACAGGATGCCTTGTCGCGTGACCCGACCAGACTTTGGACATTGTCGGATTTAGCTGAAGAGGCCCATGTCAGCCCACGACACCTTAGCCGTCTGTTCGCGCAACATGCAGGCATTAGCGTTGTGGCTTATCAGCAGCAGCTTCGCATCGAGCGAGCCAAAGGGCTACTCGCTGCAACCCAGCCATTGTCAGTTGAGAAGGTGGCTGAGCTTTGTGGCTTTGGTTCGACACGCGACTTCCGGCGCGTCTGGGTGCGTTATGCGCAAGGAACACCAGGAGAGGCTCGCAGCAACCGGACGCCTCGATAAGCGGCCATGGTTAACAGAAGATGCCTATGGCAGCCTGTCTCTGGAAGTTCCATTTACGGACATACGCGAACCATCAACGGTTATCTTTCGTAAGTGTCGCCATGTTGTGGCGCTTAAACTAAAGGAGCTACGCGATTAGCAAATCTACGAACTCATTAATTCGTTAGTTCAGTACCCAGCATAACTACTGGTCTCACCTATCGCTAGCCGCCGTTTCGATAGCATCCAATCGCGAAAAAAGTTGCTTCGCAAAAGAATGATTTTCTCCCCACCAATTTAGTTCATCATTGATGCTTGTGGAGGCATCTTTCAAGTCTGAAATTGATGAATTAGCCTCGCTAAGTTGCTGTTCAACAGTTGTTTCAAGACTCTCAATTCGAGAAATTAACTCATCTTGCTTTTCAAGCAGCTGTTCAAGTAACTCTTCGATTCTTGAGGTATCCATAACTAATCCCTTAATTTGTTAAAAAATTTTATTCGTTTTACAAATCAAAATTACGAAAAAAATTATTTAAAGTGCTTAAGTTGGCTTTTGAACTCAAAACCAAATGAGCCTGAACCGTTATCGCCCCACATGATGGTGACTGTTACAGTGTCTAATGAGCGTGCTGTTCACAAAGCACCATGGGGCGGGAGGCCCCTTAATATGGAACTTGAAAGCGAAACAGTTTGCGACGTAACCGAACTGGCCGAATTGAAACCAACAAACCTGTCGATTGAAGTTGAATCTGATGCGACGCTTGGCTATGCATCCATCCAGAACTCAGTTCCTGTCATCCGGTCGCTTCGCATAACAAATCACGGTGATATGGCTATGGAAGGGTTGGAAGTACTAATTACTTGCAATCCAAGCTTCGCACAAGGAACCAAGCTTCGGTTTGACCGCTTGGCACCTGGGGAAACCCGACGTGTTGCTCCCGTTGAGCTTCAGGCCGACCACACCTTTTTAGCGGACCTCCAAGAGTCACTAAACGCGTCAATTAATATCTCCGTAACTTCCGGCAGTTGTGAAGTTGCGACCCAAACTCAAGCTGTTCAGGTCTTGGCTTATGACCAGTGGGCAGGTACTCGAGCCCTGCCCGAGCTGCTGGCGGCGTTCAGCATGCCCAACAATCCGGCGATTGATGTACTCATCGGGAAAGCCTCAAAACTCCTCCGCTCACAGTACAGCGAACTTTCAATGGACGGCTATCAGTCCAAAAATCGAGATGTTGTTTGGAAGCAGGTCTCTGCAATTTACAGCACCATTGCTGCTGAGAACCTTCAATATGCTGAGCCACCCGCATCCTTCGGTTCCGATGGCCAGAAAATCCGGACTCCCGACCGGATACTGGAAGGCCGGGTAGCCACATGCCTTGACCTAGCAATGCTCTTTTCATCGTGTCTTGAACAGGCTGGCTTGCGGCCTGTTGTGCTTTTCAAGGAAGGGCATGCTTGGGTTGGCGTCTGGCTCCACTCGGTTTGTTTCCCAGACCCTTTGCTTGACGATGTCCAAGCGGTTCGAAAGCGCGTGGATAGTGGCGAATTCTTGGCATTTGAAACTACTGGAATTGCCATGCATCACACCCGCAGGCTTTCACTGCGGATTGCACTGGAACGTGGGCATGAACTGCTTCAGGAGCAAGACACCTTTCGCTATGCAGTGGACATTCACCGGGCACGGGAAGTTCAAATTAAGCCATTACCCTCACGAGTTACCGTGGCCAAGCTTCTTGGGCCGGACGAATCAGAGCAACCGGCGGGTATCGAGCCGACGCCCATGTTGCCATCCTTGGACCCCGAGTACCTGACCCCAATAGACATTGGCGTCGAAGATACCCCTGAAGGGCGACTTGCAAATTGGAAATCGAAGCTGTTGGACTTGACGCTTCGTAATCGGCTGCTCAATTTCAAGTCAAACAAGTCGACGCTGCAGTTCATCGCACCTAACCTACCCGGCCTTGAAGACGCCCTCTCCGATGGTTCAGAGTTCCGAATCCGCCCCATGACTGGAATCATGGAGGGTAAAGACCCTCGGTCTGGACAAATCCATACCAGCAAGAGCGGCCGTGCGCCGCTGGATGACATGGCCCTGGAGGCTCTCAAAAACCATGAATTCATCGCAAACATCGCGCTGGACTCCCTTGACGGAACCCTTCTGACCATTTTCAACGCGGCAAGAACAGGCCTCGAAGAAGGTGGTGCCAACACATTGTTTCTAGCAATCGGGCTATTAGAGTGGACGGAAGCCGAGAAGTCGGAGTCGAAGCACCTCGCGCCTATTCTTTTGGTCCCAGTAACGCTTGAGCGGCAATCCGTTCGCTCCGGCTTTCGGCTAAGTCGACACGACGATGAAGCAATCGTCAACCCTACATTGCTGCAGTTGCTTAAGAACAGCTTCGAGCTCAAGGTGACCGGTCTCGACGTGGTGCCGACTGACGATAAGGGTGTTGATGTGCCCAAGGTTCTGCAGTCATTCCGACTGGCCGTGCGCGAGATTCCCAAGTGGGAGGTACTGGAACAAGCTCACCTGGGAATCTTCTCCTTCAAAAAGTACCTCATGTGGAAGGACTTGCAGGACCGCACCGAGCAGCTAAAAGCCAATCGTGTCGTCAAACACTTGATTGAGAACCCAGGTGAGGCGTTTGCCCGAGAAGACCGAGCCGGAGAATTTGACCGACTGGACGAGACTCACCAGCCCCAAGACATCATGACGCCAATGCTGGCGGACTCGTCCCAACTTAAGGCCATCTGTGCAATTGATGCAGGGCGTGACCTGGTGCTGGAAGGACCTCCGGGGACAGGTAAAAGCCAGACCATTACGAATTTGATTGCTCACAACCTGGCCAAAGGTAAGACCGTTTTATTCGTATCCGAAAAAATGGCCGCGCTGGAGGTAGTCCATCGCCGCCTTAACAGCATTGGGCTTGGCCCTTTTTGCCTGGAACTGCATTCATCTAAAGCCAAAAAATCTGAAGTTCTTCAGCAGCTGGGACAAGCACTCGAAATAAGTGCTGAACGAACAGCCAGCGACTGGTCACGCGAAGCTGAACGGCTTGCCCAGCTAAGACAAGAACTCAATGGGCTGGTCGGCTCACTTCATCGCGACTATCCAAATGGTCTAACCCCGTTCGGCGCAATCGGGACTTGCATAAACCAAGGCGTCAAAGACCCATCCAAAATGCCTTGGCCAGATGCCATGACCCATAGCCGAGAGCAATTGGATGCACTTCGTGAAACATCGAGGCGTATCGCAGCGATGGCCACCGACCTTGGCCCTCTGAGCGGTCACCGGCTTGCTGCTATTGGTGCATCTGAGTGGTCCCCAAGCTGGAGCGAAGAACTAGCCACAGCCTCACAGACACTGGACTTAGCTGCTCAGACTCTCAAGCAATCTGCGCTTGATGTGGGTGGGTTCCTTAAAGTTCCAGCACAGGGCCTCAGCTTAGAAAGTTTCGCTGCACTGGACCAACTTGCCGACATCTTATTGGCTGCGCCCAAAGTCCCAGAGAACCTCGCACGACAAGCACACGACAGTCGCATTAGAGCCATGGTGTTGTCATTGGCCAAACACGGTACTGCCCGAAAAGCGGACTGGGACCGAGTTGGGTCGGGATGGGCACCCCAGCTCGCCAAACTCAATGCCACTGACTTGTCAGCCCAATGGTCCCAAGCAAAACTCACATGGTGGCCGAAGTCAGTGTTGGCAAAACGTGGGATTGCGAGTCGACTGGCAGCCTTTAGAACAGATGAGGTGCGGCCGCAGGTGACGCACATTGAGACAATGCTTAAAGCGCTGGCGGACGTCAATGACGAAGACCAAGTGCTGCTTTCAATGCATGCAGAGGCAGAAACTGTGCTTCAAGGGGCCTACATTGGCATCGAAACCGATTGGGCGGCTCTCACCATGCACGAGCAATGGGCACAGAAGTTCACCGATGCAGTGACCATGGTGGCTGGCACGGATTCCCAAGCAATCACCTCGCTTCGGTTAAGCCTACAGCTGCTGGTTAGCGACAATCGTGCTCACTTGGCCCCGTCGGGTCCAGTCGGTTCTGCGCTGCTAACCTTTCGGGATAGCTGGCGAGAGTTGCGCCAGAAAAAAGACATTCTTGAAGCTCTTGCCAAGCCAATTGAACCCATATCTGGCCCACCGGGTGCGGATGGAGCGTTAGCCCGTATTCAGGGAGTACTTACCGGCTGGACTTTGGCGAAGCAACAGCTTCGTGCATGGTGCTTGTGGCGCAGTGTGCGGGACAAGGCAATCGCCCAGGGACTCCAGGGTCTTGTGGCCAGTTTGGAGTCGGGCGCTATCGACTTGACCCAAGTTGAAGCTCACTTTGAGTTCAGCTACTGCAGTTGGTGGCTCTACAAAATCATGGACATTGACCCGGTACTGCGGAACTTTTCAAGTGCTGACCATGAACGCAAAATTCGGGAATTCAGGCAAGCTGATACCAAATTCCAAAAACTCACAGAACAATTCATCGCCGCGACGCTCTCAGGAAAAATACCAACGGCAACAGGCGCAATGGTCGGAGCCGATAGCGAGCTTGGAAAACTCCGGCGTGAACTACAAAGGCAACGCAAACAGATGCCAGTTCGTCAATTGGTGCAGTCACTACCAACATTGCTGCCAAAGCTCAAGCCCTGCTTGCTAATGTCACCGCTGTCGGTGGCGCAATATTTGGATGCCGGGTACGCACCCTTTGATTTGGTCGTCTTTGATGAGGCATCGCAGATTCCCGTGTGGGATGCCGTTGGGGCTATCGCCCGAGGCAAACAATTGGCTGTTGTTGGGGACCCCAAACAGCTACCTCCCACAAACTTTTTCGCCAAGTCGACGGACTCGGAAGGTAATGGCGAAGAACAGGTGGAAGACCTGGAAAGCATTCTGGATGAATGTCTTGGTGCCGGTATGAACCGTCTGAGCCTGCAATGGCACTACCGTAGTCGCCATGAGAGCCTCATTACTTTCAGCAACGTTAATTACTACGATTCACGATTGGTCACCTTCCCCTCACCCGTAACAGATGACGTTGCAGTGCGCGTTGAACGTGTGAACGGCGTTTACGACAGAGGTGGCTCTCGTACCAACCGCATTGAGGCAGAGGCAGTCGTCAAGGGCATAGAGAACCATTACCTCTCCCCCTCCAAAGCGCATCTCAGCATCGGTGTCGTCACATTTAATCAGCCACAGCAGGCCTTGATTGAGACGCTGCTGGATGCGCGTCGACGCGTGAATCAGAACCTTGACCGAGCAATCGCTTCTAGCGCGCATGAACCACTTTTCATCAAAAACCTTGAAAACGTCCAAGGAGATGAGCGTGACGTCATATTCTTCTCCATTACTTTTGGACCAGACGCGGCAGGCAAGACCACGATGAACTTCGGACCGCTCAATGGTGAAGGCGGCCACCGGCGGCTCAACGTAGCCATTTCTCGGGCCCGAGAGGCTGTTGTCATTTATAGCACGCTTATGCCTGAACACATCGAACTCTCCAAAGTTCGGGCCGCCGGTGTTCGGGACTTAAAGCACTACCTGGGGTTTGCAATCAAGGGACCCCGGGCGCTAGTCGAGCAAAGCATGCCAACCGGATTGGCCCCGGACAGCCCCTTCGAATTAGCTGTCATACGTATATTGCGAAATCACAATTGGGAGGTTCACCCACAAGTGGGCTGTTCTGGCTATCGTATTGACATTGGTGTGGTGGACCCACGGGCACGTGGGCGATACCTTGTGGGAATCGAGTGCGATGGACGCACCTATCACTCAGGTGCCACGGCAAGGGACCGCGACCGCTTGCGCCAACACATACTTGAGGGACTTGGCTGGCGCATTCATCGCATTTGGTCAACTGACTGGTGGCTTGACCAAGAGGGAGAGGTGAAGAAAATTATGGCTCGCCTTCAAGCCATTCTCGACGATGTTCCAATTGAAGAAGAGCCAGTTGTGGTGGCCGAATCAGCCCCCTCAGTCGAGCCAATAGTAAATACAGAACCCAGCACCGTAAAAGTGACCACGACCATACAGGAACCAGTCCCCCACACAGGTGCTATTGGGCAGAACGTCCCCATTTACAAGCCTGTCTCGATACCGTCAAGAAGCTCAGATGGTTTCTATGACCACAGCACTGCGTCCACACTTACCGCGCAGTTGACGCAAATTATTGAGGGTGAAGGGCCTATTTCAGAAGCTGTACTTTTCAAGAGAGTAGCCCGGAGTTGGGGACTTGAGCGAACAGGTTCAAGAATCGTTGAGCGGTTGAAAGAGTTGATGCCGAAGTCTGTAAGAGAAACTGTTGAAGGTTCTGCGACGTTCTACTGGCCCAAGTCAATTGAATACTGGAAGCTAGCGCATTGCCGAATGGCAGATGGGGGCGCTGAGTCCAAGAGGCACATTGACGATGTAAGCACTGAGGAGATTTCTGCTCTTGTGCTTCAGGTTTTGTTCCAAGCTGGCGGTGCACCCAAGCAAGATGTGGCACGTTCGGTTTGTCGAATGATTGGAATGGCGAGAGCCACGGCTGATGCTGAAGCGAGGGCGATGTCGGCAATAGCAAAGCTTATTGGGCTTTTAAAGGTCACGGAGGGGGACGGCAACATTCGTCTAGCGCCGAATCCATGACCTCAACGTCGTGGGGTATAACCGAAGGAAAAAACGAAATCCACCACCAGCGGACCTCAAAGCCCGGGCTAATGGATGCTCCTTACTTTGGTAGCAAATCGTTCATTGCGACAAATAATTTTTCAAACCGGCTATACGCGTCCGCATGCACGTCTTCTTTGAGAAGCTCCAGGTTCGCAATTAGCCAAGCTGCGGGCCCAAAATGGTCGAATTCTTCTAAGTCGGGGAATAGTCTCATCGCGCTCTCCACACGCAGCACGATTCGCTGGTCAGCGCCCGCACCACGGGGCAGTAAACCTGCGACCAAAAGTTTATTGCCTGGCACGGAATACGCTCTGTTCACAACCTCGACGTACAAATGCTCACCAAGAAGGTCTTCGATGTCCGCTTCAGCCTGGCCACAAAAATCAGAAGCAAGCAATATGTGGCCATCCTGCAAAAGCTTTGACTTACGCAACTTTTCGAGTGTTGATTTTTGTCCGTTTGCGTAATCTAACAATGCGGCAATGTGGAGCTTATTGCCACCGAACAGCACTGAGAACGCTTGAATCTTGTCCACCCCTCCAGATGGACAGACTGTCCAACGAGGGTCAAGGTGAGGTCTCTTTAAGGCTTTAAGTTTTTGAGAAAATGCCTGCAAATACAGGAGGTCAGACGGGCCTTCTACAAGTAACGTGTGCGCTCCGACGAACAACGACTGGGATATTTCATATCCGAGAGCGCTCTGCAAGGGAAATAGGGTGTCACGGTCAGTACTTAATACCTGGTCGCCCACTTTAGTTCCTCGAACCTCGGGCTCATCATTTGGCCGATACACAACGACGTCTTCGACCGTTCTGACTGTCATCAACCGGTCTGTTGGGACCATGAACGGCGAGTGAGTTGTGTAAACAACTTGATGCGCCGGTTCTAGTTTTTCTCTGATGTAACGCAGTAAGTCGCCCTGAGCCTTGGCGTGAAGATTCAACCCCGGCTCATCCAGGAGAATGATGACATTCCCCTGGTTTTTCCTGACCTGAGAAAACTTGACTAAAAAAGAAAAGAACCAAGTAAACCCTGCGCTCCGGTCATCGAACGGTACGGTCATGTCATGGAGTCTATTGCGAATTCGCGTGTGCATGACCCACCCCGTATTGAAGGGGGCCTCGTCTCCTGCTCGACCAGCGTCAAGGGAGAATTCAACCTTTAGGTTCTTGTTCTGAGACCAGTAGGCAAAAATCTGCTTAGAAATGGCGATTGATGCAGCCTCAACCCTAGCCCTCAACTGTTCAAAAGTATTTGAGGTAGTCAAATCAGCCAGACTTATTTTGGCAAATTCAAGAAAATCCATAAATATTTGCTGCCCTGGCTTGAGCTTCTGACCTTGCGCTTTGGCAGCTTGAAGGGTCTCTAGGTGTACGCGCCCGTCCATTCTGTCGTAGCTGGAAAAGTACAAGAAGTTAGGAAGCCGGGTGTCTAATGCACCCTTCACCCATCCCTCGACATCACCTGTCAAAAGCGTGTCAGTTGCCACGACGAGGTGTTTGAGTTCAGGTGCGGCCAACTCGCCCAACTCTGCTATCTTGCCACGTAAGTCTTTCACGCTTGCGCACAAGACGACAAGTTCCTTATCTTCTTGCTTAACACCATGCTTCACCAGCAAGTTGCCGACAATGCGTTGGTGGTCAAGGGCTACGACCCATCGTCGAGATTCTGTTTCATACTGTTTTGAAACTCCGACAGTGCGAGACGTTAGCGCCCCTTCACCCAGTTCCGACTCAATGACGGCGACATCGGCATCACTGAGTTCCCACTCTGTATTGACAACCTCTGCCTCCTTGCCTTCATGTCGTTCGTCATATTCCGCCAGGAACCCACGTGGGTACTCAAGGTCTCTATTGAATTTTTTCTTACTTTGGTCGACAGGATTTAAACGCTCAAGCGCTTGAAGAACTGTGGTCTTACCTGACTCATTTTTTCCAACAAGGCACGTAGTTCCGTCGAGAGTGAATTCCCCAGAATCAAGAACGCTTCGGTAGTTGTTGATATGTGCGTTTAAAAGCTTCATTTTTTATGCTTCTCTCTCGTTATTTTTAAATTGCAGACGCGGCTTAACGTTGCGCTGCCTGCTTAAATCCATCGAACGCCATCTTGGCCAGCATCCCCTGCATAGCCGCAAAAATCCGCTCGTCATTGAGCATCTGGCTGGCAATTTTGTTGTGGCTCTCCTGCCCATCAATAATGATGTCCATCAGGATGTCCTTGAAGTCACCCATCGCGAACTGCTGTTCGGTGTTGCTGACCGCCTGCTCTGCCAGCGTCTCGCTCTCAAGCAACTTGCCCTTGATGGTTGTGACGTAACCAACCAGGTCGGCCTCCGTCAACTCCCCCGAAAACAGGTCATTCATCTTGTCAACAATTTCAGCGAGCTTCTTTTCCTCATCCGTCTTGGACTTGCCGCTGCCGGCCTCTGATGCCGGTTTCAGTTTTACCAGCTCACCAGTGCCCAGGTCGAGCGTCTGCTCCCCCAGCTTTTGAATCCGGTAATGTGTGAGTTGCACATCGGAGTCCAGCTCCAAAATGCTGGAACCGCTGCTGCGCTCCGCAATCCGGGTCATCAAGCTCTTGCCAAAGACATAACGCTTTTCCAGGTCGGCATCGTCGTAAGGGATGATTTGGGACAGGAAGTCGTACATGCGCAAGAAGGTGCCCAGGTCTTTGCGGAACTGCTCCTGCTCATCCACTTCAAGGTCAAAGAACCGGTCCTTCGCAGGCTTCAGAAATAAGTGCAGGTTTGCCTGCTTGCGCTTAGGGTCAAAAAACGCCTCGGCATACTGCTCAATCTCGTTCTGGAAGTAGACCTTGGCTTGGTCCAGTTTGACCTGGAGCTCATGCACGATATTGGGGTCGGTGACGTCCTCCACCTCGGCAGTGCGGAAATACGGTTTGAAGCTGGCCAGAATTTCTTCTGGCTTGTTCACGAAGTCCAAAACAAAGGGTTCCTCCTTGCCGGGCGCCATGCGATTCAGCCGGGACAAGGTCTGCACTGCCATCACGCCAGACAATCTTTTGTCGATGTACATGGCTTGCAACAATGGTTGGTCAAAACCAGTCTGGTACTTATTAGCGACCAGAAGCACCCGGTAAACATCTTCCTTAAAGGCGTCGGAAGGCTCCTGACCCTTAATTTGCGGGTTCATGTTGCGCTCATTGAAGTCGTCTGTTCCCGCTTCCGGGTCCTGCACGTCACCTGAGAACGCCACCAGCGCCTTCATGTCCTTGTCGTAGCCCATCTCTTTGAGGTACTTATCCATGGCCAGCTTGTAACGCACCGCCGCCAAGCGACTGTCGGTCACCACCATGGCCTTGGCACGGCCACCCAACTTGGGTGCCACGAACTCGCGGAAATGTTCAACGATGACCACAATTTTTTGGGCGATGTTGTAGGCGTGCAAGACTGCAAATCGAGCCAAAGTCTTCTTGGCCTTCATTTGCGGAACCATCTTTTCGGCTGCGGTCGAACTCAGCTTGTAGAAGGTTTTGTACGACATGTACCGCTTAAGCACATCCAGGATGAAGCCCTCTTCAATGGCCTGGCGCATCGAGTACACATGGAACGGCACCGGCAAACCATCCGGTCCAGGACGGCCGAACAACTCCAGCGTCTTCGACTTCGGCGTGGCCGTGAATGCAAAATAGCTCACATTGGGCGGACGGTGCCGTGACAGCATCACCTGGTTAATGATGTCCTCGGACGTCACGTCTTCCGGGTCAATCTCCACATCCACCTCAACGTCCACTTGGGCACCATCGAGCTCAACCGACACAATTTGCTTTTTGGTGTCCGTGGTGAGCGCCCGGCGCAGCTTCTGCGCGGCAGCCCCAGATTGGCTGGAATGTGCCTCGTCCACAATGAGTGCAAACCTTTTATCCTTCAGGCCCTGGACCTTCTGCAGGATGAATTGGAACTTTTGCAGCGTGGTGATGATGACCGGCACACCGTCATTCAGGGCTTTGGCCAGCTGCTCAGAGTTCTGGTCAATCTTTTGGACAACCCCAGCCTTGTGTTCGAACTGGGAGATAGTTTCCTGCAATTGGCGGTCCAGCACGCGGCGGTCCGTGATGACGATGACAGTGTCAAACACCTTCTCATCTTTGGGCGTGTGCAGGTTGGCGAGACGATGCGCCGTCCAAGCAATGGTGTTTGATTTACCGGACCCAGCAGAGTGCTGCACAAGGTAAACCTGCCCAACACCCTCATCGCCGGCTGACCGGACAAGCCGCAGCACAGCGTCAAGCTGGTGGTATCGCGGGAAAATCAGGGTTTCCTTGGTGGTTTTTTTGCCAGCCTTGTCCTCTTCTTCCTTCGTTTCCAAGTGGAGAAAGTTGCCAAGAATGTCGAGCCAGACATCGCGTGACCAAATCAGCTTCCACAGGTACCAGGTTGGGTAGCCATGTTCTGGGGGGGCCGGCGGATTGCCCGCACCGGCGCCGCCGAAGTCATCAGGTCGGCCGAGGTTGAACGGAAGAAAGTACGTTTTGTCGCCATCAAGCTTGGTGGCCATGAACACTTCATCGGTCGATACGGCAAAGTGAACCAGCGCCCGGGTCTTGAATTGCAGCAAGGGCTCCAACTCTTTTGACTTAACGTCGCGTGGCAGACGGTCCTTTTTGTATTGGTCAATGGCGTCCTTGATGTTCTGCGTCATGTCGGTCTTGAGCTCGGTGGTTGCCACCGGCATGCCGTTGACGAACAGCACCATGTCAAAGCTCTTTTCGTTGTGCAGGGAGTAATGCAACTGGCGAATGGCCGTCAGCCTGTTTTTATCGTACAGCTCCCACAACTGCATGTTTTTCTTATGCGCGGGTCGGAACTGGCATAGAAAGAATTTGGTGGTGCCCTTGGTGCCGGAATCCTTAAACCCATGGCGAAGCAGATGCAGGGTGCCGTGCTTATTGAGCTGGTCGGCCACGCGCTTGGTGAAAATGGCTTCTGACTGCCCGTTGTGCCACTGTTGGAACTTAGCCCACTCCTTGGGCTGGGTTTCTTGCACGAAGGAAATCAGGTCTTCGGGGAATATGGCCAGTTCACGGCTGTACGACTTGGCATCCTTCAGGTGGGTTCGGACCGACCAACCGTTGGCGGCGAGATGTTCGCAGAGTTCGTTTTCGAATACGCGCTCGGTGTGGATGTTTGTTAGCTCAGCCATATCAGTTACCAACTTTCCGGTAAGTCATACCAAGCGCATGCGCAGTGGTTGGGTTGACCATCACAAAACGAAATGCAGAGCCTTTCATCATTCCGTCCTTGTTTGTAACGATGACGGACTGACCCTCGACCGTGTAGCCGACCTTTTCAATGAGGCCCATCGTCTCCGTTTCGCCGTTGCGGAAAGTGGTCCTCATTGATTCAATTCCATCTGGCTGCCAAGTGCCAGCGAGTGGGCCCGGGGTCGAGTCGCCACAGGCAGCAAGGCCCAAGGCAAGCGATAGTGCGACGATGGTACGAATCATGAGTCCCTTTGGATTGTTTTTTGTTTAGGTTCGGCGTTTAGCTCATGCGCACGCAATGAAGTGACGCGAGTGGCTCACTTATTCATCGCCGGCAACCTGATTTCGGTCAGCTTCCAGTCTGCAAACCCACTACGCTGGAACACGACCCCAAACCTCTCTGTGTTATTTACATCTGGCTTTTCGGGGTCAACGGCATATGCGACAAGCTTGTCGGCCCCCTTACGGTCATAGGCCCATTTAGGCTTGGTTTTACTTGATGAACCTGCATCCGAGGGTGGCCCGGCGCCAGCGTCCGACGAAGCCGAGCCCTCGACAGGCCCCTTGTCTTTCGGCGAGAGGGAGCCGCTTTGCATAGCCCGCATCATGGTTTCTGGCCGAACCATGGCGTCAATCATCCGGTCAGCCATTGCCATACCCATCATGGCGCCCAGAGCCGCAAAGCCGTTTCCGGAACTCTGGGTCTCACTGAGCTTGTCTGACATCATGGCGGAAAACTGGCCTTTGAAGCTTTCCCGCAACTTCGGGTAGTCCACCCGGTCATTGAACGCGTCAGCGTCTTTTTGCTGCGCTGCAGTCTGCAATTGCCTAATTGCAAGGTATGGTGACCAGTGCCAGTAAGCTGAGACTGCAGCGATGGTCAGGATGCCGGTGACAGCGGCAGCCTTAAGAGTTTTTGTTGACATTTATCCCCTCCCTGAGGAACTCGTTTTTAGAAAGTATGACAGTTTGTTTTGGTGATACGTATCAGGTTAGCAATAGCTTTTTTAGTGCCGCCACAGGATGCCCCCCGGTTAGTGTCGAGATGACCTTAGTAAAAAAGCTCATACTCCCGCCTTGAGCGTGCAGACATCCAACTGTCCCGTTACCGCCGCTGAAATCAATGAAGAGCGATACTCCCGGAGGTGGGTGATGTGCGCTGCAACGTGCTCGGAAAGGCCATCAAGCTTGCTTCTGCTGGCATGCAACTCACCTATGAGATTAGACTGTTCTTTTAATGGAGGCACCGCGAGCCAGAGCTCTTTCAGGTTACCCGAACCAATGTTTTTTGCCAGTCCGTCAGCGCCGCTTACAAGCTGAAGAATTTGCTCCCTGAGAACACGTGTGTTGCACATCCATGCCAACAATTCCGGCAAAAGCTGTGGTTCAGGGTCAAACTTTAGCCTGAAATTCTTGTCACTCAACATAAGCTTGGGGCGAGTTGCGTAGACATACGCGAAGGAGCCCACATAGTCCGCGGTCCCACTTGCCCGCGTAATCAGCACATCCCCCGCATGAACTTCAAGTCCAGGAATCGGCTCAAGTGAGGCTGGTAGCGCTTTGTGCTCATCTTCACGATAGACACCGGCATTTGCGGCACCAGCTTTTAGCACGCCCCACTCATCTTCAGCAGCAAGCCCGGCTTCACATTCTGGGCTCCAGCCTTGTTCGATGCCGGACACGAGGTGCTTCAGACGAACGACGCGCCAACCTTTTGGTACTTCACGTATCCAGGGGTTGCCTGTCGAAACCATGGCACGGGCTTCACCAAAGCAAATACGTGTCAATTCTGCTGCCCGCCACTCAACCAGTGTGGCCAACAGCTTCTCCTTCTCTGCAATCAAAGCATCAATCCGCGCCGTCTTGTCGTCGAGGAAGTCGGCGATGCGTTGTTGGTCGAGTTCGGATGGAAAAAGCAACTTTGACTGATACGCTCTTTCTCTGGAAAGGCCGGGTACTCCCGTATCCTCCGAGTTTTCATCTAAACCAAGCGTTTGGAGAGTCCAGAACAGCCATCGAAGATTAGCCGAAGTGGACCGTTTATCAATAAAAAAAGCTGTGTCAATGCAGAAGCCACCCACATCACTCCAGGTAACTTTTCCGTAGGAACCCTTTCGACCGATAACAATGGCGGGGGCCTCCATGTTGGCATCGTTATGGGTACCCACGATGCCATTTGAGCCAAACACAGGAACTTCTCCATCGACGCGAATCTCCTGAGCAAGAGCATCCCCGTATGCAAATCGAGTAACGTGCTTCAAGGACGGCTGAATCTTCACGCCACCACCCCCTTCATCAGCTCAACGAAACGCTTCTCCATCTCCTGAATTTCAGCAGCAATCACCGCGGGCTTGCGTGGTGGCTTGTAAACATAAAAGTACCGGTTGAAGTTGAGCTCATAGCCAACCTTGCCGGGCTGGCCGTCTTTCTCATCCTTGATGTCTTTGTTCACCCAAGCGTCCGGCACATGGGGAAGTACCTCACGTTTGAAATACGTGTCGATTGACTCCAGCAATGGCACGCTCTCTGTGTCACGCAAGTCTTTGTCAAAAGGCTTCTCACCCTTTTTGAACTTGGCAACTTTCCCCTCAGCCAAAGGTCTGTCCACCGTGACCTTGCGATAGCCAAAGAACTTGTTCTCAAAGACCTTGGACACAATCCGGGGTGGTTCGTCCTCGACTGGGGCAGGCCCTTTAGATTTTTTGGCCTCAACAAACTCAAGTGAAAAGGTTGCGTCTTTGGTTCCAGCCGAATAGACGGCAACAATTTCAGCAACCTGTTCGTCAGTAATCAGCGCGCGTTTGTTACCCAGTGATTTCTTCATCTTTGAGTACATGCGGGTGGCGTCAATGAGTTGGACTTTGCCTTTTCGGTCACCCTTTTTGTCATTGTCCAAAATCCAGATGTACGTGGCGATGCCGGTGTTGTAGAACAGGTCATTGGGCAACGCAATGATGGCTTCCAGCATGTCGCTTTCTAAAATCCAGCGACGGATTTCTGACTCACCAGAGCCTGCGTCGCCCGTGAACAACGGGGAGCCATTCAAGACGATGCCGATACGACCACCACCCTCAGCAGCTGGACGCATCTTGGAAATCAGATGCATCAGGAACAACAGTGAGCCGTCACCAATACGGGGCAAGCCGGGACCAAACCGACCGGCGAAGCCTTTTTTCTCATGCTCTGTTTTTATGAAGCCATCAACTTTCTTCCAGTCGACACCGAATGGTGGATTGGCCGCGCCATAGTCAAATTTTTCATCGGGGAAGCCGTCAGCGGACAACGTATTTCCGCGGACCATGTTTTTGGGGTCTTGCCCCTTGATGAGCATGTCGGCCTTGCAGATGGCGTAGCTCTCATCATTGAGCTCTTGGCCAAACAGCACCATCTTGGCGGAGCTATTGATGGACCTGGCCACGGCCTCACCCATGGACAGGATGCCACCAGTGCCTGCGGTGGGGTCATACATCGAACGCACGACGCCGGGCTTTGACAGAGCCTCGTTATCCCCGGAGAACAGGCAATGCACGATAAGCGAGATAACTTCGCGGGGCGTGAAGTGGTCCCCTGCAGTCTCATTGGAGGATTCGGCAAACTTGCGAATGAGCTCTTCAAACACCATGCCCATCATTTCATTGGGCACGGTATCCGGGTGCAGGTCGATGGTGGCGAACTTCTGCATGAGTATGAACAACAAATCCTTGTCGTCCAGCTCCACAATGCGCTCAACAAACTTGAACCTCTCGAACACGTCTCTCGCATCTGCCGAAAACTCGCCAATGTAGGCTGTCAGGTTCTGGCAGATGTGGTTTTGGTCTGCCAACAGTCCCGGCAGGTTGAACGTGCTGGTGTTGTAAAACGGCTTCCCCGTCTTGCGTTTGAGAATACGGTCAAGACTGGCCCCTTGGGCATCGCCAGCGCCTTGATGCTTGGCGTGCTCCTTGAGAACGTCAGCTTTTGTGCTTTCCAGTACGCAATCCAAACGCCTCAGCAGGGTCAGGGGAAGAATGACTTTGCCGTAATCGGCAGGTCGGTAGTCGCCTCGCAGAAGGTCGGCGACCGACCAGAGAAAGTTTGCGATTTCGGAAAAGTTTTGAGCCATAGTCCCTGTAATTCTTTAAATTTATGAAAATCAGTCGAATCTTCGCCCCTACACGAAGGTTTATCTGTGTAAGTCTTAATGTTTATTTTTTCATCTATGTTTCTTTGAGGTAGCCCAAGACCTCAGCCCTATTGGATAAGACAATTTGCTGTTTTGGGGGCTCACCATCAGCGTCCGTATCCAGCCCTAAGTGATTAAGGAAGTAAAACAGCAAAGCCTTTTTACAAAGCACACGAGCTTCGCCCGCGACCATTCCGTAATCAAGCTCAATGGCTTTTTTAGTCGACTCTGAAAGTTTAGGATGAGGTGCAAGTACCACCTCCACCAACTCCTGCCAGGACCTATCGGCCTCAGCCGTCGGCCCCGCGATAGGTGAAGGTTCGATTTCCAACATCCGAGCGACAACAAAATCCAAAAACTGCTGCCGATGCTGGCAAAAGGCACGAACGTGCCAACGATAGCCATCGTGTGAAAACGCATGTGGCGTCAGCACACGCCTCCATGGCTCAGGTTTTGACATTGACTGATAAAGAACTTCAACAGAGCTTTTGTCTCGGATAGCCCGCAACAAACCGGAAAGAATTTCCGGACTCAACGTTCTGCCCGGGGTGGGCACCAAGGCCGTAGAGGGTCTCCAGCCCAAAAAACTGGATTCTGGCTCAACGAGGCCGCTCTCGATTGCCAGCAGTTCATTCAAAAATTGTGATGAACTATTCGCAATAAAGAGAGGCTTGAACTGGGGGGTAGCCACGTACACCTTGGAACTACGGTCATAAACCAAGTTTTCCGGTGCAAGCTCAATGTAGCGTGCAATGTCCAAGGAAGACTGCGGGACCGAGATACCAAAAAATGACATTAAGTCACTTCGGTTCAGGCGGCCTTCCCAGCGCAATCTGAAATCAATGAACTCCAATCTCCGCTCTTTACCCCAACGGGTTGAGACCTTCGTTTCAACGACTGATATTTGTTTTATTCTTTCCATCACTCAATTTTAAACATAAATACAAAAACTATACACATCTAATAAATATACGTATAATTAAAAGACACAAGTAATCGCAACACAGGGAATAACCGTGAACATCGACTTCCATTACGGCGTCATTTACGCCACATCCAGACTCGCCGGTCTAAATAAAAATGACGCCCAAATAGTTGCGCATTCCTGCCAATACGTGGATGACGCCACGACCAATGGTCTTTTGACGTTTTCAGGGGGCGAAACTTTCGAGCGTTTTGCAAGTGCGCATGAAATGTGTGATTACAAAAATGCCTTGGACGCGGAAAACCGCGTAATTTGGGTACCCTTTCACTTTCTGCCAGCCGGAGAAGGCAACACGCTGGAGGACAAGGCAGTCTGTAAACCAGACAGCTCCATTGCACGTGCCATGGTCAAAAAAGCCCTTGGTCGCCACGAAGCGGGCAACGCGTTGCACCGTCTAGGCGTATCACTTCACGTCTACATCGATACCTGGGCGCATCAGGGTTTCAGCGGCATCGTCAGCGACAACAACAAACTGCTGTTTCTGGAAGGCGATGACCACGACCACAATACCTGGCTTGGCAAGCTCACAGACGCACTCGTGACAGCCGGCCACAATATCGGGACCGTAACTTTAGATGCCATTTCTGGTCTTGGTCACGGTGCAGCCCTACATTTTCCAGACATGCCTTGGGCTAAATGGACGTACACAAATGCGAACCAACTACAGGTCAAAAGAGACAACCTAGCTGATTTCATCCAAGCTGCAGACATGGCCTGCAAGGTAGTTCAAGGATTCATCAACAAGAATTTGAACTATGAAAATGAGCCAGGCATGAACACATCTGCCAAAGCATCGTTACAAAAAATTCTTGAGAACAATCGGGACCACGACCCAAAAAATAGGCTCGACGTGTTTATTAATGCGGTCGCCAATGGCGAAATCCCAGGATTGAAGGAGGATATTCCTGCATATATTGACAAGGGATTCGGTTCGTGGAAACACGCAGCAACGGGTATCTCTGAAGTAGATGATGGCGGTGTCGAACCAACCTGGTCTAACGACTTTGAAGAATCCAACTACCGGAAATTTCACGATGCAACGAAAGAACACAGGTATGTCGTAACTCAGGAAATATTGCCAGCTTTCAATTTGCGGTTGGCCTGAGAAGTGGGTGAGACCATCTTTATGACAACGAGAGATGTATTTCGGACACAACCCGTAAATCAAACCAACATCAACCTCCCAAAGTACCCATGGATAATTTTGGTGATTTACGCTTGCGTTACCGATTACTAAAAGGCTCTTGGCAGTCTTCAGCGCAAAAGGAACAGCTATGAAGGTATTACGTGCTGCGGCATCACTGAGAGCACTGAAAGGTCAGCCACTTTGGCGGCTGCTTGCGGCCCTCAAAGCACCCGTCGTTATCGCCCTGCTGCAGTGGCTCTATGAGGACAACATCAAATCACTGCCTGGTTCGGTGCTCCTGGAACGGCTTTCCCGAGAACTGGAAGACCTACGCGCCACTGGCGAAGACATGCCGCAAACAGGCCAGGCCTATGTGGCCGACTGGCTGTCCGAAGGTTGGCTTACTCGCCGGTTTCCTACCGGAGCGAGTGAAGAGGAATATGAACTCTCCGCCGAGGCCCTGAATGCCATACGATTTATCCTGGGGTTACTCAAGCCCCGGACAATGGCCACAGAGAGTCGCTTGTCCCTGGTCATTCAGCAACTCTCACGACTCGCCGAAGAAACAGACACCAACCCAACTTCCCGTCTTGAGACCCTACGTAGAGAACGCGACAAAATCGACCAAGCGATTGCGGAAGTTGAACGTTCCGGAGTGAAGCCACTTCCGAAGGCCCGCGCGTTGGAAAGAACACGAGAAGTCATTGCCTTGGCGGAGGAACTCACCGGCGACTTCCGAAGTGTGCGCGATGAGTTTGACAAGCTTAATCGCGGCCTGCGACAGAGCATCATGGAACACGATGGCAATCGCGGTGACGTCCTGGAGGCCCTGTTTGCAGGGGTTGACCTGATTGGAGACTCTCCTGCCGGCCAAACCTTCAATGCGTTCTGGCGCCTGCTGACGGACAGCGAACAGGCTCAAACACTGCTCGAATCTCTAGAAACCGTAGTCGGTCGGCCCTTTGCAAGGGACCTCACCACCCATGAACGCAAGTTCTTAAACGGACTTACCGGCGCGCTCCTGGATGAAGGTAGTGGCGTGCACGACGTGCTGCAGAGCTTTGCAAGAAGCCTGAAAAGCTTCGTCCAGAGTCGTGAGTTTTTGGAGCATCGGCGTATTAACGGACTTCTCAAGAGCGCTACTTCAGCGGGAATCGCCAACAAAGATACAGTACGAGCCAATCAGCAAATCGATTATTCACTTGAACTGACCAGTAGCACCCTCAGGTCTATTTCACAGTCCACCCTATACGACCCAGCCGAGAGAATGACTGACACCAGCATGGCCCAAGCTGAACCGTCAGAGCTGACGCTGGACGTCATCAGCGATTTGGTTCGTCAATCAGAAATCGACTTTCGCACGCTAAAGCAGCACGTGCGATATATGCTTGACCGCAAGTCTCAAGTTTCCGTCGGTGAGGTACTGGACCACTTCCCCGCAGAACAAGGTCTAGGCAGCGTCGTTGGGTACATAGCACTTGGTGCTAAACACGGCGAAGTGACTCTTGGAACAGAAACTGTTAGCTGGGGTCTGGACGAAAACAACAAGCGCCGAGCCAAGTTGCCATCAATATTTTTTATCAGGGAGAGATACGATGAGCTCATGGGATGAGACCACAGCAGATATGCCGCACATTGAAGGCGCTGTCAACAGTCTAACGCCTGCGACGGCAATACCGGGCGACATGGGAACACTTCCAGTTGAAGCACGCCGAGTATTGGTCCAACTGCTACGTGGGCCCTCAGTAGATGTGCGTCGACATGCAAAGCTCTGGCCTATCTTGATGCGCGACGAAGAAGTAATCACATCTCGCCTGCACGACATCTTTCTGGAATTAGTCATTGACCGGGAACAGGGCGTCGCGTTCACCCGGCAAATGGCGTTTGAGCAATTGGACATTCCAATTCTCTTGCGCAAGGCGCCCCTGACCTTCATAGAGTCCGCTTTGGTGCTTTATCTACGACAGCGCCTAACTCAGGCGGACGCTCAGGGCGACCGGGCTGTCGTGTCTAACCCGGAAATGCTGGAGCACATGAGTGTTTTTGAGCGGCAGCCCAATCCTGACCATGCAAAGTTTGAAAAACAATCGCTCAATGCCATCGAAAAGATGAAAACTCTGAGCTTGCTGCACAAACTGCAGGGAACAGATGAGCGCTATGAAGTATCACCGACTCTGAAACTTCTGTTTTCTGCTGAGGACATCCAGGCGCTCACCAAGGTGTACATGAATAGCGTAAACCCCAGTCTAGAGGGCAATGAAGCTAGTGAACAAGTCACAGTCGATTAAGGGAAAGGTAAAAAATGAAATCATTCGAACAGTCCAGCCTTCTGGATGGCGCCGAAGACCAGTTCCGATTGAAGCGTATTCAGACCTTCAACTGGGGCACCTTCTCGGGCATCTTCACTTTTGAGATTCCCGACGCAGGCTATCTCTTTGTTGGCCCATCCGGCTCCGGAAAGTCCACAGCTCTGGATGCGCATGCCGCCTTGATGACCCCGCCCAAATGGGTTGACTTCAATGTGGCAGCGCGTGAGGCTGAGCGTAATGGCAAAGACCGTAGCGTCATGACATACATTCGCGGCGCATGGGCCCAGCAGACTGCTGACAACGGCGAATACGCCTCCCAGTACTTGCGGACTGGCACAACGTGGTCAGCCATCTCTGAGACCTACAGAAACCAACAAGGTCGATGTGTCGTGCTTGCACAAGTCCTGTGGGTCAAGGGAAACTCCACCACATCCGGTGATGCAAAGCGCATCTACTTGCTTTTAGACCGTCCCTTTGATATCTCTGAGTTGGAATTCTTTGCCAAGTCTGAGTTTGATGTTCGCCGCTTTAAGCAGGACCTCCCGGATGCAACCGTCTGCCAAGAATTCAGCGTCTACCAAGAGAAATTTAGGCACTTGCTGGGCATAGACAACGAACGTGCACTGCGACTGCTGCATAAGACCCAATCCGCCAAAAACTTGGGTGACCTCAATGTATTCCTGCGTGACTTCATGTTGGATACGCCTGAGACTTTTGGTATTGCAGACCGCCTAGTGAGTGAGTTCGGCGAACTCAACGCTGCACACAAAGCTGTTGTCGATGCGCGCCGCCAAATCGAAACATTGGCTCCGGCTCGAGAAGAACACATGCAAATGGATGCCGTCGGCCTGCAGCGGCAAGAGGTGCTTTCAATTCAAATCTCCGTGGAGCACTACCGGGAGTACCGTCGCCGCTTGCTACTGAACGAGCGACTCGATGAGCAGGAGGTCGAATTTGAGGGAGCCAAGCAAAAGCTGGCTCAACTCGAAGAAATCGAGGAAAACGAAAGCCAAAAACTGGGGAAACTGCAAGCGAGCAAAGCGGGCATGGGCGGCAACATTCTGGAGCAACTGCAACGTGAGCGCGACCAGGCAGAAAAGGAGAAGCCGCTACGGCTAGGCAAACGTGAGCAGGCGAAGTTAGCATGCGAGACCATGGGCTGGGCTATGCCGGACGAGGTGGTTTGGTTTGTCGAACGAGTTGAAGCAGCGAAGCAGTTTGTTTTGAAAGCGACTGATTTACGTCAATCCGTCGAAGAGCGCAAAGACGTCCTAAAGGGAAAGAAGAAGGAAGCCGAGGCGAAATTCACCATCACTGCAGCAGAGGTGAACGCGTTGCAACGTCAACGCTCCAACCTCCCATCCAAACTCTTGGACCTGCGAGAGGCAATGGCCGAAGACTTGGGTATCACGGCTGAGAAGCTCCCCTTCGTAGGCGAACTGATTGAAGTCAAAGCAGATGCAGCTGTATGGCAAGGTGCCATTGAGCGCGTCATGGGTGGTTTTGCGCGTTCCATTCTGGTGGAAGACAAGCATTATCGTACCGTGTCCACTTACCTCAACGAGCGCAACATCGGAACGCGACTATCTTATTTCCGGGTAATGCCACAAATCGCGGGAAACAAGACTCCGCATCCGCTATCGATTGTCCGAAAGCTGAACATCGCACAGGGGCCCTATGGCCAATGGCTTGGAGAGGAACTCAAATTGCATTTCGACATGGAGTGCGCAGAGAACATGTTGTCCTTCAGTGCTGCCACCCGAGCGATAACCAGGGAAGGCTTGGTAAAACACAACAGCACCCGCCACGAAAAGAATGACAGCAGGAACATCTCCGACCGAAGTCAGTGGGTTATTGGCTTTGACAACAAAAACAAGCTGGCGCTCTATGTTGAGACAGCCCACAGCCTTGCTGAGCAGATAGGTGAGCTGACAACAGCCCTCTCAGCATTGAACACTGAAGAGGCACAGCAAAACAACAAGTTCATGCAGTGCCAAACCTTGTCAAACATGTTGTGGTCAGAAGTTGACGTTGCGTCGCTAATCTCTGCAGTAACCGAGTTGAACAAGCGTATCGTGGAGGAGACGAAAGCTCGTCCAGACTTGGCGCTTATCGATACGAAAATAGAAAATCAGAAGCTTAAATATGGGATGGCGGTTACCGCACGAACGGATGAGGTTGCCCGGAAAAGTGGGATTTCCTCTGAGCTTCGCAAGTTGGAGGGCCGACTCGAGACTTTAGAGAGGCTGTTCCCTGGTTCTGACAAGGTGCCAGCTTTTAGTGAACAACTTGAGGCTAGGTATGTGGTCGCTTCGGCGCAGAAAGGCATCTGTACCCTGGAGAGCATTGAGCAACTCAGCTCGGCTGTAGACAAGGGGCTGTCATCGGAATTGAGCGCTACAGATTTGCGCATCACGAATCTAAAAAATTCAATCACGCAACGCTTCGCCCAGTTCAACCGGGACTTTCCGGCAGAGAGTGGCGGGTTAGACGCGACCATGGCCAGTGCCGAGGATTATTTTGGCAAGCTTAAGCGTCTGGAAACCGATGGGCTTCCACAGTATGAGCAACGCTTTCTTAATTTGCTGCGTGAACAAAGCGACCAAAACATCACACTACTCTCGACTAAGCTCGGACAGGAGCGCTCAGCAATTCGCGTGCGAATGGAACTGGTGAATGCGAGTCTTGAAACGGCACCTTTCAATCCCGGGACATACCTCGTTATCGATATCGCCGACAAGTACTTGGAAGAGGTTCGGACATTCAGCCAAAGCCTGAAAGAAGCACTGAGCCACACATTTAGCGCAGAAGCAGAAGTGGCAGAGCAACGCTTTCTGGTGTTGGCAGCGCTTGTAAAAAGACTTGCAAGCCAAGAGAACGTCGATAAAAACTGGCGCTCTCTCGTCCTCGACGTGCGTCAACACGTAGAGTTCATTGCACGTGAGTTGGACTCTGAAAAAAAAGAGGTAGAGGTATATCGCAGTGGCGCAGGTAAATCAGGTGGTCAACGCCAAAAACTGGCTGCAACTTGCCTTGCAGCCGCACTTCGTTACCAGTTGGGCGGGCAAGACCGCACCCTGCCAAGCTATTCCACAGTGGTACTGGATGAGGCATTCGACAAGGCTGATGCTGAATTCACGGCCATGGCCATGAACATCTTCAAAACGTTTGGATTCCAGATGGTGGTGGCGACTCCAATGAAGTCCGTCATGACCCTTGAGCCCTTCATTGGCGGCGCCTGCTACATCCACATCAAAGACCGGAAGAAGTCATCTGCAATTGCGATTGACTACGACATTGGAACACAGCGTCTGAAACTAACAGAGGAGTATCAACGTGGCGAAGCTGCTATCGCCTGATGCAGCGCGCGACTTTCTGGTTCGTCGGTTTAACAACCAGCATCAGGCCTGGCTGACAGGGGAAGGCACATGGCCACTCCAAATCAGCCTCGGCACACCAACTGAGAAAGAGGCCACTGAAGATGCATCCGTGGTCCGTGCATGGGTTTCATCATGGGCCGCATGGAAGGACGTGGGTAAAGTAAGCCAAGAAGTACGCAAGTGGGCACGCATGGGACCTCAAGTACTTCCAGTGACCCTAACTGTTACAAATGCAGAGGATGTGGCTGCGCTGGTCGGTCAGACACCTCGCTGGACCCGTGCCAAAGAGCGGTTTGCCTGCATGAGAGGGAAATGGCCTCAATTGGCAAACGGTGGAGCCCTTGCCGCTCGTTTCAATGTTCTGGCCGACTACTCCGAAGTGGACTTTAGTCGGCTGGTTGGATTGCTCGACTGGCTTGTGCAGAACCCGGCGTCTAAAGTTTATTTACGGCAACTGCCTGTTGAGGGACTGGACACTAAGTGGGCTGAGCAACGAATCGGCGTCGTCACTGGACTGCTCAAGGACATCGCGCAGATACAAAGTGAAGGAAATTTTCATGAGCTTTCCGGGTTGCTTCGGCCGCCACATCGCATCCGAATAAAGCTGCTCTGCCCAGAATTAAGAAAACTTGTGGGTGGGCTTCATGATTTCGAAGCGCCAGCAGAAGACATCGCTGGCTTGAAAATTCGTCCAACAGCTGCCATCATCGTGGAGAACTTAGATACAGGCATGGCTCTGCCAGATATTGCAGGAACCATTGGAATTATGAAGATGGGAAATGCGGTCAGTGCCCTCGGTTCAGTTCCTTGGCTGCAGGGCATCAAAACCGTATATTGGGGGGACATAGATACCCACGGATTCGCCATACTCGACCGAGCACGCAAGGCACTCCCACAACTGCGTTCTGTGCTTATGGACGAAGCCACGACGCTTCGTTATCAAAACCTCTGGGGCACTGAACCAGTGCAAACTACAAATTTTGCACTCGAGCATCTCACAGCACATGAACTTACTGTTTATGCAGCGCTCAAAGCGAACAAGTGGGGGCAGAAGGTGCGTCTTGAGCAGGAGCGAGTGCCTTGGAACCGCGCAATTACAACCCTACTGTCAGAACTTTCGAATAGCTAACTCAACAGACGGTCAAACAGTCGCCTCAACGCATTCTTGAAATGGTGAACTTTGCAAATTTTCGTGGTCAAGTACGGGTGTAAAACAACCAGTCAGGCCGGATGGGTTAATGCATCTGCAATCGTTTCGTCAACTGTTTTACATGATGGTGCGCACACAGTTTGATTCTTACCGATGATTCTGCGCAACGTGAGCAACGCACGCTGGCGATGTTTGCCACAAAAAAAACAGGACATCGTGGTGGAGCTAAGACTCATGCTTGGTGAAAAAGGTGAGCCCGTAGTTTTCGATTTGTATCGCAAGCCATCGGCAAGGATTTCGGTTTGAGATGGGTTTGACATTATTTTGATTTTACTTTTATGCTTTGTCACCCCGCCTTGTGTAAAGTTTGAGCCAAAGGCATGCATATCTACCTGGTCTTAACCTGATTGCCGAGGTTGTTCGGACTTGAAGTGGCGCCATAGGCGCAGGAGGGGCTCTTTTCTGGTGGTAATAATTCCGGTAGCGGTTACGCGTACCCGCGAGATGGTGCCTTCTGGCTCTGTTCAGGAACCCGTCTATTCCACATTTTTTGGCTTCTCCGACCCTTTTCCAAGGGAAACGTCAACAACAGCCAGACAGGTGATTGGCTCCCCATGCCCAATTGTGTTGGGGACGCGTTTGTGATTTTGAGGCGCTTTGAGGAGACTAATAATTTGGCAGTTACAAAAAACATCTCTATCGCCCGGCATGGGTAACGGAGGTAACCAGGTGACAAAAAAAAAGAATGAACTGGCATTGCAATCTGTTCATGGCTGTCGCATTGAAAGTCGACCGTGTCATAACAATGATGTGTAGGGCATACCACCATTCGAAATGAAAAAGTCACCTAAGTGCAAATTGGGCACCTTAAAAAAGAACGGATAAGTCTGAATTGAAGTCGGTGCTAAAGCATAAACTTTGGCAACGTTGCTGGATGGAGCGATTGAAGGCGGGCCATGCCCGTCACATGATGGGCTCCGTATATTGGATGGTACTTTTTCATATGATAGTAAGGAGAGCGACCTGAAAATGCCCCGCAACCCGTTGATACGTATAGGCTCATAACGCTCGAATCAGTTTGACACACATGGAAGTCAAGTCAGACCACATGAACGTCCGGTCAAAACACATAGCAAGTAGGAAAAAAAGACTTGAGCATTTGAAACGTTCAAGTCAAAACACATGACGATGTGGGAAATTACGCTACTGAGCTACCGATAATTTTTCTCCAGTGCAACATGTCGTGTTTGTCGATGCTCCATCCAACGTCAACGAGTGCGGCCCCAACCAGCACAGCCATTGAATCTTTCAGACTGTCACGAAACCCGTCCAGAACTCCCGCAGAGCCACTCAACCTACGTAAGCGTTCAATCTTGGTCGGAATGAGGCGGGTCTGGCTGCGAATATATCCGTACAACCAGCTAGAAATCCCACTTGGGAGCGAAAGCCGCTGCCTAAAATCTAGCCACACCACGCTTTCTTTTGTAAGAAGGCTTACGATGTCGTCGTCCATAACAACAGACCAAAGACCTCGTTTCGGAAAATCGAAACGCTGGACAAGTTGCACTCGAAACGTTGGGAACTGAAGCAAGGCTTCCTGCAGACGGCAAATCATTGCCTTTAAGCGATTGCGCGCCGCCCCGTCGTAGTATCCCCAGAGTGATTCACACAGAATTTGCGCTGAAAACCCAATCGTTTTGCCAACTCTAACGTCGCGAGCGATATTTAGCAATGCCATGAATACCAAGCTGTCATCTTGCCGCAACTCTGGCCCTTCATATTTAACAACCGTTGCATCAGTCAAAGTAAATGACAGTTCAACCCGTTTTTCTCGCGGTGATTTGTGATTCCGTATATTGAATATCGGGGATGAAAAAATATCCCGGCTTCCGACAAGTTGAGAACTGCTATGCAGGTGAATAAAGTTCTCAGCCAAAATAATCTCTTGATGTTCTGTAACGCCGCGAAGTTTTGTCATTCGATTCCACAGTTCATTCTTTTCATACGAACCATTTTTAGCCTGTCGCGCTTCGTTCGCAACGTCATCCAAGACGATTCGGCAGACTCTTAATCTTTCCAAATGAGAGCACCGGAAATCGTCGTCAGGGTTAAACGCCTCATCAAAAATTATTGGCTCAGGTAGTAGTCTGAGTTGCTTTTCGTTGATGCTCTCGAGTGCAAAATCAGCGACCGAATCAGCGACCGAATCAGCCACCTTGATTGATTTATTTTCCAAATCAATCAAGGCTTGCCGGATTCGCTCTCGTCTTGATTCGAGCAAAGCATTCAATGGGCCTTGCTCAACCTCAAGCACTACGCGAAGAACGTCCACACTCCATCCAACGTCTCTGCCAAACCGTGTGGGTGCCGGTAACACCCCCGACGTAACGTAATTAGTCAAAGTTCGCTTGGTGCTTGTCAGAACTGCTGCCAATTTGGTCTTTGTCAAGTACTCAACCGACATGACATGTCCCCAAATTATTGAAGGCATTAGTGGTGAACATCATCTGTCGCGTTAAGGACACGCAGCACGCATCCTTCAGCTCGAACATGGTTTTACCCACGCCACAAGGCACAGCAATCATGCAAACAGAGCCGGCCAGTAGACTAGGAAAAACATGGTCCTGTGAAGGCGGTGATGTTGACATCATGTGGCAAATGTCGAGCCGCTGCTCAAATGGATTGGGCTTCACGGCGCTGCTCATTTTGTACCCCCGGAAACCCCCACCTGCACAAACTGTGCAAGCCAAGCATCAACATCGCAGAGCCTCCACCGCAATAACCGCGTATGCGGCAGCACCAAACGCGGAGGTACTGCATTTGGGTTGCGCCGCATGTCTTTTTTGATGGTGTCAGGGCTTCGACCAAGCATCTGCGCTAGGTCCTCCAGTGTTAAAAGTTGCTGAATACTCATAATTCAAACTATCCACGTGCCGATTTTTCAATGACACCAACCGCGACCGACTACGCCTTCTGGTGCCAGTTGTCGGCACCTAACGCCTTCAACTGACACGTGTAGCCCCCAGTTTTAAATCTCTGCCCACCACCGACAAGTCTTTCTTGCGGAAAACAAAAAAGAGCGCATCCACAACAGACGCGCTCCTTTGAAATAAATTTCTCAATACCCCCTGCTGGCACTGCCAGCAGGTACCCTGCCCCACTCCTTCAGCCACCCAAAATACTAGTTTTTTAGCGTGCCGAAGTATCCCGGTGCCCTGTACCTGCTTCGAATGTCCGGTCGTCATGCAGCACCGCTGCTCGCTGGCACCAATTGACGATGGCTGGCAACTCTTTCATCCCGAATACGTCCTGGCTCGAAGACTGTACATACAGCAACGCGATGGCCTTTTTCGCATCAAATGACAACGCACTAAGGTCCACCGACATCTCCTGTCGGATTACAGGGTCGTCTTGGATATGACGAATGGCCCGCTCCACGGCGTCTTCTTCACTTATAGCTGGGTGCAAAAAGTCAGACATTCTGAGCACTCCAGCAATAATCTTTACTGAAATTGCCGGCACGCCGAGGTAACGTGCGCATGCAACACAAAATTCATGACTGAGGTCCTCTGTTTTTCGTATGCCATTTTTGAGCTGGTTGATGTAGCCGTAGGTGACACCAAGCTCACGCGCCATCTCTTGCTTTTCAGTACCGTTCTGCTGGCACTTTTCATAAAGCCACGATATCAGTGGACCCCCTTCAGCTGCGTAAAACCGCTCTACTCGCTCCGATTTGGTTTCAGTTTTTGGTTCAGGAAAAGTCTTGGATTTGTTGCCTGCAGTTGGTGCCTGTTTGATTGCAATTACCTTGGCACCACGACGTGGGGAGGGTATCGATGAATTGGGAATTGTGTGCATAAATTAGGTTCCTATTTTTAAGAGCACGACAGTTGTGCTTCTTCGTATAGCAACCGGATTTCTGTTTTTCATGGGGATGGAGCGAGAGTGCGCGGGGCGAGAGAGCGCTCGTGTTTGTGGTCGTGTGCGTATGCGTGTGAACCTTGCCTCGAGGCAAGGTTTTGGGCAGAAGATACGGGATTGCCTATCAGTGGTTGATGCGGTTTATCACTCAGGTAACTGAGCTTAGTGCCCGCTGTGGCAGTGGTGATGCGGCGACCATCAAATAGCCGTTCACAATTACGATGCCGTTAAAAATTTTGTTTTAGAAAGGTGTAATATTGAAATGGGCATCAAGCCCCTGCGCTTCACCTCCCTGAGCGTGGCCCGAAAGGGTTTAACCCGGCCTTACCCGCTGGGTTTTCTTTTTTTCTGTTTGAAAATCGGCATGGCCGATGCAGCCAAGGCTGCAGCAATTGAGTGAATTCAAGGACGGCACATATTGCATATTCGCGTCCCCTCAAAGATACGGAATAGAACAGACATCACTTTTGCATGGGCGTGACTTCAACTCATGACTCGACAAAGCGGCCTGCCCTCAACTACGACCCACGAGGCCTGGATATAACTTGTACCGAAAATTTGCTAAAGTTAATTGCTGAAATTTCAGCCCGAAATGTCGATGACTCCAATGGGCGATACTGGTCATGCAGAATCACCCCACCATTCACTTTTCACACATGAACCGTTCAGAAATCGTCCTCGAATTGGCAAACAGATTTGGACAACTACCTCAGCGCGATGTCGAACATACAGTGACACTAATCATTGATGCGATGGCCACTGCGCTTGCAAGAGGTCAACGAATTGATATTCGGGGATTTGGAAGTTTTTCAATCAACAACATGATGCCGCGAATTGGTCGAAATCCACGCAATGGGAACAGCGTCGCTATCGCAGCAAAACGCGTGACTCGATTCAAACCTGGTAAAGCTCTGCGAGAGGCAGTTGATTTTCCAGCCAACGAGCCCACGAAACTCAACAATGAGCAGATTTCGTCAACTCTTTAGATAGAAGATGATGAGGGCACAACCTTGCTTACGGCAGTCTTTGCAACATGGGCCGTGACTGCTGCGCCGTATTCAACACCTCTAGCTGCAGCCTTAGAAACACCCGTAGACAAAATTCATAGCCGCCGTTTAGCTAGCAATTATTGCCCTGGCGACAATTATCCACCGTGGATAATTTTGAAATGCACTTGGTTATCCACCGTGGATAATTGAAACCAAGTGCTTTTCGCCGACTAACTAAGCCTGTAGCTCGCGCCCTTTACTTCGGGCGTAAGAATCACACGCTTAGCGCAGTCGTATATGGCTTGGCCTTTTTTCGTCAGTACAACGTCTGCCAACTGAATATCCTTATTGCTCTTCCCTCGTGCCGCTTTTGTTAATTTTTCAGATGCCAAGAATTTGAATCCTCGCATAGTCAGAAGCTGCGCCTCTTGTCGGTCAAACTGGGGGCGCAGGTTTATCTGAACACCAACAGGGCATTGGCCGCCAAGGCCGTTTGCTCCGACGAACATCAGGCAAATGGCCGCTTCTCCGGGCAAGCTTTGACGCTTGAAAGCACTTTCCACTGAAGTGGTTCCGAACCAAATCGGAACCAGCACCTGAGTCGCTGCACTCAACACTTTATTTCTCTCAGCTAGGTCGATTTTCTTTGCTGCAGCTTCTTCTTTCGAAAGTTTTGGCGCCTTGGGCTCTCCCGCTACGACGACTGGTTTGGCAATCGCAGCAGCTTTGGCAACCGCTTTAGTGGTTGCTTGTTTCGTTGGTGCTGCTTCTTTTTTCGAAAGTTTGGGCGCCTTTGCCACTACCGCTGCCACAGCTGGTTTAGCTACCGCTGCAGCATTGGCAACCGCCTTAGTTACCGATGGTTTCTTTGCTGCCGCTTCTTTTTTCGGAAGTTTGGGCGCCTTTGGCACCACCGCTGCCACGGCTGGTTTGGCCACCGCAGCAGGTTTAGCTACCGCTTTAGTTACCGCCGGCTTCTTTGTTGCGACTGTTTTCTTTGCTGTTGCCATGTTCGCTCCCTTGGGTTGTTGAGAATTCTCAAATGTAACAGCCACCCATTCCACACAGTCCCCAATAATTTTGCAACTTTAGATGAGGCTTAAGACCTTATGGTGTGAATTTTTTTTGACCTTGGCTGTGAGGTCCAAAAAAAGAAAGGTGACCCTGAACACTAAACCGCCTGTGGGCGGCGATGCCCGACATGTGTCGAGCGAGTGTTCAAGGTCACCTCTCACTGGTCTCACCACGCTCGAACGCGTACTGCTGACTGAGCCACTCATAGCTGAGTAGCAGGCTCAAAGTATTTTCAAAGAAATCCGAAAAGACTAAACAGCCGAGCTACACGCTTAGTCGACTGGCAATTTTGCCTGCTGACTTCGTTGTAGTCAGGAATGACTGGCTCGCTAAGGAAATTTGAAAATGAACACTGAAATCAACATCGTCATCGCTGAAATCTTGGAATCGGCAGCAGGAGACAAAGAAGTTTGCAAAAAGGCGAATGACATGCTCAAGTACTACGCAACCACGCTATTGGAAAAAGGGATGGATGCAGTCTGTGATATTGACGACCTCGCCATGTAATTTGCGGAGCCTCCTATCAACATCTCCGACATCATTGAGCAGTGGGATGGCACAGACCCAGATATTGGATTGGAAAATTGCAGCTCGATTTACCAGGCAATGGCCATGTGCATTTATGAATGCAACTACGAACTACTGACAAATGAAGATGTTCGGTGGTATTGGGATGAGCTATCAGTGAACATTGTCCCAACATCCAAGAACGCAGAAGCGACCTCCTAATTTACCAGCAGACAAAAATCGCACCCTTCGCTGCGGTGCGATGCGCTGGTCCACAAATAGAAACTGACTTAGCAATATTGGAGATTTCAAATGACAAACACAACAATCGGACGCACCTCACGCAACCACCTTGAAGTGACACCCGCACTTCGTGAGAACACACTAGATGTCGACGTTCTCAATGGTGAAGACATACTGCAAGCAACGGCTACTGTATACGTGCACGGGGACGGATACCATGTCACCGGAATAACACAATACTCCTTAAACGGAAGCTCTAGAAACTACGAGCGCTGCCTTGAAATCGTCTTGCGTGTGCTCTCGTTCGAACGTGCACAAAAGCTAATCCACCAGTGACGCCAAGTAAGCGATAGCCTGGCTCTCATCGTTTGACCACTCTTGCGTGATGGGCGTGAAGGGGAAGTCAAGCGTCTGCCTAAAAGGCACGTCGAATCCCTTTCATCTTCAATATTCAGTGGCGGTGGGGATTGGCGTCTAGGATTAACCGGCTTCTGTTCCCCATCCATACGCGATGGATAGCCATCACAGTAGACCTGCGTAGGTACCCCGTTTATGTATGCGACTAAAAATTGCCAGCAAAGTACTTTGCAACACCATCACGGAACTCGACAGCACGTTCATTGGCGTTTCGTACCTTATCAATAGCAATATCTCGCCCAGTAATGGCGTGACCATTGATTTCACGGATTTTGTTGCCTGCGCTGTCGCGGACAACAACTGCCTTTGCATTTGCAGAGAGAGCTGCCTTATTGAAGGCAACAGCAACCGCTTCCATTTTCTTAACGGTTTCGGGGTGATTCTTTGGCGCACAGGAAAGTTCAACAGTAATTGCAGCTCCTGCCACTATGACGCTTGCGGTAATTAGTACTGGAGCGATGACTGCAGAACCAATAGTCCCTGCAACATACCCGCCTGCACTGGTAAAGATATAAGCACCACTGCTATGCATAACAGCGGTAAGTCCCGCAGCCTCAAGAATTGCCGCAGCGCCGGCACCAGCCCCGCCTATGCCAGCAGTAATTCGACTAACACCAACGCTTTGACTGGGTGCGTACGAACAAACCACGTCAGTCGTTGTCGCGGCTTGAGCAATATTTATCACGATGGCACTCGCCACACCAATAAAAATACATTTGATTTTCATCCAAAAATCCCTTGAATGTGACAAACAGGAACGCTTTACAGGCTTGGGATGAGCATACTTCATCCAAAATCGCTGTAGATGTACTGAAACCGGCCCCAGCAATGAAAGGGAAGTCTTATGACCTTGGTACCAATTGTTCTGAACTAAGATTCACGACAATGAAATGAATGGGAGATGTGATGCGGTTTGGAGGCGTTGTCAAAAGTTGGCAGGATGAGCGTGGGTTCGGATTTATTGAGCCGACCGAGGGCGGTCAGGAACTGTTTGTGCACATCAAGGCGTTCCCGACTTCATTTGGCAGGCCCACTGTTGGTACCAAAGTGACTTTTGAAGTGGAGACGACCCCAGAAAACAAAAAGCGAGCAGTGAAGGTTCTACTTTTCTCAGCAACTAAGTTGAAGCCACAGTTTGCGACAAGGCGCGGGCCCGCCAACAAAGGATGGGAGGCGTCCAGCATCGTTGCATTGTTAATATTTGCTATCAGCTATCTAGTACTGACCGCCGTCTGGAACTTATCGATTTACGTGGGAGTTGCTTATCTTGGCATGAGCATTGTTTGTTCTGGTTTCTATTGGCACGACAAAGTTTCCGCTCAAAGGGGAGAATGGCGAACTAGTGAAGAATCGCTTATTGTTTTGGGTGTTTTGGGTGGCTGGCCGGGCGCTATTGTGGCGCAGCAGCTTTTACGTCACAAAACAACAAAACAATCCTTCCGTGTGATGCACTGGTTTACTGTCGGGCTCAACCTTGGAGTTTTACTTTTAGTGGGCACGCCACTGCTCCGTATCTTTCTACAGCGGTAAGCAACGATAACTGATTGCTTGGCCGTTGATTTACAGCCATCAATCAATAGCAAGACCCGGATTAAGTGCGAAGCAATTACTACGAATAACTAGTATTTCCTGGCCAACGGACCGAGCATCAGTTTTTCGAGAGCATAGAGCCCTCGGCCGAATTTGGCCGATTTCAACATCGACCGCTCAACCAATCCGACATTGACCGCTATTGCGTACTGCTCTCGAGCCATGTCAAACGGAAGAACACTCCAATCACTAGCGACTCGTGACATGGAAGCAGACAACGTCGTTATCCAAACAGGTTGTGCAAACATAGTTGCCATTAATGCATCTTGAAATTGAACACAGGCGCTTGCGACGGAAAATCGTGATTGCGGTGGTCAATTTCTGCCATGCGGCGTTCGACATCAAAGATGTCAACCGAATTATTCAAGTAGGCCTGGTCCAATTCTTCTTGGGTCGGCACGTGAGGCATGAGAGCTTTGATAAGCCCTATCAAATTGGACATGGTAAGTCCCTACTGAGTTGATATGGTCTAAATATAAGGGTAAACCCTATATTTTTCAACTCAGGACGTTAGGCACTTGTGTCTAGTTGTTTAATCTAAAGTTGAAATTCAACACAATAGCGGGCCACGAGGTTATGGTGAAAGTTAAGGCATGGAGTACCTTGTTTTCATAGGGTGGCATAGCGTTGTCGGTCAAAACCATATTGCAGGGAGAGCCGCTATCTCCGCCTGAGTTGCGAAACCCTGCCGCCCGCCTCGCAGGTCAACACAAAAGCTCTGCGGATGCCCCCGCTGGTCACAAAAGGCGTCAGGAGCCCGGCAGGGAACTGAACGGTGGTTCCATCATTGCAGGTTGCGACGACTTTATTGACGACTCCACGCTAGTACTGGAGGTACTCTGGGGCGGAGATGTTCAAGTTGAAAACAAATCGGTTCATGTTGAGAATGTTAAGTGACTGGCAGTAATCCAAAGTGGATTACTGCCGTGCTCACACATGAAAAATTGGAACAAGTATGGCCACCACTTGAACAAGGGTTGACTTCTCTTGGCTGCGGTTGTTGCTAGACACCACATGCAGGTGAGCCTTTACGGGGACCATGCTCACGCTCATGGCCCGGTTGGACGACCTTACGCTGCGACCTGGCTATCACCGACAGCGTTAAGCAGTCAATGAATCCACCCTAGCGCGTCCAAACAGCAATGGCGCGCGAAAAGCTACAGCAACTTGAGCGTACTTTCATCAGGCTTGCCATCAAAAAACCGGGCCAACGCTTGTTTGAACGCCGCTTCATCTGGGGCCACTTGTGAGAAGAGTGTCATGCACGACCGGAATTTAAGGGCATCTGTAGTCCCGAAAATATCAAGGGCACTCGTATTTGGCTGTGCCAGGACGAGCGTGGTGCACTCAAGCAGGCGCGTACCGAGAATAGGGTGCTGCCAATAAGCCAGCGCCTCCGCCTTTGATTCAAGGCCAAAGTGTTTGGCGATGGCGCTGACTCCCAGGCCCTTGAGCTGAGGGAATACGAACCACATCCAATGACTGGTTTTTTGGCCGAGCGCGAGTTCGTTACAAACCGAGTCATAAACTTGGTTTTGTGCGTCGACAAAACGCTGCAGGCCGTGTTGGGTCAAATCTAATTGCATGGCACTTATGCCCCTCGTTACCCGCCTGAACAGGCTGACTTTGATTGGCAGCTTAACCCAATGCCAAGTGCCGCACCGGCTCATTTGAGCACATAGAAATTGGTGAAAAGTCCGGGAAATCCGGCGTTAAATCAATCCTCGTACGCGTTAATGCCTAGACGTGAGTAGCGTGAGCAGTTTCTCCACTTCCGCCCTGCTTTCTCCAAGCCAGAGCAGTTCCCCCAACGCAACAGAAGAAGGCTGAAAGACAAGGAATTTCAGTCAATTTCAATGCAACAAATGAAGAACCCAGCTCTGTGGCTGGGTCTTCAATTCATTTATGCCTAAACGGCAATATGGGACCCGTTTCGGGCCATTCGATTAACTCTTCTTTTTTTCCTTGGAAGTCGCTGCAACTGATGCGCCAGCAGCGATTCCCTTATCGAGTGCCGACACCAGCGTGCTCTCTGCTGTGGAAGCAGCTGCTTTCAAAGACTTGGCAACTGCAGCAAATGTTTCAGGAGCTGGGTGACTCTTCTCAATGGCCTCAACTGCAGCGTGGAACTGGTCAACGCTTAATGAGGTGGACTCTTTCAGGTTCTTTGCAAAAAGCGCAGCGTTAGCTTCCGAAGCAGCTTTGAAAGCTTCAAGCGCAGCTTGTGGGTCTTTGATGCTTTTCATAGACTCAACCGCTTCAGCAAAAACTGCTTGTGCTTCTTTTGCTTGGCGTTGTGCCAAATCGGCCCAGGCCTTCAGGTTGTCTTGAGCTGGTTTGATTGCATCCTGCATAGCAGCAGTATTGAACTGAGGAACCGACGCGGAAATCTTTTTTGAGATTTCTTCGAATGAAGCATTTGTAAACATTTTCAACCCTTTTAAAATTTGTTGCACCGCACAAATTCTCTTGTCGGTAGCCTACCCAGTACTTACGAGAGAAAAAGTGCCTTGTCTATTAATGACCGACTCGTCCATAAGATTGCATGAACGTCCGCGACCACTTCTACTTGGCCTACGGGAACACCGTATTCTGCGCAAAAGTCAGTTACTTCGGTCGCTGCGGCAAAACCCTGTTACCTCCGTTACCTTAACTGGCATGCAGAGAGTGAAATAAAGGGAGCCCTATTTCACCCGTGTCTTGGCAAACCCCTTTGTTTGCAAAGCACGCAGCAGGCTGCCGTTGGCTCCCCCTTCAATCGCTTCGTAAATCTCTGCCCATGTCCTGTACGCATATGTGGCACGGACACCCTCAGCAGGGGCTGTACCGTAGCGCCCGGCCAAGACTGCATCACGTGCCGCTTTGATTGCAATTAGGGCATCGCGCAGGGGGTCATCTCTTCCTGGTGCGACAACTGGTGCGGCTGGTGCGACTGGTTCCACTGGCGTTGGCTGGACTGGGGGCTTCAAAAGTGAGAGTGCCTGGTTAATCGTCTTGACCCGAGCAAGGGCAGCTTGAACTGCCAAGACTCTGCCGTCTGGTACAACGCCCCTCACGCTGCGTTCGGCAGCCTCCAGCGTTAACCGTGCCGCTTCGTCAAGGCGCCAAATCGGGTCAGCCTCGTGAAGCTCGACCACCCTCACCTTTTGTTGGGCCGCGAGTCGTGCAGGCTCAAAAATTTTGACGTCGAGGTAATTGAGTTCGACGCTGGAAAACTTGTCCTCCAGCTCACTGGGCAGGTTTTCAGCATCGAGGGGAAGACTGCCGACAAAGGCCTGAGAGGAATAGCCATGGGTATTGCCTGCAGTGCCCTTGGGCACCCAGGATGAGCGGTAAAGCATGGCGCGGTCGCCGCGTTTTTTGATGTGCATGGTGGAGTCCAGTTGGTATCAAGTGATACGACTGTGTAGTCACCAGAGGCATTTAGCGATGGATGGCGCGGACTGACAGGCCCCAACTAAGGAGTTTTGTGACGAAATAAGCGCCAATTAAACTACTGTTTTGTGCCCACTTTCGTCAACCACGCGGCGCTTTCGTGGGTCAACTCCGCAGCGCTGACAAGGGTTTGCCCGAAATGCTCGCTCCAGACCAGTCAGTCACCCCAGTAGCCTGACTGTCCGCAATATGGCGTCGATTTCGAGGGTCGCTGCACCCGCCAACGACAACGAACTGCCACTCATGAGCGGCAGCTTCGGGGCGTTTCAATCTGACCTTGGTTACAGTGGCCGATATTGTTCGCCATAACAGGTGCGATGGTGGTTCAAGGCTGAAAGCCATACTTGGCTGAATGCGGCCTAGTGGGATGGGGCTAAACTAACCCAATGACATCAGACCTCGTCCTGGCCGAGACCTTCCTTTCGTTCAAAGACTTGGCTGGCGCATATGCGCAAGATGTTGACTATCAAATCCACCTGACCGCGGGGCTGAACCCGATGATAGCTGTGGTCGCGCCTCACGGCGATGCGATTGAATTTCCAACGTCCCGGGTCGCGGCCGCCATCGCCGGGCGCGAGTTCTCGTTCTATTCGTTTGAGGGAATACGGGCGGCGGACAACTACGCCGCGCTTCACGTGAGAAGCGTGCGCTTCGATGAGCCGCGGTGCCTTGAGCTCATCTCGGGTTGCGACCAAGTCGTGACCGTCCACAGCTGCAAGGGCGTCGACCAGGCGGTGTTGCTCGGCGGTTGCGACAAGGCGCGCGGTGTGGAGATTGCCGCTGCACTTGGTGCTGAGGGCTTTTACTGCAATCTTGATGGGCATAAGTTCTACGACACGCACGCTTCCAACATCTGCAATCGATGTAGAAGTAGGGCTGGGGTTCAGCTGGAGCTGACGTCGGCTTTGCTGAAGTCGCCAGAAGCCATAGCCGGCGTTGTGCGTGCGGTTCGAAACGTCCGCCTCCAGTTTACCTATTCAACCGATGGGCCAGTTGAGTCCCAGGCGGGTTTCGTCTGAACCGATGACGCAAAGTCCCTCGGACGTTGTCCGCCTTCCGACCGAGCCGGAAGTCCCGCCTGAGCTTCCTGCAGATGCTTCTCGGCAGGCAGTCGCATCCATCCGAGGTGTCATCTATCAGCTCTGGTGGTCGATTGACGCATGGCTACGCTTAACTACGGAAAACGAGGTCATCTATCTCGAAGGGTCAGAAGACTTCGATAGGGCATCAGCCTTGGATGCGGTGGCGCAGCAGGTCAAGTGTGAAGTTGATGGGATTTCCCTCAACAACCAGCGCGCACTGAAGGCGCTCGAGCACTTCTGGACGCTTCGGTCCCGCGAGGTGGCTCGCACGGTCCAGTTTCACTACATTTCGACCGCACCGTCTGTCGTCGAGCGAGACGCTGCGTTCGGGGGAATAGCAGGTATGGAAGCATGGAACATTGCGCGCGACAACGCCGTAATGGCGGAGTGCATCCAGAAGTACCTGGCGCCGAAATTGTTCGATGGCAGCGCGCTGAAGGCCTTCCTTGAAGCGGCTGACACAGCAGTCGTTCAAGCCCAGTTTATTCGCCCGATGCATTGGTTTTTGAGCCAGCCTGGCCTGGAAGTAATTCAACGGAGCGCTGAAGACCGCGTTGTCCACAGACTGAGCGATACAGGGGTGAGTCTGACGTACTCGTCCAAGGTCTGCGACCGCCTGTACTCGTTCGTCAGCGAAGTGGTTGTGAGGCCCGAGTCCGGAAGTCGGCGACTGACGACGGCAGACTTGCTGCTTCAGATTGACGCAGCTACTACTGCGCACGTGGCTGTCCCGGCGGTGCAGTACCAGCAGTTTATTCGGGCGTTGTCTGCTGGAGCTTTCGACCCTGGACAGGCGTTGCTGGGGATGATGAAGCTGGATATGCCGCCAGTGCCCACGCCGCTGCTCAATCGAGAGACGCTTGTCCAAAGAGTTCGCGAGCGAATCGAAGTTCACGCGGCGGTTCTCCTGACCGGAAGCGTGCACAAGGGGAAGACGACCGTGGCTCAGCTTGTAGGCCACGCCGTATGTCCCGATGCATGGTGGTTCCCCCTGGCGAACCGCACGACTGTCGAAACTGACAACTTGCTCAGGGCGCTGGCTACGGCCATCGTTGGCCCCGGTGTGCCGTCGCTCGTCGTCGTCGACAACATCGACATGTCGCCCTCGGCGTTTAGCGGCTTTGGCGCGGCCCTAGCCTTGGTGGTGGTTCAGGCTGCTCGCTCAAAGCGCTCGCTGTTGTTCACCGCTCGAGGTGAATCGTCCGGGTCAGAGCAGCTTGCTTCGGGGGCAGGCTTTGATGTCGTCGACGTTCCGACGATGTCGCCGGGCGAGGTGGCTGAACAGTGCCGGGCGTATGGGTGTCCCGAGGACCTGTCCGGCGTGTGGGGCGCTCTGATTTGCGGCCTGACGCAAGGACATCCGAAGCTTGTTCAGGTTCGAATCGCTGAGCTTGTAACTGGTGGGTGGCAGTCTCCCACGAGCGCCGACCTGGTCTCTGCATCTCCTGCCGTGAAAACGGCTCGAGGCACTGCGCGAAGTATGTTGCGCGGGACTGTGACGCCTGAAGTCGCCTCTTTCGTCTACACCGCGAGCGAGGCGACCTATCCGCTCTCTAGGGGCATGTTGCTCGCACTCGCCCAAGCCATCGGTGGCATCGTGAACGGAGGGGATGTCATTGACTCCCTCGAGGGCAAGTGGCTTGAGCAGTCACTCCCTGGCCGACTGTCGGTCACGCCGCTTCTGAAGGGGGCCGCCGAGCAGGTATGGACGGAAGAGCGGAAGAGTCTGGCGCACGTGCAGCTGTTTGACGCCATCGCAAGCGTGCGTCAGCTGGATGTTGCCGACGCTGCGTCGCTGTTGTTCCACGCGTTCATAGCCAAGGACGGTTGGCGGCTTCTGAAGTGCGCACGAATCATTGAAACCATCGATGAGGGGGCGGTGGCCAAGTCGCTGTATCAGCAGTTGACCTGGTTACCCTTTGTCGCCTTGAATGCAGGTGGGCGCTTCTTCGAGCCGCACCCGATGGTCAGCGTCATGCTCCGCCAGGTGCAGTTCACCGTCGCCAGTGAATCGGGCTCGGAGGAGGTCGCCCGTGTGCTTGACCGATGGACGGAGGAGGTCGCCCTTGTTGAGGACGACGAAGCGCGGGAGGCAGTGGAGGTCGCCAGATGCTCGCGGCTAGTCATCAACCGAAACCCGCGTGTGCCCATCAGACTCAAGTTGGCGGCAATCTATTCGCTGAGTCGTAGGCGCGGCAAGATAGCCGAGTACGCGGAAAGTAAGGCCAGGCGGTTCCTAGTCGAGTCACGGCAGATGGTCTTAGACGTTCCAGAGAATGCGACGACCTCCCAGTTCTATCTATCGCTCCAAGCGTCGTCCCTGCGTGGCCTGCCTGACTTTGCAGGAGTGCTCGACTGGCTCGAGTTCGATGCTGATGACAATGCCCGAGCGGAGTTCGACTCGGTGCTGAGTTGGCCTCTCGTCAACTCATGCGGCGCTTTTGTCCATGGCGCTTGGTCTTCGGGATGCACGGAAAGGACGGATTGGGAGCCGACCCTGAAACTGCTGCGGCGCGCACAGACCATTGCCCTCCGTCATCGGATGTCTTGGTTCGAAAGCGAAGTCGCAAAAGCAACATCGATTGTTCAGTGTGAGCATGTCGACGACCCGGTGGGTGCGATGAAGACGCTGGACGACGCTGCTGCGATGTTTGGCGAGACAGTGACCATCGCCGAGCAACGGGTGAACGTGCTGTTCCAAACAGGCGACCACGCAGCCGCGCTAGGTCGGTGGGAAGAACTGGCCGCGCGGCCGCAAGCGCCGGAGCAGCTTGACGCATTCGCGTACAGGCGGGCTGCTATCAGCGCTTGCCACTTGACACGATGGGATAAAGCGGAGGAGCTGTTCCTGGCCGGTGCCAACGTGACTGCGTTGCGAACCTTGCCAATCACGCGCTTCGGGCTGGTCGTCGACGCCTGCAGGGTAATTTCCACTGCGGGTGACTGCCAAAGGGGTGCGCGCAAGCTTGCGGACCTGCTGGTCGACCTGCCTCTAGAGGCAAGCGAGGAGGGGCACGAGAGCTGGGAGGCGGTGCTTCGGGTAACGTCGACCACTTGCAAAATCATCGAGTACGCAGCTTTCGGCAAGAAAGGCTGTGAGCATTCGCTGGCTTATGGTGGTGCATCGGAGCCGGGGTTGAAGTTTGGTCCGGCAACGCCGAACCAGCAGTTCCGGACTTTGCTCACGGTTGCCAGCGCTGGCCAGCTTGCTGCGCAGCTTGGCGATGTGCCCGAGAGGATGAGGGACTCGCTGCACGCCGCGATGCAGTCGTCGGTTCCGCTGGCAAGGTTCCTGGGTGCGCAGGCGATGCTGGCGCTTGAGTTCACCAAGGGCTCAAGTGCAGAGGTCGTCCCAGCGATTGCTTGCTTTGAGCGGGCAATGAACACCATGTTCCGTCTGCACGAGCAGCAGCGTTCGAGTGAGCCGCAGCCTGACATCGAATCACCTGATGGGAGTAAGCTTTCGAACTCGGGCCTAGTGGCCCTGTTTACCGCTGGTGCGATATGCTGTGATGAGCCCGAGAAGGCGTTATCTGATTGGAAAACACAGGCGGCAGCGGTTTGGGGCGAAGGCGCGCCTAGCGTGTTGAGCTTGAAGGAGATGTCGGTGGCGCTGTCAATGACGCCAGATGACGCCCGACAGATTCTGGTGAATGTTCATGGCAGTTCTGCCGAGCAGATTTTTGGCGCTGCAACCGTGCTTCTCCGCGAACCAGATTCGCCAGCGCGCACCCTGCGGCTGCACTCGCTGCTGGCGTCGGTAACTGTGTGCTCTGGTGAAGGCCTGCTGCTTCAACACACGTTCGCCCGCGCGGTCGCCCGGCGCTTCAGTCCGGCATGGGAGGAGCTATCGCGCAATGCGTTCTTGTTCAAGTCGCCCATCGTGAGCGTGCCCATGCTCCGGCAGGTAGTTGCAGATGTTGAAGGCGGCCGAATTGGAAGCAAAGGACTGCTCTGTGCGGCAGCCGTTGCACTGGGCCTCAACACTGGGAACTTCGATTCACGAATTGCGTGATGAGCATCTGGTTTCAATGCCACAGCGATTCGCTTGAGCGGCTCCAAGTGAATTTTCAAGCTGGGTAGTTGGAGCGTCCCATGAACGGTCACGCCGACACTGTTTTAGCGGCCTGGTGAGTTGCGCGTGGCGCACTGGCTGGAATGTCTCCCGGAATACCCACAGAACGTCGACTTGCAGCAGAAGCTTCCGACGAAGACGCGTGAATGGCCGGTTTAGGGCGTGGCGAACGACTGCAGTGGAGCACGATGCCATAGGCCATGACCGGATGCTGAACGGGGTGGAACTGAACCACCGGATAACGGACTGTCGCGAGCACCCGCATTCAGCCTCTTGCTGACCGTCAGTTTGAAGTCTTCTTAAGACATCTTCTGGTCGCAAACTGTCATTCCAATCACTTCAAAAAAAGAGCCCACACGCGGTGGGCTCAATCAAATCAAATCAAATCAAAGGCTAGATTCAGGAACCGCGAACTGAGCTACCCCTTTTCATGCCCAAACGGGTCGCCTGAAAATATCCCTCCATAAACAATGGCACCGTACGTGACGGTTTCTCCAGAGCCAGCACCGCAAATTGGTCCACTGAATTGATATCAACCAATGAGGCCACCGCCGCCATTCGGTTCCGCGCTTCCATCAATGAGGTCGCCTCAACAGTCAATTTAAGGGCAAGTGTTACTGGCTCATATCCACCAAAGAGAATGGGCTCAATTGGCAACGGCAAGGCATGAATCATTTGTTGGTTGGCATTTTTCACGCGGCAACCTCCAGACAAATTTCATTGTCAAAATGACCGTTTGACCCGTCCGGTATCAGAGCAGAAACATCGACATTCCGAACCCGTTGTGTCGCTGATAAACTTGGTCTGCCCGCCGGTTTGAGTATGTCGCCAAGGAGATTTGCCCATTCAAAAAACAGGCTATCCCTGTCGTTCATGTCTACCATGCAACCAATTTCAAGTATGAACTTCAGTTCATGACGCGAAATGAGACAGTCAAAAACAAAGGCCTCATTGCTACCGGCGCAGCTCAATTGGATACTCAAGGGCTCACGAATATCAATTGCCAAATATTCCCGAACTCTGGCGTCATAGAGTGGCAAGACAAAACGATGCTGCCAATTGTCTAACTGGCAGGAGATAAGCACATATGCAGCACCCGAAGGTCTCTCAAAAGATGTGATTTCGGTTGCCAACTCGCATGACGTATTTGCAACAAGACCAGCAAACATCTTCTTGCTCACAGTGCCGGTCAGGAGCCACTGCACCGTCAATTGTCCTCGTTGCATGTCAGACATATTGGCCAGACTATTGGCGACTTGGCTTGGGCTCAACAGTATGGCTTGAGAAAGGTTGCCTGTTGGCCGATTTCCCTGTTTTTTTGCTCGTGACCCACTTCTTCTTGATGTTTTCATTTTGGTGACCTATTTATGTGTCCGATTGACACAGTGCGTATAGGTACCCGCTGCACGGAGAAGGCACACGGGAAACAGCAATTCGGCGTCAGGAAAAATGACAGCCGCTATCGCATTCAGGTGACTGGTGACTTCCCTTGCAATCAAGGGATGTACTGTTTGTGTTGAGGTTTATTTCCTCTATTCCTGAAATAAATTGAGCCCACACGAGGTGGGCTCAATCAAAATCAAAGTAATATCAAATTACTGCAAAGTACTGGTCCCTTGAGCGACGCTTTCTCGTTTGAAACCAATCTTCTCGCCCTCAAAAAAACTCCTCAAAAATGTAGGTACCTCTGGCTGCAATTCCTCCAGTTGCACGACGAGTAGTTCGCAAACGCCTCTCAGCCCAAGCAACGGTGCCACAGAATCCACCCTCGCCAAAGCTTGGACGTCCGTGACGGCCTCCACTACCAATATCAGCATCCCAGTGGTTGAGTCAAAGGCCCCGAAAACCAATTGCTGACAGTCAAACGGCACATGTCCAGAAGCCGCTTTGGTATTCATACGCTTGACGCTTTGCTTATCGCATCGATGTACTGTTTATTAAGTGCGGCTGGCATCAGCAATGAAACGCTGACATGGTGAACGTCGTACCCATTCAAAAGACTTGGTACTTGCAGTGGATTGCCCATGACTGCCTGAATGCATGGCAGCTCTGCCAGGGCAGCGCGCTGTGTTTCCAAATTCACCTCTGGCGCCCTTGCAAGCAAAGGCACGAACAGGTTTGGAAGCAATGGACTTTCAAGCAGAAGCGAATCGTTTCCATCGTTATCTCCAATCATAAACATCAGTTTCCCCGCATTGGTCATCGACTCCAGAAACGTGCGTACTGTGGGGTCGGTAAGTGCAAGCAAAAATCGATGTTGATAATTCTCGACTTGGTGCGTCAAAACAAAATATGCGAAGCCAGCTGGCGAATTGAATCCTGTGATGCGAGCTGGAAGTTGTTGCGAGGTGGCAGTCTTCAACCGCTTAAACATTGAAGACGAAACATCGCCGCACAGCACCCAGTGCCCTTCTGTTTTCTGTTGAACTTCTGATGGTTGACGCCGAGTTGCTTTTGCAACTTCGGAGGGTGTCATTAATCGGGCGAAATAATGGGAAGCGTGCTCTTGGATGTCGCTCAGTGGAGAGCCGCAATGTTCAAGTGCGTAGGTCAGTTTTTTCATATTAGGTTCCTGGCGCGCAGGAGTGCGCTATTCGTATAGCGACCAAAACATGAATTCATTCATGAGCGAACTGCCAATGACGGAGGCACGTGGAGTCGCGGTTAATAGATTTCTCAAAAAATTTCAGAAAGTTGCAAGAAGGCTAAACAGGGTCACTTTACTAAGTTCCCAATCAACTTCATCAGGAACTTTTTATGACTTCAAAAACCACAACCACCACCTCTGCACATGACGTACATCCATTGGACCAAACGTCAACACCCGTTCAGTTCTCAGCTCGCGAAGAACTTCCATTGCTGACATTGGCGGAGTTACGCAATCTGGACTTTGAACTTTTAAACGATTGCATTTACTTTTCGTGGTCACCTAAGGCTGCGTTTGATGCACGTGAAACTGGTGAAGTTGGACCAGATGGGGAGTCAGAAACGCTCTATGACTTTTTGACAAAGCCAGATTACATTGGCATCGCAGCCCAAACCCTCCTTGAAGTTAGTCCACGCTTTCTGCCAAAGGTCGGCGTACTGATGACGGTCTACCGGGCCGCAGACAAAGGCTGCGGGGCAGATTACGGAGTCATTCTCCCGGGCGCCTGCGTCACGGAATCGAAGGCACATGCCAATCGTCATGCTGACCTGTACTTGAACAAACAACACAAATTGATGGCGACCAAGGTGTACCCAGACGAACTGGTTACCCACGGCAACCCACATGATTTCATCTATGTCCCACGCACTTTGACGGGTGGATACGAACGCTATGTGGCTGACGTAGCCCGCGCCACGGCAAAGAATTAAGCAATTTTCCACGAGGGTTGATGGCACCCTCGCCATCGCTCAGCACAGTTTCTTGAAAGGCCCGGCCTGAGGGCACCAAACATTTGCCCACGGGGGCACTAGCGGGAGGACGGTGAGGCATCCAGCCGAATGCCTTGCTGACACGCCTGCTGCGTAACTGGGTCACGGTGCTCTCGATGAAACGACTTTGAAGACACAGTTGCTCGCGACTGGGACGGCGTAGGCGGTGCAAAACCGCCGCCGTACCTGCGCTGGCCGACCTTGATGACAGGGAGTGAGGCGCGCCAGCGGCCACTCGCCAGGTGGCTCGGGGTCCCCGGGGCTCACCGATGAACAGTTGATGTGAGACTTGGGGTAGCCACGAAGTAACGGCCTGCAGGAAGAACAGTTGGGCAAGCCGTCCCGAGAGAACATTCACCCTTGAAAGAAGGTCTTCCGGGACGGCGGCGGTTTTGCACCGGCGTAGCCGGCAGACGAAACAGTCGCTTTTGGTGAACGTCGCGACGAAAACGTGACTGACACCCGCACCCCTGCGGGTGAGGCTGACAGAGGGGAAAGCACAGTTGCCCCTGCCCTCTGTCAGCCGTGCAGGCAACCCTCGCAGATACCAACAGTGGCCTCGCCAACACGTGGTGTGCTGGCTTTTTACCTTTGGTAGCACGGTTTTATAGCGGTAGCTAGACGGTTTAACTCGCCAAATTCGACCCTTGAAGAACATCGAATTTGGCGCCCTTGAAAACCAAACCGCGAAGCCGATGGACATGAAAAATTTCACGAGTGAACCAAAGCCCCTGACACAGGGGACGAACAGCCAACCCACCGAGACATCATTGCCAGCCCCCGGTGATGCACCAACCCTTACCACCATGGACGCGCCGTCTGTCAACTCGGTCAACCAACCTGTCGCCAACACCCCTGAAAAAACATCTTCTTTGGCGTCGGACGCCGAAGAAACAGCACCTCCGCGCAAAGTGGCCCGGGGTTTAGCCGCAACCATCTCAACGACGAAATTGAAGCAAGGCATTTGGCTGCGAGCACTACTGACGGCCAACCGCTTTCGGGTGATACGAACAATTGACATCGCCGTGTGCTGTTTCGCAGAGCGCCCCTATAAAGCTGCCCTGACCGCTGCGCAAAGAGCCATGCGCGGCATGGTCAAGGCTGAGTTGCTGAAACGTTACCGCAGTGACCGTTTTCAAACAATTTACGGAATTTGCCAGGCAGGGGTTAACTGGCTTGAAGAAGCCGGCTACGAGGCCTCATCTTCCGTGCGACGGGTGAGCGACATGACCAACCCAGAGCATCGGCTGTGGGCGCAGTTTTGGACGCTGGCCTGCGAGGCCCGGGGACTCTCGGCCATGACGGAGCAAGAACTCCTGCAGCACTTGAACAGGGATAACAAACCCGACCAGCCGCCAATCCAAGGCTTGCTAACCGTCACCACGACGCAGGGCACCAAGACCAGGTCGATTCAATTGCGGCCCGACGCAGTGGCCACTGATAAAGGTACAAACGGCGGCATCGGGAGCACGATATGGCTTGAGGTCGACCGCAGTAAACGTGGCTCCGACCGCGAAGCATCACTCAACGCGCTGGTTAGCTCAGTTGGCCGCACGCTTAAAGACGGTACCTGCCTGTGCCGGGTTGTAATCTTTTGCAAGACTGAACGCATTAGAAAACGGGCTCTTGCGGTCGTGAACGGCTTGGCCAAGGCAAACAATGCCGAGGTGCTCATACTTGGACGTCGTCAATTCCTGGAAGTGGAACCCGGGCTCTACGCAGTATGGGCCGCCATTGAATCCAAGCTTGCAGACGGCAGAGTAGAGCTTGTAGACGCCATGGTCGGCCATGTCCATGTGCAATTGTTGCCCATCTGGCTGCCCAAGGTGCGCATTGATGCGAGCAACACGCACAGCCTGGCGGGCTGGTTTGATGAGAACTATTTGCCTTATTGTCGGCCGGTCGGACTTGAGCCATGGCCAAGATTGTCCTCGCCTCTTTTGGCCCCTGCAAAGTTACACATGTAGCTCGAATCAATGCAAATCACGATTGCGACAACGGCTGCCATCGCAAAATACGTAAACTCAACGAACCACCCATCGCGAGCCACCCAAGGGTCACATCTCACATGCCCACGAAAACATTTACCAGCGGCCGCATTAAAAAGGCCGAGTACGACCCTGAATCAAAACAGCTTGACCTGCATTGGGACACCAAGACAGTTCAAGCCTACAAGCATGTGCCGGCAGAGGTTTATCGTCGGCTTTGCAGCGCTCCGAACCCGGCGACTTACTGGGAAGACCGAATTGCGGAGGAATATCCCAAGGGTGTACCGATGAAGTCCTGTGCCGGGTCAGATGGTGCCAAAAGTTTCAACGACCTGTTTGGCGGCGGCGACTGAAAGCAGACGACTGTTCAGACAAGACAACTCACTGTCGGTAGACTGCAAACCATGAAATCGACAAAGCTCATTGCCAGACTTATATCGTCAGCACATTTGCAGCGAGTGTTTACAGTTTCAGTATTACTAACCTCTGCGTCTGCCTGGTCTGGGCAATTTGAAGATGGACTTAATGCCCGCGACCGCGGTGATTATCCGAGCGCGGTCAATACATTCAAACAGCTGGCATCCTCCGGCGACGCCAGCAGCCAGTTCCAACTCAGCTTGCTGTATTCAGCGGGCAAAGGTGTGCGGATTGACCCCAAGCAAGCGCTTTATTGGTTGCAACAGGCAGCCATTCGCGGCAATGCGCAAGCTCAATCCAACCTCGGTGTCGCGTTCAACATGGGTCGTGGAGTTCCACAAGACCCCATCAAAGCATACGCTTGGTTGAGCATTGCAGTCACTGCCGGCGACAGCATGGCCGCCACCAATCGCGACGTCGTGGCAAGAAAGTTATCACCTCAACAGCTGGAACAGGCCAAAGGGCTAACCAAAGACTGCCAGCAGGGGAATTTCAAACCTTGCCTCTAACAGCGGGTTTTTAAACAAATATGGCTCGCCGAAAACATCACCATGTTTATGTCGTTGAACTATCGAAAGACGTTTTGTTTGAAGGCAAATTCAAGCGCTGCAACCCGGATTACAAGGACGGGAAACCTTGTGTTTACGTGGGAATGACTGGCCTTGACCCAGACGTCCGCTTTGACAAGCACAAGGCAGGAATTCAGGCCAACTCATACGTTCAAAAGTACGGATTACGTTTAATTCCCGACCTCTATGAAGCGTTCAATCCAATGGCATATGAGCACGCGCGTGACAAGGAAGTTGAAATTGGCATTGATTTACGTGAGGCTGGCTTTGGCGTTTGGCAGGCGTAAATAGGCTGCCTTCTTCATGGCGGCCCCCATCCTAAAACGTATTAACGCCATCTACTGCCGGTCCGACACACTTAATCGGCAATCTCTGCGACTTGTTTTTTACGTCGCCATAGCCGAATCACCATGTAAGCCACGACGACAACATTACCAACGAGCACCAGGCCATTGATGACTGTAGTGTGCGTAACTAAATGACTCAGCTCCAGAGGCAAATAAACGGCCCCAGAAAGTGCCGCCAGCCATTCAGCCCAGGCGCGGTCTTTCCACAATCCATAGCCCTCCAACAACCGTATTGCAGCGTACGCCCATGCCAGCATGACCGTTTGGCGCAAATTGACATTCGCAAGCCAGGTGGCATCGTTCAGCAACATGCTCGGGTAGTGCGAGTCCGGGTTTAGGTGGAAGTGGCCGATAAGGGCATAGGCCATGGCTCGAACGTCATGGTGAGCGAGGCTCAGCAACCCAATACTGGCAGTGATGGCAGATATGCCCTTCACTCCTTCAAAGAGGGCGATGGCATGGAGTGCCTTATTTCCATTTGGGAGCAGATTTGAATTGGTCATACTTGATGGGTTTTCGAGCCCTCAGTATCGCGCCCGAATCATCGCCATTGATTGCATGTCCTGTATGCGCCCAAGTCTTGAAGCTCAACTCCCTAGATAAACTTGAGTGCCGACCGACTCTGTAAAGATAAGTATCTCTAGTCAACCCCCGTGATAACCCTACGTTGTAGGTGCAAGCCCGAACGAAATTCTGGCTCGCTTATGACAGTCGGAGCTAATGCGACTGTCGCTTTATGAGTGAGTACAAAACCATGTTGAACATCAAAACCCTTATTGCTACCGTGTTGCTTTCTAGCGTTGCTGCTGTGTCTTTTGCCCAGGCTCCTGCCGCTGCCAAAGACGCTGGTGCCACGACTTCTGCTGCCGTAACTGCACCTGCCGCCACTAAAAAGGCTAAACACGTCAAGAAACCTGTTGCCAAAAAGGCTCACAAAGCCAGCGCCACAAAGAAGTCTGACACCGCTGCACCAGTAGCACCTGCCGCCAAATAAGCAGACTGCCATCTAATATGGGGGGCTGAGGAAACTCAGTCCCCCTTATTTTTTGTATTGAAACTTGAAAAGCCTGCATGCAGAGATTTAACATCCGCGCCGTGGCCATCGGCTCACTGGTGATGCTGGCCATCGACATATTGACCGGCATCGTTTCATTTACGTTTTTCGCCGGTGACTCACTGACCGCCGGTGCAACGCAGGATGAAATATCTGCTGTTGCCAAAGTCATTGAGCAAAATGGCGACTACCTTCTGGCCAGCTTGCTCCTCGGTACTTTATCCACGGTACTCGGCGGCTATATTGCGGCCCGACTTGCCAAGAATCTTCCCCTGTTCAATGCTTGCGCTGTTGGCGTGGTCGGCATTAGCGCTGCTATTCTGCTTGGAGGCTCAAGTGAAAGTCCATGGTGGTTCAATGCTTTTGGGTATATCTCAACGATTCCGGCTGCAATCTTTGGTGGTTGGTTGGCCCGGCGGAAATCAAAACAGGGGCCGTAAGCCGTCAAAGTTCGCTCCGTACACCTTGTTTTTTGAGCAGATACTTTTCAAGCTCCCATGCAACGGCAAACTGTGCCAATCAGGACCTCAATCAGATAGTCCTGTGACTTAAGTCATGCTCATTGAACGGTATCTCGTTACTCTAACCCTCAATGGCAAACGCAGCGAAAGTTGCGGACGCAAAGCCTCAGGCCCGACCCAGTAG